>ERZ772876.511-NODE-511-length-50744-cov-26.818442_pt1 | contig 50744 bp, 50 predicted proteins | sample MGYA00580584_ERZ772876 | MGnify/ENA primary metagenome ERZ772876 (study PRJEB29015, sample SAMEA2737728) | human gut metagenome | biome: human gut; feature: human-associated habitat; material: faeces | place: China | collected 2012 ... | reverse complement strand
ATAGCGGTTATAGAAAATATGACGGCTCCACCAGGCCCAGTATTCCTCCAGTGTGTCAAACGGATAAAATCCGCCGGAGTAGATATCTGTGATCCCATATTTCTGATGGAAGTCTGAAAAGTACCGCTCAAAACGCTCTCCGCTATAAGTAAGGCCTGCGGAGGTAGACAGCCCCGAACCAGCACCAATCAAAACAGCATCTGCCGTTTCCAGCGCCTGCTTCAGCTGCTCAATCTGCCCGGAGCAGCTTGCTGTAAATTCTTTCATCCTGTTCCTTGAAAACATTGAATATCACCTCGATTTTGCTTCCGGTTTCCGCCTTGTATTCCTGCACTGTCCGTACAGCGATCTCCGCCGCCTTGTCATTGGGGAACATGAACACACCTGTGGAAATACAGCAGAACGCAATACTGGGTACCTGATTTTCATCGGCCAAAGTCAGACAGGAACGGTAGCAGGATTCCAGCAATTTACAGTGCTGCCGGGTCAATTTCCCCTGCACGATGGGGCCAACCGTGTGGATCACATAATCACAGGGGAGATTATAGGCGGGCGTAATCTTGGCCTGCCCGGTGGGTTCTTCAAATCCCTGCCGCTCCATGATCTCAGCGCACTTCAAACGGAGCTGCACCCCGGCATAGGTGTGGATGCAGTTATCAATACAGTTATGGCAAGGCTGGTAGCAGCCGGTCATGCCACTATTTGCCGCATTGACGATAGCCCCACAATCCAGCGTAGTAATGTCTCCACGCCAGAGATAGATTCCATTCTGAAGCGGGGACAGTTCAGACAGCCGGGTAATCTTCTTTGCTGCCAGTTCTCCTTGCAGATAGGCATCCTGCACTTCAAGAAATCTCTGGCTGATGGCTCCCGGATGACGAACATTCATCAGTGAGCGCAGTAGCACCTTCTGGCGGTCTGTATCTGCCGGGATTTCCTGGCGGCGGCAGGAAAGACGCTCCCGCAGCAATTCCTCAATTAAAAATCTTCTTCGTTCTTCCTGATTCATGGCGTTACCCCCGCTTCATAATGGCTCTGGCCGGACAGATTTCAAAGCAGTTGCCGCAATGCAGGCAATTTTTCTGCTGAATGACCGCAGGTTTCGCAGAAATATCGATACACTTTTGCGGACATTTGGAATAGCAGAGCTTGCAGCCGATACAGGCGTCTGTGATAAAATAACCCTCCTGCACTTTCTCTGCGCCGCCAAAAGTAAAGCTGGCACGCTCAATCGGCTTTTTGGACAGGTCAAACCATTCTCCGCTGCCTTCATAGATGACAAAGACAGTCAGTGCGCTTCTGGATGCCGCATCCGGGTAGATCTCGTTCATATAGGGATTCTTTTCAAACAGCCGGGGAAGCAGCTCGCTCTCCAGCTCCCGCACCTTTCCCCGAATAGAAAGCGCAGCACAGTGCATGGTGTCCTCGCCCTTCATGCCGGTCAATGCAAGGACTCCACGCTTTTTCAATCGGTCATAGAACCCTTTTCCCCTTGCTGTTAGAAAGTAAACGCCGCCTTCATCGGCATCCATCATATCAATGGCAGCCGTGACCGGCAATCCGGCATCATCCACTGTTGCTACAACCGTGGTATGAATTTCCTCGACAAGATAAGCCAGATAATCCTTGCTTTCCATTTTGAACCCCTCTTTCTTGAACTGCACCCTTCAGTGCCGGGCGCAGCCGCTTATAGACCAACATCGTAACAATACTGATTACAAGGCCCTTCAAAACATTAAAAGGAAACGCATTGTAAAGAACTACATCCAATTTGGTGTGGATGAACGGAATAAACTCTGCAAAAGAAGCGATCAGTTGTTCCATTGGCATAAACTGTTCAAATAGCGGCAGTAAGATAAAATAATTGCTGAGTACAGCAACAATGCCCATCACGATACTGCCTGCAATTCCGGCAATCCATGCTGTCTTTTTCGTCTTATGACACCCATAAATCAGTCCAGCGGTAAAAACAAAGGATGCGCCCATCAGAAAATTTGCCAGTTCCCCAATGCCGCCTGTAGAAGTTGAAAAAAGCTGCAAGGCGTTCTTTACAAGTTCAATCAGAACACCAGCCAACGGCCCAAAGGCAAAGGCCCCAATTAAAGCCGGAAAATCGGAAAAATCCATTCTGGCGAAAGGAGGCGACAGCGGAACCGGAAATTCCACAAAGGCCAGAATATAAGCGATTGCGGAAAGAAGCGCAGTCATCGTGATGGTACGGACAGAAATTTTGGAAGCGGTATGCATATTTCTCCTTGTGAGATATGATTTGGATTTAAGGCAAAACCCCGCAGATTGCTTATGGCATCTGCGGGGCAAGTCTTATCACATCTTCTTTCATCCGGACTATACCGTCGGCTGCGGGATTTCACCGCATCAGCGTTTCCGCTCGCAGGCTGTTACTGCCGGTCAGGGATTTCACCTTGCCCCGAAGATTTTTATATGACGGTTGTTCTTAGAACTCGTAAGGAGGATTGCCGGAGAAGTCGGCGATCACGCCATGAGGATCTTCCAGATAGAACACTTCAAAGGCCGGGTTGTCAGCGGTCTGATAATTTCCCTTGACAATGGGATTCTCCAGCGCAGCCTCTTTGATGGCCTTATCGTCCACAAAGACAGCCTTGCCACTCAGACGGATCCACTGATAGGTAGGGGAGGAAACGCTGATCTGGACATAGGGATTGGCCTGCAGCTCCTTGTAAACTTCCTTGAAGTTGCCGGTGTTGAACCACAGCTTGCCATCCTTCTCGAAGCTGAACATAAAGGGGCGGCACTTGGCCTTACCGTCAAGGCTAACGGTGGCGAGATACTGAACGGGGTTTTCCTGCAAAAACTGGGCGACTTTTTTCATGATAATTACCTCCAAAGCGTATTTTGTTTGGGAAAGGTTGCTTTTTCCTTTCGCTGGTATTATAATAACACCGTAGAGCCAATTCGTAAAGTAAGCACAATATTGTGCCGTAGTTACCAAAAGGAAACTATTGGAGGATAATATGGAAGATATCAAAACAATCGAAGCAACCCCGGCAAAAGATTTACCTGCCTGCCCGGTGGAAACCACCCTCATGCTAATCGGTGACAAATGGAAAGTTCTGATTCTGCGAGACCTGATGCCCGGAACCAAGCGCTTTGGGGAACTGAAAAAATCCATCGGTCATGTGTCCCAGAAGGTGCTGACCGCACAGCTTCGGGATATGGAGGAAAGCGGGCTGTTAAGCCGCAAGGTCTATGCAGAGGTACCACCCCGTGTAGAGTACACACTAACCGATCTGGGCTACAGCTTGAAGCCTATTCTGGACGCCCTATGGAATTGGGGCGAAGAATACAAGGCCAAACAATAAAGAAGCCGAAGCAACACCATGAAAGAAGGGTTGCTTCGGTTTTTTATTTCTTGTACTTCGGGCTAAATCATCTGAAAATACTTCAATGCTTCTCGGATTGCTTTCTCTTTTTCCGGCGGACATTGGGGTTGCTTGGAATCTACCGATTTGGGCAGGTTATAGTTTTTGCCGACTTCCAGTCCACATTTTCTCTTAACTTGAGAAATATAAAGACTGGATACCTTTAACCCTGTATGCTCCAAAACATACTCCTTAATCTGTGGATAGGTAGCTCCATCTTGGAACTCCGACATATCCATATCCTCCAGCGAGAACTCCACCCGTATTTTCTTCGAGTCGACCTCACCCTTGGAAAGCAAGACAACCGTCTCCACGATGGTATTCAGAAGAAATCTGTCCATCCGGTCGATCACGCGGCCCCGCAGGCCCTGCGGGACCGGATAAATGACCTCCGCAATGCTACCGGCAATCGCGGCAGCAGAGAAAAAACGACGTTCAGCCATCTGGCTTGCTCTGTTTCAGCCCCTTTAAAATGATCTCCGACAGTCCGACCAGAACCAGAAACCCGCCGAACAGCTTCCGCAGCAGCTCCGCGTCCACGTTCTGGGCCAGCAGCGCGCCGCCCACGGCGCAGACGCTGCCTGCAAGGGCTGCGGGCCAGACTGCACGCCAGACGATCTGCTTATTTTTGATATGAAAGATCAGCGCGCAGGCCGCACAGGGAAGAAAGTACAGCAGATTCACACCCTGCGCCGCTCGCTGCTCCATGGACAGGACAGCGGTCATCCAGACCATCAGCAGGCTTCCGCCGCCGATGCCGAAGCCCGATAAAACGCCGCAGACAAGCCCTGCGGCAGCGGCTGCAAGCAGCGTCAGCATACGATCAGGCGGATACCCCCCGCAAGGATCACACCGCCGAGGATCAGGTGCAGCGCCCTGGCCGGCATTTTTCGGAACAGAAGCCCCGCAAGAACGCCGCCGGCCGCACCGCCGATGAGATAAGGAAGCGCGTCCGAAACCGGCAGGCTGTCATGCAGCGCATAGATCACGATCGAAACGATGCACAGCGGCAGGATCACTGCGATTGCGGACGAAAAGGCCGCCTTATCCTCGAGCCTGCAGAGCCAGATCAGAAGCGGCACGAGCACCATGCCGCCGCCCGCACCGAAAAATCCGTTGACAAATCCTGCCAGCGCACCTGCCAGCAGGCAGAAGCCGATGCGCGGCTGTGTATATTCCCGCATCTGAAAACCCCCTTCCCATGGCATAGTCTGCCGTGAGAAGGGGCGTTTTATACGCGAACAGCCGCCCGGATGGGCGGCTGTTGGAGACGGGATTATTTCGTGGTGAACTTCATACCGAACGGAACGGTCGTGTACGCGTTGTCGCCGACAACGCCGTCATGCCACGCGTTGTAATCCGCAGTGCGCAGAGCATTTTCAACGAGCGTGTCGCGGTAGGAATTGCCGAAGCCGTCGAAGTACATGACGTGCACGCCATAGGACGTCTCAACAATACCGGTGTCGCCGGGCTGACGGCTCTCATCGAAGCACCAGTCGTTGAACTCGGTGACCATCTGGCCGGGCATGATGTTCTCATACAGACCGCCCTCGTCGCCGTTGGAATCGCCGGTATTCTCCTTGGCCAGCTCACCGAAGCTTTCCGCCGTCTTGTCACCGGCGTTGAACTCGGCAAGGATCTCGTCGGCCTTTGCGCGGGCCTCTTCCATCGCAGTCTCGTCGGAGGTGTCGCTGACGGAGATCAGGATGTGGCGCACGTTCGGGAGCAGATAGTCGTTCGTGCTGCGGGAGATGTAGTACAGAACGTAGTAAACGCCGCTGTCGTTCGCGATATAGGTCGTGTCGCCTTCCGTGCGGGATGCGTCGAACAGCCAGTCGGCAACGTCGCTGCTCAGCGAGGAATACAGCTGGTCTTCCTTCAGCGTATAGCTCTCGTCAGCATAACTTTCCTTCGCGGAATCCTGCGCGTTTTCATAGGCTGCGTTGATGAAGGCCTGCTCGTCGTGTGCGGTGTCGGCGGCCATCGTGGAGGCCATCTCCTCCTTGAGCGCGGTCAGCTCTTCCTCAGACAGCTCCTCGGTGGTGTCGCTGCTGTCCGCTGTGCTTTCGTCGCTGCTGTCCGCTGTGCTTTCGTCGCTGCTGTCCGTCGAGGTCTGGAACAGCGAGTCGGAGACGAGGAACTGCCGGTAGGTCACGGCGTCATAGCTGTTGGGGTTCGCTTCATACTCGGCGGCAATCTCCGCGTCGGTATAGGTGAAGCCGTTGTTGATGGACTGTGCGTAGCTGCTTGCAAGCGTTGTAACTTCAAGATATTCGCGGAAGCTCTTCTCGCTGCAGCCCGTGCCGTAGACGGCCGCGATATAGCTGTTGCGGTTCATGTTGGAATAGGCGGCGTAGAGATCGAGCGACGTGAGCTGCGACTCGATGGCAGCCTGCTCCTCCTCGGAAAGCGTGTAGCCGTTGGCCTTGGCCTCGTCGGCGATCGCGTAGACCTCCGCTGCGGTGGTCAGACCCTGCTGGGTGAAGAAATCGGCCCAGGTCTCACCGGTGTCGGCGTCATAGGTCTGCTCGTCGAGCGGAGAGTTGGTGTCCAGGATATAGCTCATAAAATCGCCGTACTGCTCCTGCATGGTGCTGTAGGCGTTTTTATAGAAGTAGTTGACCATAGCCGGGGAAAGGTTGTGGCCGCTGACGGTCGCGGCGGTGGTGTGCGAGGCAAAGAAGCCGCTGGTCAGCATATAGAAGAAGACAACGATACAGACGACCAGAACGGTGCAGACGGCGATCAGCGTCGTCTTCAGGCCCTTGCTCATGCCTTTCTTTGCTTCATTGGCAGTCTCAGGAACTGCTGCCTGTTCCTTGCGCTTGTTTTTTTCACGGGATGCGCTCATTTGGGATCATTCCTCTCATAAGTCTGGGTTTTTGCCCGAAAAAAGCGGGAAGTCATCCCCTCAGGCAATTCAATGCGTATTATACCGAAAAGACGCGCCATATGCAAGCATAATTTTGCGGAATATGCAGAAAAAGAAAAGCCCTTTGCCAGAGCAAAGCGCTTTTGGGCAAAAACGTATCCCCGCAGAAGCCGTGCGAATCCAATTATAACCTGCACGAAAGGGCAGGTGGGTTGCCTCTTTGCTGCTTCTCTGCTTCCAACGTCCACCACCGGTCAGAGCCGTGGGCGGGAGGCCTGCAATCGACAGCAAAAGTTCCGGCATCCCCTGAATATAATGTGGGTTTAAGTGGACCCGTCACGCACCCCGCAGGGACACGTCTTTTACGATCTCATATTCTATTGTGGGCTGCAGAGGCTGCGTTTATGCCTCCGGCTCTTCCTCATCCTCGTAGATCAGATCCATCAGCGCACTGTAGACCGCCTCAAGCTCTGCGTCGTCTTCAATGGCCTCAAGGAATTCCTCGCCGTTTTCCTCCACGGACTTGAGGATGCTGACCTCAAGATCCTCGGCCTCATCGTCGCCGGAGCCTGCCGGAACGAGGGCCAGATAGCGGCTGCCGTCGTGCTCGAGCTCTGCAAGGACCTCAAGCTCATATTCCTTGCCGTCTTCGTCGGTGATGCTGATGAAATCGTCGCCGTACTGCTGTTCCATGGGAAGCCTCCGTATCGTTTGCTTTCATGCTCCTATTCTAACCGGAAGACCGTATAAAATCAAGAGGAATTTGCTGACCGTTTCCGCGAATTGCGCGGTACAATGCCGGATTTGTTGCAAATATATCCGAATATTCGATATTTTCCACAGAAAATGCACGCAAAAACAGGAAGAATAAAATGCGTGCATGGATTTCAAAATTTGTTTTCAAAATAATTGACAGATGTGTTATAATCATTAAGATAAAATGCGATTATGCGGCGCTGCGCCGCCTGCCTGTATGCCAGAGCAAACATGGAGGTTCCGTATGGCAAAACAAGATAACATGAACAGCGGAAAACGAGCCGGAGGCGTCAGACATATCTTCGCGGTGATCGGGAAGATCGTCGGCACGATCCTTCTGACGGCGTTTCTGACGGCCCTGATCTTTGCGTGCCTGTTCGCGGTCTATGTAAAAAACGATCTGTCCGAGCAGGCGCAGTGGGCCTCCGACAGCTTTTCCATGGAGCAGACCTCCGTCATCTATTATGAAGACCCGGATACCGGAAAGTATGAGGTGCTGCAGGCCATCTACGGCGGCTCGAACAGCACGTTCGTCGAATACGACGACATCCCCAAGAACCTCATCAACGCCTGCATCGCCATCGAGGACAAGCGCTTTGAAAAGCACCAGGGCGTCGACTGGGTCACGACGATGCGCGCCTGCTTCAAAATGTTCCTCGGCAAGAGCGAGGCCGGCGGCTCGACCATCACGCAGCAGTTCATCAAAAACGCCACCGGCGAACGCGAGGTGACCGTGCGCCGCAAGCTGGTCGAGATCTATCGCGCGCTGGAATTCGAAAAAACGCACACCAAGCCGCAGATCATGGAGCTGTACCTGAATATCATCCCGCTCGGTGAAAACTGCCGCGGCGTGCAGTCCGCCTCGCGCGTGTACTTCGGCAAGGACGTCAAGGATCTGACGCTGGCGGAGTGCGCGTCTTTGATCGGCATCACCAACAACCCCTCGCGCTATGACCCGTATATCAGCGCAGAAAACAACAAGGAGCGGCAGGAGATCATTCTCTCCGAGATGCTCAAGCAGGGCTATATCAATCAGGCCCAGTACGACGAGGCCGTCGCGCAGGAGCTGGTGTTCACGAATGCCAGCCGCGAAAAGAAAAAGTCCGACGACAATTACTCCTGGTTCGTCGATCAGGTCATCAACGACGTGGTCAACGACCTGTGCGACAAGACCGGCTATGAATACGACATCGTCTATACGATGGTCAAGACCGGCGGCTATCAGATCTATTCCACCGTCAACCCTGATGTGCAGGCCGCCGTCGATCAGGTCTATGAGGATCTTTCGAGCCTGCCCGCCACGGCCAGCTCCCAGCAGCTCCAGTCCGGCATCGTCATTGTCGACAATACGACCGGCGACATTGTCGCCCTGGCCGGCGGCGTCGGCAAAAAGCAGGGCAGCCTCGTCTGGAACTGTGCGACAAGAAGCCTTCTGTCCCCCGGCTCCATCATCAAGCCCGTCGCGGTCTACGCGCCCGCCATCGAGCTTGGCCTCATCACGCCCGCGACCGTCATGGACGATACGCCGTATTCCTTTACCGATACGGCGACCTGGCCCAAGAACCTCGACTCGACCTACCGCGGCCTCGTGTCCGTGGAGGAGGCTGTCGAGCAGTCGATCAATACCGTCCCGGTCAAGCTCGTGGCGCAGATGACGCCGGAATACAGCTATTCCTTCGCCAAGGACAAGATGGGACTGTCCACGCTCGTTTCCTCGTATAAAACCACGAACGGCGAAGAGCTGTCCGACGTGAACCTCTGGGCGCTCGCCCTCGGCAGCCTCACGCGGGGCGTGACAGTCCGCGCCATGACGGCGGCTTACGCCGCGTTCGCCAACGAGGGCGTCTGGCGCGAGGCCCGGACTTACACCGTTGTGAAGGATTCGAACGGACAAGTCATTCTGGACAACACGCAGGAATCCCACGTCGCCATGAAGGACATGACCGCGTGGTATATCACCGATATGCTCAAATCGACCGTCGAAAAGGGCACCGGCACGGCGGCGCAGCTCGAAAACATGACCGTTGCCGGCAAGACCGGCACGACCTCGCGCGACTTTGACCGCTGGTTCGCGGGCTATACGCCGTATTATACCGGCGTTGTCTGGTGCGGCTACAACGACCCGGAGGAGATCGTGCTGACGGATTCCGACACCAACCCCTCCATCGTCATGTGGCAGAAGGTCATGCGCCTTGTGCATCAGAACCTGAAGGATAAATCGTTCAAGCAGCCCGCCAATCTTGTGGAGGTCACGGTCTGCCGCGACAGCGGTCTTCTGCCGTCCGATGCCTGCGCGCTCGACCCGCGCGGCGACCGCACGGTCCGCGTCACGCTCAGTGCGCATGACGTTCCGACGGCGCAGTGCACCGCTCATAAGCTGGTCGACATCTGCAACGCCTCCGGCCATGTGGCAAACGAATTCTGCGCGCAGGTTCCCGGCAACGCCACGCACAAGGCCGCGCTGCTCGACGTGTCCCGCGCCTTCCCCAAAAACGGTGTTGTGGTGCTCGATCAGGCCTACGCGATCCTGACGGGCAATCTTCCGGCAGGGTATTATGCCGCCGTTTCGCCGGACGTGGATTCGATCAACGTCGAGTGCTATATCCACAGCGAGGACGATCTGCCCGAACCCGAGCCGGAGGAGGACGAGGAGGACGACGAGTCCGATCAGGACGCGTCCGACATCTGGAGCAGCGCCGCAGACGGCGGCACCCCATAATCAAACGCAGACAGGAGAGCAATATGTGGCTTGCTGACAGCTGGAAGGACTATGAGGTCCTCGATACCTCCGCCGGGGAAAAGCTCGAACGGTGGGGGAAATACCTCCTCGTGCGCCCGGATCCGCAGGTGATCTGGAACACGCCGAAGGACGATCCGCTCTGGCGGAAGTATGACGCGCGCTATGCGCGCTCGAACACCGGCGGCGGAAAATGGCAGAATCTGCGTCTGCCCGCCCAATGGCAGGTGCACTATAAAGAGCTGACCTTTCAGGTCAAGCCCATGAATTTCAAGCATACCGGCGTTTTCCCGGAACAGGCTGCCAACTGGGACTTCATGATGGAGAGAATCCGCAATGCGGGCCGTCCCGTCCGCGTTCTGAACCTGTTCGCCTATACGGGCGGCGCGACCATCGCCTGCGCCGCTGCGGGCGCAAGCGTCTGTCACGTCGATGCGGCCAAAGGCATGGTGCTCTGGGCAAAGGAAAACGCAAAGGTCTCCGGGCTTGAGGACAGGCCCATCCGCTGGATCGTGGACGACTGCGCCAAGTTTGTCGAGCGCGAGATCCGCCGCGGCAAGACCTACGACGCGATTATCATGGACCCGCCAAGCTACGGGCGCGGCCCGTCCGGCGAGGTCTGGAAGCTGGAGGAGAACCTGTATCCGTTTGTGGAGCTGGTCAGCCGCGTGCTTTCCGACGATCCGCTGTTTTTTATCATCAATTCCTATACGACGGGTCTGGCCCCGTCCGTCATGCGCTATCTGACGGAGACGATCGTCTCGAAGAAATACGGCGGCTATACCAGTTCCGATGAGCTCGGCCTGCCGGTGCGCGATACTGGCCTGGCTCTGCCGTGCGGTGCGACGTGCCGCTGGACAAAGGAGAAGCCATGACCACAGCGATTCAGGTAAACGACCTGCATTATACGTATGAGGGTCAGGACGGCGGCGAGACGCATATCGTCTTCGACGACCTGAGCCTGTCCATTGAGCAGGGAAGCTTTGTCGCCGTGCTCGGACATAACGGCTGCGGCAAGTCGACGCTTGCCAAGCATTTTAACGCCATTCTCCTGCCCGCAGGCGGCAGCGTGACGGTCTACGGCATGGATACGAAGGACGAGGAGATGCTTCTCGCCATCCGGCAGCACGTCGGCATGGTCTTCCAGAACCCGGACAACCAGATCGTCTCCAATGTCGTAGAGGAGGACGTCGCCTTTGCGCCGGAAAACCTCGGCGTCGCGTCGCAGGAGATCCGGCAGCGCGTCGACGACGCGCTCAGGGCCGTCGGGATGTACGACTACCGCACCTACGCCCCGCAGCTCCTGTCTGGCGGGCAGAAGCAGCGCGTGGCCATCGCGGGCGTGCTCGCCATGCAGCCGCAGTGCGTCGTGCTCGACGAGCCGACTGCCATGCTCGACCCGCAGGGCCGGCGCGAGGTGCTCGATACCATCGAACGGCTGAACCGGGAAACCGGCATGACGGTCATTCTGATCACCCATCACATGGACGAGGCCGCACGCGCGGACCGCGTGATCGCCATGTCCGAGGGCAGGATCGTCGCCGACGGAACGCCGCAGGCGGTCTTCGCGCAGGAGCCGCTGCTGCGCAGCGTCGGCCTCGACGTGCCGCAGACCGAGCAGCTGCTGCTGGAGCTGAAGCGCCGCGGCGTCGACATTCCGACCGACGCGCTGACGCCGGAGGCCTGCGCGCAGCTGCTCCGGCAGCGCATCGCGCGCAGCTGAACCAGAACACCCGGAGGAAGAAGCCTTGACGCCTATTTTAGAGATACAGAAGCTTTCCCATATCTACAGCCCGGATACGCCGTTTGAACACGCGGCGCTTTCGAACGTCGATCTGACGATCAGCCGGGGTGAGTTCGTCGGCCTCATCGGCCATACCGGCTCCGGCAAATCCACGCTGGTGCAGCATATGAACGGCCTTCTGAAGCCGACGTCCGGCCATGTGCTGTTTGACGGCCGCGACATCTGGGAGGACCCCAAGTTCACCCGCCAGATCCGCTTCCGCGTCGGTCTGGTGTTCCAGTACCCGGAATATCAGCTGTTTGAGGAGACCGTCTACGCCGATATCGCCTTCGGCCCGAAAAACATGGGCCTTTCCAAAGACGAGATCGACGCGCGTGTCCGCCGTGCGGCGGGCTTTGTCGGCATTTCCGAGGCGGAGCTTGCCAAATCCCCGTTCGATCTGTCCGGCGGACAGAAGCGCCGCGCGGCCATCGCGGGCGTGATCGCCATGGAGCCGGACGTGCTCATTCTCGACGAGCCGACGGCGGGACTTGACCCCGCAGGCCGCGAGAGCATTCTCAAAAATATCCGCGATTATCAGGCCGCGCAGCAAGCGGCTGTTGTGATGGTCAGCCACTCGATGGAGGAGATTGCCTCCAACGTTGACCGCCTGATCGTCATGGAAAAGGGAACCGCCGTCATGACCGACGCGCCGTCCGAGGTCTTTTCCCACGCGGCGGAGCTTGTCTCCATGGGTCTGAATGTGCCGTGCATGACGCAGGTGCTGCTGCGGCTGCAGCAGCTCGGCGTGAACGTCCCGGCCTCGGCCTATACGGTCGAGCAGGCGGCAGATCTTCTCGAACCGCTTCTGAAGGGGGGCGCGCAGATATGCTGAAGGACGTGACCCTCGGCCAGTTTTTCCCCGGCCAGACCCCCATCCACAAGCTTGACCCCCGCACAAAGCTCGTGCTCGTGATCGTCTATATCGTCGCGCTGTTCCTCGCGAAATGGTTCGTTTCCTATGTGGTCATTGCCACGTTCCTCGCCATCGTCATTGCCATGAGCAAGATCCGCTTGAAGGTCGTGCTCAAAAACCTCAAGCCGCTTCTGTTCATCATCATCCTGACCGCGCTTTTGAACCTGTTTTACGGACAGGGGGAACCAATTGCGCAGTTCTGGATCTTCAAAATCACAAAATCCGGCATTCAGAACGCCGTTTTCATGGTGCTTCGCATTTCCCTGCTCGTGGCCGGAACATTTATGTTAACCTATACAACCTCGCCGATCGCGCTGACGGACGGGCTGGAAAGCCTGCTGTCGCCGCTTAAAAGGCTGCACGCGCCGGTGCATGAGCTTTCCATGATGATGTCCATCGCTCTGCGCTTTATCCCCACGCTTATTGAGGAAACGGACAAGATCATGTCGGCGCAGAAGGCCAGAGGTGCAGATTTTGAATCCGGCAACCTCCTCAGCCGCGCCAAGGCGCTCGTGCCCATTCTTGTGCCACTGTTCATCAGCGCGTTCCGCCGGGCCGACGAGCTTGCGACCGCCATGGAATGCCGCTGCTACCACGGCGGCGAGGGCCGCACGAAGCTCTCCGAGCTGCACTATCAGAAGCGCGATTACCTCGCCTACCTCTCCGGCGCAGCCCTCCTCGCCGTCATGATCGTCCTGCGGCAGCTTGGCCTATAACAAAAGGTTCCCCTGAAAGGTTGCAGCAGGCAGACACAAAAAGTAAAGGCCCGATGCGAATCCGTACTGTATCTACCCAATGAGTTGTAGGGGCCGATGCCCACATCGGCCCGATGAGAAGTTACGAATTCGCCGAAGATTACCGTAAAAACGATGCAATCCGCCGGGCCGATGTGGGCATCGGCCCCTACAAGCGCCCTCCTATTTCCGCCTCTCACTCTCAGATGATAAGGAAGTATCCTATGCGCAACATCGCCCTGACGCTTAAATATCTCGGAACGGCCTATCACGGCTGGCAGGTGCAGAAGACGGTCACGACCGTCGGCCAGACGCTGGAAGAGGCGGCGGCGGCCGTCGTCGGCCATCCGGTGCATATGACCGGCTGCGGCCGCACGGACGCAGGCGTTCACGCACGCGTCTATGTCGCCAATTTCCGCACTTCCGCCCGCATTCCGTGTGACCGCATCCCGTATGCGCTCAACACGCACCTGCCGGAGGATATCGTCGTGACAAACGCGATGGAGGTGCACGAGGACTTCAACGCCATCGGCTCCTGCGTCAAAAAGGAATATACGTATCTGATCTATAATTCCGGCATCCGCGATCCGTTTTATGTCAACCGTGCATGGTTCTACCCCAAGCATCTGGACGAGACGGTCATGCAGCGCGCGGCGGACTGCTTCATCGGCACGCACGACTTCGCCGCCGTCCGCTCGGTCGGCACGGATGTCAAATCCACCGTGCGCACGGTTTATGATTACAAGGTCGAGCGCGACGGCGATCTCATTTCGCTGCGCGTCAGCGCCAACGGCTTTCTTTATAATATGGCCCGCGCCATGGCGGGCACCTGCGTCTATGCCGCCGAAGGAAAGTTCCCGCCGGAGGCCGTCGCGCAGATTCTCCTGAACGGCGACCGCACGGCGGCGGGGCCGACCGTCCCGCCCGGCGGGCTTTACATGACGCAGCTCTGGTATGATGACGGAAAGGCGGTTTTCCATGTCGGATAATATCTCGCAGCTGCATCCGCAGAAGCATCCGGGCCTAGGAAAGCGGATCGCCGTGTTTGCGGTCCTGCTCGTGTTTGTCACGGGCGGCGTGGCGGCCTATGTGTTCCGCGACCGGCTGAATCTGGACGCGCTGCAGCGCTACGTGCGCTATCTGAACGTCTCCGAGGACAGCAAAACGGGCCGATTCGTCTACGACGAAAGCAACTCCAACCGCTATGCCGGGCTGTCCGGCGGGCTGTCCGTCGCCTCCGCGACGGGCCTGAGTCTTTACGATAAGGACGGCGTGGAGACAGCCTCCATTCAGGCATCCATGTCCGCGCCAGTTTTAAAGACCGGCGGTGACCTCGCGCTGGCCTACGACACCGGCGGCAATACGCTGGAGGCCGCCAGCCAGAAACGCGGCTCCGTCCTGCACGTTTCATCCCAGAAGCCGATTCTGGACGCGGATATTGCGTCTGACGGCAGCATCTGCTATTTATCCAGTGAGTCAGGCTATCGCGCCGTGCTCTATGTCTACAACAGCCAGCAGGCGCTGATCTACCGCTGGCTCTCGTCGAGCCAGTATTTCATGCGCTGCACCGTCTCCTCCGGCGCAAAATACGCCGCCGCTGCCGCCCTCGGGCAGGAGGACGGGATGTTCCAGTCCTCTGTCGTCCTCTTCCGGACGGATTCGGAGGAAATTCTCCGCACCATCCCCATCGGAAATGCCCTGATCTACGATCTGCATTTCCTGCCCGGAAACACGCTCTGCGTCCTGTGTGAAGACGCGCTGTATTTCTATGAGCTGGACGGCCAGTGCCTCGGCAGCTACGCCTTTGAGGACGCCTATCTCAAGGACTACACGCTGGACGGAAACGGCTTCGTCACACTCGTCATGAATCTCTATAAGGCCGGAAACGGCTATACCGCCCTGACCGTCGGGTATGACGGGACAGTGCTCGGCACGCTTCCAATCAGCGAGCAGATTCTGGACATTTCCGCTTCGGGCAAGTATCTCGCCCTCCTGACGAGCGGCGCGCTTTCCATTTACGATCAGAATCTCACGGAATACGACGTTTCCGACAACACGACCGGCGCGTCCAGCGCCGTCATGCGCGAGGACGGCTCTGCCATTCTCCTGGCCAACGGCCATGGGACGCTGTATGTCCCGTAAATAATTTTCCAAAAAACGTTTACAATTCTGCAAAGATACGACGGCCTGCCTGTGATATACTTTGCAGAAGGAAACACGATAAGGAGAAGCCTTTTATGAAACCGACCCTGTGCTCAAGATGCAAAAAGAATCTTGCAGTCGTTTTTATAACGAAAATCGACGGCGGAAAGACCGTCAACGAGGGCCTCTGCCTCAAATGCGCAAAGGAGATGGGCATCAAGCCCGTCGACGATATGATCGAACGCATGGGGCTTTCAGAGGACGACCTCGAAAATCTCAACGGCGAAATGACCGAGGCCATGAACGGCCTTGAGAGCCTGCTCAGTCAGGGCCATGACGCGGAGGACGGCAGCGAGGACGACGAGTCTGACAGCCAGACCGCCACGTTCCCCTTCCTCAACAAGCTCTTTGGCGCCGCCGGTCAGGGGCAGGACAACACGCCTGCCGTCCCGGAGCCGGAAAAAACCGAGAGCCGCCAGCGCTCCGGCGACAAGCCGAACAGCAAGAACAAGAAGCATAAATTCCTTGACACCTACTGCCAGAATCTGACGCAGAAGGCGCGCGACGGCAGGCTCGACCGCATCATTGGCCGCGAGGAGGAGACGGAGCGCGTCATTCAGATCCTCAACCGCCGCCAGAAGAATAACCCCTGCCTCATCGGCGAGCCGGGCGTCGGCAAGACTGCCATCGCCGAGGGCCTTGCGCAGAAGATCGCCGACAAGGACGTTCCGTATAAGCTCCAGAACAAGGAGGTCTATCTCATGGACCTCACGGCCCTCGTCGCGGGCACGCAGTTCCGGGGCCAGTTTGAAAGCCGCATGAAGGGCCTCATTGAGGAGGTCAAGAAGCTCGGCAACATCATTCTGGTCATTGACGAGGTGCATAATCTCGTCGGCGCGGGCGATGCGGAGGGTTCCATGAACGCCGCCAATATCCTCAAACCCGCGCTTTCGCGCGGCGAGATCCAGGTCATCGGCGCGACGACCTTCAACGAGTACCGCAAACACATCGAAAAGGATGCCGCGCTTGAGCGCCGCTTCCAGCCCGTCACCGTCGCCGAGCCAACCATTGAACAATCCATTGCCATCATCCGCGGCATCAGCCACTATTATGAGACGTTCCACGGCGTTGTGATCTCCCCGGAGATCGCACGGCAGGCCGTCCTGCTCTCCGAGCGCTATATCACTGACCGTTTCCTGCCGGATAAGGCCATCGACCTCATCGACGAGGCGTGCTCGGACGTGAACCTCAAGAATAAGAACATCGGCCGGCTCGAAGCGCTCAAAAAAGAGCACGCCGATTATGATCTGGAGCTTTCCATGCTCACGGAGAACGCCGAAAAGACGCAGGACGATTACGCCCGCATGGCGGAGCTGCGCAGCCGCAACCTGCAGCTCGATTCCGAGATCACGGAGCTGGAAAAGCTGCCGAAGCCCACGCTGACCATCGACAATCTGGCCCGTATCATCGAGCTCTGGACGAAGATCCCCGCCAGCAAGATCCGCGCGCAGGAATACGAGCAGCTTCTGAACCTCGACGCGGAGCTGAAAAAGCACATCGTCGGGCAGGACGAGGCCATTACCTCCGTCGTGTCCGCCATCCGCCGCTCCCGCGTCGGCATTCAGGTCAAAAAGCACCCGGTTTCGTTTATCTTCGTCGGCTCGACCGGTGTCGGCAAGACGGAGCTGGTCAAGCGCCTTGCCAGCGAGATGTTTGAATCGGTCGAATCGCTCATCCGGCTCGATATGTCCGAATACATGGAAAAGCACAGCGTTTCGAAGATCATCGGCTCGCCCCCCGGCTATGTCGGCTATGACGAGGCCGGTCAGCTGACCGAAAAGATCCGCCGCCGCCCGTATTCCGTCATCCTGTTTGACGAGCTGGAAAAGGCGCATCCGGACGTGCTGAATATCCTGCTGCAAATTCTCGATGATGGCCGCATCACCGACGCGCAGGGCCGGGTCGTCAACTTTGAGAACACGATCATCATCATGACCTCCAACGCAGGCTCCAACCAGAAGGGCGGCAGCGTCGGCTTCGGCCGCAGTCTGACCGAGCAGTCGAAGGAGAAGGCCATGAAGGCGCTGGGCGAGTTCCTGCGCCCTGAATTCATCAACCGTGTCGACGAGATCGTCTGCTTCAACCAGCTGAGCGAGGACAATTTCCGCGGCATCGCGGACATCATGCTCGCGGAGCTGCAGCAGTCGCTGGAGGGCCGCGGCATTGCATTCACGTGGGACGAGAGCGTCAAGGATTATCTCGTCAAAAAGTCCTACTCCGTGGCCTATGGCGCGCGCAACCTCCGCCGCGCCATCCAGACCGACCTCGAAGACCCCATCGCCGAGCGTATCATCAAAAGCTATGTCGACCCCTTCCGCTCTATCAAAGCGACCTGCGAGGACGGAACAATCAAGCTGGAAACCATATAATCAAAAATGCGCCTGACGGAGCCGCCGGGCGCATTTTCTCGGCTGGCCAGGCAGTACGGATTTGCCCAGAGGCGCCTGTACAGACCGACGAAAAGCCGCCGGCATGGCTGCCGGCGGCTTTCCTTGAGAGAAAAAGAGAAAAGAGAGGAGAAATGGATGAATGTCTATTTAAAAGGCTGCTGTTGGCTCTCCACGAAGATTTCCGTGAAGCAGCTTCCTTATGCTCCAAGGATACCGGATTTTGGCCGGTTTGTGGTGAACAGTTTGTAAACGAAGTATAAAGAAATCCTGAAATTCCGCAGCTGCAACCGGCAGTTGACAGATTTTCCGGCAAACTTGCTGGCGTGCAACCGCATGATCTCGTAGAATAGTGGCATCGATCCCAAATCACAGGAGGAAGAAAACCATGATCTTTGCAGACAAATTGATCGCCCTGCGGAAAAAGGCGGGCTGGTCGCAGGAGGAGCTTGCGCAGCAGCTGAATGTTTCGCGGCAGTCCGTATCCAAATGGGAGGGCGCGCAGTCCGTCCCCGACCTTGATAAGATCGTCCAGCTGAGCCGCATCTTCGGCGTCAGCACAGATTACTTATTAAAGGATGAACTGGAAGAGCAGGAGCCTGTGCCCAGCCTTCCCGAGCAGCCGCAGCGCCGCCGCGTGAGCATGGAGGAGGCCTCGCGTTATCTGGAACTGCGCCGCGCTGCCGCGCCGAGGCTGGCGCTGGCCACGTTTTTGTGCGTGATCTCACCCATTGCGCTGATCCTGCTCGGCGGACTGAGCGAATATACCGCCCACATCACGGAAAACGCGGCGGCTGGTATTGGCCTCAGCGTACTGATCGTTCTGGTCGCCGCCGCGGTCGGAATTTTCCTGACGTGCGGCGCAAAGGCAAAGGCATTCTCGTTTCTGGAAACCGAGCCGTTTGAAACGGAATACGGCGTGAGCGGCATGGTCAGGCAGCGGCAGCAGGACTTCCAGCCCACGGCGAACCGTCTGAACACGATCGGCACGATCCTGTGCATCATGTCCGTCCTGCCGCTGTTTCTGGCGATGTGCCTTTCCGGCTCGGATCTCATGTACATCGGCGCGGTGTGCCTGCTTCTGGGCTTTGTCGCGCTGGCCTGCCTCGCGTTCGTCTATGCCGGGACGCAGACCGCCGCGATGGAAAAGCTGCTGGAAGAGGGCGACTACACCCGCCAGAGAAAGTCCAAAAGCCGCCTGATCGGGACGGTCAGCGTCTGCTATTGGCTGGTCGTGACGGCCATTTTCATGTTCTACACCTTCGGGCCGTATGGCAACGCGCAGGCAAAATACAGCTGGTTCATCTGGGCAATCGCAGGCATCCTGTACGGCGCCGTAATGGCCGTACTCCGTCTGGTCGGACAGGGCGAAAAAAAGAAATAAAAAGCACTTGACTCTGACACTGTGTCAGGCTGTATGCTGTCATTGAGCTCAAAAAAATCAGCATGGAGGTACCGTAATGCTGAAAATCGGATTATTTTCAAAACTGTCCAGAGTCAGTATCCGTATGCTGCGCTACTACGACGAGATTGGCCTGCTGCACCCGGCGTATATCGATCCGGAATCGGATTACCGCTATTACCGCGAGGATCAGCTGCCGCAGATCAGCTGGATCACGGCCCTGCGGGACATGGGCTTTTCCCTCGCCGACGTGTGCCGCATGACCGAGATCGGCCATGACGCAGAAAAGCTCGCGCCGTTCTTTGAGACAAGACGGCGCGAGCTGGAAGCCGACGCGGCAAAAGCAGCGCGGCAGCTGCTGCTTCTGGAATCAGCCCGAAACCGGCTGGGAAAGGAAGACATCATGCAGTACAATGTGACCATCAAGACCATCCCCGAACGCTATGCGGCCTGTGTCCATACGATCATCCCGTGCTATTCGGAGGAAGGAAGCGTCTGGAAGACGCTCTGCGAGGAGACGGACGGGATGCGCCTCGTCCCGGACGAGCCGTGCTATTGCGCCGTGACGTTCCTCGACGGGGAATACAAGGAGCGCGACGTAGAGATTGAAGCGTGGAAGACCGTCAAGGGCAGCTATCCCGATACAGCGCACGTGAAATTCAGAACGCTCCCCGCTGTTACCGTCGCAAGCTGCACGTTCCGCGGCCCGTATGAAAGGATCGGCGAGGTCTACGCGGCCATCGCCGCGTGGATCGCGGATAACGGCTATGAATGCGACGGCCCGATGTTCAACATCTACCACGTCAGCCCGCACGAAACACAGAACCCTGAAGAATTCGTCACCGAAGCCTGCTACCCGGTGCGCAAACAATAAGGCGTTCGCGCGCAGCGCGGAAAAAGCTCCTCGTATCATGGCCTGCATGATACGGGGAGCTGCCTTTCAGCGGATGCGCACGCGTCCGTTACCGGCTGTGCTCCTCGTCGCAGCAGTCGATGGCAAGGACGGTGCACAGGGCGATCAGCGCGTCCTGCGGGTCGAATACCTCCAGTGCGTAACGGTCGCCGAGGGTCATGAAGGCGCGGGAAATGGCCGCGACGCGGCGGCCGTTTTGCGTGATCTCGTAGTCCAGACTCATAAAGTCGCCCTCAATCTCCCAGCCCAGCTCGTCCAGAGAATAGCTGCGGGAAAAGAACGCAAAATTCCGCGTCAGGTCGTATTCCCGCCCGCCGATGGTCAGCGCATAGGTACACGGCAGCGAAAACGGCACGTGCTGCACGGCGGCGGCCTGCCGCCCGGAGGCGTCCTGCACGATCAGCTTTTTGCCGAAATTGAAAAACTCGCGGTTCGCGCTGTAGACAAGGTTCTCGTTTTCGTCCCAGATATCAAAGTGGTCAAACGACAGAAATTCCTCTTTTAAATAAAAAATCATGGTAGTCTCTCCCTTCTGATGGGTTGGACGAATTCTGTGCAAAAGAGTTCCGGCTGGAAATCAGCTTTCATCTATGATATAATAAATAGACTTTCAGCACAAGGAGTTTTTCCCATGACAAACAAAGAGATCGGCGAGCTGCGGCGCCGCATGAAGCCTGACCGCACCAATCTGACCGCTGTTTACGGCTGCTATGTCGCGTCCAGCGGCGAGGTTCTGTCCACGTTCCGGGAGCCGTTCGGCCTGATGACGGAGGAGGACAGGGAAAAATATCTGGCGATCTTCCGCCGCGCGCTGTCCGGCACGCCGGATAAGAACCTGCTCGACCTCTCGTTCACCACAAAGCAGGTCGCCGATTCCGACGAGCACCGGCTGCTCATGCGCCTGCGCGAGACGGCGCTGGACGACGAGGAGGCGCGGCAGAAGCTGTTCCAGACCATCATCGGCGCGGTCAGCTTTGAAGAAAACTTCCTGATCCTGCTGGCGCATGAGCGCTACGACGTGCCGTTCAAGGCGAAAGACGGCGCGAAGCTCGACGACGGCAGCGAGGTCTTCTCCTATTTTGTCTGCGCCGTTTGCCCCGTCAAGCCGGGCAGGGAGCTTCTGAGCTACATTGCCGAGGAAAAGACCTTCCACAACCGCTCGGCAGGCTGGGCCGCCGGTATGCCGGAGGCCGGCTTCCTCTTCCCCGCCTTTGACGGACGGCGGACAAATCTGTATAACTGCCTGTTCTACACGCATTCCTCCGGCGCGGACAATCAGCCGCTCATCGACGCGCTGTTCCATGTCCAGCCGCCGATGCCCGCAGACGAGCAGCGCGACACCTTCAGCGGCGTGCTGCGCAATGCGCTGGACGACGAATGCTCGCTTGCCGTCGTCCAGCAGGTGCGGCAGGAGATCAAGGACCGCATCGACGCGTGGCAGGAGGCAAAAAGCGACGATCCGCTGGTCGTCAGCGGCGACGAGCTGAAGGACGTGCTGGAGAGCTGCGGCGTGTCGGAGGACAAGCGGATGCAGTTCGGCGCGCAGTTCGACGAATCCTTCGGCGGCGGCGCGGTGCTCAACCCCCGGAACCTGATCGACGTGAAAAAGTGCGTTGTCAAGACGCCGGATGTGTCCATCACCGTCAACCCCGAGCGGCCCGATCTCATCGAGACGCGCACGCTCGGCGGCGTCCGGTACATCCTCATCAAGGCCGACGAGGGCGTCGAGCTCAACGGCATCGATCTGGCGGAAGAGGCTGAGTAGGCCCCCGCACGGTTTGGCCTCCCCTTTCAGCAGAGCCTTTGAAAACAGACGAAACCCTCTGCGCAGCATTTAAGCGGCAGAGGGTTTTGCGATATGATATGTACTTATTCCTTGACTGTGCCGTCGGCGTTGAAGACGGGGAGCTTGTTGAGGTAGACGATGTCCTTGCGCGCCTGCGCGTCGCCCTCGGCGAGGACGGCCATGCGGCCCGCGACCGTGCCGCCTGCCTTTTCGACCAGCTCCTCCATCGCACGAAGCGATTCGCCGGTAGAGATCACGTCGTCGACGATCAGCACGCGCTTGCCGCGGATCTTATCGGCCTCTTCGCCGGACAGGTACAGGTCCTGATCGTGCTGGGTCGTGATGGAGCGGACCGTCACGTGCAGCGGGCGGGGCATATAGACCTTTAGGCCCTTGCGGGCGACGAAATATTCCTTCGCGCCGGACTGGCGGGCCATCTCGTGGATGAGGGGGATGCTCTTGGCCTCAGCCGTGAGCAGATAATCATAGTCCTTCGGCGCTCTGGCCAGCAGCTCGCGCGCGCAGGCGACGGTGATCTCCGCGTCGCCGAACATGACGAACGCGCCGATATACAGATCGTCGGATACCTTGCACAGCGGCAGATCCCGGTCAAGACCGGCAATGTTCATTCTATATTTCATGCAGAATCTTCTCCTTCATATCCTTCATGCGTCGGGTCGTTTCCAAAAAAATATTATACCGGCCAAACGCCAGCTTGTCAATTCCTTCTTCCGTCCTGTTTTTTTCGCCATTGGCGAAAACGACACATTTTTTGTGCAGTAGTGTGAATTTTCCGTGAACTTTTTTGTCGGTGTCGACTCTTGTATTTATAGGCGCTTTCCTCTATAATCAAGCTGTCAGAAATTTTGGCAGGCTGAAATTCTTTTGCCTGCCGGAACAGAAAGAAAAGGAGGAACAAGTTCTAAATGGAAAAATTGTTCAAACTGAAGGAGAAAGGCACGAATGTCAAGACTGAGATTCTTGCCGGCCTCACGACGTTCATGACGATGGCTTACATCATCGCCCTGAACCCCAATCTGCTGACGGGCTTTGACGTCGGCAGTCCGCTGTGGAACGGCGTATTCCTTGCGACCTGCATCGCCTCCGCGATCGGCACGGCCTTCATGGCGTTCCTGGCCAACCAGCCGTTCGTCATGGCTCCCGGCATGGGCCTCAACAGCTTCTTCGCCGTGATCTGCGGCAACGTCGCGGCCATGCTGAACACTGACTACACCTCCGCATTCCAGGCTGTGCTCTGCATCATCCTGGTCGAGGGTATCGTGTTCCTGCTCCTGTCCGTATTCAACATCCGTGACAAGATCGTCTCCGCGATCCCGCTCGGCGTCCGTCTCGGCATCGGCCCGGCAATCGGCCTGATGCTCATGAACATCGGCTTCGGCTCCAATGTTGGCATCTACGCCAACAACCCCAAAGTCCAAACCCCGTTCTATGTCATGCGTGACTTCTTCGGCGCCATGACGCCCAGTGTGCTGAAAAATGGTGAAAACGGTATGGGTGAGGCATACACCACAATGGTTCTGACCGTTATCACAATATTCCTTGGCCTGTTCGTCACGATCCTGCTTTCCAAGAAGGGCAAGAAGTCTGCGGTTCTTCTCGGTATGCTGACGGGTTCTATCTTTTACTGGGCCGGTGAGGCGATCTTCCTGCACGTCAATCCGTTTGCCTCTCTGGCAACCGCAAGCTTTGTCCCGCCTTTCAAGGATATGGTCGACGTCACCCTCTTCAAGTTCAACTTCAAGGGCTTCTTTGAGATCGGCTGGTTCACTGCTATTACGCTCATCATCACCTTCTGCATGATCGATATGTTCGACACGATCGGCACGCTGGTCGGTACGGCCTCCCGCGCCGGTATGGTCGACAAGGACGGCAATATGCCCAAGATGAAGGAAGCTCTACTGTCTGACGCCATCGGCACGGTCGCCGGTGCTATGACCGGCACCTCCACGATCACGACCTTTGTCGAGTCCGCTTCCGGCGTTGAGGCTGGCGGCCGTTCCGGTCTGACCGCTCTGACCGCTGCTGTCATGTTCCTTGCGTGCATTTTCATTGCCCCGATTGCCGCTATCATTCCGGCTGCTGCGACCTCTTCCGCTCTGATCTATGTCGGCATTCTCATGCTGCAGGGTCTGAAGAAGGTGGACTTCGACGATCTCGACCAGATTGTCCCGGTCTTCCTGATGCTCCTCGCCATGCCCATCTCCGGCTCCATCGGCCACGGCATCGGCATTGCCATGATCTCCTACACTGTCATCAAGGTCTTCTCCGGCAAGGCAAAGGATGTTTCCATCCTGACCTACGTGATCTCCCTGCTGTTCATCGTGAAGTTCTTTGCTGTTGTTTGAGTTTCCTATTTCCGGGCGCGCCATTCCGGCGCGCCCGGTTTTTTCTTTACCCGAAAGGATTCGCGCGGATCGGGTGCTTTCTCCCATTCTCTTGACTTCTTCGCGTAGATTCGCTATAATATGTTTCTCAGATAATGGTATATTGGATAGAAATGGAGACGGATTTAGAATGGTAATTATTTGGGGGAGCTCATTTTTGCTGGCTGTGTTCCTGTTCTTTGCGGTTGCATTGGGATATCAGGCCTACCTCGCGGTGCATGGTATTGCACTTGCACTGTCTATACTTGTGATGCTTGTACAAACTGTCGTCGCGGTCGTCTGTCTGGTAAATAAAATCAAAGCTCATAAACAGAATCCAAAGGCTACGACGGCAGGCCATATTATCATGTCCTTTATCGCAGCATTTGTCTGTCTGGCCGCTGCATATCTCTTTGCCAAGGACCTTCCAAGCTATGGAACGGGCTTTATGGACATGGTCTGCTTCATCGTGGGGACTGTTTTCTGCGGCGGAATGTGGTTCTTCACGCTGGGCGGCTTTGTGACAGCCGTGAGCGGCGACGGCTTCGGCTACGGGCACTTTTTCCTCGAATTGATCCCATTTGCGATTTTATTCGTCTTGTGCGTCCTTTAACCGAAAGGCTTATTTGCGTGCCGGAGCCTTCCCCGGCGGGGAAGGTCATCAAATTACCCGCTTTATTGTAGGGGCCGACGACTCTGTCGGCCCTGAAAATGTTGCGGATTCGCCGCAGTTTTCCGAAAAAACCGGTGCATTCTGCGGGCGGACAGAGCCGCCCGCTCCTACTCCTACAGCTGGCGCGGGATCGCCCAAGGCTTCCCCTCCGGGGAAGCTGGCTGCGGAGCGAAGCGGAGCAGACTGATGAGGGATGGCAGCTGCGTTTTGCTTAAGATTTTCAAAAATTTGCGACTGCTTCCCGCCCTCATCCGGCCCATCGGGCCACCTTCCCCGGTGGAGAAGGCTTTGGGGGTGTGCGGATTCGCCGTGGATTTTCGAAAAAACCAGTGCAAACTGCCGAGCGGAGCAGAGCCCCGCCCCTACCAATTGCGGTTGAGTTTCATGGGTTTTCGCGTAAAATGAACAGGCTGTAATCTTAAGTTGATGATATTGCCCTAGCGGGTGGAGGCTCCGGCTCGCCCGGTTTTTCTTTGTCTGGAAGATTCACAAAACGTACATATTTTTTCTCTTGACTTTTTCGGGTCGATTCGCTATGATACAGTTTCACCAGAAAAGAGGAGGCGTTTTTCATGGACAAACAGCCGTATATTGTCGGCGTCGGCGCTGCGAATGCAGACCTCAACGGCGCGTCCCTTGCGCCCATCCATCTGCGTGATTCCAATCCCGGCCACATCAGCCTGTCCGCCGGAGGCGTGACGCGCAACGTGTGTGAAAACCTCGCCCGGCTGGGCGCGGATGTCAAGCTTTTGAGCTGCGTGGGTGATGATACCTTCGGCGCGTTCATCCGCCGCTCCTGTGAAGACGCCGGGATCGACGCGTCCCATCTGTATGCGGCAAGGGGCGCAAGCTCCTCCATGTATTTGTCCATTCTGGACGCGGACGGCGATATGCTGGTCGGTATGTCCGATATGCGCATTGTCCAGCAGGATATGCCGGAGGATTACCTGCCGTCGAAAAAAGCGCTGATCCAGGGCGCGGATGTTGTCACCTGCGACCCCTGCATGGGTGAAAAAACGCTGCTGCAGCTGCTGGACCTGTGCACGCCGGGGCAGATCATCTGCGTTGACCCTGTTTCGTGCGCGTATGCGCGTGTCGTTGCGCCGTTCATCGGCCGCTTCCACACCGCCAAGCCCAACCGCATGGAGCTTGGAATTCTGGCCGGAATGGAAATTCAGTCCGACAGCGATCTGGAACGCGCGGGCGAGGCCGTTCTGAACAAGGGCCTCCGGCGGCTGTTCGTCAGCCTCGGCGCGGAGGGCTGTTTGTACATGGACGACACCGGCACGGTCCTGCGCCGCAAATTAAGACCGGCAAAAATGGTCAATGCCTCCGGCGCGGGCGATTCGTTTGCCGCCGCCATGCTGTACGCCACGCTCCATAGCTTTGGCGTGGAAAAGACGCTGGATTATGCCATGGCCGCCGGTATCGCCGCCGTCTCGCACGAGCGGACCATCAATCCGAATATGAGCACTGCGCTGCTCGAAGAAATCCTGCTGGCGCACCGCATCTGATCTTGTACACCCATCTGAAAGGAGTTATTCATATGAATCTGAAGGATTATCTGTCTGTTACCCCTGAAATTCAGGAGGCCATCGACGCGGGCAAGCCCGTCGTCGCACTGGAATCCACCATTCTGAGCCACGGTATGCCGTATCCGCAGAACGTGGAGTTTGCGCACAAGGTCGAAGAGATCGTCCGCGCAGAGGGCGCTGTCCCCGCGACGACCGCAATCATGGGCGGCAAGCTGAAGGTCGGTCTGAACGCTGAAGAGCTGCTCGTCATGTGCAAGGCTGAGGGCGTCGGCAAGGTCAGCCGCCGCGATGTGGCTGTGTATCTGGCAACCGGCATGACCGGCGCGACCACTGTTGCGACCACCATGATCATCGCCTCCATGGCAGGCATCCGTTTCTTCGCCACCGGCGGCATCGGCGGCGTGCACCGCGGCGCAGAAAAGACGATGGACATCTCCGCCGACCTGCAGGAACTGGCCAACACCCCCGTCTGTGTCGTCTGCGCGGGTGCAAAGAGCATTCTCGACCTCGGCCTGACGCTGGAATATCTCGAGACGCAGGGCGTTCCCGTTCTGGGTCTGCGCACGGACGAGCTGCCCGCGTTCTATTGCCGCACCTCCGGCTTCAAGCTCGACTACAACTGCAAGGATGAGGAAACGGTCGCAAAGATCATGAAGGCCAAGTGGGACATCGGCCTCAAGGGCGGCGCCGTCGTCGGCAACCCGATCCCGGAGCAGTACGCGATGGATCCGAACTACATGAACGGCATCATCGACAAGGCTGTTGCACAGGCAAACGCCGAGCACATCCACGGCAAGGCCATCACGCCGTACCTGCTGGCGCACATCAAGGACATGACCGAGGGCAAGTCCTTCGCCGCCAATCTGGAGCTGGCCTACAACAATGCGCACGCAGCAAGCAAGATCGCTGTCGCCTATTCCAAGCTGTAATTCCCCAATACCACTACGGGCGCGCCAACTGGCGCGCCCGTTTTTTCTATGAAGCTCCGCGCGGCAACGGAAGATGTTTCAGCCCGCAGAAAACAGGAAGCCGCTGCGCAGCGACTGCGCCAGATGGAAGCGGCGCGCTGCTGTTTCGCCTTCGAAGCGGATATCGGCGAACGGGCCGTCTATGGATACGATGCGGCCCATGCCGTATTTTTTATGCCGGATGACGCTTCCCGGCATGAATGCCTGCGCGTCCGGCAGCTGCGCTGCTGCAGGTGCGTCCGGCAGCTGGAAGACCTCCGCGCGGCTCCGTTCGAGCAGCATCCGGCCCGCCTGCATAAGGCTGTCGCCGTCCGGAAAGGCAACGAGCAGCTCGTCCTCGCACTGCGCCAGAATGCTCCCCTCGCCGCGCGTTTCGTGGCGGTAGCGCAGGCCGCAGGCGTTTTCCGGCACGATGGCGGCAAAATCGTCCTTTGCGCACACCGGAACGGGCAGATATCCCCGCGCCTCGCGGATGAACGCAGACGGCGCATCCGGGTATTCAAACAGCGTCAGCTCATCCTTCGCACGCGTCATTGCCACGTAAAAGAGTCTGCGATCCTCCTCATATACCCGGCGCTCATCCTCCGTTCCGTCTGCCGCGTCCGGCCGGGACGGAAGCACGCCGTCGTGGACGTCCAGCAGATACACCCGCTCGTATTCCAGCCCCTTGCTCGAATGGATCGTCGAAAGCGTCAGCAGCGCGTCCGGCGCGTCCGCATGCGCGCGTATGGTCTGCCGCAGTGTGTCCAGACGGGCAAGAAACGCCTCCGCCGACGGCTCGCGCGCGGCAAGCATCTGCAGGATGAAATATTTTCCGGGATCGAGCCGCCGTTCGGTCACAAAGCCGCCGTAGCCCAGCGTGCCCCAGATCGTGCGCATCAGCACTTCTCCGGGCAGCGTTTGCAGCTGCTCAAGGCCCGCCTTTACGCGCCGGACGCGTTCGCGGCCCTCGTCCGAAAGCCCGGTCTGCGCAAGCAGACAGTCCAGAATGGGCGCGTGCGTGCGCGCGCTCTGCACGCAGGCGGCCTGCGCCGCCTCCTTGGAAATGAGAGCGCCGAATTTATAGTAAATGCGCAGAAAGCGCTCCGCGTCGTCCGGCGCTGCGGCGAAGCGCAGGATGTCCTGCACGTCGCAGACGATGCGGTGGGTAAAGAACGTGTCGTCAAAGCTGCGGCAGCGGTACGGAAGCCCGGCGCGCTCCAGCGCGTCGATGAGCGGAAGGGCGCTGTCGTTGTTTCGGTACAGGACGGCAAACGGCGCGCGCCGCTCCCCTGCCAGCGCCAGCAGATAGCGGTACTGCGCCTGCCGGGAGGCTGCGTGCGCAAGGCGCACCCGGCAGCCCTTCGCCCTTGTCGCGCGGATGGTTTTGGGGTAACGATCCCGGTTCCCCCTGATGAATGCGCCCGCCAGCCGCAGAATTTCCGGCGTGGAGCGGTAATTGTCCTCCAGCAGCAGCGTCTTTGCGCCCGGCCAGACCGAAGAAAAGCGCAGCAGTGCCTCCGGATAGGCCGCGCGGAAGCCGTAGATGCTCTGATCCTCGTCGCCGACCATGAAGAGGTTCCCGGTTTTCTTTGCCAGCAGCTCAATGATCGCGTGCTGCACGCGGGACGTGTCCTGCGATTCGTCGACGCAGAGATAGGGGTAGCGCGCCTGAAACTCCGCCAGAATTTCAGGCTGCTTTCTGAGGATCGCCAGCGCGTAGGCCATCTGGTCGTCGTAATCCATCTGCCGCGCCTCGCGCAGCGCAGCGCAGTAGTGCGCGTACAGCTCAGAAAAGCGCGGCAGGCCGAAGTCCTGCGCAGCGATCTCGTCCGCCGACAGCATCATATTTTTACAATAGGTGATCGCCGTGCGCACCTCGCGGATGGTGCTGTCGGTTGGATAGTCCCCGTTCAGCACCTGATAGATGCGCCCGATCAGCGCGGCAAGCTCGCCGGCGTTTTCCTGCAGCGCAAACGCCGGGCCGCGCTGCCGTCCGCAGGCCTCGATGATCTTGGAAGACAGGCCGTTGATCGTGCGGAACTCCGGCGTCTGCCCGGCAAGCTCCGGGAAGCGCGCGGTAAAGCGTGCGCGAAGCTCCCGCGTGGCGGCGACGGTGTAGGTCACGGCCAGAATGCGTGCCGGGTCGATGCCGCGGCACAGCGCCATATACCCCAGCCGCGTCACAAGCACCGTCGTTTTCCCGCTTCCGGGCACGGCCAGCAGCAGAACCGGCCCCTCCGTCTCGCGGACGGCGGCCTTCTGCTGCTCACTGAACTGCGGCATATAGCGGGCGGTAAATTCCTCCGGCGTCATACGGTAAGCTCCAGCACGACCGGGCAGTGGTCGCTGCCGAACACGTCCGTGCGGATCTCCGATGACAAAACACGCGGCAGCAGGCGCTCGGAGACGATAAAATAGTCGATGCGCCAGCCTGCGTTGTTTTCCCTCGCGTGGAAGCGGTAGCTCCACCACGAGTATACGCCCGCCAGATTCGGGTGCAGGCGGCGGAACGTATCGGCAAAGCCGGAGGAGAGGAGCTCGGTCATTTTCGCGCGCTCCTCATCAGAAAAGCCCGCGTTCTGCCGGTTCGCCTTTGGGTTTTTGATGTCGATCTCCTCATGCGCGACGTTCAGATCGCCGCAGTAAACGACCGGCTTTTCCGCGTCCAGCCGCAGCAGATACGCGCGCAGCGCGTCTTCCCACTCCATGCGGTATGGAAGGCGCTTGAGGCCGTCCTGCGAATTGGGCGTATAGCAGCAGACGAGATAGAATTCCGGGTACTCCGCCGTGATGAGCCGACCTTCGTGGTCGTGCGCGTCAAGGCCCAGCCCATATTGGACGGAAAGCGGGGCCTGCTTCGTCAGAATCGCCGTGCCGGAATAGCCCTTTTTCTCAGCGGAATAAAAATAGCGGTGATAGCCGTCCAGCTCGAAGACGGCCTGCTCCGGCTGGAGCTTCGTCTCCTGCAGGCAGATCACATCGGCATTTTCCTGCGCACAGTAGTCAAGAAAGCCCTTGCCGAGACACGCCCGCAGGCCGTTGACATTCCAGGATACCAGTTTCATAGATACCTCCAGGTGAAAAAAATCTTCCCGTGGGAGGGAAGAGTCAGGGTGCATAAAGACTTTGCGGATTTATAGGGCAGTACGGATTTGCGGCAGTCCTGTAGGGGCCGATGCCCACATCGGCCCGCTGGGAAGCTGCGAATTTGCCGCAGATTTCCGTAAAACCGGTACATTCTGCGGGCGGACAGAGTCGTCCGCCCCTACAGGAGAGAGCGGGTGCGTTGTAGGGGCCGACGACTCTGTCGGCCCAAAAAATATAACGAATTCGCCGAGAATTCCCGTAAAACCGGTGCAATCTGCGCGGGCCGATGTAGGCATCGGCCCCTACAATGAAATTTGGTGGTGCACACAGGGGTGCATCGGTCTATGCTTTTCGCCCCTGCCTGCTGCAACCCCTCAGTCAGGGGAGCCGTTATTCTGCTGTTTCCTCCGCGGCCGTTTCCGGCAGCTGCATATCGTCGAAGGCGTTCTGGGCGTCGTCGAAGATCACCTGTACCTCGGCGAACGCGTCCTGCAGGCGGGAAAGACCGGTAGACAGGTCGGCGGCCAGCGCGGCGATCTCCTCGCCGGAATCCATGTAGCGGGTACGCGCATCCTCGCAGAGGTTGGACAGCTGCGCGTAGATGCGCCGGGCGCGCACGGCGGCATTGCGCTCGGTCTGCTCGGCGCGGCGGTAGGCGGTCAGCTCCTTTTCGGTGAGCGACGGCTCCTGCGCCGCCTCCGGTTCTTCTGATTCTTCCGGCTCTTCCGGCTGCGGCACCGGCTCCGACGGCTGCGGGTCGGGGCGCGTCAGCAGTTCCTGTTGCGCCTCTTCGGCCTTTTTCAACTGCTCCGCCAGATCAGAGCCTTCCTGCGCGAGCGCGTTCACCTGCCCGGAAAGCGCGTCGTTGTCCGCCTGTGCCTGCTCCAGACGCTTCTGCAGACCTGCCAGTTCGACCTGAAGGCGCGCATTTTCAGCGGCAAGCTTATCGCGCTCATCGGTCAGCTTGCGCAGGGCCTTCTGGTGCTCAATGGATGTCGATTCGATATAATTGACAACGTCGGTGCGGTTAAAGCCGCTGACCGCCGTGCGGAACTTTGAAAAATCAGACACCTGTTGTTCCTCCTGCTTTCCGATTTTGCCTCAGTATATCACAAAAAACGGCAAAAAACAACCTGCCCGCCGCCGCCTTTGCGGATTTCACGAATTGTTCACAGACAGTGGTTTTTCATTTGTATGATTGCAGATACGGGAAAAGACTGATATAATAGATTTTATCTGAAAGACAGTGAGGAAACGAAGCATGGAATACAACAAGCTGATCGCCGAGCTGCATACCGGCGACGATGTAGAGGGCTTTTATGTTCTGAAGGACGCGTTTTTGAAGACGACGGCGGCGGGAAAGCCGTTTTTGTCCGGCGTTCTGGCCGACCGCTCCGGCGTGATCGATCTGAAGGTCTGGGACTATTCCGGCCCCATCGGCGCGCGGCCGGACGATATCGGCCGCGTCGTCAAGATCCGTGGGCAGGTGTCGGAGTTCAAGGGTGCGCCGCAGCTGACGGCGGGCCGCATCCGCATGGCGGATGGGAACGACCAGTATGATCTTTCCGCCCTTGTGCCGACCGCGCCCATCGACGCGGACGCGCGTGTCGCGGAAATTGAGCGCATGATCGACTCCATGGAGGACAGGGAGTATCAGTCCGTCGCCCGCACGATGCTTGCGCGGCATCTGGACGCGTTCCGTTCCATCCCGGCGGCCAAGAGCGTCCACCACAGCTTTCTGTCCGGGCTTCTCATGCACACGTCCAATATGCTGCGGCTGGCGGATTTTCTGGCCGGGCTTTACGGGGAGATCATCGACCGGAGCCTGCTGCTGACGGGAACGCTGCTGCATGATTTTGCAAAGGAAAAGGAATTTACGTTTTCCGGCCTTGGGCTGGTCACGGATTACTCGCTGCCCGGCCAGCTGATCGGCCATCTGGTGATGGGCGCGCAGGAGGTGCAGCAGTGCGCGCAGGAGCTTGGCATTTCCGAGGAAAAGAGCCTGCTTTTGCAGCACATGATCCTCTCGCACCATGGCGAACCGGAGTTTGGCGCGGCTGTGCGCCCGATGTGCGCCGAGGCAGAGCTGCTCTCCGAGATCGACCTCATCGACAGCCGCATGGAGATCTACGCCGAGGCGCTGCAGGATCTGCCCGTCGGAAGCTTCTCCAACCGCATTTTCGCGCTGGACAAGAAAATCTACCGTCACGGGTGATGCGGTAAGAATGCCCGGCGGCAGGAGGTGATTGACAAATCGGCGATTTACTGGTATAACCTGAAATACATATTTAAAATTGATATGCCAGACGCAAAAGGAGTCGAGAAGCATGGAGAAAGCAGTCAGATTATTGGCGGCGGCAGGCGTTCTGATGCTGCTGGCGGGGATACTTTTGGGGCTTACGCGGTAATGGATCTGCGCGGGCCTGCTCTGGGTCGGCGCGTTCGGCTGCCTGATCGCGCCGCAGAACTTCAAAAAGCGGAAAAACGAAGAATCGTGAGGGATTTGACATGAACAGTATGCGATCCGAGCTGACGCCCTTTTTGGATGGGGACGAGCGTCTGCGCTCGTTTCCGGCCAAGCATAAAAAGAAGCTGCTGGCCCTCTGGTATCTGGCCGGGAAGGTCGAGGCCGGACGGCAGTATACCGAAGCGGAGCTGAACGAGCTTCTGAATGCATGGACGCTGTTCCACGACCCGGCGACGCTTCGCCGGGAATTGTACAACAAGCGGCTTCTGGAACGGACGCCGGATGGCGGCCGGTATTGGCGGGCCGAGCCGTTTCCGGAGCTTGCAGAGTTTATCGCGCGCTATGTTTGAAGAACTTTTATCCCGTCAATACGGGCTTCATGTCCGGCAGGCGCAGCACGCGACCCGGCTGCTGCGGTCAGCATTCTGACGGCCAGAAAAACGGGGCTGCAGCGAAATGAAACCCGCTGCAGCCCCGTTGACTATTCGATCAGACAGACGGCATGGGCGGCGATCCCCTCGCCGGAGCCGGTGAAGCCGAGGCGCTCCTCCGTCGTTGCCTTGACGCTGATGTTCCCAAGACCGGTATGCAGTGCGCCCGCGATATTCCGACGCATCTGCTCGATATGCGGCGCGAGCTTTGGCCGCTGGGCGATGATGGTCGCATCGAGGTTGCCGAGGCGGTACCCGGCCCCTTCAAGCCTGCGGCTGACCTCGCGCAGCAGCTCCATGCTGTCCGCGCCGAGATAGCGGTTGTCGTTGTCTGGGAAGAGCTTGCCGATGTCCCCCATCGCTGCCGCGCCGAGCAGCGCGTCCATGACGGCATGGACGAGCACATCCGCGTCGGAATGGCCGTCCAGCCCCTTTTCATACGGGATCGTCACCCCGCCCAAAATCAGCGCCCGGCCGGAAACCAGCCGGTGAACGTCGTAGCCGTGGCCGATCCTCATGCGTTTGCCCTCCGGCGCAGGATCAGCGCGGCCAGCTCCAGATCGAGCGGCGTTGTGATCTTCAGGTTCTCTTCATCGCCGTCGGTCAGCTGCACGGGCATACCGAGCGCCTCAACGGCGCTGCAGTCGTCTGTGAGCGCGATCCCCTGCTCTTTCGCGTTCTGCAGGGCTGCGGCAAGCAGATCGCGGTCGAAGACCTGCGGGGTCTGGACGGCGTAGAGCGTACTGCGGTCTGGCGTTTCATCGACCGCACCGCCGGTCGAGACTTTGATGGTGTCCTTGACGTGCACGGCGGGCGCCGCGGCGGCGAACTTCTTTGCCTTGGAAACAGCGCGGCAAATCACTTCGTCGGTCACAAGCGGGCGTGCGCCGTCGTGGACGGCGACGAGCTGCGCCCGGTCGGACACAGCGGCAAGGCCCGCCATGACGGAATCCGTCCGCGTTTCGCCGCCCGCGACGACCATGCGCATTTTGTCATACGCCTTAAGATAGCGGCTGACCTTTTCCAGCAGCTCCTGCTGTGTGACGACGATGATCTCGTCGATCATGGCGCATTTGTCAAACACGTCGACCGTCCGGCAGATGACCGGCAGGTTTTCCAGTACAGTCAGGATTTTATTCGTGCCGCCCATGCGCGAGGATGTGCCTGCGGCGACGATCACGGCGGCGCAGTAGGGCCGCCCGATTTTTTCCTTGATCGCAAGCCCCTTCCGGAGGCCTTCACTCAGCTTCATATCGTTTCTCCTGTTCACAGCGCCCGCACGAGCGTTTTATAGGTCTCGCCGCGCACCATAAAGTTTTTGAACTGGTCGAACGCGGCACAGGCCGGGGACAGCGTCACGATATCACCGGGGACAGTGTGCCGCTTTGCCAGCCGCACCGCTTCTTCGAGCGTCTGCGCGTGCAGGATCTCCGGCTGTCCGGGCCGGTAGTCCGGCGCAGACTTGACCGCCGCTTCGATCTTCTCCGCCGTTGCGCCGCAGAGGATCAGCAGGCGCACGTGCGCGCAGATCTCCGGCCCCAGCGCGTCGAATGGGATCTTCTTGTCATAGCCGCCCGCGATGAGGACCAGCTTCTGGCGGAACGAATGCAGGCCCGCGATCGTGCGCGACGGGCTGGACGCGATGGAGTCATTATAATATTTCACGCCGTCCAGCTCGCGAACGAACTCAATGCGGTGCTCCACACCCGCGAATGTGCGCGCGATCTCGTCAATATCCTCGTCCTCCGCAAGTCCTTCGACGGCACAGGCGGCGGCCATATAGTTTTCGATGTTGTGGACGCCCGGAATGCGGATGTCGGCGGCAGCCATGATCTTTTTTCCGTTCCGGCAGATCACGCCGTCTTCCAGATACACGCCGTTTTCCGGCCTTGCCAGCCGGGAGAAGAACTCCACGGTTCCCTTCGCGTCGGCGGCGAAGCCGCGCGTGATATCGTTATCGTAGTTCAGGACGACCTTGCCGGTTTCGTTCTGATACTCGAAGACGTTTTTCTTGGCCTGCACATACTCGGCCATGTCCTTGTGCACGTCCAGATGGTTCGGGGCCACGTTCGTCACGACGGCAATGTCGGCAGAGCGCTCCATCGTCATGAGCTGGAAGGAGCTGAGCTCGACCACGGCAATGTCCGCCGGCGTCATGTCCGCCGCCTGCGGCAGAAGGGGCGCGCCGATGTTGCCGCCGACCCAGACGCGGTGGCCCGCGTGCTCCAGAATTTTTGCGATCAGGGTCGTGGTGGTCGTTTTGCCGTCGGAGCCGGTCACGGCGATGATGCGGCAGGGGCAGACCTCGAAGAACGCTTCCATTTCACTGGTAAGCTCCGCGCCCTTTTCGCGCAGCCGGCGCAGCGCCGGGATATCCGGGTGCATACCGGGCGTGCGGAAGACGATATCAGCCTGCACATCGTCAAGATAATGCTCTCCGACATGGAGCACGGTGCCCGCCCGCTCCAGCTCCAGAACCTCCGCGTCGAGCTTTTCCCGCGGCGTTTTGTCGCAGGCCAGCACGTGCAGTCCGCGCGCAAGGAGCATCCGGATGAGCGGCCGGTTGCTCACGCCGATGCCGAGCACGGCGATTTTTTTATCAATCAGGGAATCAAAATACTGGTCGACAAGATGATTCATATCCAAAAGCCTCTTTTAAAATTTCCTGCCTGTATTATATCCGCGCGGGAAAGAAATTGCAATCCATTTGACTTTTTCCTGCAAATAAAGTACAATACTTCCGCGACCGGGTCGGACAGTCGCGGGCGCAGCGCCGAAAGGCCGCGCATGAGGAAAGTCCGGGCTCCGCAGGGCAAGGATAACGGGTAACGCCCGCCCAGAGCGATCTGAGGAAAAGTGCAACAGAAATAAACCGCCGGAGGCGGCTCGCGCCGCCTCCGGCAAGGGTGGAAAGGTGCGGTAAGAGCGCACCCAATGGCGTGCGAAAGCGTCCATTGCTGTAAACTCTATCCGGAGCAACACCGCAGAGGAGGCAAGGCCTGCCCGGCTGCTTCCGAGAAGGTGGCTGGAGCGCACCGGCAACGGTGCGCCTAGATAGATGACTGTCGATTACAGAACCCGGCTTACAGACCCGATCGTGAAAAACGCCTCCGCTGAAAAGCGGAGGCGTTTTTTCGGGCTGCCGACAGGCAGGCGCTTATTTGCCGCTTGCGCCGTAGTTGGACAGGACACGGGCGGAGGGGTCTTTTACATCGCAGCCCTTCCACGCTTTGTTCGGCATCCAGAAGTCCTTGACCATGTCCGCCTGACCGGGATAGTGTTTCTCAAAAATATCGCGGTACAGAAGGCTTTCCTTTGTAAACGGCTTTGCAAACGTGTATTTTTCGCAGCCTCTTCCAAACGCTTCATCGGAATAGAGGCTTTCGGCATACGTCTTCAGATCGTCGACCATGGAGTGGCCCACGGCGTCGGAGAAGGCAGCCTTCTGCCGCCAGAGAATATCGTCCGGCAGGATATGATCGTCCGCGAACGCCTTACGCAGGAGGTATTTGCCCATGTCATACGTGTTCAGCTTCAGCTCCGGACGGATGGACATGACGTATTTTACAAAATCCAGATCGCCGAACGGGACTCTGGCTTCGAGCGAGTTGACGGAAATGCAGCGGTCGGCGCGCAGGACATCGTACATATAAAGCTCATCCACGCGCTTTTTTGCCTCCTGCTGGAAGGCCTCGGCGCTGGGGGCAAAATCGGTGTATTTATAGCCGAACAGCTCGTCGGAAATTTCGCCTGTCATGAGGACGCGCACGTCCGTCTGCTCGTGGATAGCCTTGCAGCACAGGTACATCCCCATGCTGGCGCGTATGGTCGTGATGTCATAGGTTCCGAGCAGAGCGATGACCGTTTCGAGGGAGTCCAGCACCTGCTGCCGCGTCATGGTGACCTCGGTGTGCTCCGCGCCGATGAAATCAGCGGTTTCCTTCGCATATTTAAGGTCGATGGGATCCAGGTCCATACCGATGGCGAACGTGCGGATCTTCTTGCCGAGGAGCTTGGCCGAGATCGCGCAGACGAGGCTGGAATCGAGGCCGCCGGAGAGCAGGAAGCCGAGCGGCGCGTCCGCGTCGAGCCGCTTTTCCACGGCGGAGATCAGCTTTTCACGGATCTTTTTGGTGACGGTATCGAGATCGTCGTCGGAATACTTCGCAATGGTCGTCAGATCGGCGTAGCGGACGAATTTGCCGTCCTTATAATAATGTCCCGGCGGGAACGGGAAGACGTGCGCGCAGAGGCCGACGAGATTCTTCGCTTCACTGGCGAAGATGATAGAGCCGTCAGCAAGATAGCCGTAGAACAGCGGACGGATGCCGATGGGATCACGCGCGGCGACAAGGGAATCGGAAGCCGAATCATAGATGATCATGGCGAACTCTGCGTCAAGCCCGGCAAACATCTCGGTGCCGTATTCCTGCCACAGGGGAAGGATAATTTCGCAGTCGGAATCGGACGCGAAGACATAGCCCTTGGCTTCGAGCGCCTTTTTGACCGGGCGGAAGCCGTACAGCTCACCGTTGCACACGGCCATATCGCCGCCGCGATGGAACGGCTGCATGCCCTCCGGGTGCAGGCCCATGATGGCCAGCCTGTGGAAGCCCAGCATACCGCTGCCTGCGGGCTCAAGCCGGGTGTCGTCCGGGCCGCGGGATTTCGTTTTTTCAAAATACGGGAGAACCTGTTCCTTTTTGAGACTGGGGGACGTAAAACCAAGAATTGCGCACATAAAAAGCACCTCCGAATCATTTGCGCAGCATTGCCTAAAATAAAATTTTAGGACGAATTGCTGCCGATCCGCGGTGCCACCTAACTTACTGGAATACCCAGTCTCTTTTCCGGGACTCTGACAAGCCCCTGCGCTTTAACGCCGCGCTGCGCGTCTTCCCTACTGCGGTGTTCCGGTTCAGGTCGCTGCTAAGAAGTGTTCGTTCACGAAGGCGTTGGCACCGGGATCCCAGCATCCCCGGCTCTCTGCGGCCATGTCCCGCGTTACTTTTCTTCCTCATTGCATTTGGCGATATTCTTTTATTGAGTGAAGCTTTAAATGATGGAACAATTCTACACCCGGCATCCCGATTCGTCAAGCGTGCAGGTTTGACAAACTATATGCCCGCCGGATTTTTATTTTTGTACAGTTTGAATTTTCGCAATACGTGCGGCAAATTCCGTGATCCGTGCGTCGATCCCGTCCGCAGTCCGGACGGAGCCAGGGTCGTGCGCCGTCTGCATGAGGCAGAAGTCCGGCGGCAGGATGGCCGTCTTGTTCAGGCACATTGCGCCCAGCAGCTGCCGCGCGACGATATCGCTGCCGGAATAGCCGGAAACGACAATGCCGTACAGATATTTCTGATACAGATCCTGCTTGACGAGCAGATTGGTCAGGCGGTTGAACAGCGCCATGATATTGGCGCTGACCGCGTCGTTATAATTCGGGCACAGGAAGAGCATCGCGTCGCAGGCGCTGATGGCGGGCAGAACCTCGTCGGAGATGCTTCCGCCGTAGAAACAGCGGCTCTGCGCGGCAAAGTGCAGGCAGGCTTCATACGAGCAGCCCCGGCAGTCATGGATGGAGCCGTTCTGCAGGGAAATGGTCTTTGTCTCGAACGTGGCCGGCAGACGCGCAAGCACCTGTTCGCCGAGCCAGACCGTATTGGAGCGCTTGTTATCCGACGCGTGGAGCATGAGAAGCTTTGGCCGGGCAAAGCACGGCGGCTCATACTCCAGAAGCCGCTGTGCCAGCTGGCGCAGCTGGTGCGCATAGGTCTGCTCCCAGCTCAGGTTCAGGATCCCAGCCTGAATATGCTGGTTGTAAAGAGAACCCGTCCCCTCGACGAGCGGCTTGCCGGGAAACGCGCAGCCTGCCTGATTTGCCGCAAGAACCAGCTCCCGCGCGGTCTGCTTCGTATAAAGCTCCCCTGCCCCGTCGACGATCACGCCGCCATAGCTGCCGGACAGACAGTCCGGATGCTTCCGAAGCGTCCGCAGCAGGCGGCAAACCGTCTCATCCGGGCCGTATTCATCCAGCGCGGCGGCAAAAAGCAGGCGGCAGCCCGCCGCCTGTTCGATTCTCTCCGGCGGAAGCTCCTTCACGCGGAGCCCGGCCAGCGCCTGCGGCAGCAGGCGCTCCAGCCGCGCACTATGGCCGATGCGCACCAACGTCAGTTCCTGTTCCATGTCAGTATTCGAACGCCTCCAATGCGGTATGCGTCGTTTGTAATTCTTCCAGAAGCGCGGGGGCGATCTTCTCCCGGATGAGGCTGACGCCGAACGGCGTCATGCGGCTGCGGCAGCCGAAATACGCGCCGCCGAGCGGCACCGCACCGAAGTGCTCCTGCCCGCGCACAAGCCGCAGAATACTCACTGCGGCTGAGGACAGTGCGGGGGCCAGATACGGCTTGAAGCCAAGCTCCCGCACGCGCAGATTCGCCGTGCGGGTCTGTTCGGTCAGCCTTGCGGAGAGGGCCGCGTCATAGTCCGGGCCGCAGCTGTTCGCGCAGACGAGTCCCTGCCCGTGCGGGCCGTAGACGCGCAGCTTCTCTTCATTTAATCCCAGCTGCCGCGCGTAATACGCGCAGCGCGCGGCCATCACGCCGAGGCCGAAGCCCTGAATCTGCTCGGGGAGCAGGCCGGAAAAATCATACTCCCCTGCCCCGTTCTGATTGCTTTGCAGAAAAACAGAGCGCGACAGGTGGTCGACCGGGTCGGAGATCTGGCAGAACAGGCCGGTGAAGCCGGTGCTGCGCGCCATGCGGGCATACGCGCCCACCATGGCGCGGTTGGCCTCGTACTGCGCCATACGCACGTCCTTCACCGCCGTATCCAGTCCCGGCACGCCGCGCGAAGCCGTAAACGCAAACAGGTCGCAGGCAAACAGGTCCTTTTCCTCACAGATCACGATCTCCGGCAGCGGCTGGCCGTCCGGCGAAAGCACTTGGTTCAGCTCCAGCTCGTACCGGGCGCATTGGGCCTTGTTGGGGTCAAAGATCTGGATCCTGGAAAACTCATGTCCCAGCAGCTTCAGCGCCAGCAGCGCCGTGCCGCCCACGTCGCCAAGGCCGACGAGCGTGAGGACAAGACCGGTTCGCTTCGGCCGCTGCCACGCCTCCAGAACGGCAAATGCGTTTTGGAAGCAGACGTTCAGAACGCCCGCCCCATGTGCGCGTACAAAACCGGCCAGCTCACCGGAGGCCGGACTGCACGGCGTCAGGCAGCGGACAGTCTCAGGCTCGGAAAGCTCGGCCAGATCATGGATATAAAATAATCCGCGCGAGCACAGCGGAACGCGCCGCACGAGAAACACCAGCGGCGCAAACGCAGCGCCGCACGGCCGCGCGTCCTGCGGAAAAAGCGTGTTGTCCTCCGCGCAGAGACAGAAGGAATGCCATTGCTTCAGGATCATAAACTCACCTCCTGCTTTGGTGTCGGATAAAAAGCTTGGATGATGCGCGGACGGACTGCGGCGTCCCAAAGCCTTCCCCGCCGGAGAAGGTGGCCCGAAGGGCCGGATGAGGGTCGGGGAGCAGTGCCGAATTGCTGAAACTGCCAGACAAATCGGAAAATCAGACTTGTGGTTTACGGTTCACCGTCCGCCGCAGCCGTTTATTCTTGTCCCGTCCAATACTGCGCACCCCAGTGCTCGAAGTCCCATTTGGGGCTGTAGTCGTTGCATTCGTAATCGACGTAATAAAGCCGGTCGACGGACAGGACGAAATTGGTCGGATAATAATCGATATTCAGATGAACGGGATACAGGCGGGCGCATATGGCCTTCAGCTGCCGGAGGCAGAAGCCGGGGAGCCGGTTTTCCGCGATCAGCTCCGCTGCTGTGGGGCCGGGGATGTATTCCTTGAGAATGCGCTCATTTTCCGTGTCGACGTCCAGCAGGCGCGGCATGGGGATCCCGGCGGACAGGAGCCGCTCATAATCACGCTGCTCGGCGGCAAGCTTGTCCCCGAACTGATAATACTCACATGGCTCGTGGTGGATCTGCTTGACGACGTATTCGCCGCGCTCGTCTGCGGCCAGATAGGAATAGCCGCCCTTTCCCTTGCCGAGCAGCCGCCGGATGGAAAGCACTCTGCCGTTTACTGTGATCTGATCTTCCATGTTTCTCGCCTCCATACGCCTCAGCATAGCAGACGCGCGGGGCGTTTGTCCAGCAAAAATCCGCTTCGCCGGAAATACTGGCAGATTGAATAAAATACCGTTTGAATTTCATTCATTTTTCACAAGTTCTTCTTGCATTTTGCTTGGAAGCGTGTATAATGATGTGTGCAAAAAAGTAGAAATGAAGGAATTTGAAATGCGCACGCTGTTATCATTATCTGTTGCGGTTCTTGCGGGTCTGCTGATGACCCGCGTTGCAAAGCCGCTGAAGCTGCCGTCTGTGACGGCGTATCTGGTCGCGGGTGTTCTGATCGGGCCGTACTGCTTGGGTCTGCTCGGCATTGAGGGCCTTGGCTTCCCGACGCAGGAATCCGTAGACAGTCTGTCGCTGATCTCCGAGGTCGCGCTGGGCTTCATCGCATTCTCCATCGGCAGCGAGTTCCGCGTGTCCGAACTGAAGCACACAGGCAAGCAGGCGTTCGTCATCGGCGTTTTACAGGCGCTGGCCGCGACGTTCCTGGTCGATATCGCGCTGATCGTGATCGCACTGCTTACAAACGGCAGGCTGTCCATCGCGCAGGCCATCACGCTCGGCGCCATCGCCACGGCAACGGCCCCTGCCGCAACGCTCATGGTCGTGCGGCAGTACAAGGCAAAGGGCCCGCTGGTCGATCTGCTGCTGCCCATCGTCGCGCTGGACGATGCGGTCGGCCTGATCGTGTTTGCGGTGTCGTTCGGCATCGCAAAGGCGCTCAACACCGGCTCGTTCGATGTGATCTCCATCGTCGTCGATCCGCTGATCGAGATCGTGTGCTCGCTGGCGCTCGGCGCACTTGGCGGCTGGGTGCTCACGCAGCTGGAAAAGCTGTTCAACTCCAACACCAACCGGCTGAACATGACCATCGCTTTTGTTTTCCTGACCTCGGCGCTGGCCATGGCGGAATTCAAGATCGGCCCTGTGACCATCGGTTTCTCGTCGCTGCTGACGTGCATGATGCTGGGCACGCTGTTCTGTAACCTCTGCCCGCTGTCGGGTGAGATCATGGAAAAATCCGACCGGTGGACAAGCCCGCTGTTTGCGGCGTTCTTCGTCATCTCCGGCGCGGGGCTGGATCTGGGCGTGTTCAAGGACGGTATGATCGTTCTCATCGGCGTTGTGTATATTCTGACGCGCTCGCTTGGCAAGTATCTCGGCGCGCATTACTCCGCAAAGCTCATGAAATGTGAGCCGCAGATCTGCAAGTATCTCGGCATCACGCTGCTGCCGCAGGCCGGCGTCGCGCTTGGCATGTGCGTGACGGCGCGCCAGCTCGGCGCAGAGGGTGATCTGATCCGCAACATTACGCTGTTCGCCATTCTGATCTACGAGCTGGTCGGCCCGCTGCTGACCAAAATGGCCCTGCAGGCCGCAGGCGAGATCCATCCGATGGACGAAGCCGTCCGCAACCGCCGCCAGCACAAGCTGGAACAGGCCAACGCGGAAAAGAAATAATACGCAGGCACAAAAGCAGCCCCGGCCGCATGGCCGAGGCTGCTTTGCGCAGGTTGCTTATTGAATAACGCCCTTCTGCAAAATCACGTTGGCGTAGATGGCAGTTTCGCCGGACTGGAGGATGCAGTAGGTCTTGCGGGCCTCGTCGTAGAATTCGAAGCGCTCATAGCTGCCGAAGGCGGCTTCGCCGCGCGCGTCGTATTTGGCGACGATCTTTTTATATTCGTCCCAGATGGGGATCTCCATACCCTTGTCCTTCTCGGCGACCTGCATGATCATGACAGGGTGCTCGACATACTCGTCAAGCGGGATGACCTGCAAGATCGCGTCGAGCAGCTCGGGCACGCCATGGCCGTCGGCACGGAGGAAGACGCAATTGTTGGGCTTGGCCATGGATGCGCCGGGGAAATTGCCGTCGCCGATGCAGATGCGGTCGCCGTGGCCCATTTCGGCCAATACCTTCAGAAGCTCCGGGGAAAGGATGGGCGGGATGTTTTTCAGCATGGTTCAAATACCTCCTGTTTGATCGGGCCGCCCGTTGACTTCGGGCAGCAAAGACAATAAAATATGCATATGCATTTTTTGATTTTAGGAGACACTGCAATGGATTACGCACAGCAGCTTGCATTTTTCGCAAACATTCTGGAGCAGAAGCGCCTCGTGACCGCGCTGGAGGGCAACGCCTCCATCATAGACCGGGAAACCGGATTGACGTATATCACACCGTCCGGCCGGATGAAGCTGCTGCTGCAGAGGGAGGATATCAGCGTCATGGACGAAAGCGGCGCGCAGATCGGCGGGCGCGGGAAGCGGTCGAGCGAGTATCTGCTGCACGAGGCCGTCTACCGGGCGAGGCCAGATGTGAACGCCGTCGTGCACTGCCACTGCCCGTATCTGACGGCGTATGCGCTGCGGTACCGGGACTTTATCGTCCCGGAGGACTGCTCGCTGCACGTTGTATTTCAGCGGTTCGTGTGCCTGCCCTACGGCAAAAACGGGACGCATGAGATCCACAAGGGCATCGAGGCCGCGCTTGCGCACAGCCCGCTCTGCCTGCTCGGCGGACACGGCGTTGTATGTGTGAGCGCTTCCATGGAAAGCTGCATCGGTCTGCTGGAAGCGGCGGAAGGGCTGGCGAAGACGCTGTGGGTGGCGAAGCAGATTTAAAATTCTCCGCTTAGAAAAACGCTGTCCTGTAGGGGCCGACGACTCTGTCGGCCCCAAAATGTTGCGAATTCGCCGTGGATTACAGAAAAAGCACTGTGTTCTGCGGGCGGACAGAGTCGTCCGCCCCTACAACGAAGTGGTGTCACGCTCTGGTGTGGAACGCCTCCTTGAGGCTGGGGTAGAGCATGGCGTAGCGTTTTTTGGTGAGGGCGTAGGCTTCCTGAACCGCCTGGTCGGGTTCAATGTCGCCGCTCATGCGGATGTGGCTGCACGCCTCGGGCAGATTCCCGAACAGGCCGATGGCGACGCCTGCTGCGGCTGCCGCGCCGAGGCTCGTGGCGCTGTCGGAGAACGTCGATACATCGTGGAGCGTCACATTGCACACATCGGCAAGGATCTGCTTCCAGAGCTTCGACTTGGCCCCGCCGCCGATGATGCGCAGCTCCTCGATCTGCTGCTTTTCGCGCATGACGTCCAGGATCTGGCTCAGGCCGCAGGCCGTGCCCTCCAGAACGGCGCGGAGGAAATGCTCCCGCTTGTGCGTGGTGTTCATACCGAAGAAAACGCCCTGCGCCTGCGCGTCGAAGACGGGAGAGCGCTCGCCCTCCAGATACGGCAGGTAGATAAGGCCGCCCGCGCCTGCCGGAGCGGTCGCCGCAGCGGAATCAAACGCACGCGCGGAGGCGACCTCGAACAGGTCCATGGCCCATGAGACAGAGCGTCCGGCGCACTGCTCGGTGCCGAAGACGTTGCAGCCGTGGCCGTCGAGCGCGTAAATATGGAATACGCGGTGCTGCGGGTCGATGAACGGCGCGTCCATCTGACCGGCGATCCATGCGGTGGTTCCGAGGCTGAGATAGAAATCGCCCGGCTTTGCCACGCCTGCGCCGACATTGGCGCAGGCCCCGTCTCCGCCGCCGACGGACACGGGAATTCCCGCACGCAGACCGAGGCAGCCCGCCGCTTCCTCCGACAACCGGCCCGCGATCTCGCAGCTGGTGTGGATCTGCGGGAATTTATCCAGATCGACGCCCACGTTATGGAACATCTCCGTATCGTACTGCCGCGTTTCCAGATTCATGAGCAGCCCGTGGGACGCGTCGGACATATCGGTCGTCTCCATGTGGCCCGTGAGGCGGTAGACAAGATAATCCTTCGACTGCAGGATGCGGTATGTACGGGCGTAGAGCCCCGGCTCGTTCTCCTTCAGCCAGAGCGTCTTGCAGAGGGTGGATGCGGGCGAAAGGACGTTGCCGCAGATCTCATAGAAATAATCCCGGCCAAATCTGGCGCGCAGGGCGTTGGAAATGGCCAGCGCGCGGGTATCGGCGTGGATCATGGCGGGGCGCAGCGTCTGCCCGTCCTTGTCCATGGGCAGGCAGCCGAGCATATGGCCGGAAACGCCGATGGCGTCGACGCGTTTGACGTATTCGGGCGCAAGCTCCCGCAGCATCATCATGGCGCGCACGGCGCTCATCCACCAGTCGGCGGCCTCCTGTTCGCAGCCGCCGTTCGGGTAGTGGTGCGTGGGATAGGATGTTGTGACGTTGCGGATAATATTGAGATTTTCATCGACCAGCGAGGCCTTCAGGCCGCTGGTTCCGATATCGAATGCCAGTAGTGTGCTGTGCAAATTGAATCACTCCATGTTCGGGATACCGGATAGGCTCCGGTGGGGAATGCCCTGTTTTATTGTACAATATCCCGCAGGAAAAGCAAAGCACTATTTTACGAAATGACCAAAAAAGACTGATACGAAACGCGTTCCTTACAAGGCGCATCCGTGTTTTTTGCGTTCTGACAGACGCTTCATCCTGCGCAGAACCGTCCCGGCATCGATCCCCCGGCGCTTCATCGCCCGGAATATTTCGGGGAACCGTCACGAAAACAGAAAATGCAACCTGCAGTTTACAGTTAGAACGTGCAAAATGGTGGTATTTCGCAGCATGAATCAGTATCATGAAGGAACACTGGAATTCCAAAACGGAGGGTATCAGCATGACATCAGGCGGTAAGCTTGCAAAATTACGAAAAGAGAATCACTATACGCAGGAGCAGATGCGGGAGCTGCTGATTCACAAGGCGAACGCCGCCTGTCTGCTGGGGCTGAACGAACAGAACCGGCAGATAATGTACAATAAGTTGCGCAAATTGAAAAGAGGATAAAAGAAGACATACGTTGTGTATTGTTATAAAGGTCATTGATATGCGCACAGGAAGCTGTTCGTCATGTCCAAAGCGCCTGCGTATAAATGCCCTCCGTCTTCATCCTCGCCACAGCCTCCCGGACCGAATCCAGATCCTCGCGGTAGGTCACGCCGTACCACGCTTCTTCGCACGGCAGCACCTGCACGCTTGCAGACTTGTCCGCCAATTGTGCGTTCACCACAAACGGCAGGAAATATTCACACTTGAGCGGATTGGCCGGAATGGCGTCGTTCAAAAACGCCCCCATACGGTTCCAGAGCTCATCCAGCACGCGCGCCGAGAATCCCCAGAGGTTCATCGACACAATTGTATCGCCCGCCAGCGGGAAGAACTGTACGCCATCCTCGGTATATTCGGCATCCGCGCCCTTTTTGTAGATCTTCGTGCGCTCTGTCACGCCGGTCAGCATCCCGTTTTCGATCTCACACACGCCGCGGGCCACGGAACCGAACTCCGTCACCGTGTTTTTCAGGCGGTAGCCAACCATGGCGTACTTGCTCGCGTCGGTCTGCGCCTCCAGAAAGCTGTAAATCTCCGAAAAGGCCGTACGTCCATAGAAATCATCCGCGTTGATGACGGCAAACGGTCCGTTTACCGTGCCCCTGCAGCAGGCCAGCGCGTGACCGGTCCCCCACGGCTTCGTCCGTCCTTTCGGAATTTCAATGCCCCCCGGCAGACGGTCAAGGTCCTGATATACATAAGACACATGGAAATACCGCTCCATGCGGTCGCCAATGCACGCCCGGAATTCTGCTTCCATCTCGCGCTTGATGATAAACACAACGTCGCGGAACCCCGCACGCCAGCTATCAAACAGAGAAAAATCGATTATGATATGCCCCTCCGGATCGACCGGTTCAATCTGCTTGAGGCCGCCAAAGCGGCTGCCCATGCCCGCAGCCATGATCACAAGGGCCGGCTTCTGTTTGTCCATTTTCCTGCCTCCTATTTCGGGTTATCTCTATCTTATCCATCCCGTTCCTATAAGGCAATCCTTTTTGTCGTTTTGTGCACTATTTGATAAATTTCATGGAGCATTTGAAAAAGAGGCTATGGGTTTAAGCAGAATATGTTAAAATGATCGCACTCCTGTGAAACGCTTCTCTGCACCCTGTATGCGCAAGCCGCCCGGCTCCGGCATGACCGCACCGCAGGCTGCAGCCCGGATGCTCATAGCGGCGTGTATGATCTGAACACTATGGATCAATTATCAAATTAGAGCAACAAAATCGCAATCCAGCGTCAGCGATTGCGATTTTGGGAGGAGCTGCGACGAAATGAGTGAGAAGTGACTTTTCATGCGAAGCATAAAAAGTCGCTGCGAACGATATGCAGTCCGCAGCGACGTGTGTGATCTGAACACTATGGATCAACTGCCAAATTAGAAAAACAAAATCGCAATCCAGCGTCAGCGATTGCGATTTTGGGAGGAGCTGCGACGAAATGAGTGAGAAGTGACTTTTCATGCGAAGCATAAAAAGTCGCTGCGAACAATATGCAGTCCGCAGCGACGTGTGTTTTCACTACACTATAGATGAACACACATCTTGTCGGAGTGACTCCGATCAACTACAAAATCAAGCACGCTTCTGTAAAAATGTTTTCTCTGCCATATGGATCACGAAGTCGCGTTCGTCCGGATCGGCTTTTGCGAAGTCGATCTGATACCGCTGACAGGTCTTGCGGAAGTAGACAACGTAAGCCAGATCTTCTTTCATTGGAGGTGCGACATAACCGTTCGGCGCAGCAAGCGCGTCCAGCTCCAGATATTTTTCATTCTGCATCTGTCAGACCTCTTTCAGGTATGGAATGCGAAGTCCTGAAGACCAGCAACACTGCACCGATACTGGCGTGCTTTCTCGACCGAGACATCGTCGGATTTCCGCTGGGTGCGCTCTCCATATACTCCATATAAACCAGTACGCCGTCCAGCATATCTCAGTAAGCAGCAAATCCAACCAGTTCCTTGGTCGCTTCCAGAATGAAGACCGAAAGGTTCGCACTTGCATGGCTTTCGATAATGTAATAGCAAGGTGGCTTAACGGCTGCTCCTTCATTTTCTGATTTATTATACCGCAGCTCTCAGAAAAACGCAAAGAAGAGTTTTCATGATCTGCTTCCGTATCCGGTTCGAAGCCGCTACTGAGAATGTCCAGCAGTTCTTTCTTTGACCACTGCCGCTCCCGTGCCTGTTTCAGATACCACTTGCGAGCCTCGCTTGTCAGCTCCGCTTCCATAATGACCACATTCAGCGTCCAGCCGATTTTCATTGCCAGCCGGAGGAGCGTTTGGTCATTTTCATAAGTCTTGTAAAAATCGCGCATCCGGCGCACGTTGCGCGGGGAAAAGCCTGCGCGGTCAGGGAAATTCGCCTGCAAGAATTCTGCGGCTGCGACCGCCGCGCCCTTCTCCGGGCGCTGACTGATGGCCTTGCCGATGGCGTACACTTCGTCCATCTGCGAAAGATTTTGCGTAAGAATTGCAGTCAATTCCCGGTACATCGTGCCGTAATCCACAGGTTTTCTGACGTTCATGGCTTCTCCTTTCCGCGCTGGTGCGCATTGGATATTCTGTTGTTTCACCGAATAAATACTGTTTTGCGTGCTTTAACTCGGCTTTTTCACAAGATTTGAACGGCGAGCACGAAGCGTACTTCGTGGAAGCGTGCTTCATTTCGACATAGAATCTCCATAGTCGATCTATTATAAACTATGGAGGTCTTCAGAATGAAACCATACCCGGCGCTGCTCGCAGAGCTTCTTTCCGAAGAATTGTCTTCTCTGCGGCAGCAGAAGGCATTGACTCAGGAGGCCATGGCGGAGCAGCTTCGTATTTCCAGCCGCGCATACAGTGATTTGGAGCGCGGGAGATATGCCGCCTCCGCCCCGACCTTGCTGTTTCTCTTTTCCATGCTGGATGCGGAGGCGCAGGGCGCTCTGGTTCAACAGTTTATGGATCGTGTTCAAGCACTGGAGGGGACGGATGCAGCATGAACGCCGTAACAGACATTGTCGAAGTATATGATCTGTTGTACCGACTCGGTTTCTCTGCAACCAACACCGCATTTTTCCATCTTTCCTACTCGGTCTATCTTGCCGCGCTCAACCCGCATTGGCTGGTAAAGCCATCGCAGCGGCTATATCCCGAAGTGGCAGACCAATACAACACCAATCCGCTTCAGGTCGTCCGAAACATTGACGGGTTTGCCTGCGCCTCCTGGCACAAAAACGCCGCGTTTCTGCGTAGTCTTACCTGCTGCCCGCTGATGGCAGCTCCGACAGCTGCACAGTTTTTGCGGATTCTTACGCACTATCTTCGGAGTGGAGCAGTATAGCGCATACTTTTGCAGAATGTAGACCACTTTCAACTGCTTTTTATCTTTAGCTGCAGGCGCGCATCATATATTTCGTCGTTTTGCGAATAGCCTGCTACAATATTTTGTGGTATGATTGCCCCGTTCGTTTGATTCTTGCGAAGGGAGCGCAGCCATGCAGTACACCGATAACGAAGCCGCCCTGATCGGCGGCCTGATCTCAACTTATTTCTTTCAGCCTGCTGTGTCTGCATCCTTGAAGGATGCCTATAGCCGCGTTTTGGAGCATCTGCATCAGAATGCGCTCACTTCCTCTGATCTTCAGCAGATCCGAAAGGCTGTAAGTTTTCTGATGCCCATGTGCCAAGCAAATCGGCAGACACAGCGGGAGCTTATGGGAGTCAACGCAAGGACAACGGCGCTTCTGAATGGCTCACGGTAATCGTGGATAACGCAAAAGGCACGACGCTTGGTCGTGCCTTCGCTGTATGTTTTTGTTGCCCGCTTAATTCAGCAGGTGCGGTTTTCCGATGTTCTTTTTTGAAGCGGACTTCGCAGTAAGGACTTTGTTTGCCCATGTGAAGAAGTACGGCACGGACTCAAAGAGATAACTGGATTTCATCAGTTCATCCAGCAGTTCTTCCATCGTAAACGGCTGGTATCCATAGGGATTCAGCTCGTCGATGTAATCGTCCAATTCGTCGTGCGCTGCTGCCCGTAGGAATTTCTTCGTATCCTTATTCGCTTTTGCGAGGCGTTTGATGTAGTCCTCCGCCTTGTCAAACTGGTTCAGCTTGTAATACAAAACTGCCAGCGGAAGGAGCATCTGTGTTTCTTCATAGGAGTCAAATTGCTTATGGAGCGCCAGCGCGTGCATTTCGTCCTCCATAAAGACGTACAGGTGCATCAGCTGATAGCGGACACCAAGGTCGTCGCTTTCGCACAGCTCCAGCAGGCGCTGTCCTTCGCTGATTGCCTGACGCATCATACCGCAGGAGATCAGCACGTCGAAGTATGTATAGCGCAC
>ERZ772876.490-NODE-490-length-51871-cov-6.719565_pt1 | contig 51871 bp, 49 predicted proteins | sample MGYA00580584_ERZ772876 | MGnify/ENA primary metagenome ERZ772876 (study PRJEB29015, sample SAMEA2737728) | human gut metagenome | biome: human gut; feature: human-associated habitat; material: faeces | place: China | collected 2012 ... | reverse complement strand
GCCGGGGAACCGGTTTACTCTATTCACTCACTTTTTCAGGCTCTCGGCCCAGACTGCGTACTTGGCAACCTTGGCGTCGCAGGCCTCCCTGGAGGCGTCGTTGGCCAGGATGTAGACCTTGACCTTGGGCTCGGTGCCGGAGGGCCGGACGATGAGGCTGGTGCCGTCGGCCATCTCATAGCGCAGCACGTTGGAGCCGGACAGCTCCATGGTGCTCTTCGCGCCGTCGGCCACGTTGACCACGCTGCCGTCCTTGTAGTCCTTCTGCTGGAGCACGCCCACGCCGGCGATCTCCACCGGGGGCTTTTCCCGAAGGTTGGCCATCAGATCGGCCATCTTCTTCAGGCCGTCCAGGCCGGGCATCACCAGGTTCAGGGTCTTTTCGCCGTAATAGCCGTACTTCTCATAGCAGGCCAGCAGGGCGTCGTACAGGGTCATGCCCTGTCCGGCGTACCAGGCCGCCATCTCGGTGAGGGACAGGGCGGCGGTGACGGCGTCCTTGTCGCGGACATAGTCGCCCAGCATGTAGCCGTAGCTCTCCTCGTAGGCGAAGATCACCTTGCCCTCCCCGGCGTTCTCCAGCTTGTCCTTCTTCTCCGCCAGGAACTTGAAGCCGGTAAAGGTGTCGTAGCACTTCAGGCCGTTGGTCTCGGCCACCTTGCGGGCCATCTCGGTGGTAACGATGGTCTTGAGGGCCACGGGGTTGGCGGGCATCTTGCCGGTGCGCTGCTTTGCCCCGATCAGGTAGTCCAGCAGCAGCACGCCGGTCTGGTTGCCGGTGACAGGCTGGAACTCGCCCTCGTGGTTCCGCACCATGATGCCCACCCGGTCGCTGTCCGGGTCGGTGCCCAGAATGAAGTCGGCGCCCACCTTGTCCGCCAGCTGGATGGCCAGATAGAAGCCCTCCGGGTTCTCCGGATTGGGGGAGACCACCGTGGGGAAGTTGCCGTCCAGCACCATCTGCTCCGGAACGCAGTGCAGATGCTTCACGCCCAGACCCCGCAGCGCCTCCGGTACCAGCTTCCAGCCGCAGCCGTGGAAGGGGGTATAGACCATATGGAAGGTATCGGCCACCTTGGCCATGGACTCCCGGTCGTTGACCATGGCCATGACGTGGGACATGAACCGTTCGTCCGTCTCGGCACCCATGATCTCGATGAGGCCCTGGGCCTTGGCATCGTCAAACTCCATCCGGCGGATGCCGGTGAAAATGTCGATCTGCTCCAGCTCACGGGCAATGGCGGCAGCGTGCTGGGGCGGCAGCTGGGCGCCGTCAGACCAGTAGACCTTATAGCCGTTATACTCCTTGGGATTGTGGCTGGCGGTGACATTGATGCCCGCCTGACAGTCGTATTCCCGCACGGCGAAGCTCAGCTCCGGCGTGGGCCGCAGCGACTCGAAGATACGCACATGGATGCCGTTGGCGGCGCAGACCTCTGCGGCGGCTCTGGCAAACTCCATAGAGTGGTTGCGGCAGTCCATGCACAGGGCCACGCCCCGGCCCTTGGCCTCCTCGCCCTCAGCGCAGATGACGTTGGCAAAGCCCTGAGTGGCCCAGCGGATGACGTGGATGTTCATCTGGTGCAGGCCCACCTTCATGGTGCCACGCAGACCGGCGGTACCGAATTCCAGCGGCCCATAGAACCGCTCCCGGATCTCCTTCTCATCGTCCCGGATGCTCTCCAGCTCGGCGTGCTCCTGCTCGCTCAGGGCAGGGGATGCCAGCCACTTTTCATATTCCTGCATATAAGACATGATGGATGCTCCTTTCGGTTTACTCGTCTGCCTCGTTGGGCATGGGCATGGAGGCCAGCAGATTCTGGGCGTCCTCCGCCATGGAGGCCGGGACGTACAATCCCACGCCGAAGCCGGAGAAGCCGTTGATGACCTTTCCGGCGCCGCCCTCCTTGTCGTAGTATTTGAAACATGGGATCCCGTAAGCCGTCAGCAGGGAGATGGTCACGTCTGCGTCGGCAGGGGAATCGAAGGTGTGGGCAAGCAGGACTGCCTGCTCCCGCTCACCGTTTTCGTCAGTGGGCCAAGCGGGGATATTGGGGGAGATACCCCAGTAACTCAGTTCCATGGATAGGCCTCCTTTATATATGTCCTTGTATTATATCACGAATTTTCTTAAAAGGGAAGTGTTTCATTTGTGATATTTTGTTCCGGCGGAGATTTGATACGCCCGATAGATCTGCTCCAGCAGCATGATCCGGGCCAGATGGTGGGGGAAGGTCATGGGGGACATGGACAGCCGCCAGTCCGCCTGCCGTTTCAGGCTCTCGTCCAGCCCCACGCTGCCGCCGATGAGGAAGGTCAGCTGCGTCTTACCGGCCACGGCCAGTTCCTCCATCCGACGGCTCAGCTCCACGCTGGAGCAGGGCTTTCCCTCGATGCACAGGGCGATGACTGCCCCACCCTTGGGGAGCCTTTCCCGGATGGCTGCCGCCTCCGCCGCCAGCGCCCGCTGTACCTCCGCCGGGGAGGGAGACTCCGGCAGACGGCTCTCCGGCAGCTCCACCAGCTCCAGCTTGCAGAAGCGCTGGAACCGCTTGACGTACTCCGCCGCCGCCTCCAGATAGAATTTCTCCTTCAGCTTGCCTACGCACAGAACCGTCACTCGCTGCATACCGGTACCTCCATCCCGTAGGGGGGACTGACCTCGCTGCGGGGAGCCACCTCCAGCAGTACCTCCGCCTCCACCGTATTCAGGCGTCGCTGCACCGTGTCCCATGCCCGCTGGGGGGTGTTGTTCTCCCGGCTCAGGTGGGCCAGAACGATGCACCGTGTGCCGCACCGGGCCATCCGGGCGGCGAACTCCGCCGCTGCATCGTTGGACAGATGCCCCTCGTCTCCCAGGATGCGGGCCTTCAGGGAATAGGGATACGGCCCGCTGCGGAGCCACTCCACGTCGTGGTTGCTCTCCAGCACCAGCGTATCTACCCCCGCCAGAGCGGCTTCCGCCTCCGGGGTCACATAGCCCGTATCCGTGAGAAAACCCACGGCGGCGCTGCCGTCCACCCGATAGTCCACGCTCTGGGCGGCGTCATGGGAGGTGCGGAATACCGTCACCCGGCAGTCTCCCACGGAAAACACCGTCCCCGGCTCCACCGGACGCAGCAGGGACTCGATGCCGGCGATGCGGTAGGCCAGCTGCCGGGCGGTGCCGGGACTTGTGTAAATGGGGATGCGGTGGTGCTTTACCATGGTTTGCAGGCCGCTGACGTGATCCGAATGCTCATGGGTGATGAGTACGCCGTCCACGTCCGCCATGGTCAGCCCCAGCTGCAAAAGCCCCGCCTTGATGCGGCGTGTGGAAATTCCGGCGTCCAGCAGCAGATGCACGCCCCCGTCCGACAGCAGCAGGCAGTTCCCTTCGGAGCCGCTGGCCAGTGTATGTATGGTCATCAATGTGTCTTTCCTCGCAATAAACCGACTACCGCCGCAGACTGCCAACAGCCTGCGGCGGAAAGATTATGTCCTATCAGCAGATGTGAGCCTCGGTCTCCTCCGGCTCCGGAATCTCCTCCACCCGGATATCGGCGCCCAACTGGCGGAGCTTGCCCACCAGATCCTCGTAGCCACGCTCGATATACTGTACCTGCGTCAGCTCCGTTTCGCCCTGAGCGGCCAGACCGGCGATGACCAGAGCCGCACCGGCCCGTAGATCACAGGCCTGCACCGGCGCACCGGTGAGTTGTGTGACGCCCTCCACCACGGCCACCCGGCCATCCACCTGGATCTGAGCGCCCATGCGCCGCAGTTCCTCCACATACTTGAAGCGGTTGTTCCATACGCCCTCCGTCACCAGACTGGTGCCTTGGGCCAGACACAGCGCCACCGTGATCTGGGGCTGCATATCCGTGGGGAAGCCGGGGTAGGGGAGGGTCTTGACGTTGGCCCGCTGCAGCGGCCCGCTGCGGCGGATGAGCATGGTGTCGTCCTGCTCCTCCACCGTGACGCCCATTTCCATGAGCTTGGCGGAGATGCAGTCCATGTGCTTGGGAATGATGTTGCGGATCAGCAGCTGTCCGCCTGTGGCGGCCACAGCGGCCATATAGGTACCCGCCTCGATCTGGTCGGGGATGATGCAGTAGGTGCCGCCGCTGAGGCGCTCCACGCCCTTGATGCGGATGGAGTCCGTACCGGCGCCCTTGATGTCGGCGCCCATGGAATTGAGGAAGTTGGCCAGATCCACGATGTGAGGCTCCTTGGCGGCATTTTCGATGGTGGTGGTGCCGTCGGCCAGCACGGCGGCCATCATGATGTTCATAGTGGCACCCACGGACACCACATCCATGTAGACGTTGGCACCGGAGAGCCGGCCGCCCCTGGCTGCGGCATGGACGAAGTTGCCCTCCGTCACCTCGGCGCCCATGGCCCGGAAGCCCTTGACGTGCTGGTCAATGGGCCGCACGCCGAAGTTGCAGCCGCCGGGCATGGCCACGGTGGCCTCACCGAAGCGGCCCAGCAGTGCTCCCAGCAGATAGTAGGACGCCCGGATGCGCCGTGCCATATCATAGGAGGGATGGGTGCTGCGGACGGTGCGGCAGTCGATCTCCACGGCGTGCTGATTCAGCACCCGCACCCGTGCGCCCAGCTCATCCAGAATGGAGAAAAACAGGGTCACGTCGCTGATTTGGGGGATGTTCTCGATGCGGCATACGCCGTCCACCAGCAGGGCGGCAGGGATGATGGCAACGGCGGCGTTCTTGGCACCGCTGATCGTGACCTCACCAAACAGGGGACGGCCACCGTGAATGATATACTTGTTCAAAACAGGCATCCTCTCTTTTTACATATAGCCGGGACAAGGGTAGCTTGCCCGGAGACGGTAAGCTTCATACGGCCGCGGCCGGAAGCGTTTTAACATAAGGATACCCTCGGCTTTTCACGAGGGATACATAACATAGTATACCACAATTTTTTCTAAAAGCAATGACAAAGACATTACAGAGCGAAAAAATCTGACGGAAAATTTCGCTCCGCAATGTCTTTTTTGTCACCGTTTTGTTCTTTTCCCGTCAGCCCAGCCAGCGGAAATGTCCTGTCACCGTCATGCGGGGGATGTCGTTGCGCTCCACCGCCTCGTCGATGGGGTTTCCGTGGTGGATCAGGAAGGGGATACCCTGCCGGTTCCGCCGATCCGAGCACAGCCCGATATGAACCCGGTCACCGAACACCACGATATCCCCCGGCTGCCACTGCTGCCCATCCGACAGGTCGCAGGTCAGCACCTGCGCATGGCGGCGGAAGAAGGTATCTAAGGTGTTGACCCGGCGGAAGTCGATGTTGGGGTCGGGGGTGGTGATGTGGGGATACGCCTCCGGATAGGCGGCGATGTCCGCATCCACCAGCGCCTTCAGGTCATAGCCTGCCGCCTGAAGAGCCTGCCAGATGACGTCGGTGCAGACGCCCAGTCCGTCGTCGGGATAGCCCCCGGCATAGTACTTGCTCTGATAGTGGGGATCCGTGGCGATGTAGGCCCGTGCGCCCAGCACCACATCCGTCCAATCGTCCACGCCGTCGCCGTCGGCGTCGTTGGGGCTTTGCAGGTCCGTCAGCCCCAGCTGCTGGGCGGTATAGGACCGCTGCGGTCCGAAGCGCCACAGGGTATAGCCCGCCGCCAGCACCGGGATCATCAGCAGCCACAGCCACCGAAGGTGCCGCCGTCTGCGGCCTGAGTATCGCTTTTCCATCCGTCATCCCTCCTTGTTGGGGAGAAGTATACCAGACGTCTGGCGAAAAATCCATTACATTTCCGTCACCGACAGCTGCTCCGGGGAAAAGTGCAGCCGGAAGGAATTGCGGTAGAACTCGATGAGCCCCTCCTGCTGGAGCCTGCTCAGCTCACGGGACAGGGCGCTGCGGTTCACCGCCAGATACGCCGCCATCTCCTCTCGGGACAGGGAGAGCCGGAAGCAGTCGGATCCCTGACGGCTGCGGCAGTCTTGCAAATACAGCAGCACCCGCCGCCGCAGGCTTGGCTCGGAGAGATAGGTGACCCGGTGCCGCATCTGCCAGAACTTCTGGGCCGATTCCCGCAGCAGATTCATCCGCAGCCGGGCATGGCCCTCACAGTGGCGCTCACAGCCCTCCATGATCCGCTCCAGCGGCAAAAACAGCACCTCCGCCCCCTCCGGGGAGAGCACCGATACCGGGCTTGCCTCGCCTGCTGCCATGAGCATTTCCCCGAACACGCCCCCGGCGGTGTGGCGGGCCACCAGCTGCATGGCCCCGTCCTCCCGGTACTGTACGGCGTCCACGGCCCCCTGCAGGACGATGCCCGCCTGCAGGACCGTGTCCCCGGCGTGCCAGAGGAACTCCCCCCGGCCATAGCGGCGCACGGAGCCGCCAAGGCACGTCAGCAGATGCCGCAGCTCCTCCGCCTCGATGCCGGAGAAGAGAATGGTTTGTTGTAACAGAGGGATGTCCGGCTGCATAGACGGCTCCTTTCGTTGCACGGGCAACGTAAGCCCAGCGATAGTGTGGTAAAATAGGGAAAAACTTCTGGAGGTATAAACCCATGAACAAGAAAACACTCTGGATCACGGAGACCGCCGTGATGATCGCCCTGCTGGTGGCGCTGCAGTGGGCCACCAAGCCCTTGGGACAGTTCGTCACCGGCTCCTGCGTGAATCTGGTGCTGGGGGTATCGGCGCTGGTGGGTGGCCTGTGGTGCGGCCTGACGGTGGCGCTGGTGAGTCCCTTCTTCGCTTTTCTGCTGGGCATCGGCCCGGCGTTTCTGCCCATTGTCCCCATGGTGGCCGTCGGCAACATGGTGCTGGTGGTTATCCTGCACCTTCTGGCAAGCCGGGACAAGATCGCTGTACGCAGCTATCTGGCCGTGGCTGTAGGAGCCGTGACCAAGTTTCTGGCCCTGTGGCTGCTGATCGTGAAGCTGGTGCTGCCTACACTGGGACTGGCGGAAAAGCAGGTGGCGGCAATCTCTGCCAGCTTCTCTTGGCCCCAGCTGGTGACTGCCGCCATCGGCGGCGTGCTGGCCGTGACCATCGCCCCCCTGATCCGCAAGGCCCTGCGCTCCAAGTAAGAACGTATCAACCGTCTTTTAACGGAAAACAGCCTGCCGGTGTTACCGGCAGGCTGTTTTTGCTTGCCAAGATCGATGCTTGAAAAATCCTTAGATTTTCGGGCAGCGCTATTACCGCTCCCGCCACATCCGTGGGGAGAGCATCACCAGAATGGGCATCAGCTCCAGCCGCCCCAGCAGCATCAGCAGCGACATGACCACCTTGCTGAACCCGGAGAAGGGGCTGAAATTCCCTGCCGGGCCCAGACGGCCCAGCCCCGGTCCCACGTTGCCGAGACACGTCAGCACGGCGGTAAAGGACTCCGTAAAGCCCAGGTTGTCCCAAGCCAGAAGGGTGGCCCCACCCAGCAGCAGGATCATATATGCCACCATGTAGGCCGCCGCCGAGGAGATCACCCGGTCCTCCACCAGCTGTCCGTCCACGGTGATGACGGAGATATGCTTGGGGTGCAGGATCTTTTTGATCTCCCGGTGTAGCAGCTTTCCCAGCAGCAGGATGCGGGAGACCTTGATGCCGCCGGAGGTAGACCCGGCGCAGGCGCCGGTGAACATGAGGATCACCAGCAGCATCTGACCAAAGACCGGCCACTGGGCAAAGTCCGCCGTGGCGAAGCCGGTGGTGGTCACGGTGGACACGGCGTTGAAGACGGAATCCTTCAGCGCCCGACCCAGCGGAACGCTCTGCTGCACCATGAGACTGGCGGCGATAAGGCCGATGGATCCCAGCGTCAGCAGGGTATACAGCCGCAGCTCCTCGCTGTGCAGCGCCGCCCGGATGTGTCCCCGCAGGGAGATGAAGATCAAAGAGAAGTTGATGCCCGACAGGAACATGAAGATGGCCACGATCCATGTGATGGCCGGGGAGCCGAAGGCGGCAATGCTGGCGTTGCGGGTGGAGAAGCCACCGGTGGAGATGGTGGAAAAGGAGTGGAGCACAGCCTCGTAAAAGTCCATGCCTGCCAGACACAGGGCCACGATCTCTGCCGCCGTCAGTCCAATGTAGATGCCATAGAGTACCTTGGCGGTGTCACTGACATGGGGCAGCAGTTTGCTCTTGATGGGACCGGGACTCTCGGCCCGCATCAGGTGTACGGCCCCCGCCCCCGTCCGGGGCATCAGGGCCAGAAACAGCACCAGCACACCCATGCCGCCCATCCACTGGGTCAGCGCCCGCCAGAAGAGGATACCCCTTGGCATGGCCTCCACATCCGTCAGGATGGTGGCTCCGGTGGTGGTGAGGCCAGAGGCCGTCTCGAACAGGGCATCCGCATAGTGGGGGACAGCCCCGCTGAGGACGTAAGGCACCGCCCCGAACAGGCACAGCACGATCCAAGCCATGGCCACCACCGTATAGCCGTCCCGGCCCTGCAGACGGTTCTTCCGGGCCGGGATGCGGGTGAGGATCAGCCCGCACAGGCTGCACAGCCCCAGCGTCCACAAAAACGGCTCCCAGCAGGTCTCACCATAGCCTGCGGACACCAGCAGCGGCAGCAGCAGGCACCCGGCTTCCACCCAGAGGGTATAGCCCATGATGTTCAGTATCAAACGAAAGTTCATGTCACTTGTCCTTTGCACATTCCGTAAATATTATAATAGGAAATAGCCGTATCGCAAATGGCCATAAGTATTCAAATTATATTCCCCCGGACTGTCCCTGTCAAGTCCGGCCCGATGCCCCCTCCGGAGAGGGGAGGGGACTGCGTGGGACGAAAATTTTTGCACAAAAAACATCGCCGCAGGAGGGCAGGACGCCCGGCCCCATGAGGTGAAAAGCCATGTTCCATGGAAAAATCTCACAATTCTTGCGGAATTGTATACACTTTCGTGACTTTTTCAGAAAACTAATGATAATTTTTCACTGCAACAAAAGATTTTATCCCATTGACTTTGGCTGTGAATTATGTCATTCTTAACATAATTCAATCATATGCGCCGGAGAATGGGGCGCTATTCTCCGTGCCGACGAAAGGAGTGTCCTGCTTTGAGCAGACTGGATATCAAGACACCCAGCCGGGCCCAGACCGTGGTGGAAGGGCTTTACCGGGATATGGAGCGGCGCATTGCCGCCAGCCCTCCGGGCCTGTGTCCGGTGGATATGTCCCTGTCGTTTCTGCAGCTGTGCCATGCACAGACCTGCGGCAAATGTGTCCCCTGCCGGATCGGGCTGGGGCAACTGACGCTGCTGATCAATCAGGTGCTGGACGGCGAGGCTACCATGGAGACCATCGCCATCATCGAAAAGACCGCCCGCAGCATCGTCAACACCGCCGACTGTGCCATCGGCCGTGACGCCGCCCGTCTGGTGGTGGAGGGGCTGGAGGGCTTCCGGGATGACTACGAGGAGCACGTGAAGCACAACCGCTGTCTGGCGGGCCTGCAAAATCCCGTTCCCTGTGTGGCACTGTGTCCCGCCGGCGTGGATATCCCCGGCTACATGGCGCTGGTAGGGGAGGGTCGCTGCGCTGATGCAGTGCGCCTGATCCGCAAGGACAATCCCTTCCCCACGGCCTGCGCCTATATCTGCGAGCATCCCTGCGAGGCCCGCTGCCGCCGGAATATGGTGGACGATGCCATCAATATCCGTGGCCTGAAGCGCTATGCCGTGGACCACGCCGGGGTGGTACCCCAGCCGGAGTGCGCTCCCGCCACCGGCAAGAAGGTGGCCATCATCGGCGGAGGCCCCAGCGGTCTCAGCTGCGCCTACTACCTGGCCCTTATGGGTCACGGGGTCACGGTGTACGAGGAGCGGGAGCAGCTGGGCGGTATGCTGCGCTACGGCATCCCCAGCTACCGCTTCCCCCGTGAGAAGCTGGACGCCGAGATCGAATCCATTCTGTCTCTTGGCATTGAGGTACATACCGGCGTCACCGTGGGCCGGGATATCTGGCTGGAGAAGCTGGAGCAGGAGTATGACTGCATCTACATCGCCATCGGCGCTCATCAGGATAAAAAGACCGGCATCCCCGGCGAGAACAGTAAGAACGTCATCTCCGCCGTGGAGATGCTGCGTGCCATCGGCGACAACGAGATGCCGGATTTCACCGGCAAGCAGGTGGTGGTCATCGGCGGCGGCAACGTGGCCATGGACGTCACCCGCAGCTCCATCCGACTGGGGGCCGACAAGGTCACCTGCGTCTATCGCCGCCGTCAGGCGGACATGACGGCGCTGCCGGACGAGATCACCGGTGCGCTGGCGGAGGGAGCCGAGCTGATGACGCTGGCCGCTCCCGTCCGCATCGAGGCCGATGAGGACGGCGCCGCCAAGGCCCTGTGGGTCCAGCCCCAGATCATCGGGGAGGTGGACAAGGCAGGGCGTCCCCGTCCCGGCAAGGCGGCGCTGGAGGAGGTCCGCATCCCGGCGGATGTCATCGTGGTGGCCATCGGACAGGGCGTCGAGATCCAGGGCTTCGATCAGGCCGGTGTCCCCATCCAGCGGGGTGCCTTTGTGGCGGGCCTGTCGGGGCAGGTGCGGGATATGGACAGCGTGTTCGCCGGCGGCGACTGCGTTACCGGCCCTGCCACTGCCATCCGGGCCATTGCCGCCGGCAAGGTGGCAGCCGCCAACATCGACGAGCATCTGGGCTTCCGCCACGAGATCACCGTGGACGTGGAGATTCCCAGCCCCAAGCTGAACAACTCGCCCCCCCACGGGCGCATCGATACCACCGAGCGGGAGGCCTGTGAGCGCAAGCACGACTTCGAGGATATCGAGTGCGGCTTGACCCAAGAGGGGGCCTGCGCCGAGGCAGGTCGCTGCCTGCGGTGCGACCACTTCGGCTACGGAATTTTCAGAGGAGGTCGAAACGAAAAATGGTAACATTGACCATCGACAATCGGATCGTTACCGTGCCGGAGGGTACCACCATTCTGGAGGCCGCCCGCACTGCACGCATCGAGATCCCCACCATGTGCTATCTCAAGGAGATCAACGAAATCGGTGCCTGCCGCCTGTGCATCGTGGAAGTGGAGGGGCAGGAGCGCCTGATCCCCTCCTGCAACAACGTGGTGGCCGAGGGCATGGTGATCCATACCCACTCTCCCCGTGTGCGGGAGGCCCGCCGGGTGAACCTGCGGCTGCTGCTGAGCCAGCATGAGATCCGCTGCACCAAGTGTACCCGCAGCGGCAACTGCCGTCTTCAACAGCTGGCCAACGACTATAACCTGCTGGGGGAGCACTACATCAAGGACCTGCGGAATATCCCCACGGATTTCAGCAACCCCGTGGTGCGGATCGAGAACCGCTGCGTCCGCTGTATGCGCTGCGTCCAGATTTGCGACAAGGTGCAGGGGATGCACGTCTGGGACCTGATGGGTACCGGCTCCCACACCACCATCGGCGTGGGGAAGTACCGCACCCTGGGGGAGTCCGACTGCACCTTCTGCGGCCAGTGCGTGGTCCACTGTCCCGTGGGTGGCCTGCAGGAGCACGATGACACCGGCAAGGTGTTCGATGCTCTGGCCGACCCCAATAAGATCACCGTGGTGCAGATGGCCCCCGCCGTCCGGGTGGCCTGGGCAGAGTACTACCATCTGACGCCGGAGTTCGCCTCGGCGGAGCGCATGGTCACCGCCCTGAAGCAGATGGGCTTTGACTACGTGTTTGATACCAACTTTACTGCCGACCTCACCATTATGGAGGAGGGCAGTGAGTTCGTGGACCGCTTTACCCATCGGGAGCGGTACACGTGGCCCATGTTCACCTCCTGCTGTCCCGGCTGGGTGCGGTTCCTGAAGGGCCAGTTCCCGGATTATACCGACAATCTCTCCACTGCCAAGAGTCCCCAGCAGATGTTCGGCGCTCTGGCCAAGAGCTACTTTGCCGAGAAGATCGGCGTGGACCCCAAGCGCATTTTCGTGGTGTCCATCATGCCCTGCACCGCCAAAAAAAGCGAGGCGGCCCTGCCTACCATGCGGACCGTCAGCGACGATCCCGACGTGGATGTGGTGCTGACCACCCGTGAGATCGTGCGGATGTTCCGGGGCGAGCAGATCAACCCCGCCACCATGGAGGAGACTCCCTTCGACAGTCCGCTGGGTACCGGTACCGGTGCGGCGGTGATCTTCGGTGCCTCCGGCGGTGTGATGGACGCCGCCCTCCGCAGCGCCTATTATCTGGTCACCGGCTCCAATCCCGACCCTGATGCCTTCAGCGCCATCCGTGGCGTGAAGGGTTGGAAGGAGGCCACCTTCACCATTCCGGGGGTGGGCGACCTCTCCGTGGCGGTGGTCAGCGGCCTCTCCAACGCCCGCCAGCTGATGACCGATCTGGAGGAGGGAAGGGTCCACTACGATTTCGTGGAGGTCATGGCCTGTCCCGGCGGCTGTGCCGGCGGCGGCGGGCAACCCATCCACGACGGCACGGAGATGGCCGAGGCCCGTGGAAATGTCCTGTGGAACATCGATAAGAAGTCCCCGGTGCGGTTCTCCCACGAGAACCCGGAAATTCAGACCCTGTACCGGGAGTACCTGCGTGCGCCTCTCAGCGGCCGTTCGCACCATCTGCTCCATACGGATCACGAGGGCTGGAAAATGCCCAACCAGAAGTAAGACATAAAAAGAGGACTCTGAGCCATCGGCTCAGAGTCCTCTTTTTTATGCAGCGTCAAGCAGCACCGTCATCCACGGGGCTGGAAGGGCTGACCCGTCACCACGTCCAGCCATGTGAACTGTCCGCCCTCCAGCACCATACAGCTGTGGGGGCTGTTCTCCTTGGGCAGGGCTGCGGAGCCGGGATTCAGATAGGTGTAACGGCCGCAGTCCCGGCGCACCGGCACATGGAAGTGTCCGCACAACAGGATATCTCCCTGCCGCAGGGGCGGTGGCGTGTCCGGCCCGTGGATGTGGCCATGGGTGGCGTGGATGGTGAGGCCGTCCAGCACCAGCAGGGCGGAGTCGGAGAGAATGGGGAAGTGGAGAACCATCTGGTCCACCTCGGCGTCGCAGTTGCCCCGCACGCACAGCAGCTCGTCCGCCATGTCGTTGAGCATCTTGGCCACGGCGGGCGGCTCATAGCCCTCCGGCAGCGGGTTTCGTGGGCCGTGGTACAGCAGGTCTCCCAGCAGCACCAGCCGCTGGCAGCCGGTATCCCGATAGAGCTCCAGCAGCCGCCGGGTGTAGGCGGCGGAGCCGTGGAGGTCGGAGGCGATCATCAGTTTCATGAGAAAAACTCCTTTCGGTGGAGAATATGTCTCATTCTACCAGCCTTGGAGGAGAAGGGCAAGCTTTTTCTGCCCCTTACGCCCGTTCCCGCCGCACAAGACCCAGCAGCAGGCTCACTGCCAGCATCACCGCCGCCACACTGACCCAGCAGAAGCCCATATCGTACAGGGGCAGCTTCCGGCAAAGCTCCGTCACAGCGCCCAGCGACAGCTGTGCGGCATCCAACGCATAGATAACGCTGACGGTTCCGGTGCCCGCCACCACCAGAGAGTAGACCCAACGATTCTTGACCCACAGGCTGTGGGTCAGCCCCAGCAGGATCAGCACAATGGCCACGGGGTAGATGGCGTTGAGAATGGGGATGGAGATGCTGAGGATGGCGTTCAGTCCCAGATTGCACACCAAAAAGGAGAAGCCCGTCATCACCAGCACCCACTGGCGGTAGGAGAGCTTTCCGAAAAGGGTGGAGAAATACTGGGAGATGGAGTTGATAAGCCCTACGCAGGTGGTGAGACAGGCCAGCGTGAAGATGGCCGCCAGCAGCACGGCTCCCGGCGCACCGAACAGTTGGTAGACGATGCACCGCAGGGTCCATGCGCCGTTTTCCTGAATGGCATAGACTCCGGAGCTGCACATCCCCATGTAGGACAGCATGGCATACACCAGCGCCAGAATGGTTCCGGCGAAGATACCTGCCAGAACGGTGTGCCGCATCCGATCGCGCTTTTCCGTCATGCCGAAGGAACCCAGCGTGGTAGCGATCACCAATCCGAAGTTCAGGGCGGCGATAGTGTCCATGGTCTGGTAGCCCTCGGAAAAGCCCTTCAGGAAGGGGGCGGCGTCATAGGCCGTCTGGGACGGGGCCACGTTCACCTCTCCCCGGAACAGAAAGCAAACGAACAGAAATACCAGCAGCACCAGCAGACTGGGGGTCAGGAAGTGGCCGATGCGGTTCACCAGCTTCCCCGGTGTCATACACAGCCACAGAGCCACCAGAAAGAACGCCAGCGAGTACACCAGCATCCACACGGTGGTATTAGCGCCCTCCGGCAGATAGGGGGCCACCGCCATCTCGAAGGGAACAGAGGCGGCACGGGGGATGCCAAGACCGGGACCGATGGAGAGATAGATCAGCAGGGTAAAGACGATGGCGAAGCGCTTGCCCACCTGTTGCCCCAACCGGTCCAGCCCGTCGAAGCGGGCTACCACTACCACCCCCAGCACCGGCAGCACCACCGCCGTGGCCAGAAAGCCCAGCATGGCCGGCAGGGTGTGGCTCCCGGCGTTCTGCCCCAGAAAAGGCGGGAAGATGAGGTTCCCCGCTCCGAAGAACAGGGAAAACAGCATAAAGCTCACCAGCAGCATTTTGTTCCTACTCAGTTTCATGTCGATACTCCTTGTTTTTTTCAAAATTTCCGCAAAAAAAGACCCGTCCCAAATTTCTTTGAGACGAGTCTTGCTATACAATACCCGCGGTACCACTCAAATTGCACGACGAAAAACGTCCTGCCACTTCAGGCTCTATCAAGCCCTATGCACTCACGTAGCCTGCACGGAGTCTCCTACTGACAGATGTGTTGGGGGACTCAGCTCGGAAGGGATAAGAGTTCTGGCGCTGTCCGCCGGGCTTCCACCGTCCCCGGCTCTCTATGCGACGTGCTGCCAGCTCCGTCTTCGTCATCGCTTTTGATGTTCACTTGTCACGGATATCATACCATCCCATAAAGAACTTGTCAAGAGGGAAAATCTCACGCCGACGCATCGTCCTTCACCGGCTCCTCGCCGTGAAGCTCCCGCCGGATGGCCCGGAAGCGCTGGGGAACCTCCTCCTCCGCCATGCGGATGGGGACGTCCGTGGTGCCGGCGGCCTGCGCCGTCTCGTAAAACCAGCACTTGTATTCCACCGTCTCCAGCGTGTGCTGCATCTCCCGGATCTGATCCAGCAGAACCTGCCGCTGGTGGTGGAACATCTGCAGCCGGGTGTCGATGGTGTCGTCTCCCTGCATGGCCAGCTGGATGTATTGCCGGATGTCACGGATGGACATTCCGGCCTTTTTCATGCACCCGATGACCTGCAGCCACTCGAAGTCCGACTCCCGGAACAGACGGATTCCGCCGGAGGAGCGCTCCACAAAGGGCAGCAGCCCCTCCTTGTCATAGTAGCGCAGCGTGGATGCCGGGATATCCAGCAGCTTCGCCATTTCACCCACGGTATAGACCATTTTCCAATTCCTCCGAAAAAATTTTGCAAAACCCCTTGACTTAAAGTGTACTTTCAGTTTTAGAGTATAGATAAGCTTTAAGAGCATCATACAGCGTAGGAGCGTTACTGTCAAGACTCCGTTTCTCGGAGCCGGTCAGCGACGAAGCATACAGCAAACTGTAAGGAGGAGAGCCATATGGCAGTCAAACAGACGGCGGGGCGGGACGCCCTGGGGGAGTTCGCCCCGAAATTTGCAGAGCTCAATGACGATGTCCTGTTCGGTCAGGTATGGAGTCGAGAGGACAGGCTATCCCTGCGGGACCGCTCGCTGGTGACGGTGGTGGCCCTGATGGCGCAGGGCTTGACGGATGAATCCTTCCGCTACCACCTGCTCAGCGCTAAGAAAAACGGTATCACCCGTGAGGAGATCGCAGAGATCGTCACCCATGCGGCCTTTTATTGCGGCTGGCCCAAGGCGTGGGCGGTGTTCCGCATGGCCAAGGGGATCTGGACGGAGGAGGATGCCAAATGATTTTGCAGGAGACCTATACGCTGGCAAACGGTATAGCCATCCCCAAGCTGGGGCTTGGCACATGGTTCATTGACAACAACAAGGCGGCGCAGGCCGTCCGCACGGCGGTGGAGCGGGGTTACCGGCTCATCGATACGGCTCAGGCCTACGGCAACGAGCAGGGCGTGGGCGAGGGCATCCGCACCTGCGGCCTGAAGCGGGAGGAGCTGTTCGTGGCCAGTAAGGTGGCGGCGGAGCACAAGACCTATGAGGACGCCGCCCGCTCCATTGACGAGACGCTGGAGAAAATGGGCCTGACGTATCTGGACCAGATGCTCATCCACGCTCCCCAGCCGTGGAGAGAGTTCCGGGCTGAAAGGCGGTATTTTCAGGAGAACAGGGCCGTCTGGCGTGCGCTGGAGGATGCTCAGGCAGCGGGAAAGGTGCGGGTCATCGGTGTCTCCAATTTTCTGCGGGACGATCTGGAGAACCTGCTGACCGGCTGCCGGGTGCGTCCGGCAGTGAACCAGCTGCTGCTGCACATCGCCGGTACGGACCTGCCCTTGCTGGACTACTGCACCCAGCAGGACATCCGGGTGGAGGCCTATTCCCCCATCGCCCACGGCGAGGCCCTGAAAAATCCGGCCATCACCGCCATGGCGGAGAAATACGGCGTTTCCGTGCCGCAGCTGTGCATCCGCTATGTCCTGCAGCTGGGAGCGGTGGCCCTGCCCAAGACGGCGAACCCCGGCCATATGCGCTCCAACGCCGCCGTGGACTTTGCCATCTCCCCGGAGGACATGGAGACGCTGCGGAGCATGGAGCACCTGACGGATTACGGCGATTACAATGGATTTCCGGTGTTCAGCGGTAAGCCGTTGGCGTGAAAGGAGAAGAATGATGCGTAAACTGAAAAAATGGAGCTGCCTGCTGCTGGCTCTGCTGATGCTGCCGGCGCTGGCCGCCTGCGGAAAGAAGCAGCAGCCCGACAGCGATGCCTCGCAGAACGAGGTGCAGGACGCCGATACCCCACAGGATAGCACCCCCACCGAGGAGCAGACCAAGGTGCTGGTGGTGTATTTCTCCGCCACCGGCAGCACCAAGGCTGTGGCGGGATACATCGCCGAGACACTGGGAGCCGATACCTTTGAGCTGACACCGCAGGAGCCCTATCTGGCGGCGGATCTGGACTACAACAACAGCGAGAGCCGGGCCTGTCGGGAGCATGAGAATGTCTCTCTGCAAGATGTGGCTCTCACCTCCGCCACCGTGGAGCACTGGGAACAATACAGCACGGTGTTTGTGGGCTATCCCATCTGGTGGGGCGGCAGCGCATGGCCTGTCAACGGATTTGTGAAGGCAAATAACTTCACAGGGAAGACGGTGATCCCCTTCTGTACCTCCGCCTCCTCCGCCCTCGGCCAGAGCGGGGAGACGCTGGCTCAGCTGGCCGGCACCGGCGACTGGCAGGAGGGCCAGCGCTTCGGCAGCAGCGCCGCCCGGAGCGACGTGGCGGACTGGCTGACGGGGCTGGGCTTCACTGTCCGATAAGCACCCATTTCCGGGAAAAGTGCCTTGCATCCGCCGCCCTCGGCTGATACAATGGGGGGAGAGTGGGATGTCCCGCCGCCCGGAGCGATCCCGGAGAAATGTTGAAAGGAGCATACACATGAGCAAAATTCTGGTTGCCTATTTTTCTGCCAGCGGCGAAACGGCCCGTCTGGCCAAGACACTGGCGGATGTCACCGGCGGCGATCTCTTCGAAATTCGTCCCCAGACGGCCTACACTGCAGCCGATCTGGACTGGAACAACGCCAAAAGCCGCAGCAGCGTGGAGATGAACGACCCCAAGAGCCGCCCGGCCATGGCGGAGACCCCTCGGTTGGCGGGGTATGACACGGTGTTCGTGGGCTTTCCCATCTGGTGGTATCAGGCGCCCCGCATCATCCAGACCTTTCTGGAGAGCGCCGATTTCTCTGGAAAGACCGTGATTCCCTTCGCTACCTCCGGCGGCAGCGGTATGGGCAAGACCGTGGAGCTCCTGCGATCCTCCTGCGCCCCCGATACCCGCTGGAACGAGGGCAAGCGCCTGTCCAGCCATGCCTCCGCACAGGAGGTCTCTGCGTGGACGAAGAGCCTGTCCCTGTAAAGTAGTTTCCCTTGAAAGCCTATCCGCCTGAGCAGATGGGCTTTTTTCTTACCCATCGTTGACGGAACCGGCAAAACACGGTACAATAGCTTCATCTGATCATGTGAAAGGAGCCCGCCGCCATGGAACACACCAACCGCACCATCCGCCCCTTGACCCAGCAGGATCTGGAGGCCTATCTGGACATCTACCTCAACGCCTACCCGGCCTATAAAACGCTGGACGAAGCGTGCCGGGAGCACTACCGGGAGAAGCACCGTCTGGAGCTGCGGGAGGACCGTCAGGTGCAGACGGTGGGCCTGTTTGAAGGGGACGTACTCATTGCCACCATGAAGCTGATCCTCTTTTCCATGAACTGCTTCGGCCGGATGCAGACGGCCTGCGGCCTGATGGCGCTGGAGGTACACCCCCTCCATAAAAAGCAGGGGGCGGCGCTGGAGATGATCCGCTACTTCGAGGACTACGCCCGCCGCCACGGCGCTCTGCTGACGCTGCTGCTGCCCTTCCAGATCTCCTTTTACCGCCGCATGGGCTATGGCTTTGCGGGGAAGCTCTACGAGTACCATCTGCCCACCGCCGTGCTGCCCAAGCCCGACGGGGAGGCCCGCCGCCATCTGCGCCTGCTGCAGCCGGAGGACTTTGACCGGGTGCTGGCCTGTCACAGCCGCTTCGCCGCCCAGAACCACGGCATGGTGGAGAAGTTCGAGGAGGAGGTCCGGGCCGCCCGCACGGATATTCAGGTGCGCCGCATCGGCTATTGCGCCGACGACGGGACGCTGCGGGGCTATGTGGCCTATCGCTTTGAGAGCGCCAGCGACACCAACTACACCCGCAACCGCCTGTCGGTGGAGGAGCTGGTGTACGATGACGGCGTTGTCCTCCGGGCGCTGCTGGGAGCGCTGAAGCTGCAGGAGGATCTGGCCCAGACGGTGCTCCTCCGCACCGGGGAGGAGGATTTCCACCACCTGCTGGAGGATCCGCAGGACGTCTCCGGTAACTACATCGACTACGGCTTCCTGCAAACCAACGTCTCCGCCATAGGCACCATGTTCAAGCTTCTGGACCCGGCGGCCTTCGTGACCGCCACCGCCTATCGCGCCCTCCCGCAGGGGACGCTGACAGCGGCCTTCTGCTACCGTGATGAGCTGGCTCACCGGGACTGCCGCACGGTGCTGCGCTTCGACGGCGGCCGCTGGTCCGCCCTCCCGGAGGAAGCACCCGCCGAGGTAACGGTGACGTGCCGGCAGGGGGATCTGGCATCCCTGCTGATGGCCTCCTGCGGATTGGAGGGCATGGTGCGGCTGGGAGCCGTCGCCGTCACCGGCCCTTGGCAGCAGCTGGCGCAGCTTCTTCACTACGGCCAGAAGCCGTGGCTGAACTCCGACTATTGATCCCTCCGTTTAGTTTACTTAGCCGTCTGGCTCACCCCGCCGGTTGACGAAAAAGAGAGTGTGTTCCATCCGGAACACACTCTCTTTTCGTATCGGGTATCATTACACGGAGAACAGGATGTCTGCATAGGTGGGATAGGGCCAGTAGTCGGCCCCCACCAGCGGCTCCATGCGGTCGATGATGCTCCGCATCTCCTCCAGCCGGGAGGCCACCTGATCCCGGTAGTACCGGGCGGCGTCGATGCCGGCATCGGCGGCGGGAGCGGCCTCCAGCGCCCGGCTCATAGCCTGGCAGGCGTCCAGCAGGTCGCCGCTGAGGGCGTCCAGCTGCTGAACCAGATAGCTCTCCACCCGGCAGGAGGTGGTCATCTCCGCCTGCCGCTTCCTCACAACGCCCTTGGCCAGATCTCCGGTGTAGCGGGTGACGGCGGGCAGGATGCCCCGCAGGGTCATATCCCGCAGGGTAGCGGCCTCAATGGCCGTGACCTTGCAGTAATTCTCCAGATGGATCTCATACCGGGCGTGCATCTCCTCCGGCGTCAGGATGCCGAAGCGGGAAAACAGCGCCACATTCTTCTCGTCGATGTAGGCGGGCATACAGTCCACGGTGTCCCGCAGATTGCTCAGCCCCCGGCGCTTGGCCTCCTGTACCCAGTCGTCGTCGTAGCCGTTACCGTCGAAGATAATGCGCTGGTGATCCCGGAAGGTATCCCGCAGCAGCTCCTGCAGGGCCTGATGGAAGCTCTCCGCCTTCTCCAACCGGTCGGCAAACTGCTTCAGCTCGTCGGCCATGATGGTGTTGAGCACCACATTGGGGCTGGCGATGGACTGGGAGGAGCCCAACATCCGGAACTCGAACTTGTTGCCGGTAAAGGCCAGCGGGGAGGTGCGGTTGCGGTCGGTGGTATCCTGCGGCAGCTCCGGCAGGGTGTCCACGCCGATCTCCAGCTTCTTCTTGGTGATGTCCACATAGGCCGTGCCGTCGATGATGGAGCGGAGGATGGCCGTCAGTTCGTCGCCAAGGAAGATAGACACAATGGCGGGAGGCGCCTCGTTGCCGCCCAGTCGGTGGTCGTTGCCGGGATAGGACACGCAGCAGCGCAGCATCTCCTGATACTCGTCCACGCCCTTGATGAAGGCCGCCAGAAACAGCAGGAACTGGGCGTTCTGACTGGGGGTACGACCGGGCTTGAGCAGATTCTCACCGGTATCCGTGGCCAGAGACCAGTTGTCGTGCTTGCCGCTGCCGTTGACCCCGGCAAAGGGCTTTTCGTGGAGCAGGCACACCAGATCGTGGCGGTCGGCCACCTTCTTCAGAAACTCCATGGTCAACTGATTGTGGTCGCAGGCGCTGTTGGCGTCGGAGTACACCGGGGCGATCTCATGCTGGGCGGGAGCTACCTCATTGTGCTCCGTCTTGGCCAGCACGCCCACCTGCCACAGCTCCTGATCCAGCTCGTGCATGAAGGCCGCCACACGGGGCTTGATGGCGCCGTAGTAGTGGTCGTCCAGTTCCTGCCCCTTGGGAGGCTTGGCACCGAACAGAGTACGGCCGCAGAGAATCAGATCCTCCCGGCGGCGATACATGGATTTGTCAATGAGGAAGTATTCCTGTTCCGGCCCCACCTGAGCGGTAACGTGCTGCACCGTGGTGTTGCCGAACAGCCGCAGGATGCGGACGGCCTGCGTATCCAGCTGCTTCATGGAGCGCAGCAGAGGCGTCTTTTTATCCAGCGTCTCGCCGCCGTAGGAGCAGAAGATGGTGGGGATATACAGGGTCTGATCCTTGATGAAGGCATAGGACGTGGGATCCCACGCCGTATAACCACGGGCCTCGAAGGTGGCCCGCAGACCGCCGGAGGGGAAGCTGGAGGCGTCCGCCTCACCCTGCGACAGTTCCTTGCCGGACAGCTCCATCAAAATGGTGCCGGGGACGTTGGGGGCGATGAAGCTGTCGTGCTTCTCGGCGGTAAAGCCCGTCATGGGCTGGAACCAGTGGGTGTAGTGGGTAGCGCCCTTTTCGATGGCCCAGTCCTTCATGGCGGCGGCGATCTCGTCGGCGATGGAGCGATCCAGAGAAGTTCCTTGGATCAGGCACTGCTGCCATGCGTCATAGACCCGTTCCGGCAGACGCTGTCGCATCTGAGCCTGGCTGAATACCATGCTGCCAAAAAGCTCCGGGATGCTTCGTACATTCTTCTCGTTCATGTGATGCTCCTTTCGCCGCACGCTGCGGCACTAAAGTTTTTACAGAAACAGCTTCAAAAGCTGCGGTGTCACATAGGCCTCTATCACCGCCGCTGCCATCAGCAGTGGGATGATGTGCATGACGAACAGGCGCAGCAGATCCTTCATCAGGGGACCCATAACGCCCTTTTCGTTGTGCCGGACGTAGTCTGTGACCTTGCGGCAGAGATAGATGCCGCTGCTGAGGGCCAGGATCAGGGCCGGCAACTCGAAAATGCCGTGGGGGACGATGCCCGCAAAATACGCCAGCAGGGAGATGCCGTTGTTGACGTACACCCCGGCAAACAGCCCCAGCAGCAGGGAGTTGATGCCGATGGACAGGGCCGGGAGATAGATAAAGGGGATAAAGCCGTAGGCGATGCTGAACACCGTCGCCCGGACGTTGTTGCCGAACAGCGCCAGCACATCCACCCGGCCGGTGGTGTCCATGATGCCCAGCTCCGCCATCTGCTGGGCGAACTGCAGGAACAGCTGGTCTGCCAGATCCGGCAGCAGCAGGCTGCCGGCAAAGCCCAGCAGGATCAGTGCGCCGAAGGCGATGGCGGTGATGCGGAGGGAGTAGCGGTACTCCGTGCGGTAAAATCCGTGCAGCCGGGTGCGCTGCTGTTCCAGCCAGTCCATCATGCCCCCAGCATGGCGAGACCGGCGTTCAGGCGGCGCAGCGTCTCATCTTTGCCCAGAATGCGGCAGATCTCCACGGCTCCGCCGGGGGTCACCAGCTTACCGGCGGCGGCGATGCGGACAGGCCACATGAGGGTGGCGTTCTTCACCTCCAGCCGCTGCGCCAGATCAACCAGTGCGTCGTGAATGGCCTCGTCCGTCCACTCCGTCAGGCCCTCCAGCACGGGGATGACCGCCTCCAGCATGGCACGGGAGACGTCGGGGTTGGTCTTGGATTTCTTATTGGTATAGTAGTCCACGGGATACTCCGGCAGGGCATCGAAGAAGTCCACCTTCTCCGGGATGTCCGTGAGCTTCTCGCACCGGGCCTGCAAAAGAGCGGCGATGGCGGCGGTGTCGAATCGGGGGTCTGTCACCGTCTGGCGGATGTAGGGCTCGGCGGCCTTGGCGAAGGCCTCCGGGGCCATGCCCCGCAGATAGACGGCGTTGAAGTGATCCAGCTTCTGCCGGTCGAAAATGGCGGGAGACTTGGAGATGCCCGTCATGTCAAAGGCCTTCACCAACTCCGGCAGGGTGAACAGCTCCTGTTCCGCCAACTCCCCCTTGGGGCTCCAGCCCAGCAGGGCCACATAGTTGAGGATGGCCTCGGTGAGATAGCCCTCCGCCTTCAGATCCTCATAGGAGGGATCGCCGTGGCGCTTGGACATCTTGTTCTGAGCGTCCCGCATGACGGGGGAGCAGTGAACATAGGTGGGGACCTCCCAGCCGAAGGCCTCATACAGCAGGTTATACTTTGGGGCGGAGGCCAGATACTCGCTGCCCCGCACCACATGGGTGATGCCCATCAGGTGGTCGTCGATGACGTTGGCGAAGTTATAGGTGGGCAGACCGTCCCGCTTCAGCAGCACCTGATCGTCCAGCGTGCTGTTGTCCACGGTGATGTCCCCGAAAATGGCGTCGTGGAAGGTGGTGGTTCCGGCGGGGATACGCTGGCGGATGACGTAGGGCAGACCTGCCTCCAGCTTTTCCTGCACCTGCTGGGCCGTCAACTCCCGGCAGGGATCGGCGGCCCGGTCAAATTCCCCGGAATCCTCCTCAGACTCCGTCTTTTCGCAGAAGCAGTAGTAGGCGCCGCCCTTTTCCACCAGCAGCCGGGCGTACTTTCCGTAGGTGTCCCGGCGCTGGGACTGGATATAGGGGGCCACGGGGCCGCCTACGTCCGGGCCCTCGTCATGGGTCAGGCCGCACTCGGCCATGGTGCGGTAGATGACATCCACAGCGCCCTCCACCTGACGGCTCTGGTCGGTGTCCTCGATCCGCAGGATAAACGTGCCGTCGTGGCTGCGGGCGATGAGCCAGGTGTACAGCGCCGTCCGCAGATTGCCCACGTGCATATAGCCGGTGGGGGAGGGGGCGAACCGGGTGCGGACCTTTCCGTGGGGGATCTTGGCCTCCATTTCCTCGAAATAGCTGTGATCCAGTGTCATGGGCTTGTCCTCCTAATATCGATTCATCACGTTGCAAAAATTTTCACCCATATATTATATTTCACCTCCGGGAAAAGTCAAGAATGTTTGTTGCATTTCTATGGGAATCATGGTACCATCCATAGGATAGACCATATCACTTGAATATGTCTGATATTTTCCCCGCATATCCGCTTGGCTGCTGGTCAAGAGAGCGGGGTAAAACAGGGTGGCCCGGCCGCCTGATAAGGAGGAAAAAGCAATGCTGCGAAAGGATCGGGAGCGGGATGCCGCCTTTGCCTGGGAGGTATTCCAGAAGGCTCCCTATGCCACCCTGTCTCTGACGGATGAGGTGGGGAAGCCCTACGCCATCCCCATCTCCCCGGTGGTGGATGAGGCGTACCATGTAGTGTATTTCCACTGCGCCGGTCACGGCGAGAAGTGGGAGCTGCTGGCGAAAAACCCGCCGGTATGCCTGTCGGCAGTCTCCTATGCGGCGGCCATCCCCAACGAGTTCTCCATGGCCTATGCCTCGGCGGTGCTTCATGGCCGTGCGGAGGTGGTCACCGATGAAGCGGAGCAGGTGAAGGCCATGCTGCTGCTGTGTACCGCCTATGACCCCAAGGGCATGGGCCGGTTCAGCGAGTATATGGAAAAATATATGTCGGCCACCCGTGTGGTGAGGATCGTACCGGAGACGGTGACGGGAAAGAGCTACGCCGCCCCGGAGAAGGAGCCCCACGGCTGCGGCGGCCACCACTAAAAGAGGGCGGTTGGAAAGCAGACGATCGGGGAACAGCTGTCGGAGAAAGAAATGACGGAAAAGTCAGACAGCTGAGGAAGGGCAGCTGCTGCCCTTCTCGGTAGCCTTGTCGGAAGAAAGAATCGGAGGAGGATTGTTTGGAAGAAGAAAATGCAGTTTTCTGATCGAGACAAATGATCTGGACAAAATTCCAACTGATATAGGACAACGATCGGACAAGATTTCCGTCAGAGACGGGGACAAAAGGAGGCGGAAAAGTGGACATTTTATATGCGCTGGAAAAAATTCGAACGCCCTTTTGGAACGGCGTCATGAGTGCCGTGACTCAACTGGGCGGCGAGGTGATCTTCATTGTGGCGGCGGTGGTGGTGTTCTGGTGCGTCAGCAAATGGGAGGGGTACTATCTGATGACCATCGCTTTCTGCGGCACGGTGCTGAACCAGTTTCTGAAGCTGATCTGCCGGGTGCCGAGGCCGTGGGTGCGGGACCCCAACTTTACCATTGTGGAGAGCGCACGGGCGGAGGCCACGGGGTACTCCTTCCCCAGCGGCCATACCCAGAACGCCATAGGGCTCTTCGGCGGTATGGCTCGGTGGGGCGGACGCCGGTGGGTGCGGCTGGGGCTGACGGCACTGGCGCTGATCATCGCCTTTTCCCGGATGTATCTGGGGGTACATACCCCGGCGGACGTGGGGGTGTCGTTGGTACTGGCGGCGGCGCTGGTGCTGGGACTGTATCCCCTGATGCGGCGGGCGCAGGAAAAGCCCCGATACATGGGCTATGTGCTGGCTGCCATGCTGGTGGTCAGCGGGGCCTTTGTGGTGTCCGTGGAGACCTGCGGCTTTCCGGCGGATATGGATGCGGAGAATCTGGCCAGCGGCATCGGCAACGCATGGAAGATGCTGGGCGCTGTGGCGGGTATGACGTTGGCTTGGCTGCTGGACCGGCGGTATATTCACTTCGAGACGCAGGCCGTCTGGTGGGTGCAGGTGATCAAGGTGGCTGTGGGCATGGCGCTGCTGCTGGCCATCAAGAGCGGCCTGAAGGCTCCGCTGCTGGCGCTATTGGGCCATGAAGGGTTGGCCGGCGGCGTGCGGTACTTCCTGCTGGTGCTGGTGGCGGGAGCCATCTGGCCGCTGGTATTCCGCCCTATGAGTAAGTGGGGAAAAGGGAAAAAGTGAGAAAATAAAACAGCTGTAAGGCAGAGTTACCTTACAGCTGTTTTTCTTGTGAAGAAATATATTTCTCGATGACTCCGGAGGTTCGATTGCCCTGAAATGGGCAATTTTGCTGGCGGAACCAATCAAGGGACACGGATCAGAAACCACTGAATTTTATTTTCTTGCGATTTTCGATCCGTAAACGGGAAACTTGTGTTCTGTTTACACGGATTCCCCCTATTAAGGAATCTGCTTGCACAAACTCCTCGATCAAGACATCTGCTTGCGGCTCACTTGGCTGCTCGTCGATGGAAGGGAAAGCTTTCAGGGAGTACCTTCGCCGGCAGGGCTGGCGGTTTCCGCATCCAAAGAAAAAACATCCCCGGCGCAGCTGTACCGGGGATGCTTTTTTATGGGTGAATAGGGGGAAGGGACGGCTTAGAAGCAGCCCTGCGCCATCATGGCTTCCGCCACCTTCTTGAAGCCTGCGATATTGGCACCGGCCACCAGATCGTAGCCCAGACCGTATTCCTCAGCGGCCTCGGCAGACACCTGATGGATGGTCTTCATCATCTTATGCAGCTGGGCATCCACCTCCTCGGCGGTCCAGACCAGACGCTCGGAGTTCTGTGCCATCTCCAGAGCGGAGACGCCCACGCCGCCGGCATTGACGGCCTTGGAGGGGGCCACGATCATATGCTTCTGGGCCCGCAGGAAGTTCAAAGCGTCGTTGGTGGTGGGCATATTGGCCACCTCGATGTAGTACTTCACGCCGGAGGCGGCGATCTTCTCGGCGGAATCCATGCGGACGTCGTTCTGCATGGCGGAGGGCATATTCACATCCACATCCTTGGCGCCCCAATGCTTGGCACCGGCCACGAACTCGCAGCCAAAGCGGTCGGCATAGGGCTTGCAGTGCATGGGATCCTTGGCACGCATCTCCAGAATGAAGTTCAGCTTCTCCTCGGTGTTAATGCCGTCGGGATCGTGGACATAGCCGTCGGGGCCGGACATATAAGTGACCTTGGCGCCCAGCTCGGCGGCCTTCTTCATGATGCCCCAAGCCACGTTGCCGTAGCCGGACAGGGCGATGCGCTTGCCCTCGATGGTGTCGCCCTCGTGCTTGAGGACCTCCTGCAGATAGTAGACAGCGCCGTAGCCGGTGGCCTCCGGACGGATCAGGGAGCCGCCGTAGCTGAGGCCCTTGCCGGTGAGGACGCCGTTCTCCCAAGCGCCCTTCAGGCGGCGATACTGACCGAACAGGTAGCCGATCTCACGGCCGCCCACGCCCATGTCGCCGGCGGGGACGTCCACGTCCGGCCCAATGTAGCGGTACAGAGCCGTCATGAAACTCTGGCAGAAGCGCATGACCTCGGCGTCGGACTTGCCGGCGGGATCGAAATCAGAGCCGCCCTTGGCGCCGCCGATGGGCAGGCCTGTCAGGCTGTTTTTGAAGGTCTGCTCGAAGCCCAGGAACTTGATGATGCCCTCGTAGACGTTCTTCTGGAACCGCAGGCCGCCCTTGTAGGGGCCGATGGCCCCGTTGAACTGGCAGCGCCAGCCACGGTTGGTATGCCACTGGCCATTGTCGTCGCACCACACCACCCGGAAGGTGAACATACGCTCAGGCTCCACCATACGGCCCAGCAGATCTACCTTCTCATACTCAGGGTGCTTTTCGATGACCGGCTCGATGGAGGAGAAAACCTCCTCTACGGTCTGCACGAACTCCGGCTCGTTGCCGTGCTTTGTCCGAACGTTTTCCAAAACACTGGCCAGATATGCGTTCATAATTTGTTCCTCCTAAATCCTTGTTCCGTTACTTTCACAGGAAGAATGAACCCTGTTAAGGTCATGATAACACCAATTTCCGGTTCCCGCAAGGGGGTCCGGGGGAAAAGGACGGGCGGGGGTTACTGAAAAATACCAGCGTTTTTTGTGCAAAACGTAAAAATAAGCTGAAAATTTATGAGAGCGCAAGAAAAAATGTTAGAATGGAGAGAAACAGATGGGAGCGAAAAGCAGGAACTTTCATAAGCAGAAGTGCAGACGGATATTGACATTTGCCAAATTGCTTATATAATATACTATGGCTTGGCCAGTGTATCCAAGCGGTACTTAAAAACAAAGGCGTGCCGTCCGCCCAAAGGCGGCAGCCGGGGCGTGGCTGCGCCCGGCGGATTGGAGTTTCAAAGATGACCTATTCCATGACCGTGGCGGGCCTGCAGCGGGAACTTCCCATCTGCAAGGTTGCGGATGATCTGTATATCGGTGCATTCATCTGTTTCGGTGATGCGGAGCTGACGGTGGCCTGCGCCCGTGACCTGCTGAAGCTGGTGGAGAATGAGGAGTACGACTACCTCTTCACCGCCGAGGCCAAGAGCATCCCCCTGATCCACGAAATGGCCCGGCAGTCCGGCGCCAAGAAGTACTTCATCGCCCGGAAGGGCCCCAAGGCCTATATGCCCGATCCCATCCATGTGGAGGACCGCTCCATCACCACCGCCGGGGTGCAGAAGCTGTATCTGGGCCGGGACGACGCCGACATGATCCGTGGCAAGCGCATCGTGCTGATGGACGATGTGATCTCCACCGGTGGCAGCCTCCACGCCATGGAGGAGCTGGTGAAGCTGGCCGGCGGCATCGTGGTGGACCGCATCGCCGTGCTGGCCGAGGGCGACGCCCAGCAGCGCAAGGACATCCAGTATCTGGCTCCGCTGCCGGTGTTCAACGCCGACGGTACGGTAAAGTAACCTGTGAAAAGAGGGAGGACGCTGCGGCGTCCTCCCTCTTTTCAAGGGAAAATGTGATACCCCCCGGAGCCGAAGGCTCCGGGGGGTATCACGCTATGGGGAGGATGAGGAGGTCAGATATAACGCTGACTGGAGACATCGAACACACCACGGGTGGTGATCCGCAGAGAAGGGATCACCGGAAGGGCCATGAAGCTCAGGGTCATGAAGGGGTCGATGCCACGGGAGACGCCCAAACCGAAGGCCTCGTCCTTGGCATCCTCCAGAGCGCTGTTCACCATCACCAGACTGTCGTCGGACATGATGCCGGCGATGGACAGCGTTACCTCGCCCAGCACCTGACCGTTCTCCATGACGGTGATGCCGCCACGGTTCTCCACGATGCGGTTGGCGGCGGCGGCCATATCCTCGTCGGTGGCACCCACCACGATGATGTTGTGGCTGTCGTGGCTGATGGAGGTGGCTACGGCGCCACGCTTCAGGCCGTAGCCCTTGATGTAGCCCAAGCCGATGTGGTGGGTGTTCTTATGCCGCTCGATGACGGCGATCTTCAGAATGTCCTGCTCCGGGTCGGCGTGGTCGGCGTAGCCGGCATCCTGAGTGACGATCTCACCGGGGATCATACCGATGACGGCATGGGGGCGGCCGTCGGAGAAGTCCTCCGCCGTCAGGTGGGCCACATGGAAGGTGTCGTGAGCCCGCTTCACCAGATAGGGGTCGATCTCCGGGGCGGGGAAGTCCCGCAGCTGACCGTCGTACATGAGGACGCCACGTTTATAGACCATCTCGATCTCGAAGTGCTGGAAGTCGTCGATGATGACGAAGTCGCCCAAATAGCCGGGGGCAATGGCACCACGGTTGTTCAGCAGGAAGTACCGAGCGGCGTTGTGGCAGGCGGCCTTCACGGCAACGATGGGGTCGGCCCCCAGGGAGATAGCCTTTTTGACGATGTAGTCGATGTGGCCCTTTTCCAGCAGGTCGTTGGGGTGCTTGTCGTCGGTGCAGAACATACAGCGATCCACGTACTGGCTGGTGAGCAGGGGCATGAGAGCCTCCAGATTCCGGGCGGCCGTACCCTCACGGATCATGATGTACTGGCCAAGACGCAGTTTATTCATGGCGTCCTCCATATCGGAGCACTCGTGGTCGGAGTAGACGCCGGCGGCGATGTAGGCGTTGAGATCCTTGCCGGAAAGGCCCGGCGCATGGCCGTCGATCTTCTTGTGGTGGGCCTGAGAGGCCACGATCTTCTCCACCACCTGACCGTCGCCGTTGACCACGCCCACATAGTTCATCATCTCCGCCAGTCCCTGCACACGGGGATGGTCATAGAAGGAGTCGATGGCACGGTAATCCAGATTGGCGCCGGACTCGTCCAGCGGCGTGGCGGGGACGCAGGAGGGCAGCATGAAGCGCACGTCCACCGGCAGGTCCTCCGTGGCCTGCAGCATATACTCGATGCCGTCGGTACCCATGACGTTGGCGATCTCATGGGGGTCGGTGATGACGGTGGTGGTGCCGTGGGGCAGCACCGCCTTGGCAAACTCCGTGGGACTCACCAGAGAACTCTCCAGATGGATGTGAGCGTCGATGAAGCCGGGCAGCACCAGCTTGCCGGACACGTCCACCTCCACCTTGCCGTGGTATTCGCCCATACCTACAATGAGGCCCTCTGCCACGGCGATGTCCCCGTGACACAGCTCATTGGAGAATACGTTGACGTAAGTGGCGTTTTTCAGCACCAGATCCGCCGGAGCCCGGCCCGCCGCCACGTCGATGACGTGGAGCTTCTTATTGAGCTTACGGTTGATCTTGCCGGCATAGCTTTCCTTGACAGACATAAACGGCTCCTTTCTCCCGCCGGGCGGGATGCGCTGGGTGGTATCTCTTTTATTGATTCCTCATATTATCACAGCTTATAAGAGTTGTCCACAAAAATTTTTGTAAATTTTGCATTTTTCTTGACAGAGCCCACAGGAAAGGATACAATATCGATATATGATATCGAATGACGATGTAGGAGGAGAGCTATGACAGGAAAAGCGGGCGCACCGCTGACGGAGGCCATGTTCTACGTGCTGATGGCGCTGCGGCGGGGAGAGCTGTGCGGCACGGAGATCGCCGCATGGACGGAGCGGTGTACGGAGGGGCGGGTCCGTCTGGGGCCGGGGACGCTGTATACCATCTTGGGGCGTTTTCTGGAGGAGGGCTTCATTCAGGAGACGTCGGTGCAGGGACGGCAGCGGAACTATCGGTTGACGGAGAAGGGGCAGCGGGCGTACCGGAATGAACGGTTGCGTCTGCGGTTGTGTCTGGCGGATGCGGAAAGGGAGGATGCGGGGGAGAGACTATGACGGGAAAATTGAACGAACCACACGGGACAGAGCGGTGCTCTGTCCCGTGTGGTTTTCAGCTTTGCAGCGTGTCGGCAAAGCCCTGTGCAAAGAGACGGGCGGCGTAAAGGGCCTCGTCCAGCGAGTTGCCGGCGGCTCCCACCTCCAGCAGCATGGCGCCGGGACTGACGAACTGGTTATAGCGGTAGTTCAGCATCGTAATAGGCCGCATGAGGGTAGGATAGTCGGCGCTGAGGTTCTGCTGAATGGCTATGGCCAGCTTCAGATTCTCCTGCCAGCCGTCGTAAGCGTTGCCCATAATAAAACTCATCTGGGCGGCGTGGGGCTCCTCGGCGCTGACCAGCTTGTACTGGTTGCCGTCGGCGTCGGAGACGGCGTCCCGGTGGACATCCAGCACGAACACCAGAGAGGGGTATTTCTCCATGTAATCCTCCACGGAAGCCAGACTGTGGGGGTAGGCGTCGTTGTAGTCCGGCACGTCGTGAAGGGTGCGGTCGTGGAGGACGGAAATGCCACGCTCCGACAGGGCGGCGGCGATCTCGTCGCCTACCCGCACCACGTTGCAGGCATCGTTGTCGGTGCGGAAGCTGCCGGTGGGGGTGTATTCCTGCCCGGCGGGCATGGTGTAGGCCTCGCTGCCGTGGCTGTGGACGATGAGCACCTGCGGGCCGTCATCGGTGAGCTGGGCGGCAAAGCTGCCGTCGGCGAGAGCATCAGCATCCAGCTCCGTACCGGAGGAGTTTTTCAGATATACGCCGTTGACCACGGTGTACCCCTTGGAGGAGGTAGGAGCGGTGGTTTGGGCGGGGACACCGTTGTCGGCAAAGGTCAGGCCGTCGGTGAGGGAGGGATCTGCGGAGGGGGAGGGCGTATCCGGCGACTCCGGGGCCGCAGGCTCCGGCGGATCTCTGGTCACGCCGGCGGAGAGCAGAGCTGCCACAGTGCTGCGGCCTGCCAGCAGCAGGGGGGACTGGGCCAGCGTCATCACCGTGACGGCGGACAGGGAGTCCAGACCGAAGAAGTCCCCCAGCTCCCAGCGCAGCGCCTGCTGGGGCAGGCGGCTGCCCTGCCGCAGCTGCTGGAGGGCTGCGGCGGCAGAATCGCTCCCGGCGGTGACGGCGGCGGCCCACAGAGTCAGCGCCGCCAGCAGCAGGGACAGGAATCGGCGTATATGGATCTGTTTCATTGGTATCACCTCACAGACAAGCCTATGCGGTGAAGGAGGGAAAGATGCAGGGGAGGGGAGAATATTAGATGTCGTAAGAAACAGGGATTTCTTGCTATTTATAGTTGGATGTAGTATTATAATAAACAGTAGACAGAAGATATACCGGGCGAAAGGATAGATAGAATGAATCGTGCAAATCTGGAACAGATTTTTGGACGCTATGTGAAGCGGTTTCCGGAATTGAATACCGGGGGACATGACGAGGTATATAAATGGGAAATCGCAGCGCAGTTCCGCCCGATGATAGATAGGGCTTTGGCGGCTGATGATACCAGTTTTCCCAAGCGGCTTGTGGATGTGGTGCAGTTGACGGAACAGACCATCGACAATCGCTATGAACTTTCCTTCTATGCGCTGTCGGACTATGCCAAGCGTGAGCCGACGGCGGTGCGTCAAGCGCTTCGTGACTTGCTGGAGCCGGACGGCGGCGACTTGCAGGTAAGAAACCATCGATTTACAGGATTCTTGAATTTTTGCCAGACCATGCATGAAAAATATTATCGGGATCGGTGGCGCTATCAGGCAGGCATCCGGCTTCCCATGATGATAACGGGATTCTACGACCCGGAGCATTATTATCTGTATAAGGCGCTTCAGGCCAAGAGATTCGCTGATTGTGTGGAGTTCTATGACAACTGGGGCAGCGGCACCCAGATGGACTTGCAGGTCTATCACCGGATGTGCGATGAGCTTGTAAAGGCCATCAGGGATTGTCCTGCTTTGCTGGAAACAAACCGGGGCAGGGCAGATTATGCAAGAGGTCCTATCCATCCGGACGAAGCACTGCATCTTCTGGCGTTTGACATCATTTACTGCTGCTCGGTCTACGGCCTGTTTGATGGTATCCATTATACCATGAGGAATGGGCAGGAGAGAAAGGCCTATCTGGCAAAGATAGACGCCGCAAGAGCCGCAGCAGAGGAACGGGCAAAGGCGGAGGAGCAGGTGGCGAGGTTGGAGCACGCAGAGGAGTTCTTTGAAGAAAGACTCTCTGCGGGCAGTCCCATTGCGCACAGAAGCTTTGGTGTTGGGAGGGTCATAGGGCGGCCCGGCAAATATTTGATCGAAGTGGAATTTCCCGAAAAGAGCCGTTCCGTTACGCTGGTATGGCGTGATTGCATCAAATCGGGGATCATTTCCCTCAAAACGGGAGTCGATAAAGGGGAATATGATGAATTGTCGGCCCTGCTGTCCCGTGCCGACAGGATACGGCAGGAAGCTGCCGCTGCTGAGGAAAAGCTTGCAGCTTATGCAGAATACCTATAAGGTGAGGCTGGACGAGGTAAGATTCTTCCCAAATAGTATACCAAAAAGCGCCGCCGGAGATATCTTCCGGTGGCGCTTTCCATGATATGCAAATTTTTTCAAAAGTCTTATTGAAAAAATGAAACGACTGAATATTACACAGTAGTGTAAGGCAAACATACGGAGCGGGACATGAACACACAATATAAAAAGGGTGTGCTGCTGCTGTCCTTTGGCGTGGTGCCGACGGTGTTCGTGCTGCTGATCATCCGGGGCTTCTTCCGGAGGAATCAGGAGCAGTACCGGAAATTTGCCGCTGCGGGAACGTGGCGGGAAGCCATCGCCTGACGGGAGGCCTTACAGGGCCTCGAAGTGATACCGGGGCTTGCCGAGGCTCTTTTTTCCGTACTCGATGGCGGACGTGGGGCAGTAGCAGATACAGGCCATGCAGTGGGTGCAGCCTTTGCCCCAGACGGGCCTGCCGTCCCGGAGGGTGATGCTGTTGGTGGGACAGCGGCGGGCGCACCGGCCGCAGCCGGTGCAGGCCTCCGAAACGGTAAAGGCGCTGGATTTGACGAAGCAGGCATAGAAGATGGGGTTCACCGGCCCGCTCATGAAGCGGTCATAGAGACGATCGTGGGGCGGGGGAAAGGGACGGCCCTCCCGGACGGCGGCGATAGAACGGTCGATATCCGGCTGAGCCTTGGCCACGATGCGTCGGGCTTCCTCCGCCTGCGGAGCGTCAAACATGGCGATGTAGTTCTCCGGCATGATGATCTGGGCTGTCCCCATGTCCGTCAGGCCCTTGGTCTGACAGAGGGAGCGGTTATACCGGCTGGCGTGGCCGATCTCGCTGCCGCAGGTCATGATGAACCACACCTGCGCTGCGCCGGGGAACTCCGTCTCCAGCAGCCAGTCCCGCACCAGACGGGGGATGCGCCATGCGTAGGTAGGCGTGACGATCACAAGGCGCTCGTCCGTCTCCACGGGGGAGGTGTCGTGGGAGCGGATGCGGTCATTCATGCTCAGCAGCGATTGGTTCAGAGCCTCCGCCATGCGCTGGGCCACATATTTGCTGTTGCCGGTGCCGGAAAAATAGAGGATCATATGAAAACTCCTTCGCAGAATATTTTTAACATTGTAGCAGTCGGGAGAAAAATGTGCAAGCAAGCGCCTGCACATTTTTTGTTGTCTTTTTGCGGGGGAATCGGTATAATTGAGGGAGGAAAGATAGCCGTATATTGTGATGACAACGTGGTACGGGTGAATGAAAGGGGCAGCCTTGGAACGTGTATCACAGGAAATCAACAGGAGGATGATGGTATGGATCCTTTTCTCGCAAGAACTATGGTTGAGAGCCTTAGCAAAGGAATTAACCCGCTCAGCGGCAGAGTGCTTCCACTGAATGACAGCTGTTCAAATGAGAAGATCCAAGATGCATTGATCGAAATTTTGGATCATTGCACGATCGAATCTAACGAACAGTACCTATTTCGTATTAAGCAAGAAAAGGTGCAGGAAAGAAAGCAGCGTAGGGAAGAGAATAGAAAAAAATATCCACGTTGTATGGAGTTTTGGAGTAAAGAAGAGGAGAGGCGACTTATCCAAATGCATCATAGAGGAGCTAATATCTACATGATTGCAAATGTTTTAAAACGGACGCCGACAGCTATTGAAAATCGCCTAAAGAAAATACAGGAGCGGCCGATTTACAGGAACAAGAAAAGCAAGTAGTAATTCATACGATCCAATGAAACAGGAGGAGAGAACCATGATTTTTGTTTGCTATCCCAAGTGCAGTACCTGCCAGAAGGCGAAGAAGTGGCTGGATGAGCACCACATCAGCTATGAGCTGCGGGACATCAAGGAGGAGAACCCCGGCTATGAGGAGCTGGCTGCGTGGCATCAGCGCAGCGGGCTGCCGCTGAAGAGATTTTTCAACACCAGCGGGCTGCTGTATAAGTCCATGGGGCTGAAGGACAAGCTGCCGGGCATGAGCGAGGAGGAGATGTTGCAGCTTCTGGCCACGGATGGGATGCTGGTGAAGCGACCGCTGCTGGTGGGCGGCGATTTCGTTCTGGTGGGCTTCAAGGAGGCCCAGTGGGCGGAGCGGCTGGGGAAGCTGTAACGGCATAACGATTTTTTCGCATGACAGACGGCGAGGCGCTCCTTGGGATGGACTATGGTGTGGGCGCAGGCGGTGGACGCTGTGGAAGTGCTGCGTTACAATGGGAGAGCATCAGGAAAAGGGAGTGGGCAAGTGCTGAGACCACTCAAATACTTCCAGTCCGTGGTGCGGCTGCGCAGCTGTTCGCAGGCGATAGAGGAGAACTACCTCTCCCAGTCCGCCATCTCCCAGCGGATGCAGGCACTTGTCGCCAAAGATGAGCTTTGCGCCATCCAAGCTGCGTCCACGGAGCCACTGGAAGAAGCTGACCCAGCTGGTCTTGTCCTCTTTCATGCCCTCGGCGGCGCCCAAAACCTCACGGAAACCGTCCTCATTCAGCTGTACGATTTTCTCGGACATAGTTTGCTGTCTCCTTTCGAATGTTTGTGTGGCAACTTCATTCTGCCAGAGCCTGCAAGCTATGTCTTTTTTATGTATTTTCCAATTTGCGCAACTTATTGTACATTATCAGGACAAAATATCCGACTAAATCAGCATAAAGGGATTTATAGACCCGTTTACGGGTAGTACGAATCCCAAGGCATAAATAAAACCCCTTAAGGGGTAGCCCGAGAAGGAAATGCGGTCGGCAGACCTTTCGGGCCCCTTAAGGGGCTTCGCCCGTAATAGGCCCTTATAGGGCCTCGTCAAACCTCCGGCTTAGCCGGAGATTTTGATTTCTTACAGCAGGCAGCTCCGGCTCACGCCCAGCGGGACGTTGAAGCCCAGCGCCTGATACATGGCCTCGTCACAAGGGGCACAGCACACGGTCAGGCTGCCCACGCCCCGTTCACGGCACAGTGCCTGAGCGCTGTGGGTCAGCTGCCGGGCGATGCCCTGTCTCCGGAACACCGGCTCCACGTACAGATCCTCCAGCACCGCTACCGGCCCGCAGCAGAAGGTGGAGAAGTTCTCTGCCACGGAGCACATCCCCACGGCCCGGCAGCCCCGGTATGCCAGCAGGAAGCGGATATGCCCCTGCTCCACGGCGGCCCGCAGCCGCTCTGTGCTCTCCTCCGTCAGCAGCGGCTCTCCGATCTCCGCCAGATAGCCGTTCTCCAGCTTCCGCAGCTGCCAGTCCGCCGGGTCCCTCAGCAGCTCCACGGTGATGGGCAGCGCCTGCTCCGGAGGGCGCAGCATCAGCGGCTCGCCCCACTCGTCCCGGCCATTGGGCCGGAAGCCCAGACGGCTCCAGAATCGGATGCGCCGGGGGTCGGCGGCGTTCAGCTCCCCATACTGCGCTCCCCGATCCGCTGCCCAATCCAGCAGCAGACGGGCGCAGGCGGTGCCTGTCCCGCCGCCCCGGAACTCCGGCAGCACACAGAACTCCATGACGAAGCACTTGCCGTCCTCCGAGGGGTACAGTGCTGTCAGGGCAAAGCCGATATCCCGGCCCTCCCGCCGGAACAGCAGGTAGTAGCAGCGATCTCCCTCCCGGTCATGGATCCGCTGTACGGCGGCTCGGTATTGGCTGTCGTCCAGAAAATATGCCCGGTCCTCCTCCGCCGGGTCGGGGAAAATGTCCCGTGCGTGATAGGCGTGCAGTTCCTGCCAGAAGCGCTCCACCTCCTCCGGGGTCACGGCCTCCCGGATGTGAATGGTCTTGTTCATGATGGTTTCCTCCTAAATAAATTGGGAGGGTCAGGAAACGTACACCCTCCAGATACGTCTCATGTTCATAAAGCATCATCCTTTCCTGATACATTGTATATACACATCGCCGCCGCAGCGGGATGGCATACCCTGTTACAGCTGTACCGGCACCGGAGCGTCCAGTGTCACCGTCTCCGGCGTCACCCGGCAGGTGTAGGCCACGATCTCCACACCCTGGCGTGCCGCCTCCCGCAGGGCCTCGCCAAAGGCGGGGTGGGTAGCGTCATTGGGCGCAAAGTCCAGTACGTCCGCCATCTGGATCACGAAGAAGGCCGTGGCCCGGTGGCCCTCCTCCACGGCCCGCATCAGTTCATGCAGATGCCGGACACCACGCTCCGTGGGGGCGTCCGGGAACAGGCAGTGGCCCTCCCGCTCCAGCGTCACGCCCTTCACCTCCACCAAGTGCAGCCCCTCCGGCCACTCCAGACAGAAGTCCAGCCGGGAATCCCCGTAACGGTACTCCGGGTGGACGGCGATTCCCGGCTCCTGCTGCCGGATCCACTGGGCAAAAATGCGGTTGGGGGCCTGAGCGTCCATGTTGATGAGCCGGTGGCCCTTCTCCACGGCGATGAGGTCCCACGCCGTCCTGCGGGCCGGATTGGTTCCACGCTCCAGATAGACCGTAGCCCCCGGCACCAGCAGCTCCCGGCAGCGGCCTGTGTTCTTCACATGGCACACCACCGTCTCGCCCTCCAGTTCTACATGGGCGATGAACCGGTTGGGCCGCTCCAAAAAGTGCGCCTGCCGCACCTCTCCGTATTGCAAGTGCATCGCCCCCTTTCGTTCCATTATAGCACACAAAGATACGCTTGAAAAGGACATTTTATCTATTCGTCCGTTTATCAGGTACAAATGTCTGTGATTTTTCTTGACGCCCGCCAAAAATTGTGTTATATTGGTACGCAATTAAATTGGGGGAGTGTATTATGAAAACGCAAACCAACCGGCTGACCTTCAGCCAGCAATTCTTCATCGCCACCATGCTGTTCGGCCTGTTCTTCGGGGCAGGAAACCTGATTTTTCCCATTTTTCTGGGCAGTCAGGCCGGACGCAATGTATGGCCCGCCATCGTCGGTCTGCTGATCACCGGCGTAGGTATCCCCCTTCTGGGCGTAGCCGCACAGGGCATCAGCCGCAGCAACGGCCTGCAGGAGATGGCCGGGCGGGTGAGTCCCCGATACAGCATCTTCTTCACCTGCGCTCTGTATCTGACCATCGGTCCCTTCTTCGCCATTCCCCGCTGCGCCTCCACGTCTTTCACCGTGGGCATCGAGCCGCTGCTGGGTGAGAATGTCAACGCCACGGTGCTGCTGGCGGCGTTCTCCTGCGTGTTCTTCGCCGCCGTGCTGTTCTTTTCTCTGCGCCCCGGCAAGATTTTGACGTGGGTGGGAAAGCTGCTGACGCCGCTGTTCCTGCTGGTGCTGGCCATTCTGGTGGTGACGGCCCTGCTGCATCCCACAGACCGCATCGCCGACGTGACGCCGTCGGCGGCCTATGCTGCGGCTCCCTTCTTCGCCGGTTTTCTGGAGGGCTACAACACCATGGATGCTCTGGCCAGTCTGGCCTTCGGTATCGTGGTCATCAACGTCATCCGGGGGCTGGGCGTCACGGAGCCCGGCGCTATCGCCAAAAATACGGTGCTCTCCGGCATTTTCAGCTGCCTGTTCATGGGCGGCATCTATGTGGCCGTCACCATCGTGGGGACCCGGAGCCACTCCCTTACCGTTTCCTGCACCAACGGCGGCGAGGCCTTTGCCGTCATTGCTGAGCACTATCTGGGGCGGGCCGGGCTGGTGGTGCTGGCTCTGACGGTGATCCTGGCGTGTCTCAAGACCTCCATCGGTCTGGTCACCAGCTGTGCCGAAACCTTCACCGCCATGTTCCCCAATGGGCCGAAATACGGTTTCTGGGCCACCTGCTTCAGTATTTTTTCCCTGCTGGTCACCAACATCGGCCTTAACGCCATCATCGCCATCTCTCTGCCGGTGCTGATGTTCCTGTTCCCACTGGCCATCACCCTGATCCTGCTGGCGCTGCTGGGAAATCTGTACGGCCACGATACCGTGGTGTATCGGTGGGTCACGGGCTTCACACTGGTGGCCGCCCTCTTCGATTTCGTGAAGGCGCTGCCCAAGGCCATTACGGAGACCCCTGTTGTCTCCGCTGTCATCGGCTTCGCTGACAGCTACCTGCCCTTCTTCGAGCTGGGGTTGGGCTGGATCTGCCCTGCCGCTGTGGGCCTGTTCGTGGGACTGATCTTCCATCGCACACGCCGAAACCGGACAGCCGCATAAGAAATCGATTTTTTCTAAGTAATAATAGAAGGACAATTTCACCCGGTTGAGGTTGCCCCTGGTTCGGTACGGCACGGTCTCCGCGCCGACGAATCCACATGGCCTTCGACAGAGTATCTATGAGAGCATGGGTACTCTCCGCCATACGGCAATCCGCTCGGAAGGTCCTTCCATCTCTGACCGTGCTCCCGGGAGCACGGTCTCTTTTTATGCTAACACGGAGGAGGCGAAAAAGATAGTTTACCGATGAGGGCAAAGGAGGAATGTGGATCACACAACACACCCGCAAAGATACCGCCCGGTGACTTCCGCTGGTACGCCGCCTTTCACGACGAGGGCGAGCGCCCGCACATCCACATGATGGCCTGGTCCGCAAAGCCGGGACAGGCCTACCTCTCCAAAGAGGGCATCCGTCAGATCAAGTCCAAGCTCACCAACGATATTTTCCGCAACGAAATGCACAGTACCTTCTGAACCACTTGGAGGAAATCCGTCCGCCCGCTGCGATGCTGGCAGTGACCCGGTTGCTCCACCACATGAGTCGGATCTTCCGGGGCAACTCTGCCCCAAAGTCCCGCCCCGGCGGAATCCAGATCGACCGCAAGCGGCTGAAAAAGCTGCAGGAGAAGCGCATGGCCTTGGGGCACAAGCCAGCCGACTATGAGGAGCAGTGGCCTGACATGACCATGTAAGCGGCTCAAAAACTGGGCCGCAAAACAAAGAATAAAATCCTTCTGGGCGAAAGGTAGAAAGGAACTGAATGAGAAAATCCAAATAGAATTCCGTTGATGAACTCCCGCTGATGCTGACCGTGGAGGATACTCGGCAGTAGGCGGCAACTCGAAGCTGTCGGTAGTTCTGTGTGATAGCCGCTTTGGTGTCTATCGTTGCAGGGATAATGCGGACGGTTTTTGGGGGCTGTACGCTTGTCGCTTGCATCATGCTGATTTCTCCTTTTCGATCCTCTGACCGTTTATAAGTACAAGGCTTATCGTGCCGTTTCTTTTCAGTTGGATCTCGCTGACTGCCTGGTCTGTTAAGTCGCTATCATAGGCTGTCAGCGGCGGCACAGTCTTGAATATATCTTTTAGGCTTTGAGCCGTGATTTCTTCCGTGCCAAGGCTCGTGTATTTTTCGCTCACGCAAGTGAGCATTTTTTGCTTTATGGCTTTGGCTAATTCTTTCTGTAGCATATCTGACTTCTCCTTTTTAGGGTAATAAAAAAGGCAGATAGATTTTCGCTTTCTATCTGCCTGTGTATCTGATATTTACTTTTCGGGAGTTCAAGTCTATCCACAAAGGGAAAACGGCGATTTTACATCTGTGTTTTGGTACAGAGAAAAATCGCCGTTTGGGTAGCAAAAAAGCCCGATATATTCGGGCTTTTCGCAGGAGACATCTTTTTTGTCTCCACATTATGGTCCGAGTGGGGCGACTCGAACGCCCGGTCTCTTGATCCCAAACTTATCGGGAATACTTTTTCCGCTCGTTTATAGCGGTTTTCAGCGCTTTTTAATTTGTTTCACTTACTCTTTGGCGCTCTTATCTCCGCTGTTTCCGGGTGTTCCAGCGCCGTATGTGGTAATCTATGTGGTCAAAAACGCTTCCCGCCCGGTTTCCGGTGAACTTTCACCGATGCCGGATGGGAAGCGTTTCTCGTTGCTGTGTGGTCTGTATTGTAACTCTGAGCAGACGGTTATGCAAGTTGTTTCTGCGTGGGTGGTGGCTCAAAGATTGAGCCGCAATAGACAAAGAAATAGCGAAAATGGATTCTTCAAGAACATAAAGGGGGATTGCTTTTACTACCCAATCGCTATATACTAAAAATACCGTGTGACATGTTTCTCTGAAATGAGGATTATAGACGCAGAAAAATCCTTTGATCTCAACGACTTGATGAACATCAAAATAATCTGCGCAAGCGATTAATTATTTATTATAAATAGTGCAGTGTGACATCTTCCAATGGGGGTATGTGTGTATGTCCAAAAAGGTTGTGACGCTTTTAAATAAATATGGCCCGATGCTTTCTGGCGAGCTTGCCAGAAAATTTGAGCATGAATATGGGGCTTCCAACACGGCGGCGCGCCAAGCCCTATCGCGCGCAAAAAAACCGGTTAATAAGATATGCACCCTTTCGTTTGATAAGAATCAGAAATTCTTTTATCTTGAGAGCCAATATATGTCTAACCGCTATATTGAGCGCTTAATGGATGCCATAAAGCAGTCATCCCAAATTAACTGGGTCTATATCTGTGCATTTCAGTCTCAAAATGGCTTTGTGGCCAAGAGCATTTTGCCTTCTCTGGTATCATCGCCGATCAAGAATGTAAAAGGGCACAAGCTCCACCAGAGAGTGATTGACGATTTGCTGAAGTGTGGCATTATCGTAGAGTATAATGAGACACATTGGATGCTTGCCGAATGGGCCTCTATACAGAATCGCAGTATCGCCCGCGCAGTAGGTCTTGAAACCGTAAAGAAACAAGTTGTGAACGACTTTGCATCTTGGGCGCAGAACATTAACTTAATCGGTTATGATTCAGCCAAAGTGCTTTCTGCATCGGCGGAATTTGCAAACTTTCAGTGGGCGCTAACAGCCCCTGCATACATTCAACCTCTATATGATACCGAGAAAATTCGGCCGGGCTTTGTTGTGGCGGATATCTTTTATGGACGTACAGCCACGGAGGAAGACATCAATTTTTTCCTGGATAAGCTCTCTGTGATCCGAACCTTTAAAAAACTACCTGCATTTATGCCTGTGTTCTTGGTTGAAAATATCACTCGGGAAGCATTGATGATATTGAAAGAAAACAAAGTGATGGTAGCCCTCATAAAAAATGTATTTGATGAAAAGTATGCCGAGCTGTTAGCGGAAATTGTTAGTGTGTTTTCGCACTCCAGCGCAATTATTTCCAAGAACCCAGAAAAAATCGAAACGCTATTCAGCGAAATTGCAAAGGCAGAAGGCCGGTATAATGATATTATCGGAGATATGTTTGAACTCCTTGTTGGATACTACTATCAGCATATCGGTTACCGTTACTTGGAAATCAGAAAGCTAATACAAATCCCTGATTCAAATGATAAAAACGAAATCGACGTTTTGGTTGAGCGTGATGGCGAAATCATTATTGTTGAATGTAAAGCAACACAGTCTGCTCTTGACCACATCTATGTTGAAAAGTGGTTGTCTCAGACGATTCACCGCATTAGAACTTGGGCATTGAGTCGGTACCAAGATGGGCAAAAATTGAAGTTCCAGTTGTGGTCATTGGGAGGATTTACACCAGAGGCAACTTCCTTATTAACTTCGGCAGCTACCCGCACCCGAAAGTATAAAATCGAGTTTTTCGACAAAAGTCAGATCATTGATATGGCCAAGGCACACAAAGTGCAACCGGTAGTAGAGGTTTTACAACAACATTTTCAAGCGCCGCTTGAAAAAGCAATTAAAAAGCATCGAAAGTAGGCGTTGCTTACTATTTTGCGTCATAGATAAAGGGCTCAGATAGAGATGTTAAAACTCTATCTGAGTCTCTGTTATATAAACCAAAAATCATGCGAATGCATTATTTTCTTGCTTTTTCTGACCGAATGCGCTATCATAATAAACAACGCTGTCAGTGTTGTAATAGACCTCGGCAGTATGGCTATATAGACCAGATGCTCTGCCAGGCGGCAGAGCATTTTTCGTATATCAGTATGAAGGAGATATTTTATGACGGTCAGTTATAAAAAGCTCTGGAAGCTGCTCATCGACAAGGATATGAAGAAAAAAGACCTGTGTGCAAAGGCAGGTATCAGCCCGGCCTCGGTTACTAAGATGGGACGAAACGGACATGTTACCACGGAAATACTGGTAAAAATTTGTGCCACATTGGATTGTGGTATTGGAGACATTATGGAAATCGTACCAGGCGAAACAGACTAAGATTACTCGAAGTGGTGTTCTTTTAAACCAGTTATGTAATGGAAAGCTGCTCTGTCGCAATGCGGAGGAGGGTAAAATGTCAATTATTGAACGCTACCATAAAATATTTGATAAGGAAATCCTCCAAAAGAGCAGAGGAGTAATATTTTCTTTCTCACCGTTGCAGGATCAATTTATTTATCAGCCCTACAGTCATAATATTTCGGCAGATTCTGTTGAAAAACTGGGTGAGTTGATGAGACACAACCTCTTTTTCTATAGCTACGGAGAAGAGGAGGTTGTACAGCACTATGAGAAAGATCATTTCTCCTCTCTGGAGCAGGCAGCTAAGTATGCGTATATTAATCGCCTGCCTAAAAGAGCAGATATTACTGATGGCCTCCCAAGTGAAGTACTATTGGATTTGCTTGTGCAGCTATATAATCCACAGGCCTGCAAACTGGCGGTTAGAACGATCCTTCGGCAAAACGATAACAATGAAATCAAGGGATATGACTTGACATATTTCTCAAAGGATGAAACCGGCGTTTCCTTATGGCTCGGACAAGCTAAACTTGGTGGGAAAGCTTATTGTAAAACGGATATTAACAAAGATCTTTTGGAGAAATTCACTGCGGAGTATTTGTCAAAGCAGATTTTCTTTGTATGCGAAAAACGGGTTTCTCTAAAAGATGACACAAAAGCGATTCTTGAAGCCATTGAGGAAATCAATATCCGATCTATGGAAGACGATGCGACGTTGCGTGGGAAAAAACTGCTCGATTATTTCAAATCCGAGGGTATAAGGATTAAGATTCCCTGTCTGTTGGCCTATGGGGAAGAAACCGTCTACAAGGATGCCAGAGCGCTCTGTCAGATGATTGACCGAGAGACCGATAGTATCCGGGATTACTTCAATGCGCATACATATGCTTTTCAAGGCTTCAGCCCTGAAATTGTGTTCTATGTGTTTCCGATAGAAAGCATTGAGCGATTGAGAGATAAGGAGGCGGGCTTCTATGCAGGATTATGCTAAGCAACTGCTTTCAGCGATTAACCAGTATGATGCTGATAATCCAGAGAGCGTAAACCATCTGCGCGATTTAGTTTGCTGGATATCTGATAATGATGCGCTGAAGAAGGACAAGGTGCTTGCACAATTACTATACATTGCGTCCCAAAAGATGCGTGTTTTCGGCTACAACATGCTCAATGGTTATTCCGAGGATCCAAATGAGGCGCTTGCGACCCTTGAAGATATAAGTAATCGAGCCATAAAGAACCTGTATCGCTCTCGCGTCAATGAAAAAAACACCCTGGACAAATCCCAAATGGAAGTTGTTGACTTGTTCCAGAGCCTCTCCCCACGCCGCTTGCTTGTGAGTGCCCCGACATCATATGGAAAAACATTCTTAATGCGGGAAATCGTATTTCTGAATAAGGACCGATACAATAACATTCTTTTGGTTTTTCCTACAGTTGCATTGCTTCTGGAAAATGCCCGAATGATGTCTGCTTTTGTTTCTGATAATAACCTTGACTACCAGATCATCAAAACGGTTGATTCGGTTGTTGAGGACGAATCGAAGAAGATTTTTGTCTTCACCCCGGAAAGAGCTCTACAACTAATTGCGTCTTTCCCTGATTTAAAGATTGACTTCTTTTTCTTTGACGAGGTTTATAAAATAGACGAAGATTATTGTAATGACGAATTGGACGATAGCGACGACGAAAAGAGTAAAAAGAATAAGAAAACAAATTCGAATCCCCACGACTTTCTGAACGAAGACCGGGGAAAAACTTTTAGAGTTGCCTTATACCTGTTGGCGAAATCCGTAGATGAATTCTATCTCGCAGGCCCAAACTTGAACCAGGACCGATTTAGCAAAGATGCGATTAGACGAATAGAGGAAAATCACAAAAAGATTAAGAGCATGACTGTTTCAGAAGCAAAAGAATATTGTAGACTCCATTTCCGTGAAGTTCAGTTGCTTCTTGACACATATGAGAGAAGTCTTTTTATTAAAGCTATGAGGACATTCTGATTAGAGCAAGGGGGGAATATCACTGAACATAAGGAGTGTATCCGTGATAAGGATTTTCGGGACATCCTTTCGCTTCAAGCATGTATTATTGATGATGCAGAGTACTTAGACGAGAAAATATAAAGAGTAACCATCTAAAACCAAATTATCAAACGGAAGGCATCCTGGCAAAAAGAGCCGGGATGCTTTTTCAGCAGATACACCGCAATAGACAAAGAATTAGCCCGGATATATAATTAAAATTCACGCATGGTTTTGCGTTGCTGTATAATTAAAAATCTCTAATCTAAAAATGATAATCCAAATCTGAAAACTGGATTTTCAATAGACAAATTGAAGCTGCTGTGTTAGAATTAACTTGTATTATTGTATACTCTGACACGAGGTGTTATGATGACGATTTGTTATAATAAGCTCTGGAAACTCTTAATTGATAAAAACATGAAAAAGAAGGATCTCCGATTAGCCACTGGCATGTCCACCACCGCCCTTGCCAAACTGGGAAAGAACCAGCATGTCAGTACGGAAATCTTAACGAAGATTTGTGAGGTTCTGGACTGCGATTTCTGCGATATCATCGAGCTCGTAAAGGAGGAAAATCATGATTGACTTTTCCAAAATCGAGCAATATCGGGAGAACAACCGCATTGAGGCCAAGAAAGCCCTTGGCGGGCTGCCCAAGAGCATTTGGGAAACCTATTCCGCCTTTGCCAATACCCACGGCGGCATTATCCTGCTGGGAGTGGAAGAGTGGGCAGACAAATCCCTGCACACGGTAGATCTGCCCGACCCTGACAGACTTATCAAGGAGTTCTGGGATATCGTCAATAACCCCAACAAGACCAGCGTAAATGTCCTGTCCTCCAAGGATGTATTCGTCCAGGAGGTAGATGGCGACCGCATTGTGGTCATCAATGTTCCCCGTGCAGAGCGCTCTTATAAGCCGATTTATGTGGATGGGAATCCACTCTGCACCTACCGCCGCAACGGTGAGGGTGACTACCGCTGCACCAAGGAAGAATATCAGGCCATGGTGCGGGATGCTTCCGTGAAAACCCAGGATATGCTCATCCTGAATGAAATGGACATGACGGTGTTCAATAAAGAGAGCATTCGCAGCTATCGCCAGAGGATGCGCCTTTCCCGTCCTGGCCATGTATGGGAGGCGCTGGAGAATGAAGATTTCCTCCTGAAGCTGGGCGCCGTGGGCATCGGCTCTGACGGAAAGAAGCATCCCACTTCTGCCGGACTTCTCATGTTCGGTAACGAATATGACATTGTGCGGGAATTCAACGCTTACTTTCTGGATTACCAGGAGCAGTATGACGCCGACACACGATGGACCGACCGGATTATTTCCTCATCCGGCGACTGGAGCGGCAATGTGTACGACTTCTATTTCAGGGTCTACAACAAACTGATTCAGGATATCAAAGTTCCATTCAAAATGGACGGAGGTACTCGTGTAGATGATACCCCGGTGCATCAGGCTCTGCGTGAAGCACTGGCCAACTGTTTAGTGAATGCCGATTATTACGGCAGACAGGGGCTGGTCATCGTCAAAAAGCGTAACAGCATTACGATGTCTAACCCAGGCAGCTTCCGCATTGAAATTGATGCAGCGAAGAGCGGCGGTGTATCTGATCCTCGTAATGGAACGATGCTGAAGATGTTCAACCTGATTGATATCGGTGAGCGCGCAGGGAGCGGTATTCCGAATATCTTCCGCGTCTGGCGTGAGCAGAATTGGACAACTCCGGAGATTACAGAGCAACTCGAGCCGGAGCGGACAACATTAACGCTCTTATTCTCCAAGAGTGACGATAAAAAAGCGGCGATAAAGAGTGACGATAAAAAAGCAACGATAAAATCTGCCCGGCAGAAAGAAGAAATCGTTGCATACCTTACTGATCATATTTCGGCCAGAAGTGCCGATATTGCAGAGCTCCTTGGAGTCAAGAGTACACGAGCCAAGAAACTCCTCTCTGAACTGACCGCGGAGGATATTGTCGTAGCCGAAGGCGGAAATCGAAATAGAACCTATAAGCTGAAAGCGTAAGGAGAGTGTCAGATGCCAATTCCCAAATATGATGAGATGTATCGTGCCTTCCTTGATTGCCTGGCAGATGGCCAGCCGCACAGATCAAAAGAGGTAAAAGATACAGTTGCAGGTGTTTTCTCGGTGTCCGAAAAGGAGCGGGCAGAGATGCTGCCAAGCGGGAAGCAGCAGCTTTTTGATAACCGTATTGGCTGGACAAGGACATATCTGAAAAAGGCAGGCCTTGTGCAAAGTCCGTCACGAGGTATTTATGTGATTACGCCAGCAGGCAGACAAGTCCTCAATGAAAATCCTCCTCAAATCGATAACCTTTATCTCCAGCGCTTTGAGTCATTTAGAAAGTTTATTTCTCCGAACAATAATGAAGAAACAACACTTTCGACACCCACGGCAAAGGTGTCCGGTAAAACACCGCAGGATGTTTTGGATGAAGCCTTTCAGCAGATCAATACCACCCTGGCAGATGATCTCTTGAGTGAAGTAATGAAGCAACCGCCTGCTTTCTTTGAACATCTGGTCGTCAAACTGTTGATGCAAATGGGATATGGTGGCTCGGTGGACAATGCCGGCACGGTCATAGGGCAAACCGGTGATGAAGGCATTGATGGCATCATCCGTGAAGACAAACTTGGCTTCAGCTTGATTTATATTCAGGCGAAGCGTTGGGATTATGACAAAACCGTTGGCAGACCTGAGATTCAGAAATTCGTTGGTGCGCTGGCGGGGCAGGGTGCTTCCAAAGGATTGTTCATTACGACTGCTAAGTTCACGAAAGAAGCATATCAATATGCAGAGAAGCAACATACCACAAAGGTTGTGCTTGTTGATGGCACTGCGCTGGCAAAATTGATGATCGAATATAATTTGGGTGTGTCTACGGAAGCTACATACGAAATCAAAAGAATTGACAGCGACTTTTTTGCGGAGGATTTTGATTGATTTTGCCCGTCAACTTCCAATGGCTGTTGTAAAGTATTGTTATTAGAAGTAAAGAGATGTAGCAACACTTAATGATGGAGGCAATTTGAGATGATAACAGGCGCAATTAGAAATAAAGTTGATAAAATCTGGACGGATATCTGGGCAGGTGGAATTGCCAACCCTCTGACTGTCATCGAGCAGCTCACCTACCTCATGTTTATTCGTTCTCTGGATGAAAAGGAATTGGAAAATGAAGAATTTGAGAATATGACTGGGGAACAGATGCCCAAGATTTTCCCTCAATCTGAAGCAGGACAGTCTATGCGATGGAGCAAGTTCAAAGATGATGATCCCCGCCGAATCTTTGAAGTGATGTCTCAGCGTGTGTTCCCAGCCATCAAGAGCATGAAATACGGTCGCCTTCCCGATTTTAATGAGAAGGGAGAATTGATTGAAATTGAAGATGAGCCCGGAAGGGCTGATGAGAACACCACTGCATTTGCCCGGTACATGAACAATGCGATGTTCCTTATCCCTACGCCGCAGCTCCTTCAGAAAATCATTACAGGCTTGGATGATCTTTACGAACATGACATTGCAGAACTGGATATGCAGGGAGACCTGTATGAGTATATGTTGGGCAAATTGGCATCTGCCGGACAAAATGGTCAATTCCGTACTCCAAAGCATATCCGTGAGATGATGGTGGAACTGTTGCAGCCCACACCTGATGATACCATCTGCGATCCGGCATGCGGTACTGCGGGTTTCCTGGTTTCAGCTTCAGAATATATCCGACGGAATTACGAGGATACTATGACCTCTGAACAATGGGAGCATTTTGCGGGACCCGCATTTACCGGCTTCGATACAGACTTTACAATGCTCCGTATCTCTGCTATGAATCTTATGTTGCACTCAATCAGCAATCCGGAGATCGATTATAAGGACAGCGTTTCCAAGCAAAACCAGATTACGGAACAGTTTACCATGTGCCTTGCCAACCCGCCCTTTAAGGGCACTGTGGACGCAGAAAGCATCAACGATAATTTAAAAGCCGTTACAAACACCAAGAAGACGGAACTATTGTTTCTGGCTCTGTTTCTCCGTATGCTGAAAAAAGGTGGTCAGTGTGCCTGTATCGTACCTGATGGCGTCCTGTTTGGTTCTTCATCTGCGCACAAGTCCATTCGCAAAGAATTGGTGGAAAAACATCAGCTGCGCGCCGTAATTTCTATGCCCTCCGGCGTATTCAAACCCTACGCAGGTGTCTCTACTGCTGTGCTTGTGTTTACCAAGACTGGCGCAGGCGGTACGGATAATGTGTGGTTCTACGATATGAAGGCTGATGGTTTTAGCCTTGACGATAAGCGTTCAGAGATTTCGGCCAACGACATTCCGGATATTGTCAATCGTTTCTGCCATTTGGAGCAGGAAGCTGCACGGGAACGCACCGAGCAGAGCTTCTTCGTACCTAAGCAAGAGATAGTCGATAGCGGTTATGACCTCTCTATCAACAAGTACAAAAAGACGGAGTATGTGGCAGTCGAATATCCCTCTACCGCAGAGATAATGGACAAGATTGATGCATTAGAAACACAGATTGCGACTGAACTGGCAGAACTGAGAGGAATGCTATGATTACAAAACTTGGTACTGTAATTACAGAATATTCTGTTCGTAATAAGAGCAAGGAAAATATTCCTGTTTATAGCGTTACAAATGAACAGGGTTTCTGTACGGGCTACTTCAGTAAGGAGGTGGCCAGTAAGGATCGTACAACCTATAAAATTGTTCCCCAAGGTTATTTTGCATATAATCCATCCAGAATTAATGTGGGTTCTGTAGATTGGCAAGACTGCGAGGAGCGTGTAATCGTCAGCCCATTGTATGTTGTTTTTGGTGTAGATAAAAAACTGGATCAACAATATCTGCTGCATTATCTAAAAAGCGATATTGCCCGCACATATATTAATGCGCTTGCAACTGGCAGTGTTCGAGATAATTTAAAATTTTCTGTCTTGCAGGAGCTTCCTATCAATTTACGTCCAATTGACGAGCAGCGCAAATTAGCATCCGTTTTGGATTATGTTGATAGCGTGATTGGATTAAGAAACGAAGAACTGAGTACTTTGGATACCCTCGTTAAATCCCGATTTGTCGAACTGTTTGGGGATATGTTTTTGAATTCTAAGGCTTGGAAGAAACAAGAGTTGGATTCATTGGCAGATGTTGTGTCAGGGATTACAAAAGGACGAAAAACTAAAGAACCGCACTTAATAGAAGTCCCGTATATGGCTGTCTCTAATGTCAAAGATGGGTACATCGATTGGACTACCTCTTATGTTTTGAATCTCAACAGTCAATATATTCTTCATTGTATTTCTCCTCTTTTCGACAGAGTTCTTTTATATTATAGCAGAAGAAGTGTATTTAGAAAACAGATAATTTAAACTAATAGCTCACGCAATCCCTGCGCCGCAATAGACAAAGAATAAGAAAAATCCCTCTGAAATCAACGATTTCAGAGGGATTTTGGTCCGAGTAGTGCGGCTCGAACGCACGGTCTCCTGGTCCCAAACCAGGCGCGATACCAACTTCGCTATACCCGGATATTCAATTTCTGCCATGATACCACGGCGGAGGGGAAAATCAAAGATTTTTCTGTCTGTGGTCATTCCTGTGGTCAAATCCGCTTTTGTGCCGTTTTCGGCAACCGGGGAGAATCCCGCAAACGCAGGTGTCGCAAGGCTTTGCGGCGTTTCGCCTCACCCTATCCCGGATACCGCCACGGCACTCCCAAAGCAGGCGCGCTACCAACTGCGCTACACCCGGTTGTGAAGTTTCTGCCAATTCAAACGGCATATGTCAGTGGCCTTACCTTTATCCTGACTTATATATTATACATTAACACTGCAAAAAGTGCAATCTTTTTTTCCGCGCGGCTTCCTCATTGCGCTGCACATATCCGCCACGCGCTACATATTCAATTCCCTCAATACCGCGAAAATTGCCGTTGCTTGGTATTCTTGTATGTGATAATATGGATATATAATTGATATGGAACACAAGTCTAGGTATAGAGAGTGAGGTGAAATAACAACATGTATTCAAATACAAGATTATTGACCCTAGCGGGCGTGATGATGCTGCTTGTAGGCTGCATTATGGCTTTTATACATCGGTGGCTCTACGCAGCACTGATGCTCGCCATGGCATTTGGGCTTCTGGCTGGGGCGTTGAGTATCAAGAAGCAAAAGGGCATCGAGCCAGACGAACAAAGCAAAGACGATTTACTGCAATAATCGAGTCGTGCGGCCACGGCTATGAGCTCGGCAAAATTCCGATAAAAAGACGCGTAGTGCTCCTCAGCAGAACATAACAAATAACCCCCACCGGAAAGGCGGCCGTGAAGTAGTCAATAGTTAGTAGACACAAAATTTCTTATGCCACCAGTTCAGTTCTATACGGGACTGGTGGTTTTCCTTTTAGTTTGCGGACGGGTCGTTCATTGT
>ERZ772876.451-NODE-451-length-54243-cov-5.554053_pt1 | contig 54243 bp, 52 predicted proteins | sample MGYA00580584_ERZ772876 | MGnify/ENA primary metagenome ERZ772876 (study PRJEB29015, sample SAMEA2737728) | human gut metagenome | biome: human gut; feature: human-associated habitat; material: faeces | place: China | collected 2012 ... | reverse complement strand
GCGAGGAGATAACTTACGACGGCATAGGCAACCCACTTAGCTACCGCGGCTGGACGATGAGCTGGCAGGGCGGCAGACAGCTGGCCTCCATGACCAAGAGCAGCGATACGCTTAGCTTTGTCCACAATGAATCTGGCCTGCGTACGAGCAAAACCGTCAACGGCATAACTCACAGCTACGTTTGGCAGGGTTCGAAGCTTGCCGCGGACATTACTGACGCATACGCCCTATACTTCCATTATGATTCTTCCGGGGAGGTCATAGGCTTCACCCGAACCGCGAACGGCACTGACACAGAATATTTCTACGTCAAGAACCTTCAGGGCGACATTCTCAAAGTCATAACCGCAACCGGCACAGAAGCTGCCGCATACACCTACGACGCTTGGGGTAAGCTGCTCACTTCGACGGGTGACCTCGCAGAAGTGAACCCGCTGCGGTATAGGGGCTACTTCTACGATACCGAGACAAGTTTGTACTATCTCAAGTCTCGGTACTACGATCCGGAAGTAGGCAGGTTCATAAACCCTGACGCATATGCAAGCACCGGCCAAGGCATCCTTGGCACAAATATGTTTACTTATTGTGATAACAATCCGATAATTTATGCGGATTTCTCTGGTACTATAAGTGAGCTTGTTATTCTACCGGTGGGTACTACTCTTGCTTCAATAGTATCAACTGCAGTCATTGCTGTCGCGGCTGTGGTAGCAGTTGTTGCGGTCGTATACTTGGTATACACTGCAGCCGACTATGTAGTTGACAATATAAACGAATATAATAGTCAACATAGCACTGCTAATATTGGGACAGCCGCTATACCTTCAGCTAAAACAACAACCGACAGTTCGCTAGAAAAATCACAAGACAAAACGCGAGAAAAAATCAAAAAAAGTGACCCCCGGATTCATTATTGGGTTGCACTTTACATAGATTATGGCGGCAACCGAGGTACATATATCCCTGCGCAACCACTTCAGTATTTTCAAGCTATTGCTTATGTAAAATCCGGCGGAAGTGTTTTTGCCGATTCCCGTCATAATGCTTATAAATTAGCAATTGCGGTTGGACAAGGAAACCCTTATGTAAGGAAAGAGATTCACGGAGCTGAATATGATAATATTGGTTTCTGGAGTCATTATCATGCCGGTGGGCACAAAGGAGGGCATATTTTCTATGTGTAAAAAAGCCAAGATAGGCTACAATGTATTAACTGAAAATTATAGAACAATTATTCGTTATGCCGCAAAAACATCTGATAGTTTTTCGGTTGTTACAGAGCAAGTTAAACCTTTCAGCATAGTCCCGCCAAAATGTAGGCATGATGAAATTCTAAATTCAATATCTGACTATCTTATAAAACAGGTTGTAGGGGTAAAAAGCTGGCCCGGAACAAAAACATCTGCAAATCATATGGTTCTGAATATTTATCGTATGGTAAAATCAACGAGAAATTGGTTGAACGAGAGTCCAAACCTGTTTGTATATCGAGAAGATTTGCCGGAAGATATTTGCTTTTACCGTGATGGGAAGCCGTGGATGTATGCTACAACCCATGAACACGATATGACTATAATAAATCCGACTAACGAAGATATGGCTTTCTTTAAAACTATTGAAACGGCAATGTCATCGGGGGGCGGTAAGTCGTAATTTATTTTTTGAGCATTATGCGAACCACTAACCTTCCCGTGAGTCCATGCTTCTAATCTCACGATTGATGAATAGAAATCTACACAGAGATTTGCTCCTTCTTTTGAAACACAGGTGTGGGGTGCAATTATATCGTTTTATGCCAGTTGATATGGGAAAAGAATGCGACGGCGGGAAAAGCGTGGAATTACACCTACGACAACGGCGGCAATATCCTCAGCCGCACAGAGTACGCCTGCTCTGGCAACGGCACGGTCAGCGGCAGCGGAACGACTACTTCCTACACCTACGGCGATGCTGAATGGGGCGACCTGCTGACCGCATACAACGGCGAGGCCATAAGCTACGACGGCATAGGCAACCCGCTTAGCTACCGCGGCTGGACGATGAGCTGGCAGGGCGGCAGGCAGCTGGCCTCGATGACCAAGGGCAGCAACACGCTGAACTTTGCCTACAACGAGTCCGGTCTGCGCACGAGCAAAACCGTCAACGGCGTAGCTCACAGCTACGTCTGGCAGGGCAGCAAGCTGGCGGCGGATATTACTGATGCCTACGCGCTGTATTTCCACTATGATTCCTCCGGAGAGGTCATAGGCTTCACCAGAACCGCGAGTGGCGCTGACGCCGAATACTTCTACGTCAAGAACCTTCAGGGCGACATTCTCAAGGTCATAACCGCAACCAGCACAGAAGCTGCCACATACACCTACGACGCATGGGGCAAGCCGCTCGCTTCGACGGGCGACCTCGCAGATGTAAACCCGCTGCGGTATAGAGGATATTATTACGACGCAGAAACAAGCCTGTACTATCTCCAGAGCAGGTACTATGATCCAGAAGTAGGCAGGTTCATAAATGCAGATGCATACGCAAGCACCGGCCAAGGCATCCTTGGCACAAATATGTTTACATACTGCAGGAACAACCCAGTAAATCTGTCTGATCCCACCGGTACTTCAGCCGCTGCTATAATATCTCTTGCTTTGCTTGCAATTGCCATTGCATTGAGCGGTTGCGGAAGTCAGCCTCGGGAAAATGGATTTATTCCTTTTGGAAGAGATAGTTCTGTACATTGTTACGATTATATGCTTAATTATATCGGTTATCCCATTTCGGGGGAACTACATAATCCCGGATATATTACAAGTCATAGACATGGAGCCGAAATAGGAAATTACCCCAGCTCTTTTTCAACCGATTTTGTCGCATCGTACTTTTCGAGTGATCTGTCCACTCTTGAATGCTCGTATACCACCACAACAAACTTCGATGAAATACCGGCTGACCGAACAGATGTTGTTGTAATTGCGGTTTTTCAATACACTAACCCTAAAGCAGGGTGCGACTATCATTTTGCGGTTCTTCTGTCAGATGGAGAATGGGCAGATAAGCCCGGTTCTCAAAGTGCACGCTGCGGAAAGCTTACTTATGATGGCACTTGCTGGAACGACGGAGACGACATAATGAATGATGGAGCAGACACAATATTTTTCATAGTGAGGAGAAGCACATGAAGAAATTTGTTATTATATGCATAGCTGTATGCCTGCTGTTTGCTGCCTATGAGAGCCGCATTGAACTGCCGCCGGTTGATAACACAACCCCGGCGGAATATCTGATAACGCATACCTATTCCGACGCCGACCTTGCCTTGATTGAAGAGAACTATGACAATATACTCGATCTCGCAAGGGACTACAAAATTGAGTGCATCCGAGACCCAAGGGAGTTTTTTGAAAATTACCTTCCCTATATTGTGCTCATGTCGGATACCGGTAAGCGGGTATTCATATATTACGATGATCCGGTGTACAACGAAAGCAATTATCACTATGACGATAACGATATATATTTCTGCCTGTTTACAGATAAGTTTATGGGCTATGATGAGATGAACAGTCTGCTTCAAGATATGGCCAATAACGGTACGACATGGGAAGAAGTTAAGAAGCTGTACCAATATGATACCGGACTTTCTTCCACGGCTAAAGGAGACACTCGGTGTATCGCAGTAAAGGAGGGGGTTTTTGTAACTTTCATATACAATGTCATACCTGATATCTCCAGAATTGACTATTACTCTGATGAAGAAATATTCTGTACTGACGATATTGTGCGCGATCACGATCTGATTTGGACTATTAAGCCACTGCTGGCGATCGACAAGAATTGGTGAACAGTATAGCCCATACTATACAAGGCCGCAGGAAAATCCTGCGGCCTTGTGCTATATACGTTTTGGCTTAAAATCATATCTCTGCCCAAACCTGCGTGGCTTTCGCTTTTTTGCAAATGAGACATTGGACAAGGTAAAACAAATCGCGCAATTGGCAAGAGCATAAGAGAAAGCAAATTATATTCTGCCTAAATCAGCTGAATATGCCGCAATATATTTCAAAACAATTTTGCCATACATGACATTTTCGACGATTTTTGCCTCTATAACACCGTTTTTGCCCAGAAAATTGCATTTTGCGCTGAAGCCGTAGAAATCTAAAGAACATGAATTTATAATTAGCATATCCCACGAGGAGAGATTTAAAAGGAGGTCAAACATATGACTAAAATCAGATCCATGTATTATTCTGTTGCGGCTTTTGCGGCGATCGTACTGAATGCAATTCTGTTCGTTTGCGCAAATACGAACTCCTGCTGGATGGTTTATCAGCCGGAGGCTCCGAAGGCTCTTGAGCGCTTCAGTCGGGTAAAATGATAAGGAAAGCATCAATAGCGATCTCAAAATGGCTCCTGAACACAGGAGCCATTTCCGAGGATGACAAAGAACTGTACGAATATGCAGCATACAGCTTTCTGTTCAGTTTACTGCCGCTTTGCCTTGTAATAATCATCGGGTGTGCTGTCAACATGGTTATCGAGGGGATTCTGATGGTCATCCCGTTCATGCTTATCAGAAAGTTCAGCGGCGGGTTCCATCTCAATTCGTCGGCTGTGTGTTTCGTGTCCTCGACGGCGCTTCTTTCGCTCTTCATATTCATAATCAAATTCGTTACGATAAGTGCACAGATTCCTCTGTTTACGGGCGGCGTGGTGCTTGCCGCAATACAGATTTTCTTATGCAGCCCGATTGATAATGAAGCCCGGAAGCTCAGCGAAAAGGAAACGGTCACGTTCAGGACAGTGGCAAGAGTAATGGTTATCGTGTTCTTGGCCGTATATGTAATCCTGACATGCGTGAAGCAGTGGCGGTTTTCCGTTCCCGTCGGAGCCGGTATCATTATCACAGCACTGCTGCAACTTCCCTGTCTATTTACCAGAAAATGCAGCGCCACCTGACTTTATAATTAAAGCTCTTAATCCGCATGACACAACCTCATCATAACACAACCTCATATTTATTTTTGGGTTCCGGCATATCTCATGCAGGGGAGCCAAAACAAACTTCTCATTCCTTATATCAACAGAATAACGGCCTCCACTCCCCTGCAATGTACGTTGCAGGGGTTTTTATTGTTATGGTTCTCGACATCTATCACATAAAACGTGACGATACTATGCGATGCACTATTGAACAAAACTGCCCATATTTATAGTATAATTTAATCACATTAAAGGGGTCAGAGAACATTTATGTGCTCTTACTTAGAAGCCGAGCAATAACTCTGCGCAAGCCTCACGCCCTGTTTTCGCGCTGCCGTTCTCCTCCTTTTCTGGCTTTTCGGTATCATAGATAAAAAGGAGATTCCAATCACCGCTGACCGAATCCTCAGAAGTCTTGGGGCGTCCGGTCGATACACCGGTTTCGACTATGCAATATACATGATAGAGCAGGTCGTAAACTCCGGCGAAAGTATCCATCTGATAACGAAACGGTTATACCCAGAAACGGCAAAGCACTTCGGCGTAAAACCGCACTCGGTAGAATATGCCCTGCGCACGCTGATCGGCACCTGCTGGGCACATGGAGACAGGGACGCGCTGAACGAGATTGCGGGCAGGGTGCTCACCCACGCCCCAAGCAACGCAGAATTCATAGATATGATAGCGGCATACATAAAGAATGGAGGGAGGCACGAAAATCCTATGGAGCGGCTTGCTCACCGCCGTCTGTTTGCCTTTGATAAATAACGTGATCTACAAAAATCCGCACATGGTACTGTGCGGATTTTGTTGTGTGATGTCGAGTAACACTTCTCATGGTGAGAACTATTTTTGAGCCAATACCAAAGGTCGGCTGAACGCTTGCTTTTGGCATTGGCTCATTATATCAACTGTACTGAAATAAACTGTATGTATGACGGGGAGGGGTGAATATGTACATTGATGCAATTGAAAAGCTTGCCTCGGCTGATATTCGCAATATAGATGCAGACAGCTTGATTGATGCAGGAGATATGAGCTTGGATACAAATATACCGCTGGAAAGTCGTGCGCAGTATTTGGTCAGACAATTAGGAAATCCATACTGTTTCAAGGTCGGCAGCATAGCGGTAAAACTGGAATTTGACAACAATGCACCAGACCTGCAAGATAGCTTGACAGACTTTTTCGTTAGAAAGAAAAATGGCCTGTAACGGCTTTGCAGAAATTTGACTCACATTTACGCTTGTACTATAATAATAGTGTAGTGTGATGGAAGGAGGAAAAATGGCTGTAAATAGCCGTACCGCAGTAAGCGGAAGAAGAACAAGAACATGGTTGATTGGGGTGTACATACGTCTATCTAAAGAAGACGCACGACATCTCGATGAATCAGAAAGTGTTACAAACCAGCGCTCTATTATAGAGGATTATATCGCTTCAATGGATGATGGAGACGAATACCGCATAGTTGACGAATATGTCGATGACGGGATTTCAGGCACAACAGACGACGAGCGAGAAGATTTTCAGCGAATGCTCAAAGATATAAGACGCGGCAGAGTAAACTGCGTCATAGTAAAAGACCTTGCGCGCTCTTTCAGAAACTACAGTGATCAAGGCTATTACCTTGACGACTGGTTCCCGCGTTATAACGTTCGCTTCATATCTCTTTATCATCAGCCACTGGACAGTTATAAAGAGCCGAAGCTCATGCGAAGCATCGCTGTACCGATTCAAGGCGTTCTGAATGAAAATCACTGCGCCGAGACCTCAGAGAAGATTCGGGAAGTGTTTGACATGAAGCGACGCAACGGCGAGCACATAGGCTCGTTCGCCGCTTATGGCTGGCTGAAGGATCCGCATGACAAGAACGCTCTTATACTTGATGAAGTCGCCGCGGAGGTCATAAACAACATGGCCGATATGGTGCTCAATGGAATGAGCCTGAACAAAATTGCGGAGCATCTTAATGACCATGATATTCCATGCCCGGCAGTCTATAAACGTCAGGCTCTCGGCCTAAAGTATTGCAATCCACAGCTTGATAAAGGCATAAAGCCATTGTGGTCGGGATCAAGCATACGCCGCATTCTGACAGACCGTATGCTCTGCGGAGATTTGATTCAGGGACGTTACCGGATAAAAAGCTACAAGGTACATATTCAGGAGCGTGTTCCGGAAGAAGAATGGTTCATTGCTGAAGACGCTATTCCGGCTGTGATGAGCAGGGAAAAGTTTGACAAGGTTCAAAACGCATTAAACCGTGACACGCGCCGTTCTCCAAAAGAAGTAGACCTGTATCTCTTCAGCGGATTTCTACGCTGCGCTGACTGTGGAAGAGCTATGAGCCGCAAAGTTTCCGGCAGTATAGTCTATTATATATGTAAAACATATCGTGACCTGTCCAAGAAAGCCTGTACGATTCATTCCATACGGCAAGACAGATTGGAAGAAGCAGTTCTGTATGCCATTCGGCAGCAGATATACCTCGCTGTAGATTATACGAAGCTTGTTGACGATATCAACCGCGCACCGACGGCAAAGACGCAGTCCAAGAGGCTGCTGGACGCGATAGAGCAAAAGGAAAAGGAGCTTACAAAAATATCCCGCTATAAACAGGCAATCTATCAGGATTGGAAAGACGGTGAAATCAGTCAAAGCGAGTACCGCGGTATGAAAGCCGATTATGAACGTCAGATTGAAAGTATCAACACTGCTCTTGAGAAGCTGCACAAGGAAGAACAGGAGCTGGAGACTGGCATTGATACCGAAAAACCTTGCCTTGCAGTATTCAGACAATACGGGAATATAGACCGGCTCACAAGAGATGTTCTCATCGAGTTCATCGATACGATATATGTCTACGAGGGCGGGCGCATAAGCATAAAGTTCAGATTTGCCGACGAATTCCGCAAAATACAAGAGTATATAGACCTGAATGTTGCAAAAACAACGGATTAAACCGTTGCTTTTAATTGTGGCTGACCGTTCCCTAAATGGTGTGCCTCGACTGGCCCGCAGGGGCCTGCCGGGACGACGGCGACAAATGAAAACGCTATGCTCTACAATACCGCCGCGCAGACGGTCGCGGCAGGCGGCACGCTGACGCTCCCCGCGAACTCCATCAACTCCACCGGCAGCATCACGGCCTCCGGCACGACCGGCGTGACGCTGGCTGCGGGGCGGTACCTTGTGACCTTCGTGTCCGACGCAAACGTCGCCGCGGCGGGAACGCTGGGCGCGGCGCTGGAGCTTGGCGGCGCGGCACTGCCGTACGCGGTCACAGCCGAGACGCAGGGCGCGGCGGGTGCCGACCGCATAACGCTGACGGCGATAGTCACGCCCACAACGGCGCAGCCGCTGACCGTGATAAACAGCAGCGGCTCCTCGAACACCTACACGAACAGCACGCTCACCATAGTGAAACTTGCGTGACCTTAAAGCACACTCTTTTTCAACGAAAAGCACCCCTTTACAGGGGTGCTTTCGTCATATCTTATCGTCTTTTTGTCACACGATCCTGCGGGCTTCATAGCCGCGGGTCGCGTAGTAGCCGGTGGTCAGGTCGGTGATGATAACGCCGCTGCGAGAGTTCGCCGCATGGACGAACTGGCCGTTGCCGATATACATGCCGACATGGCCTATGTAGCCGTTGGAGTAGAAGCACAGAATGTCGCCGGGCTGAAGATCGCTGGGATCAACATGGACGCCGTTGCGCGCCTGATCCTCCGCGACGCGGTTGAGCTGATATCCGAACTGGCTGTACACATAGTACATCAAGCCGGAGCAGTCAAAGCCGGTGGAAGGAGAAGTGCCGCCCCAAACGTAATCATAGCCGACGAACTGAAGCGCGTACTCGGCGATCTGCCGCCCAAGCTCGGAGCCGCCCGTGCCGGGGACTGCGGGTGCAGTAGTCGTGACGTACTGGCTGTAAACATAGCCGGACTGACCGTCGATAGTGCAGGCCGTCCAGTCGCCGGATGTACCGGTGACGCTTATTTCCTTACCGGTGTTGTATTCGCCGAGTATGGAGGAAGAGAGGGACGGGCCGCTGCGGAAGCGAACCGTGTTGCCGCGGATATACGCGGTGGTCGTTTCAGGCTCTTCAACGGTGGTGTCACTGCCGGGCTTCGTGGTAGTGACGTACTGGCTGTAAACGTAGCCGTTCTGGCCGTCGATGCGGCAGGCAGTCCAGTCGCCGGAGCTGCCGGTTATGGTAAGCTCCTTGCCGCGGTTATAGCTGTCTATAATGCCGTAGCTGGTGGAGGGGCCTGTACGGAAACGGACGCTGTCACCGCTTATGTATCCCGTCGTCTCGACAACGGGGTCAGGCTCCGGAGTGGGCTCGGGCGTTGGTTCCGGAGTAGGCTCAGGAGTAGGTTCAGGAGTAGGTTCAGGAGTTACTTCCGGAGTGGGAGCCGGAGTCTCGCTGCTGTCGCTCTTCAAGGTGACGTACTGGCTGAACACATAGCCGCTCTGACCGTTGATGACGCAGGCCGTCCAGTCACCGGAATAGCCGGTAACGCTCAGTTCCTTACCGGTGTTATATTCGCCCAGTATAGTGGAATCCGTGGACGGACCGCTGCGGAAACGGACATACATGGCGTTGATCGTGCCAGGCTGAGCCTCGCCGTCAATAATAATTGTCGCCCCGCTGCTGTCACCGCTGTTATCCGCCTGAACGCTCAGATACATGGATGACATGAAGCCGTCTCTGCCGTTATAATTCACGGCATACCAACTGCTGTTCGAACGATCGGTCACAGTGACACTGGCGCCCTTGGGCAGGCAGTCAAGTATCGAATATCCGGTACCTGGGCCGCTGCGGAAGTTGACGTCGCTTGCGGTGACGGTGGCATTCTCGGCGAAAGCCGGGATCACCAGCAGCACACTTATAAGCAAAGCAATGGCGATCGTCCTGATAACTGATTTGCGCATTTGAAACAGATCCTTTATCTAAGATTATCTGGAGGACAGCGCACGCTCAAGCCACACCACGGCGATGTCTATCGCCGTATAGAGACTGTCTTTCTCGCTCTTTTTCACGATGCGGTCGCGCGACTTGATTGAGGGATCGGTCAGCTGAAGCTGCACGGAGACTTTTGTCGCAACGTCCAGATCCTTGACCTTCTTCGTGTCGAGTATCTGAAGCATAACGATATATTTATCCGCAAAGCTTCCGTAATAGATGATATTATCCTTCCTTTGGAGAGGGTGTCCCTTATACTCCAACGCTTTTGCCAATGAAAGCACCTCCAGTATTGTAATCAAATTGTAACACTACGAATCAAGATTGTCAACAGGAAATATTATGGTAAACCATTTTTGCCTTAATTACCGCCGACAATGATGATATCGGCACCACTGCCGCCATTATCTCCGCCGCCGGAGCCGCCGTCGCCCCCACCGGAGCTGCCGCCGCTGTCACCACCGCCGGTATTTCCTCCGGTGTTCCCACCGTTATCGCTGGGTTCAGGGGTTTCGTCCGGAGTTTCGATCTCGGCGTCCTTCTCTTCCTCTTCTTCCTCTTCTTCGACGCCGAAGATTCCGGTGTCGCCGCCGATATAGTACGGCCAAGTGAAGTCCTTATATTCAAGCCCTTCGTGCAGCGGGCGCATGACCTTTCTGAATATCTGCGCGGCAGGGTTGCCGGAGACTCTTATATATTCGGGCTGGTCGTAACCTGTCCAAACTGCCGCGACATAGTACGGCGTGCAGCCGACGAACCAACGATCCTTATAATCGGAGGTGGTACCGGTCTTGCCCGCGACGGGCATGATGCCAAGGTATGCCTCGGTACCGGTTCCGCGGTTGACCGCGTTCTGGAGCATATAGGTCATGACATGCGCGGTGTTGGCGCTGAACGCCTGAATGGTCTCTGGCTGATTATCCAGCAGCACATTGCCGTCGGCATCGGTAACAAGAGTGTAGGTACGGCTGTAGGTGAACACGCCGTCGTTGACAAACGAGCAGTACGCCTGCGCCATCTCGCGCACGGTGACGCCGTTTGTGAACTGGCCGAGCGCCATTGGCGCGTATGCGCAGTCATCCGGCACAAGGCTCGTGAAGCCCAGCTTCTGGGTCAGCCAGTCGTAGGCAACCTGAGGGGTGATCTTATCGATTATCTGAGCAGCGACGGTGTTGACCGAATACTGAAGCGCGGTATAGATATCGATAACACCGAAGTGCCCGCCGCCGTCGTTTGAGGGATACCAGCTGGTGCCGGTGAGGTAGATATCAGCCGAGTCGTCAACCAGCGTATTCGGCGTGATATAGCCCATTTCTATCGCGGGGCCATAGGACGCCAGCGGCTTTATAGACGAACCGGCGGAACGGTACGCGCCCGTGGCACGGTTGAGCGGGAAGTTGCGGTCCTTTGTCCCGACACCGCCGGTGAGCGCCTTTATCTCGCCCGTGTAGGGATCCATGATGACTATCGCGCTCTGGAGCTGCTGATTGCTGCCCCTGGTGGTCGGGATATTGTCGGTCGTCGCGTAGATGTTGTCAACATGGTACTGAACGTTCGGATCGAAGCAGGAATATATGAGATATCCGCCGTTTTTGAGCATGTGCTCCGCGGCATTATAGCTCAGAGAATTCTGCTTCATGAGGTCGCGGATGACATCATCGATGACAACCTCTTCATAGTAGCTGTATATCTGCTGGACGCCCGCGTCCTCGGGACTGTGGGCGAAGTTCAGCGGCTCATTGACCGCGGCGATATAGGTGTCGTAGTCGATATAGCCCTGATCGTACATTTCGCGGAGAATAGTCTCCTGACGTTCCTTATTGTTCTCCTGATTATAGAACGGGTCATAATATGTCGGCTTATTCGTAATGCCGACTATCGCCGCGCTCTCGGCCAGCGACAGATCCCACACGTCCTTGCCGAAATATTTCTGCGCGGCCGTCTCCACGCCGTAGCAGCCCTCGCCGAAGTAAACGGCGTTGAAGTACCAGGTGATTATCTCCTGCTTATCGTAATTTTTCTCAAGCTCCAGCGCGCTGAATATCTCCGAGAGCTTACGCTGCACGGTGACTTCATTGTTGCCTGTGAGGTTCTTGATAAGCTGCTGGGTTATGGTAGAGCCGCCGAAGTTGTTCTGCATGGTAGCGAACATCTTGATGAGCGCGCCGGAGGTACGGTACCAGTCAACGCCCTTATGCTCGTAAAAGCGCTTGTCCTCTATCGCGACAAGAGCATGCTCCATGTACTCCGGTATCTGGTCGTAATCGACCCAGATCCTGTCCTGATCGGCGGCTAGCTTCACAAGCTCCTGCCAGTTGCCGGAGGAGTCCTTATAAAGGATCGTACTGGATTCGGTAAGCTTATAGTCCTCCAGCGAGATGCCAAGCTCCGGCGTTAGGCAGGTCTTGACATAGTAGGCGAAAATGCAGGCAAACAGAAGACCCGAAATAAGCAGGATCAGCAGTACCGTGCCTATCACCTTAAAAACAGAGCTGACAGCCGATGACGCCACGTCAACCGTCACATCGACCGCGGTCAGAGCGACGGGCTTTTTGCGCCGTTTCTTCGGCGCGGGTTCCTCATCCAAGGGGACGTGGTTATTATTTTCATCCACCAGAGCAGCACCTCCTTGCGTCAGATTCAAACATTGCATAAAACTCGCATTTTATACAGGCTCATATTATAACACAGCTTGTCAAACATAGGTAGCCATTTTGTAAATTTTAATTTTAAATTTAATATTATTAAGAAAGTATTCGCCTGTTTATGATTAAATAATACTCAAAGTGGAATAATTTAGTTGAAAAAATTATGAAAGCTGGTAATAAATATGGGACTCAGGATAAGAATAGGGCTGCTTATATGCCTTGCGATGGGGGCGGTGTTCACGGGGATGGAGGCGGTCAGGACGCTGCGCCCCGAAAAGTCCGAGGTCATCCCCGAAACCGTCTACGCGCAGTACGGCGAGCGCGCGGAGAACGCGGAGTTCTTCCTGCGCAGCAGCGGCGGATATGTGGCCGTGTACACGGGGCAGAAGGAGAAGGAGCCGGTCACGGTGACGGCGATTGAGGTCTCGAATCTCCGCGGCGCAGACCGCGCGATGCTCGAAAAGGGCATCCCCGTCAGCGATAAGAGCGAGCTGCTGGAGCTTCTGGAGGATCTTGGGTCGTGATGGGTCGTGAATCGACGCAGGCGCTAAACCTCTCCCCCTTGGCGCCCCTTTTAGGGGCAGCGCTCCGCGGCAAAGGTTTTTCATTGGTGCCCCGCGCTCCACAGCAAAGCACCACACTTACGCAAAAACCATGCAGTTAAAACTGCATGGTTTTCAATTTATCATTCAGCTTTTTATATATGCGCTCCACGAACCACGGCTCTGTCGAGACCTTCAGCGCATCGTCAAGCGCGAACCACGCGACGCCGCTGTTCTCCTCCTCGCAGACGCTCAGCGCGTCCCGATCGTCCGCTTCGAGCAGATAGGTGACGTTCATATGCAGGTGGCTCGGGACGTACACGCCGCGCTTTTCATGACCGTCGACCGTCAGCACCTCGAGCGAGAATATATCCCGCGACACCGGATGCACATTTCTGACACCGGTCTCCTCGCGGCATTCCCGCAGCGCGACGGACAGCAGATCGCACTCTCCGTCCGCATGGCCGCCCGTCCATGACCAGGAGTCGTATATCTTATGGTAGGCCATCAGCACCTTGTCTCTGGCCGGATTTACCACCCAGCCGGACGCGGTCATATGCGCGACAAGGTTCGTACGCAGGAAGGCATCGTCATTGCGGCGGATATAATCCAGCATCACTTCCCTGTCCCGCTCCTCCTGCTCGCAGCAGGGGCGGTAGGCCATGATATCCTCGTGTATTCCCATCAGTCCGACACCTTATACATATCCCGCCGCAGCAGCTTGCCGACCGGAATGGCGCGCCGCGATTCGTCCACGCGGGCAAGGTCGATATCTGCATAGACGATCTCCTCGCCGCTGCCAGCCTCGCAGAGAACGTCGGCATAGGGGTCTGCGACCAGAGAGTGACCCCAGCTGTGCCAGTGTATGCTCTCGTCCAGAGCGGCGCAGCAGCCGGCCATATATATCTGGTTATCCATCGCTCTTGCGCGCAGCAGCAGCTTCCAATACTTCGGCCCGGTAATACTGGTAAACTGCGCGGGGAGGAAAACAAGCTCCGCGCCGCGCTGGGTTATAGTACGCATCAGTTCCGGAAAGCGCACGTCGAAGCACACGGCGACGCCCACGCGCCCGAACTCCGTGTCGAACACCTCGATGCTGTTCCCATGGCCGAATATCTCCGATTCGTGGCTGTGCAGTTCCGGCAGGTCGGAATCGAAAAGATGCATCTTCCGGTACTTCGCAAGCTGCGCGCCGCTGCGGTCGAACACATAGCAGGTATTATACATGCGGCCGTCCGCGACCTCCGGTATACTCCCGCCGACGAGCAGCAGCCCGTACTCCTTCGCCCAGCGCGACATTTTCTCGACGATATCCTCGCTGCCGCGTTCGGCAAACATTCTGAACGCCGCGCCGCGGTACTGGCAGCAGTACATCTCCGGCAGGCACACGGCCTGCGCGCCGTGCTCCGCCGCCTCGCGCAGCATCGCCTCGGCCTTGTTCATCGTTGTATCAACGTCAAAATCAGTGCGCAGCTGGCACAGCGCCAGCTTGAATTTCTTATCGCTCATATCGTCTCTAAATAGCTCTCAACATCAAAGTCCACAGTCTTCTCATCCTTGCGCAGGTACAGCGGGTGGTGCGGGTGCCCCTTGGCGGAGCGCTTGCCCGCGCAGAGCCAGCGCGCCCCGTAGCGCCGCCCGATGTCCACCATCTCGCGCACGCAGTCGGGCAGGTACGGCCGCTTTTCGATTATGGTCCCCCATGCCGCCCATACCGCCGGACATATCCCATCGCCGACGTTCGAGAGTATGTACTCAAACGCGCGCATGTTCTCCTCGTGGAGGCGTCGGTTGAGCTCCCTGTCCATATCGTCGGGGCGGGTGGCGCGCTGGGCGTAGACGTTGAACATCGTCCAGCTGTCAAAGCCGTTGCCCGCCGCTATTCTCGCGACGGACTTGAGCGTGTTGTCCAGATCGTCCGGCGCGGCGGTGGAGGGATTTATGCCGATGCATATGAGCGGGTTCTGCCCCTTTGTGCCCAGAATGTATCGGTACTCGGTGTAGAAATCCGGCACGTACAGCCATTTTTCGCTGTCGTAATCGCCCCGCCGCCCGGAGGCGGCGAGGGCATCGTCGAAGCTGAGGATCTCTATCGTCTGGCTCGCTCCGCTTGGAATATGCATTACTTTACCGCCTCAAGCAGCTCGACAGTGCGGTCGGTGCGCTCCCAGGTTACGTTCAGGTCGGTGCGCCCCATGTGGCCGTAGGCGGCGAGCTGACGGTATATCGGGCGGCGCAGATCGAGATCGCGGATTATCGCGCTGGGGCGGAGGTCAAATACCTTCTGCACGGCTTCGCCGAGCTTCTCATCGGACACCTTGCCGGTGCCGAAGGTCTCGACCAGCACGGAGACGGGGCGCGCGACGCCGATGGCGTACGCAAGCTCGACCTGGCAGCGGGTGGCCAGACCCGCGGCCACAACGTTCTTTGCGACGTAGCGCGCCGCATATGCCGCGCTGCGGTCGACCTTGGTGGGATCCTTGCCGGAGAATGCGCCGCCGCCGTGGGGAGCGCTGCCGCCGTAGGTATCGACGATTATCTTGCGTCCGGTGAGGCCGGAGTCGCCCTGCGGGCCGCCGATGACGAAGCGTCCGGTCGGGTTTACATAATACTTGGTGCTCTCGTCCAGCAGCTCGGCCGGAACGGTGGTCTTAATAACAAGCTCTATCATGTCGCGGCGGATCTGCTCAAGCTCCACGTCGGGAGAATGCTGAGTGGAGATGACGACGGCATCCACGCGGACGGGGTGATGGTTCTCGTCATACTCGACCGTGACCTGAGTCTTGCCGTCGGGACGGAGATAGCTGACAAGGCCGTCCTTGCGTACCTGAGTGAGGCGCTTGGCGAGCTTGTGGGCGAGGGTGATGGCAAGAGGCATAAGCTCCTCGGTCTCATCGCAGGCGTAGCCGAACATCATGCCCTGGTCGCCCGCTCCGTTCTGAAGCTCGTCCTCTTCGCCGTTCTTGTTTTCGAGCGCCTTGTCAACGCCCATGGCGATGTCGCCGGACTGCTCGTCGATATTGGTGATGATGCCGCAGGTGTCGCAGTCGAAGCCGTACTTTGCGCGGTCGTAGCCGATGTCGCGGATGACCTCGCGCGTGATCTTCGGGATGTCAACATAGCAGCTGGTGCTGATCTCGCCCATGATGTGGACAAGGCCGGTGGAAACGGTGGCCTCGCAGGCAACGCGCCCCTGAGGATCCTGCTCCATGATGGCGTCGAGCACGGCGTCGGAGATCTGGTCGCAAATTTTATCGGGATGCCCCTCGGTAACGGACTCGGAAGTAAAGAAATATCTGCTCATTTTCTATATCCTTTCCACCTTATCAGGTCAAGTGCATAAGAAAAACCCCCCGCCGGCAGGCGAGGGATGAATTACGCTTATATAGCCTCATCTTTCGTCACCGCCGGATTTGGCACCTTGCAAACGCAGGTTGCCGGGCTTCACAGGGCCGTTCCCTCCACCTCTCTTGATAAGGTATTTAATTTTAACGTATCTATTATAACAGATTATACCGGCTTGTCAATAGTATAATCCGCCGTATCTCGGCGTCACAGCAGCAGTCTGCTTATCAGCGGTATCGTCACAACCGACAGCAGCACCGACACGAGGACACCCTCGGCCGCAAGCTCGGGGTCGCGGTCATACTGTATTGCAAGCACCGCAATGACCACCGCGCTTGGCACGGCCGCGTTCATGATCATTGTGTTCAGCAGCACAGTATCCGTCACGAACGGACGCAGCGCCAGCCATATGACGATCGGGCACACGATGAGCCGCACGAAGGATGCGAAATACGTCAGCGGATTTGCAAATGCATCCCGAATACGCACCGCCCCCAGCGACGCGCCTATGACTATCATCGACATCGGCACCGTAGCCGCGCCGACGACGGAGCACAGGTCGCATATAAGCTCGGGCGCCTTGATGCGGAAAACCGCAACTATGAGCGCCGCGAAAGACGCGATGAGCGGCAGCGTGATGATATCGCGCATACTGAGCTTGACGTTCCCTCCATGCCCGACGCGCCACACCCCGTAGGTGTAGAGCAGGACGTTGAAAGGGATGCAGGTTATGATAAGATAGAACATCGCCGTGCCACCGTACAGCTCGCGCACGATCGGAGCCGCGATGAACATCGTATTGGGCGCGGCGATCAGCAGCTCAATTATCGACGCTCTACTCTTGTTCTTACGGAACGGCAACGCGAAGAGGAATCCCACTATGTACATTATGACCATGCTCACCGTGGATATGAGCAGGAGTCTGGCAAGCTCTGCCCCGCTTATGTTCGGCAGGCCGTTGAATACGGAATCCAGCACCAGAGCCGTCAGCATTACGTTCATGGTGAGCGAGCTTGCGGTTTTGGTAAATTCCTTTGAGAAATAGCCGCGCCGTGCTCCGACGTAGCCGATGGCAATGATGATGAGAATCGTTGACAGTTTGACTAAAAGAATCTGCTCCACTGGGAAATACCTCGGATCATAATTATATATGCAATATCAGCTTTGCTACGTTTATATATATAAGCAGCGACACCGCGTCCGTCACGGTGGATATCAGCGGGTTTGCCATGACCGCCGGATCGACCCCGACCTTCTCCGCGATTATCGGCAGCATGCTGCCGACGACCTTTGCGAACATTACGATGAACACTATCGAGACGCTGACCGTCGCCGCGACGGCGATCGTCACGCTGTCGTTATGCAGCAGCATCCCGTCAAGCAGCAGCATCTTCACAAAGTTCACCGCCGCGAGCGTGATCCCGCAGATGGCGGCGACGCGCCACTCCTTCCACATAACGCGGAACGCGTCCTTCGGCTCCGTATCGCCGAGGGACAGGCTGCGTATTACCGCGGTGGACGCCTGCGCGCCGGAGTTGCCGCCGGTGCCCATCAGCATGGGGATGAAGGCGACAAGCCCCGCCTGCACGGCGAGCATATCCTCAAACTTCGTGAGTATCATGCTTGTAAACGTCGCCGACAGCATCAAAAACATCAGCCACGGGATGCGGTTTTTCCACATCTCAAGCGTGCTGGTTCTGGAATACGGCTTGTCGGACGGCGTCATACCGGCCATGATTTCAAAGTCTTCCGTCGTCTCTTCTTCCATGACGTCGATGACGTCGTCAACGGTGACGATGCCGACGAGCCGGCCCTCAAGGTCGACCACCGGTATCGCCATAAGGTCGTAGTCGGATATCTTTTCCGCAACGCTCTCCTGATCTTCGGTGGTCGTGGCAAAGATGACGTTTGTGTCCATCAGGTTCTCGATGACCGTGTCATCCTCGGCAAGCAGCAGATCCTTCACGGTCACGATGCCTTCAAGCTTCCGGTCGGCAGAGGTGACGAAGCAGATGTATATCGTCTCCTTGTCCTCGCCGATACGGCGGATGCGCGCGATGGACTCGCGCACGCTCATATATTTTTTCAGGTCAATGAATTCCGCGGTCATTATGCTGCCCGCGGAATTCTCCGGATAATGCAGATACTGATTTATGAGCTTTCTCGTCTCCGGCGTCGCGGTGCGCATGACGCGCTTTACGACGTTTGCGGGAAGCTCCTCCATCATGTCGACGGCGTCGTCAACGTACAGCTCTTCCAGTATTCCGGAGAGCTCCGAGTCCGTGATGGAGTTTATCACCTGCTCCTGCTCGGGAGCGTCAAAATTTGCGAAAACCTCCGCCGCCGTCTCCTTTGACAGGAGTCTGAATACCATTGGCATGCGGTTGTCTCCGATCTCCGAAAGGAACTCCGCAACGTCAAACTCCTGCATATCCTCCAGCCGCTGCTGGAGACGCTTCATATCGCGCCGGTCAAGAAGCTCGGTCAGCTCTTCGTTCTGCCGCTCGTGGATGGCCTCAAAGTCCATAGTGGCCTGCTGTTCTTCGTTATTCTCCAATGGACTCACCTCCTGTAAATTGATAATAGGCGCGCGTCAGCGGTTTCCCGGTGCGCGTCAGTCCTCCACGCCGAGATAATCCGCCTGCTCGCGGCTGAGGCTGTCGATCTCCACGCCCATGGAGCTGAGCTTGCGGCGCGCGACGGCCTCGTCCAGCTCGCGCGGGACGGGGATGACGCCCGGCTTCAGGCTGCTGCGGTTCGCGGCAAGATACTCGGCGCTGAGCGCCTGTATCGCAAAGCTCATATCCATTATCTCCGCCGGATGTCCGTCGCCCGCCGCGAGGTTAACAAGGCGGCCTTCCGCTATCGTGAACAGGGTCTTCCCGTTCGGGAGGACATAGCCCTGAATGTTGTGTCTCGCGTCGTACTTCTCGACTGCCAGCTTCTCAAGCCCCGCCATATCGACCTCGACGTCGAAGTGACCGGCGTTTGTGAGTATGGCGCCGTCCTTCATCGTCTCGAAGTGCTCGGCCGTGATGATGCCGCTGCATCCGGTGACGGTGACGAACATGTCGCCTATCTTCGCGGCCTCGCGCATCGGCATGACCTCGTAGCCGTCCATGACCGCTTCAAGCGCGCGGACGGGGTCTGTCTCGGTGACGATGACCTTTGCGCCGAGTCCCTTGGCGCGCAGGCTGACGCCCTTGCCGCACCAGCCGTAGCCGGAGACGACGACGTATTTGCCCGCGACGATGAGGTTCGTCGTGCGCATGATGCCGTCCCAGACGCTCTGACCCGTGCCGTAGCGGTTGTCGAACATGTGCTTGCAGTCGGCTTCGTTGACCATGACCATCGGGAAGCGCAGCTCGCCCGCGCGATCCATTGCCTTCAGGCGGTGGATACCGGTCGTTGTCTCCTCGCAGCCGCCGATGACCTCAGGGATGAGGTTGGTATACTTCGTGTGCATGAGGTGGACCAGGTCGCCGCCGTCATCAATAATAATATTGGGCGCGGCTTCAAGCACCGAGCACAGGCAGCTTTCGTATTCCTCCATATCGCAGCCGTAGCGCGCAAACACCTGCATCCCGCCCGCGGCGAGAGCGGCGGCGACATCGTCCTGCGTGGAGAGAGGATTCGAGCCGGTAACATACATCTCTGCTCCACCCATTTCCATGACGCGGCAGAGGTAAGCGGTTTTCGCCTCGAGATGCACCGACAGAGCGACTCGCAGCCCCGCGAACGGCTTTGTGCGGCGGAAATCCTCGCCGATGCCGCGCAGAACGGGCATGTTTCGCTCCACCCATTTGATTTTCATCTCACCCGAAGGCGCAAGCTTTATATCTTTTATTCTGCTCACTGTGTTACCCCCTGTAAACATCAAATTAAGACAAAATATTTTAACACGCCGCAGTTGCATTGACAAGAGCAAAAAGCTGCAATAAAATATACATAAATTCAGCCTGTTTTGGAGGACTCGTATGGACGCATATACCCGTGAATTCACATTAAAGACCGCAGACGCCGCAGAGCTTTTCCGCTGCCTGCAGGACACCGCCGGGGACGACGCGAACCGCCGCGGCGGCGGAATGGACGCGCTGTCTGCCAAGGGTCAGGCTTGGGTGCTGCTGTGGCAGAGGCTGGATATGCGCCGCGCCCCCTCAGCCGGAGATCAGATAAAGGTAGTCACCGCGCCCGGGAAGGGGCGGCTGGGGCTGTATCCGCGCCGCTTTGAGCTGTGGAGCGGCAGCGAACAGATCGGCGCTGTGCACAGCGTATGGGCGATCATCGAGATCGCGTCGCGGAGCATGGTGCCGCTGACGGAGCAGCCGCTTTCAGGCGAGATGGAGCGCCAGAGCCTGCGCATGGACAACATCCCCGCGCCGGAACACAAGCTGTATTTCGACTTCACGCCGGCGGCAAAGCACATCGACCGCAACGGGCATATGAATAACGCCGCGTATCTCGCGGCGTTGTCGGAGTATCTGCCGAAGCGCGACGGCTTCAGCCTGAGTATTCTGTATCACAGAGAGATCATGCCCGAAGAGAGCATCCGCGTATACTGGCAGGATGTTGACGGCGCGCGGATATTCCAGGGCTGCGCGGGCGATGAGGAGTGCTTCCGCCTGTCATACGGCGCGCCCGTTGAGCTTGGCTGAGACGAGCATATCGCCCCGATAGCAAAGCTTGAGCGAGAAAAACGGCTCCTCCTCGGCGAGCAGCCGGAGAAATATTCTGTCGCCCTCCCACAACGGAAGCGCGCCGATCTTCTCCTTGTCGATCCAGCGCAGCTCGCCCTCGTCGCAGTCAGGCCGCATCGTTCCGGTGAAGTCGCTCACGGTGAACAGGTGCATGTACTCCGTGCCCCATTCGTCGGACACGAAGGTCACGATGCCGCGGTAGCGCCATGAGACGGCGGTCAGCCCCGTCTCCTCGAGCATCTCGCGCTGCATACATTCCTCTGGGCTTTCTCCCTGCTCGAATTTGCCGCCGACGCCGATCCACTTACCCTCGTTTTCGTCGTGCTCTTTCTTTACGCGGTGCAGCATGAGATACTGCCCGCCGCGTTCTATATAGCAAAGACTCGTGTTTTTCATATTCATCACCGCGGTAATTATAAACCGCGGGCATGCACATGTCAAAGAATTATAATCGGAGGTACAGACATGAATTTCAGAATGATCCACGAAAATTACAACGTTTCCGATCTCGCGCGCTCGATGGAGTTCTACGAGCAGGCGCTCGGCCTGCACGAGAGCCGCCGCAAGACCTCGGAGGATTTCACGATCGTATACATGCAGGACCCGACCGGCAGCTTCGAGCTTGAGCTGACATGGCTGAAGGATCATCCGCAGAAATACGATCTCGGCGAATGTGAATTTCATCTCGCATTCCGCACGGACGACTACGCCGCCGCGCACGCGAAGCACGAGGCGATGGGCTGCATCTGCTTCGAGAACCCCTCGATGGGCATTTATTTCATCGAAGACCCCGACGGCTACTGGCTCGAAATAGTGCCGGAGAGAAAATAAATCATAACCCCTTATCCGACGGATAAGGGGTTATTGCTATTTACTTCGTATTTACTCTTCCGATGCCGAACTCGGCGGCGGCGATGGTGGTGTTGCCCTCTCTGTCGCTGAGCACCTGCACTACGCGGTAGCGCCCTTCGGAGAGCGTGCCGTAATGGTCTGCGACGTTGAAGGTCAGCTCATCGCTGCCCCCTGCGGGCAGGGTGAACAGCTGCATGGTGGTAAAGTTTATCTTGTCCTCGACCACGCACCACTTGGAGTTCTTCCACACTTCGAGCCGCTGACCGGCATCGTAGTTATAGTCCTGATCGGTGGTGTTCTCGAGCACGACGGTGAATTCGTCCGTCTCATCCGTCACGGTCTTCTGTGGGATGTACATCTGTACCTTATCGTTGACTTCGCTGTCGCTGTACTCGCTGGCGGTATAGCTTTTTGATCCGCAGGCGGCAAAGGAAAGCGCCATGGCTCCGCATATCAGAGCAATGATCATTTTTTTCATTTTTCATTTCTCCTTTCGGGGTTATACCTGTATGACGGAAGTTTTCGCAGAAAGTTCCCGTCGTATACGAGAAAATTGTCTGCGGGATCTTCTGACCTCGCAGACAATGGTTTCTCACGGATTCATGGTGTAGTTCGGGGCTTCCTTGGTGATGTAGATATCGTGCGGGTGGCTCTCCTTGAGACCCGCGCTGGTGATGCGGACGAACTTGCTGTTCGTGCGCAGCTCCTCGATATTGTGCGAGCCGGTGTAGCCCATGCCGGAGCGCAGGCCGCCCATCATCTGATATATGGTGTCGCTCACGGGTCCCCGGTAAGGCACGCGGCCTTCGACGCCTTCGGGAACGAGCTTCTTGTTGTTCTGCTGGAAGTAACGGTCCTTGCTGCCGCACTGCATGGCGCCGAGGCTGCCCATGCCGCGGTAGACCTTGAACTGACGTCCCTGATATACCTCGGTCTCGCCCGGCGCTTCCTCGCAGCCTGCGAGCATGCTGCCCATCATCACGACGCTGCCGCCCGCGGCGATGGCCTTGACGATGTCGCCGGAGTACTTGATGCCGCCGTCGGCAATGATGGGAACGCCGAACTTGTCCGCGCGCTCGCCGCACTCAAGTATCGCGCTGATCTGCGGCACGCCGATGCCGGCCACAACGCGGGTGGTGCAGATGGAGCCGGGGCCTATGCCGACCTTGACGCAGTCCGCGCCCGCCTTGATGAGCGCTTCCGTCGCCTCGGGAGTTGCAACGTTGCCGGCAACGAGCTGGATGTCGGGGTACTTCTCCTTGACGAGTCTGACAACGCGCATGATGTTCGCAGAATGGCCGTGCGCGCTGTCTAGCACGAGCACATCCGCGCCCGCGTCGATAAGAGCGCCCGCGCGGTCGAGAACGTCGTTCGTGACGCCGATGGCGGCGGCGCAGAGCAGACGACCCGCGGAGTCCTTCGCGGAGTTGGGATACTTCATTACCTTCTCGATATCCTTTATGGTGATGAGGCCACGGAGCTTATAGTCCTCATCGACTATCGGGAGCTTTTCAATACGGTTTTTCTGGAGGATGGCCTTCGCCTCGTCCAGAGTCGTGCCGACAAGGCCGGTTATGAGGTTCTTGCTGGTCATGACCTCGTCGATGTGGCGGCTCATATCGGTCTCGAACTTCATGTCACGGTTGGTGATGATGCCGATGAGCTTGCCGTCGTCGTCAACGATGGGTACGCCGGAAATGCGGAACTTGCCCATCAGCGCGTCCGCGTCGCCCAGCGTGTGGCCGGAGTTGAGGAAGAACGGGTTCGTGATGACGCCGTTTTCGCTGCGCTTTACAAGATCGACCTGCTCAGCCTGACGCTCGATGCTCATATTCTTATGAATGACGCCGATGCCGCCTTCGCGGGCAATGGCTATCGCCATTCTGTATTCCGTGACCGTATCCATCGCGGCGCTCATGACCGGCACGTTGAGCTTGACCTTGTTCGTGAGCTTGGTGGAAAGATCGACGTCTGCGGGGAGCACGTCGCTCTCTGCGGGAACCAGCAGCACATCGTCAAAGGTCAGACCCTCGCCGGTAAAGCGGCGCGCATATACACTGTTCTGCTCCATATGAAAAGACCCCATTTCTTTAAAATTTTAGCAATTATATCAGATTCTGCGGGAAAGTCAATGTAAATTTATGTAATATATTATTTTAAGCTGCCGCTTATTCATTTCCGTGGCTGCGCGCATAATAAAATATATATTGCTGAGCCAGCCCCGCGCAGTCGCCGAGCGAGGCGGGATCGAAATCCGGCGGGAAATGCTCCTTAAGTGCGCGGCGTATCCACACGTCTATCGGGAATGCCTCCATATGGTACAGCCCGAACAACACGACGCAGTTTGCGACCTTCTCGCCGACGCCGTTGAGCTTCAGAAGCTCCTTCTTCGCCGCCGTGCCGTCCTCCGCCGCGAGCCTGTCAAGCTCCAGCGCACCGGACGCAACAGCGGCTGCGGCGTCTATGATGTACGGCGCGCGGTAGCCGCAGCGCAGCGGGGCAAGGTCTGCCGCCTGTAATCCGGCCAGCCGCTCCGCCGGCGGGAAAGAATAAAAACGCTCCCCCTCGAATTCCAGCTCGTCCCCGAACATGGCGCACAGGCGCTCAACGATGCCCTTGATGCGCGTGATGTTGTTGCACTGGGAGATGATGAACGAGCACAGCGCCTCCCATCTGTCCTGCCGCAGGATGCGTATCCCGCGCCCGAACTCGACGCACTGCGCCAGATATTCACCGCCGTCGAAGCTGCGCGTGGCCGCGGCGTAGTCACGGTCGAGGTCAAAATATTCGCGCCACAGCTCATCGGGCGCGGCGGAGCGCAGGTACACCCTGCCGTTCTCCGTCCATACCCGCGCCGGATACCCGAAGGCGACGCCGGTGTAGATGCCGTTTTCGTCCGCGTTCCAGCGGAAGCACTGCCCGCATTCAAAGGTTTTCACTATATTAAGCTCATCCGCTCCCGCAAGATTCAGAGTATGTATTTCAGTATTTTTTGACATAAAAATCACCGTCAAGATTATAAATCTCAACGGTGATTTTTTCAAGTGGTCAATCGTTCTCAAGCAGCTTGGAGGCAGGGATGCCGAGCACCTCGGCAATGCTGAACAGCGTCTCCAGCGATACGCCGCGCACCGTGCCCGTCCCCTCCACCTGAGCGATGAAGTTCACGCTGCGGCCGATCTTCTCCGCGAGCAGCTCCTGCGTAAGCCCTGCCTTTTTCCGGTAGTACGCTATCTTCAAACCCATGGTTATATACTTATCCGCAAATCTGGTATGCATATCTATACCTCCATGCGGATATGCTACCAACAATCAGGCAGAAATATAATTGAGCTAAACTAAATATTTATTTACTTCAAGTAAATTTAGATGTAATATAGTTCCGTGAGGTGAAGTTATGGATAAGCTGAAAATGAAAATTGCAGAGGACGCGATAAGAAAAATTGCCGCGGACAGCGGCGAGAGCGTTGAGTCCGTCAGGAGGAACATACAGATCGCAATGGTGAACGGCCTTGCCAGCACGGACGCCGATGTGCAGCGGTTCTGGCAGAGCGTCCCCCGCGAGGGCGAGCTTCCGACTCCGGAGGAGCTGATTCTGTACATCGCCGAGGTCGCGATGGATAAGGGGAAAAATTAGGGGGCGCGGCTGGCTTGGCGCCCCTCTTAGGTAGCGAAGCGGCGGCGCGGCGAGACGCTGTCGGCGTAGCCGACTGAGGGGTCGCCAGTTTTGGTATATTGCCATTAGGGAAAAGACACCGCAGCGTATAGAAAGCGGGACGGCACAGAGGCCGTCCCCTACGAACACACTTTTCCCACACTGCTCCCATAGCAACGGGATAGCAAATGGCAACACAGTTCGGCTAATCTTCTTCAGCGTTTGTATCTGTTTTCAGTTCGACTATATTGGTGCCGTATTTCGGTTCAGAGTACATGCAGGTATCAATATATATCTCTTCGGTTTGCAGCAATGCATTTCGCAGGCTCATTGCCTCCGGCAACGCCAAAGGTATGGTTTCCAATTCATCGATGACATCGTCTACGGTTCCGCATAATACGGCGTACATTTTCTTATAATCGGCCACTTTTATACCTCCACTGCAAATATAGACCAGTATAGCGGTCAATATTTTCTCTCAGCTTAGCATAAAATTTGACTGCTTGCAACTGATACTGGTCAAAAATTATGCAGGCGGAGAAGAACATGGAGCAAAAAATCAGGCGTGACCGGAACATGGGCGATAATCTGCGCAGACTTCGGGCGGGCAGCGGACTGTCGCAGGAAAAGCTGTGCGCGGAGCTTCAGCGCCGCGGCTGCGATATCGGACGGACAACCTACGCAAAATATGAGTCCGGCGAACTGAATATCCGGGCAAGCGTTATAGTGGAGCTGAGGAAAATCTATTCCTGCTCGTATGACGAATTCTTTGCTGGGCTTGAAGATGAAGAATAACCGACGCCGGGGCACATGCCCCGGCGTCGATCTATATTTTTGTAAGCAAGTTAAAGACGTTTACTTTCCTGCTGGCAGCACATCATTTTCGATTGCCGGAAGCTTCAGCTCTGCGGCGAAGTGTTCCTCGTCGGAGCGTATCTCGAAGCTGCCGCCCATATGCGTCATTATCTTCTCGCAGGTGCGGATGCCTATCTTCGTGCTCTCGACGCGGTTCATCGAGCGCACCACGTAGTTCGACACACAGACGCTCAGCCAGCCGTTTTCCAGCGCGGAGAGGATCATCACCGGCCGCGACTTGTCCGCATACTTGCGCAGGTTCGACAGCAGATTATCGAACACGCGCTTGAGATACATCGTATCCGCCGAGACGCGGCAGTCGCCGATGAAGTCGATGCGCGACACGTTGAACCCGTCGTCCTGCAGGTCGAACTGCAGCTCGAGCATGAACTGGTCGAGCAGCATCCTCGCGTCAAACTCCTCCATGTTCATCTCAAGGTCGGCGCGGCCGAAAACAAGGAAATACTTGAACAGTTCGTCCGTGAGATCCTTCAGCTCCATGGCCTTGCCGTAGGCCGCGGAGATAAACTGCTTCGCCTGTTCCTCGTCGCTGATGCCGTTCTCGTCAAGCAGGCTGAGATAACCCAGCATCGAGGTCATCGGTGTGCGGATATCGTGCGAGATTGCGGTTATCAGCTCGGAGTTTGCCTGCCATGCACGCCGCTCGTTGCCCATTTTCTCAATGACAGAGCTGCGCATCATGTCCACCTCATGCGCAAGCATCGAAAGCTCGTCGTTGCCCTTGACGGTTATATCGTGCTCAAGATCGCCCTCGCCGATCTCCCCCGCCTCATTCGACAGCACTATTATGCGCTTCGTCATCCGCTGCACATACCACAGCAAAACCGCTATGAATATCAGGCACGCCGAAGCCCACGCTACAACGTTTGCCAGCGCGTATTCGCGCACCTGCGAGTTCTCGCTTATCGCTATCTGATACAGTCCGTCGGCAAAGCGCATCGGATAAAGTCTCTGGCTCTGCGCAATATACTGGCTTCGCTCCGCTCCGGCAATATTTGAGACGTTGACAGCCTCTCCGTCATGTACACGCATGGAGAAGCTGCGTCCTTTATAGATAAGAATGGTGACATATTCATGGTCCTTCGCCCAGCGCGCGACGGCGGAAGCGTCGTCACCATTGATGCGGCGTGAGCTTACATAGCTGCTGAACTGCGAATACACCTCAGCCTTGCGGGAAGAAATCGCATCGCTGCTCATATACACCTTATCGACGATGAGGTTCCCCACCCCGCGCACTACCGCCATCACGATCAGCGCGCAGGCGAAGCCCAGCAGGATCGTATAAAGCATTTTCGCGTTGAGCGAGGACGGCAGGCGCCTTTTCCTCCGCTCAGGTTGCTTCTCAGTCAATTTGATAGCCCTTTCCCCAGACCGTGCGAACTATCTTCGGACTGGACGAATTTTCTTCTATCTTACGGCGCAGGTTCAGGACGTGCACCATCACGGTGTTGCCGGAACCGGCGAGGTACTTTTCGTTCCACACGGCCTCGTACAGCTCCACGGCAGTCACGGTGCGGCCGCGGTTCTGGAGCAGATACGCGAGGATGGCGTACTCCGTGTCGGTCAGGGCGACGGGCTTGCCGCTGCTCGTGACCTTGTGCGTCGAGAAATCGACCTCAAGATTCTCCACTGCAAGCGCCTCTTCCGGCTTGCCGCGGTATTCCTTATACCGGCGCATCAGCGAGCTGACCTTGGCCAGCAGCTCCACGCTGGAGAAGGGCTTGGACAGGAAATCGTCGCCGCCGCTGGAATAGGCGCTGACGCGGTCGTTCTCGGCGGACTTCGCGGTGAGGAACAGGACGGGGACGTTGGAGTCCTTGCGTATCGCGTCGCAGGTCTGGAAGCCGTCCATCCCCGGCATCATCACATCCAGCAGCACGAGGTCAAGCTCCGGATGCTCCTTCACATACGTGACGGCCTCCATGCCGCTGCTCGCCTCGGCAACAGTATATGTCTCGCTCAGCAATATCTTCAGCACCTGGCGGATATCCGGATCGTCGTCTACTATTAGAATATTGGAACTGGCAGCCATATTTATCTCTCCTCTATACAAAAACGATACATAAAATTTGCCTGTTCGATGCAATCGCGGTTCACAATGGCGGCAGCGCGGCGGGAGGAGGCGCTGCGGTATGGCGCGATGCATTTTAACTGAGTGCATCATAACACATAATTTCATATAAACCAACGAAAAATCAAACATTTAAGAAAAGTTAAGAGACAGAGCGCGCATTATATGCTACAATGAGACCATAGATTTTTATCCCTACATGCGTTCGATAGAAATCCCATTGAATTTCCGAGGAGGAACATAATGAAAAAGACAGCAAAAATCATCTCTCTGCTGCTCGCTGCGGCACTGGCACTGAGCCTCTGCGCCTGCGGCAGCGGCGGGGACAACAGCAATAACGGCGGCAACGACAAGCCCGACAGCACGCCGACGCCGGAATATGTCTATGCGTCCAGCTTCTCCAAGCTGAATAACGGCGACGGACATACCTACCTCAACCCCTTCCTGTTCACCGAAACCGGTTTCTACACCGTTGAGAACGAGAAGGTCGGCGAGATGGAGCACGACACTCCCGCCGAGTACGAGGGTCAGTACGACATATACGAGAACCGTCTGTACCTCAACGGCTATGACGGAACCCGCACCAAGCTTGAAAACTACGCCCCCGTTAAGCTTGAGGGTCACGGTCAGACCTCTACCAGCAGCCTTTCCCAGCTCTGCCTCATGGCTGACGGCAGCCTGATGTCTCTTGAGACTCTGTACCTCTCTTGGAGCGACGCTCCCGAAGGTCTTGATAAGTCCAGCGACGAATACTGGAACTACTACCAGTACGAGCAGCACTCCTATCTCCGCAGTCTCGACGCTACCGGCGCTGAGCTGAGCTGTACCGAGCTCAGCAGCAGCTCCAACGGTGACGACTCCTTCTACCCGTACAACATGGTCGTCACCGACGACGGCAAGGTCGTTGTCACCAGCGACATGCTCATCCGCGTCTTCAACACCGACGGCTCCGTCGACTTCGACATTGATCTCGACAACTACCCCGAAAACCTCATCAAGCTGCGTGACGGCAACGTCGGCGTCCTCGCCTACGGCAACGACGGCTATGGCATACAGCTTGTCGACATCGCTTCCCGCTCTCTCGGCAAGACCCTGAAGCTCAAGAGCTGGACCCAGAACATGATAACCGGCGACGGCGACTATGACGTCTACTATACCAACGGTCTGAGCTTCTACGGCTACAACTTTGACACCGAGACCGAGACCAAGATCTTCAGCTGGCTCGACTGCGACGTCAACACCAACGACCTCTCCAACCAGTACGTCCTGTCCGACGGCCGCATCGTCGCCGTCACCAACGAGTGGGACGGCAAATACGAAAACTGCACCAGCGAGCTTATCACCATCAGCAAAGTCCCCTCCAGCAGCCTGCCGCAGAAGACCTACATCACCCTCGGCACTCAGGGACTCAACTGGGACACGCAGGAGCTTATAGTCAAGTTCAACCGCAATAGCGACCAGTACCGTATTCAGGTCAACGACTACTCCGAGTACAACACCGACGATGATTACTCCGCCGGTCTCACCAAGCTCACCACCGAAATAATGGCGGGCAATGTCCCCGACATTCTTGACCTCAGCGGCTTCTCCGTCTCCCAGCTTGCGGGCAAGGGACTCATCGCCGATCTCGACAGCTTCTTCGACTCCGATCCCGATCTGAACAAGTCCGACTTCATCCCGAACGTTCTCGCCGCCTTCGAGGTTGACGGCAAGCTCTACTCCACCGTCTCCAACTTCAACATTCAGGGCGTTGCCGGCGCAAGCTCCATCGTGGGCGACACTCCGGGCTGGACATATCAGCAGCTTCAGGACGCTCTGGCACAGATGCCGGAGGGCTGCGATATTTTCAGCTACTCCACCACCTCTACCGACGTACTCTCCTCCTGCCTCGCTCTCGATATGGGCACGCTCGTAGACTGGACGACCGGCCAGTGCAATTTTGAGAGTCAGAGCTTCATAGACATGCTGAAGTTTGCCTCCCAGTTCCAGAACGATTTCAACTGGGACAGCTACGAATACAGCGATGACGACAACGACTATACCCGCATTGCTCAGGGCAAACAGATGCTGCTCAATACCTATATCAGCGATTTTAACGACCTGCCCATGTACGACGCCATCTTCGGCGGCAACGTCACCTATATTGGATACCCGACCGCCAGCGGCACCGGCAATATGCTGAACTTCAACAACTCCGGCTACGCCATCTCTGCCCGCTGCGAGAACAAGGACGCCGCATGGCAGTTCATCCGCACCTTCTTCACCGAGGACTTCCAGAAGGGACAGTACGGCTTCCCGAGCAACATCAATGCATATAATGCAAAGCTCAAGGAGGCCATGACTCCCGAGTATCAGAAGGACGGGGACGGCAATTATGTCCTTGACGAGAACGGCAACAAGATAGAGGTGTCCCGCGTCGGTATGAGCTGGGGCAGCGGCGATAATTATATCGAGATCTACGCCACCACGCAGGAGCAGGCAGATAAGCTCTGGGAGCTTATCACTACCACCACCAAGGTTGCCGATTACTCCAGCAGCATCTACGAGATAGTCAACGAGCAGACTCCCGCCTTCTTCTCCGGTCAGAAGAGTGCCGAGGAAGTCGCAAGACTTATTCAGAACAAGGCGAATATCTACGTCAACGAGCAGCGGTAATATAACAATGTCTCTCCCGCTCTTTATCAGAGCGGGAGAGACTCCTGATTCAACTGCGCTGTGAAGGAGAACGGATTCCCACGTCGCTTCGCTCCTCGGAATGACAACAGTGTTTTAAATATTGCGCCGATTCTTCCGTTTTGCGGGATTTGAAATCGCCGCTTCGCCTTCAGACCACCTTGTCATTGCGAGACCAGTCCTCAGACTGGTCGTGGCAATCCGCATCCCCGTTCCAATGTCATAGCCGGAGGTAATGCATGGAGTATTACGTATATATCATGTCCAGCACCTCAAACTACACGATATATACAGGCGTTACAAACAACCTCGTACGCCGTGTATATGAACACCGCACCGGCGCAGACCCTGACGGATTTACGACAAAATATGCTGTCAAGAAGCTCGTATATTACGAAAGCACCCACGACGTACTCTCCGCAATAGAACGCGAGAAGCAAATCAAGTCATGGTCACGCAAGAAGAAAAACACGCTTATTGCGGGTATAAATCCCGCGTGGCGTGATCTATATCCGGAGCTTCTTGACTGACTGAAAAGCCGCTGCGATTTTGTGCCTGCGGCTTGTAATATTTCTCTATATATAGTATAATAAGCTAAACTATAACTCAAACTGATGGAAGATAAGAAGATAAGCTATGAAAAAACGCTCGCTAAAATTTAATGACAAGGCGAAGGACTTCCTGAAAAGCATGTGCTTCCTCTCGCCAAGCCTTCTGGGCGTGGGCGTGTTCTTTATTATACCGTTCTTCGTCGTTGTGTACTATTCGGTCATCGACGGAGTCGGCTCGCGCAATTTTGTGTTTCTCGACAACTTCGTGAAGCTGTTCCAGAACTCCGCATTCCTCACCGCCGCGAAAAACACCCTGACCTTTTCGTTCCTCGCGGTGCCGCTGGCGGTCATCCTCTCGATGGCGCTCGCACTCATGCTTGAGTGCCGCATCCCTTTGAAATCTCAGTTCCGTACGTTTTTCCTCAGCCCGATGATGGTTCCCGTGGCCTCGGTCGTCCTGATCTGGCAGGTGCTCTTCAACTATAACGGCACCGTGAACGAGTTCATCATGCTCTTCGGCGCGGATAAGATCGACTGGCTCCAGACCGATTATGCGATGCTGGTCGTCATCATCCTGTTCCTGTGGAAAAACCTCGGCTACTTTATGATACTGTTCATGGCCGGACTTGCCAATATCCCGAAGGAGCTGCTTGAGGTGGCCGACGTTGAAGGCGCCTCCGAGTGGTACAAGTTCTTCGCCATCAAGCTCCGCTATCTGTCCCCCACCGTGCTCTTCGTCACGATACTCTCGCTGATAAACTCTTTCAAGGTTTTCCGCGAGGTCTATCTGCTGACGGGCGCTTACCCTTACAGCTCGCTGTACATGCTTCAGCACTTCATGAACAATACCTTCCAATCCCTTGATTATCAGAAGCTTTCCGCGGCGGCGGTCGTCATGGCCATTGTCATGGTCGTTCTCATCGCGCTGCTCTTTGCTGCCGAGGACTGGTTCGGAAAGGATGTGGAGGGATGAAGAAAAAGCATTATTTCGGCCGCGGCGCAATGTTTGTGCTGTGCGCGATATTCGCCATCGCCTTCCTGTTGCCGACGGTTCTGACAATTACAAACTCCTTCATGTCGGAGGAAGAGATAAACGCAAACTACGGCATGATATTCTCCACGACCACCGGCGGCTACGTCTCCAAGACCGTAAACCTCAAGTTCATTCCCGATAAGGTCACGCTTTCGCAGTATATAAACGGCCTTATCAAGTCGCCGGAGTACCTGCTGAAATTCTGGAACAGTGTGCTGCTGGTCGTGCCGATCGTCATATTTCAGGTGGCCATCGCCTCCGTTGCGGCATACAGCTTCACGCGATGGCGCGGCAAGATCAGAAGCGGCATTTTCTTCTTCTATGTCATTCTGATGCTGATGCCCTATCAGGTAACGCTGGTTCCGAACTACCTCGTCAGCAAATGGCTCGGCATCCTCAACACGAGCTGGGCAATAATCCTGCCCGGCGTGTTCGCGCCGTTCTCGGTGTTCCTGCTGACGAAGTTCATGCGCCGCATACCGTATTCGCTCATCGAGGCCGCCAAGGTCGACGGCGCGGGCGAATGGCAGATATTCACGCGAATATGCCTGCCGCAGTGCCGCTCGGCGCTCTACTCTATTGCGATACTCGTGTTCATCGACTACTGGAACATGGTCGAGCAGCCGCTGATCCTTTTGCAGGACGCGGACGCCCAGCCGCTTTCGGTGTTCCTCTCGTCGATAAACACCGGCGAGATCGGTTTGGCTTTCGCCATGGCGACCGTTTATATGATCCCGTCGCTGCTGCTGTTCCTGCACGGCGAGGAATATCTGGTAGAAGGCATCGCCAATTCCGGCAGTGTCAAAGGATAAGTATTAAGAAGGAGCTACATCCCCATGGAACATAAAGAAATCAACAGAGGCTGGGTAAAAAACGCCGCCATCATCTTCCTCGCCGTCCTGCTGGTGCTGACCTTTTTCTCCAACACCATCATGAACAGGACGCTGCCCGAGGTCGCAACGCAGTCCGTCACCAGCGGCAGCATCACCGCCCGCGTCCGCGGCACCGGTACCGTCGTCGCAAACGGCAGCTATCAGGTCAAGGCCGACCAGACGCGTGAGATCCGCGCCGTCGCGGTCAAGACCGGTCAGGAGGTCAATCAGGGCGACGTGCTGTTCATCCTCGGTCAAGGCGACAGTGACGAGCTTGAGGCCGCGACCGATGCGCTACGCGATCTTGAGATCAGCTACCGCAAGTCCGCCATAAATATGCCCACCTTTGATTACACCGTCGAAGAGCGCAAGATTGCCTCCGCTCAGGATAAGTATGACGCCGCGGTCAAGGCCGAGCAGGAAGCTCTCGACGCGCTGAACAAGGCGCTTGAGGATCAGCAGGGCGCGGGCTATCAGGAGCAGGTCGCCGTGCTGGAGCAGAAGATAGCAAACGCACAGAAGACCTATGACGAGCTTGCAGAGCGTGCGCAGGCAGAACGCGAGGCCGCAGAGCAGCGTGTTGCGGACGCCGAAGCCGCTCTCGCCGCCGCGACTCCCGGCACCGAGGAGTACGACGCAGCCGTAGCGGAGCTGGCGGACGCTAAGAAGGCGCTTGACGAGCTGCCGAATTCCGACACCAGCATCGCTCTCTCCTCCATTCAGGCTCAGCTCGATTCCCTCAACGCTCAGCTTGACGCGCTCCGTTCTGCCGCCGGCGAGTACGCCACCAAGTATGACGAGGCAAAGCAGGCCCGCGTCGCCGCCGAAAACGAGCTGTTTGAGCTGAAGCACAGCCTTGAGCAGCAGAAAATAGCCGACAACAAGCAGACCCAGCTTGCTGCAATTGATCTTGAGAGTCTTTCCGCTCAGATTGAAAAGCAGAAGCAGAAGATAAAGGAGCTTTCCGGCGGCGAGGAGAACCAGATAACCTCCAACGTTTCCGGCACCGTGCAGTCCATCGAGATCACCGCCGGACAGACCGTTCCCAAGGATACGATCCTTGCGACCATTGAAGTGCCCGACATGGGCTACACCCTCAGTTTCTCAGTCACCAATGAGCAGGCGCGAAAGCTGCGCCCGGGCGACAGCGCCACCGTCTCCAACTTCTACTGGGGCAGCGAGATCGTCGCAACGCTCAACAGTATCAAGACCGATCCCAAGAATCCGCAGACCAACAAGCTCCTGACCTTTGATCTTGACGGCGATGTGAACGCCGGCTCAGAGCTGACCATTTCCGTCGGTTCCAAGAGCGCGAATTATGACTACGTCGTACCGAACAGCGCCATCCGTCAGGATAACAACGGCAGCTTTGTGCTGGTCATCACCGCAAAGAACTCCCCCCTTGGCAACCGTTTCTTTGCAAAGCGCGTCGCCGTTGAGGTTGTCGCGTCCGACGATATGAATTCCGCCGTCACCGGAGACTTTGCCTATGGTGACTATGTCATCACCACCAGCAGCATGCCGGTCAAAGGCGGCGATCAGGTAAGAATGGCTGAGTCCACATGAAAAAACGAGGAAACAGGAAGAAAAAAAGAATAGTATTCGCCATCGTCAACGGCGCACTGCTGCTGATAATGGCCGCCTGCCTCATCACGACCGCGATCCTGTCGAACACGCTCGCCAGCCAGAAGGAGGCTTCCCGCTGGCGCGGCGAGAGCGACATGGAGTTTTCGCAGATAAGCTGCTTCATACCCGTGGATGAAAAGATAGGCCTTGAAAAGGTTGCGGCCTTCCGCACGAAGCTCACCGAGGAGCTGCACAAGGCGGCGCTCGACATCGACAACGACAGCACGCTGTTCGTCGATGCGTGGAGCTGCACCGGCAAGGTGAACGTCAGCAGCGACAACGGCAAGGGCGAGGCCGCGGTCATCGCCGTCGGCGGCGAATTCTTCGATTTTCACCCGATACGGCTCATCAGCGGCAGCTACATCACGCAGCGTGACCTGATGAAGGATCGCGTCCTGCTGGATGAGGATCTGGCCTGGCTGCTCTACGGCGGCACGGACATCGCCGGACTGAGCATGAAGATAAACGGCGTGCCATACATGATCGCAGGCGTGGTCGAGCGCGAGCAGGACAAGTTCAGCACCGCCGCATACACCTCCGGCCGCGGGCTGTACATGTCGTACGACGGCTATTCGCAGCTCGTCGAGGACGCCGGAATAACCTGCTATGAGCTTGTTATGGCAAACCCCGTCAAGGATTTCGCGCTGGGTGTGGCGAAGAAGTCGTTCCCCATCGGGCGCGGCGAGATAGTCGAGAACAGCCGCCGCTTCGAGTTTGGGCGTCTGCTCAAGCTTGCAAAGCAGTTCGGCAGCCGCTCGATGCAGACCATGGGCGTTATATATCCCTACTGGGAGAACGCGGCGCGCAGCGTTGAGGACTGGTGCGCACTGCTGACGCTTGTTGCAGTTGTCTGCGCGGCACTCCCGATAATAACGGCGCTCGTGCTCCTGATAAGGATGCTTGCCCGCGGCAAGGAAAAGCTTGAGGACGATGTCGTGCCGAAGCTCGTGGAGAACACGCAGGAGGCCATCCGCGTCCGCCAGCGCCGCCGCTGGGAAAAGAAACACGGCAGCCACGAAAAATAAATAAAACAAAACCGGACAGCGACGCTGTCCGGTTTTATTATTGCCTGTTTTTTACTCGATGCCGAGAACCTTGTAGTCCTGCGCCTCGACGGCGGACTTCATCACATCGTCCGCTACGTCCTTGCTCAGCGTTACAACGGCGGTGCCGCTGACGTGGCTGACCTCGGCGCTCTCGACGCCGTCTATAGCCTCAAGCGTCTTCTTGACGCGTGCCTCGCAGTGGCCGCACATCATACCTTCGATCTTCAGGGTCTTAGTCATTGCTTTTTCCTCCTGTTTTACGGCTTTGTGCCGTTTTTTTACGTCATGCTTGCTGCTGTACATATCAAAGAAATTCAGCCGCAGCGCGTTCGTGACAACGCAGAAGCTGCTCAGGCTCATCGCCGCCGCGCCGAACATCGGGTTGAGCTTCCAGCCCAGCGCCGAGATGAACACGCCCGCCGCAAGCGGGATGCCGATGCAGTTATAGAAGAACGCCCAGAACAGGTTCTCCTTTATATTCCGCAGCGTCGCGCGGCCAAGGCGTATCGCCGCCGGAACGTCCGACAGCGCGCTGTGCATCAGCACGATGTCCGCCGCCTCCAGCGCTATATCCGCGCCCGCGCCGATCGCGATGCCGATGTCCGCGCGGGTCAGCGCGGGGGCGTCGTTTATACCGTCGCCGACCATGGCGACCTTGCCGCGAGCTGCAAGCCCGCGCACGGCCTTCTCCTTGTCGCCGGGCAGCAGCTCCGCCATGACCTCGTCAACACCCGCCTCGCGGCCGATAGCGGCGGCGGTGCGGCGGTTGTCGCCGGTGAGCATGACTACCTGCACGCCCATATTCTTGAGCTGTCTGACCGCCTCGGCGCTGTCGGGCTTTATCGCGTCCGCGACGGCGATGATACCGAGGAGCTTACCGTCCCGCGCGAACAGCAGCGGTGTGCGGCCGCGCTCCGAAAGCTCGGTGGCCTGAATCTTCAGCCCGTCCGGAACCGTGACCAGTCCGGAGATATATGCAAGGCTGCCGCCGATAAGCTCCGCGCCGTTCAGCGTGCAGCGCAGGCCGTTGCCGGGAAGCGCGGTGAAATCCGCGACCTCCTGCGGTGCTATGCTCTCTTCCTTCGCGCGTTCCATCACGGCGGTGGCCAGTGGGTGTTCGCTGTGGCTCTCCAGCGCGGCGGCGAGCGTGAGCAGCTCGCTCTCGGTCACGCCGTCTGCCGGAAGCAGCTCCGTCACGCGAGGCTTGCCCTCAGTGATGGTGCCGGTCTTGTCGAGCGCGACTATCTCGGTGCGCCCCGCGGCTTCAAGCGCGGCGGCGGTCTTGAACAGGACGCCGTGCTTTGCGCCAAGCCCGCTGCCGACCATTATTGCTACCGGCGTTGCAAGGCCGAGCGCGCAGGGGCAGCTTATGACCAGCACCGATATCGCGCGGCCGAGCGCGAAGCCGACTGTCTGCCCCACGGCAAGCCAGACTATCAGCGTCACGAGCGCGATGGACATGACCGTCGGCACGAATATGCCGGACACCTTATCCGCAAGCTTCGCTATCGGCGCCTTGGTAGCCGCCGCATCGCTGACCATGCGGATTATCTGCGACAGCGTCGTATCCTCGCCGATGCGCGTTGCGCGGCAGCGGATATAGCCCGCCTGATTTATCGTCGCGGCGGAGACGCGATCCCCTTCCGTCTTATCGACCGGTATGCTTTCGCCGGTCAGCGCCGACTCGTCCACGGCGCTGCTGCCTTCGATAATGACGCCGTCAACGGGTATACTGTCGCCCGGGCGCACGGCGAACACATCGCCGAGCTGCACCTGCTCGACCGGAACTTCGACCTCCTCGCCGTTGCGCACGAGGCGCGCGGTCTTGGGTGCGATGGACATCAGCGCCTTGAGCGCGTCGGTCGTCTTGCCCTTGGAGCGAGCCTCCAGAAGCTTGCCGACAGTGATGAGCGTGAGTATCATGGCGGCAGACTCGAAGTACAGCTCATCCATCCACTCCATACCGCCGCCGAGGCAGAGCTGATAGAGCGCATAGACGCTGTAAATGAAAGCCGCGCCGGAGCCGAGGGCAACGAGCGTGTCCATATTCGGCGCGCGGTGAATGAGTCCCTTGAAGCCGCTGATGAAGAATCTCTGGTTGATGACCATGACAATGACCGTGAGCAGCAGCTCCGTCAGCCCCATCGCGGCATGACTGTGCGCAATCGGCTCCGGCAGCGGCCAGCCGAACATCATGTGCCCCATCGAGACGTACATCAGCGCCAGCAGAAACACGAGCGAGGCGATGAGCCTCTTTTTGAGCGCGGGCGTGGCCTTGTCGGCCAGCGCATCCTCGGCGTTCGCGCGCGACTGCGCCGGAGTTGCCGCGCCCTGAACGGACGCGCCGTAGCCCGCCGCTTCTACCGCGGAAATGACGGCGGACGCGTCCACTGCGCCGTCAACGGACATTGAATTAGTAAGCAGGCTGACGGCGCATTCCGTCACGCCCGGCACTGCCGACACCGCTTTTTCCACCCGCGCGCTGCACGCGGCGCAGCTCATGCCTGTAACATTGAAGTGCTGCATGGTTTCCTCCATGGATAATGCATTGTACCGCTTGGTACGTCTGCATTATATTACCCGTTTTTTGCGCCGTCAAGTCTTTGGTTAGATTCATCAAATCAGAATGATAAATTATATGCAAATGAACAACATAATCAGTAAACTCTATTATGCAAATAATATTATGTATATATGATTATGTAAATTAAATCCCTCCTGCGCGGCCGCACAGGAGGGAAAAGCTTTATTTTTCAAGCACCACAGTGACAAGCACAGGGTTGTGATCCGAATTTTCAAATCCGGCGTCAACGGTCTCAACGGTTCTCAGCTGCACGTTCGGCGAGAGGATCAGCCCGTCGATAACGTAGTGCTGGGTGTTCTCCGTGTCGCTCGCGTCGTAGGGCTGGTTCAGCAGACGGCAGGACGGCACGGACATGTCATAGGCCAGCGTCCAGCCATCGGGGGCAGTGTCCTCCGCGAGGATGCCCGGCTCCCAGTTTTCGGGGTGGGTATTAGGGTAGACGTCAAGACTGCCGGGGAACACCTGATTGAAGTCCCCGCCCGCGATGACGTAGTTGCCCTTCTCGTACTCGGACTGGATGAACTCGCGCAGCTGCTTTGTCTGAGCGATCTTGCCCTCGCCGTCGTCATAGGCTTCGAGATGCAGGTTGACGAGCACAAGCTGCTTGTCGCTGCCCTCGATGGGCAGGTAACTGACTAGCAGGCAGCGCTTGAGATTCGCGGTGCTGACCGGCCAGCTGAACGGGCACGGCAGGGCGATGCGCTCCGCCGAGGCTATCTCATACCTCGTCGTCGTGAAAAGGCCGCTGTTGACTCTGCCGATCGGCGGCCACGGTATCGGGACGTAGGGGCAGGAGTAGTTCAGCGCGTGAACGCCGTTGCCGCGGATAACATACCCGCTCTCGTCGATGCGGTAGGTGCGCGCGGAATCCACGTCCACCTCCTGAAGCATCATCAGATCAGGTAACAGCTCGTCCAGCGTGTCGGAGATGCCGTTGAGGTACTTCTCAACGGTAGCTCTGTCGGCGGAGGTTTTCTTCGTGCCGCCGTCCATAAAGAAGTCCTCATCCTCGCCGAGTCCCGCGTAGCCGATGTTCCAGCTCAGAACGGTCAGTTCCTCGCCCGCCTGAAGCTGCGGGGAGACGAGATCGGCAGCGCCGCCGTCGTGCTCCTCGCTTATCACTTCGAGCTGCTCGACGTCCGCGGGGCGGTACTCGGTTATGGTCAGGAACAGGATGCCGAGCGCCGCAAGCGCTACGACGGCTCCCAGCACGCAAAGGACGACTTTCAGCGCCTTTTTCATAGCTCGGCGATTACCTCGCATTCAAGCAGCACGTCCTTGGGCAGGCGCGAGACCTCAACGCAGGAGCGCGCGGGGAAGGGCTCGGTGAAATACTTGGCGTAGACGGCATTGATCGCGCCGAAATCGTCCATATGACGGATAAAAACTGTGGTCTTGACGACGCGGCTGATGTCGCTTCCCGCGGCCTTGAGCAGCTCTGCGACGTTCTTGAACACCTGATTTGCCTGCGCCTCGAGGCCGTCCGCTATCGCACCGGTCTCAGGGATGATAGGGATCTGGCCGGAGCAGAACACGAGATTTCCGACTATCTGCGCCTGGGAATAGGGGCCGATCGCTGCGGGGGCTTTGTCTGTTGATACAGTTTTCATTTTGGAATTTCCTCCTTTTATGATATTTAAAATACTTTTTGGCTCAAATATGTTATCAGTCCATCAGAATGGTGTAGCCGTGCGCCTTCAGCGCATCCATGACGGCCTTGCCATGCTCCTCGCCGGCGACCTCGCAGGCCACGCTGACGGTGGTCTCGTTCGGGTTCAGCCCCTGGCTGAGCTTGTCGTGCTGCACGGTGAGGATATTCGCGCTCATGGAGGCGAGAATGTGCAGCAGCTGCTCCAGACTGCCCGGACGGTCGAGCAGCTTGACCGCGAATTTTATGCGGCGGTGCCGCGCGACGAGCCCCTGCTCGATGATGCTCTGCACGAAGCTGACGTCAATATTGCCGCCGGACATGACGCATACGACGCGCTTGCCCTTCACGTCGAGCTTGCCGCTGAGCACTGCGGCGAGCGGCGTCGCGCCCGCAGGCTCGACTATCTGCTTGCAGCGCTCCATGAGCAGCAGTATCGCGGAGGATATCTCCATATCCGACACCGTGACCACGCCGTCGGCATAGCGGTTGATGAGATCGACCGTGATGTCGCCCGGCGACTTGACGGCGATACCGTCAGCAATAGTGGAAGCCGTGTCGGTCGATATCAGGCGCTTGGCCTTGTAGCTCCGGGCGATGGCGTCCGCCCCCTCGGCCTGTACGCCGTAAACCTTGACGCGCGGGTTTATCTGCTTTATCGCAGCCGCGACACCGGCCAGAAGTCCGCCGCCGCCCGCGGGCGCGATGACTATATCCACACTCGGCAGGTCGCCGAGTATTTCAAGGCCGAGAGTGCCCTGACCGGCGATGACCTCAAGGTCGTTATACGGGTGCAGGAAGGTAGCCCCTTCCTCCTCGCATATCTCGCAGGCGCGCTTGTACGCGTCATCATAGCAGTCTCCGGCGAGGACGACCCGCGCGCCGTAGTTCTCTGTCGCCTGTACCTTTGCGATGGGCGCGGCCTTGGGCATAACTATCGTGGCCGGAATGCCGAATTTCCTCGCCGCGCAGGCGACGCCCTGCGCGTGGTTCCCTGCGGATGAGGCAACGACCGCCTGAAGCCCGCCGCGTTCCATGAGCGCGGCGATCTTATTGCTCGCACCGCGTATTTTGAATGAGCCGGTCTTCTGGCGATTCTCGCACTTCAGGTAAATATCGCCGCCGGTCATGGCGGAAAAGGTTGCCGAATGGTCAAGCTCCGTGTGGTGCAGGATCGGCTTCAGCCGCTCTGCCGCAAGCTCGAAATCTTTCAGTTCGATGTTCATGCGTATTGCCTCCCGATATTGGTTTTATATATTATATTACTTTACGGCGCTAAAGGCAATGCGCATTTTAATATTTGTTTTTATTGCCACTATTTGCGGCTTATGGTATACTATATTGTATTATATTTTTTGAGGACTTTTATGGAAACGGAAAAGAAAACAGAAAAACAAAGTAATTTCAGACTGATATTGAGCTTTCTGAAGGGCAGCAAGGCGCTGTTCGCGGTGTGCATAATCTCGGCGGCGCTCATGGCGCTGGCCGACATGGTCATCCCGCAGATAATCCGCGCTGCGATAGACAACGCCATCGGCGGCGCACCGGCGGATTATCCGGCGACGGTAATGCGGCTGGTTGACAGGGGCGGCGGCTTTGCCTACCTCGGAGAGCACCTGTGGATAATGGCGCTGGCAATAGTCGCGGTCGCGCTCGTGAAAGCGGTAAGTCAGTATCTCTTCCGCCTGACAAACTCCATGGCGGCGGAAACCATGGTCAAGACCATGCGCGACGGGCTTTTCGAGCACATCGAGCATCTGCCCTTCGCGTGGCACATGAAAAACCGCACCGGCGATATCATCCAGCGCTGCACCTCGGACATCGACACGATGAAAAACTTCATCTCCGAGCAGATGACCTCGATACTCCGCATTATAATTCTGCTCGTGATGGCGGTCATATTCATGCTGGGCATGAACGTCCGGCTGACCATCATCGCGCTGATACCCGTCCCGATCATAATCTGCTACTCACTGCTCTACTATAAGCGCGTAGGCGACGGTTTCCTTGACTGCGACGAGAACGAGGGCAAGCTCTCGGCCATGGCGCAGGAGAATCTGACGGGCGTGCGCGTAGTGCGCGCGTTCGGGCGCGAGCGCTATGAGCGCGACCGTTTCGAAGATCAGAACGAATACTACACCTCGAAATGGGTGCGCCTTGCAAAGGTGATGAGCCGCTACTGGTCAAGCTCCGACGTGCTGTCCGGCACGGAGGTGCTGCTGGTCGTCGTGTTCGGCGCGGTGTTCACTCTGCGCGGCGAGATTACCGCAGGCGAATACGTGACCTTTATCTCGTATAACTCGATGCTGGTCTGGCCTGTGCGTATGCTCGGCCGCATGATATCCGAAATGAGCAAGGCCGGCGTGTCCGTGGAGCGCATAGCGTACATCATGAATTCCCCCGTCGAGCAGGACAAGCCCGGCACAACGGAGCCTGATCTCAGCGGCGACATCCGCTTTGAGCACGTGAACTTCGCCTACGAGGGCTGTCCGGAGATCCTACACGACATCGACTTCACTATGCCTGCAGGCTCCGTCCTCGGCATCCTCGGCGGCACTGGCAGCGGCAAATCTACGATGATGTTCCTGCTTGACAAGCTCTATGAGCTGCCGCCCGAAAACGGCAGAATAAGCATCGGCGGCGTGGACATCAACGACATCAGCACGCCCTATCTGCGCGAAAATATCGGCATGGTGCTTCAGGAACCGTTCCTGTTTTCGCGCTCCATCGCAGAGAACATCTCCATCGCGGGCGAGGAGGTCGATATGGCCGCCGTGCGCGAGGCTTCCCGCGCGGCCTGCCTCGACGAGACCGTCGGGGGCTTCACGCAGGGCTACGACACCTTTGTCGGTGAGCGCGGAGTGACGCTCTCCGGCGGTCAGAAGCAGCGCGCCGCCATCGCGCGCACGCTGATGCGCCGTCAGCCCATTATGATATTCGACGACTCTCTCTCCGCGGTCGACACCGAGACCGACGCGAAGATACGCGCCGAGCTTGAGCGGCGCTTTGGCTCGGCCAGCATCATCCTGATATCCCACAGAATAACCACCCTTGCCAAGGCCGGTCAGATACTCGTGCTCGACAAGGGGCGCATAGCCGAGCGCGGCACGCATGACGAGCTTGTCGCCGCGAACGGAATATACCGCAAGATCTACGATATCCAGACCGCGGGTGCGGAGGAGGCGGCAAAATGAAAAAAGCAGAAAGATCCGGCCTCCCCTTTTTCGGCATCGGCAAGATAATCCCCTACCTCGCAAGGTACAAAAAGCGGGTCTACGCCATGCTGTTCTGCGGTCTGCTCGGCAGCGTTGTCGATATTGCGCAGCCGATCCTGCAGCGCTATTCGATAAATCACTTCATCGGCGGCGGAACGCTCGATACTCTGCCGTGGTTCATCGCGATCTACTTCGGCACGATCCTTCTCTCCGCCGCGGCAAACTACATCTCCTGCACCGACGCCACCTGCCTTGAGGTCTGGATAGACCGCGACCTCCGAAACGATGCCTTCGCGCATCTGCAGACACTGTCCTTCTCCTACTTCAACCAGAACAGCGTCGGCTATATCCACGCCCGCGTAATAAGCGACAGCTCGCGTATCGGCTCGCTGTTCTCATGGACGCTCATCGACGGCGTGTGGCAGATGGCCTACCTCGTCGGCGCGATAATCGTCATGCTCGTCATAAACGCGAAGCTCGCGCTTATGGTGCTGACGATAATGCCGATCATCGTGCTGCTGTTCTCGGTGTTCCAGAGCCGCCTTGTCCGCGTCAACCGCGAGGTGCGCGAGATAAACTCGAAAATAACCGGCAACTTCAACGAGGGCATCACCGGCGCAAAGACGATAAAGACGCTGGTCATTGAGGACAAGATACACGACGGCTTCGTCGCCGACACCGCCGCCATGCGCAAGAAGACCGTGCGCGCCGCGCATCTGCGCGGGCTTTTCGCCTCGACAATGGGCTTCGCCTCGTCACTCGCGCTTGCGATAGTCCTGTGGCGCGGCGGCTACATCGCCGCAAGCGAGGTCGGCACTTTCTCGATGTTCATGTCCTACGCACAGGGCATGATGGAGCCGGTGCGCTGGATAATCGACAGCATTTCCGACCTCATCACGACGCAGGTCAACATCGAGCGTCTGTCGAAGCTGCTTGAGACGAAGTCCGACGTTGTGGATTCTCCGGAGGTCATCAAGAAATACGGCGATTGCTTCGACCCGAAGCGTGAGAACTGGGAGCCGATAAAGGGCGACATTGAATTTGACGACGTCAGCTTCAAATACCCCGACGGCGACGAATATATTCTCGAGCACTTCAGCCTTAATATTCCATTCGGCACGAACATCGCCATCGTCGGCGAGACGGGCGCGGGCAAATCCACGCTCGTGAACCTCATCTGCCGCTTCTATGAGCCGACGTCCGGCCGCGTCCTCATCGACGGGCGCGACGCACGCGAGCGCTCGCAACTCTGGCTGCACTCCGCGATAGGCTACGTCCTTCAGACGCCGCACCTCTTCTCCGGCACCGTGCGCGAGAACCTGCTCTACGGCAACCCGAACGCGACCGACGAGGATATCCGCCGCGCGCTGGAGCTTGTCTCGGCGCAGGGCGTGGTGGATAAGCTTGAAAACGGGCTTGAGACCGACGTCGGCGAGGGCGGCGACATGCTCTCCACCGGCGAAAAGCAGCTGCTGTCCTTCGCTCGCGCGATTCTCGCCGACCCGCGCATCCTCGTGCTCGACGAGGCGACAGCCTCGGTCGACACGATAACGGAGCAGAAGATACAGTCCGCCATAGACACGATAATCCACGGCCGCACCTCGATAGTCATCGCGCACCGTCTCTCCACCGTGCGCAATGCCGACCTCATCCTCGTCGTTGACGACGGCAAAATTATCGAGCAGGGCACGCACGAACAGCTCATGTCCCGCCGCGGCAGCTACTACCGCCTGTACACCCGCCAGTATGAGGACGAGGCGACAAGCAGACTTCTGAGCTGAGGCCGAAGCCTTTAACCATTTAATTTTTGGAGTACCCGTATGGACACAATGACAGAATACCTGCTCACAGGCGCAAAGTATCTGATGATACTTCTGTCCGTCATCATACTCATCCGCTGTCTGCGTTCTATGTTCAGCGTGCGGTATGATCCGGAGGTCTGGGGCCATATGCGCGTCGGCAACGAGCGCATCCCCGTCAACCATTGGGAAAACTTAATAGGGCGCTCCCGCTCGGCGGACATCCGTGTAGACCGTGAGGGCGTCAGCCGAGTGCACGCCGTTCTCACGCGCAGCGACCACGGGGTCTGGACGATCTATGACATCTTCTCCAAGGGCGGAGTCTGGGTCAACGGCGAGCGCGCGGACGACAACGGTCTGACCGTTGAGGACGGGGACGCCATAAACCTCGCCGGCAACGTGATGCGCTTTTACGACACAACGCCGGAAAAGCGCCAGAAGCTTGAAGAAAAGCGTGAGGCGGCGGGGCTTGCCGTGTCCCCCGCGCTGACGCTCTTTGACCTGACGCTGTTCGAGCTGCTGCTCCTTGCGCAATACGTATATTCCGCGGCGAAGGAAAACCTGTTCCCCATCGCGCTCGCCTTCGGGACACTCATTCTCCTTCAGCTCTGCTGCTATAACGCGATGCGGCTGATGGGACGCTCCGGCTTCGAGGTCGAAACGCTGGCGTTCTATCTCACGGCGCTCGGCCTCGCGGTCGCCGCGTCGTCAACGCCGGAGGATATGTATAAGCAGATTTTGCTCATTCTGGTGAGCGTGCTGCTGTTCCTGTTCGGCGGCTGGTGGCTCCGCAGCCTCAAGCGCAGCGCCGTTATGCGCACGCCCGTCGCGGTGCTGGCGCTGGCGCTGATGGCACTGAACGTGCTGACAAGCGAGTCGGTCAACGGCGCGCGCAACTGGCTCGAGGTTGCCGGATACTCGCTCCAGCCCTCCGAGCTTGTCAAGGTCGCGTACATCTATGTCGGAGCGTCCACGCTCGACCGGCTGTACCGCCGCCGGAACCTGTATTCATACATCGCCTTCTCCGCGGCCTGCGTCATCGCGCTCGCGCTGATAGGTGACTTCGGCACGGCGCTCATATTCTTTGCGACCTTCCTTGTGATATCCTTCATGCGCTCCGGCTCCATCGCCACCGTTATACTCGCGGTCACGGGGGCAGGACTTGCGGGCTTCCTCGCGGTGAGCGTCAAGCCGTACATTGCCCAGCGCTTTGCAAACTGGGGGCATGTGTGGGAGGATATCTACAACACCGGCTTCCAGCAGACCCGCGCGATGTCCGCCGCCGCATCCGGCGCGCTCTTCGGCAAGGGCGCGGGCAGCGGCTGGCTGCACAATGTTTTCGCCGCGAACACCGACATGGTTTTCGCCATGATATGCGAGGAGCTGGGGCTCATCATCGCCCTTTGCTCCATCGCCGCGATACTGGTTCTCGCCTTTTTCGCCGTGCGCAGCGCAAGCCGCAGCCGCAGCGCGTTCTATTCCATCGCCGCCTGCGCGACAGTGAGCATGCTGCTCGTGCAGCTGTCGCTGAACGTTTTCGGCTCTCTGGATATCCTGCCGTTTACCGGCGTGACCTTCCCATTCGTCTCCCGCGGCGGCACGTCGCTTCTCTCCTGCTGGATGCTCATGGCTTTCATAAAAGGCTCCGACACGCGGCGCGAGGGCAGCTTTGCGGTGAGACCCGTGACCGCCGAATCGCGCGCCGAGGAGGACGAGGAAGAAGACGAATACGAAGAGGATGATTATGACGGGGAGGACGCGGAATGAAAAAGATAAGCAGACGCGCTATATCCGTGCTCCTCATCGCGGCAGCCGTCATATTCGGCTGCGTCGTATACGTGCTGCGCTATATCGACGACGGGCGCTCATGGGCCTTGGCTTTTTCCAGCGCCAACTCCGGCTCCTCCGGACTTATAAGCGACCGCAACGGCGTCGTTCTCGCCCGCTTCGGCGGCGGCACTAATCTCTACGCCGACGACGAACAGACCCGTCTCAGCTGCTATCACGCCCTCGGCGACTATACGGGCGCGACAGCGACGGGCGTAATAAACAACTTCTGGGACGATATGCAGGGCTTCAGCCTCGTCACGGGAACGACCAAGGCGCAAAGCTTTGCGATGTCCCTGAACATCGACAGCAGACTGAACAACACCGCCTACGAGGCTCTTGCCGGACGAAACGGCGCCGTACTCGTGATGAACTACAAAAACGGCGAGCTTCTGTGCATGGTGTCCTCCCCGTCCATCGACCCCTTGGCGGATAATTCGAACCCGCCCGACGGCGCATATATAAACCGCTGTCTCTCCGCGTCGTTCACGCCAGGCTCGGTGTTCAAGCTCATAACGGCGGCGGCCGCCATCGAGAACATTCCCGATATCTTCTCCCGCACGTATTACTGCGAGGGCAGCTATACGATAGCCGGAGTTGAGATATACTGCTCCGGAACGCATTACACGCAGACCTTTGAGCAGGCGCTCGCCAATTCCTGCAACTGTGCTTTCGCGCAGATAACCGTAAGTCTCGGTCAGGACACAATGGTGGAATACGTGAAAAAATACGGCTTTCTCGACGCGCAGAGCCTTGACGGCATCTCGACCGCCGCGGGCAGCTACCCGACGGAGTTTGTCGGCGATCCCGAGCTTGCGTGGTCGGGCATCGGCCAGTCCACCGATCTTGTCTGCCCCTATTCCCTGCTGCGCTATGTCGCCGCCATCGCAAACGGCGGCACTCTGTGCGAGCCGCGGCTCGTGATGAGCGGCGCGGAAGCGGAAAAATCGCAGCTTATGGAGGCCGATACGGCGGACAAGCTCAAGCAGATGATGAGCTACAACGTTGTCTCTCACTACAGCTCCGACAGGTTCCCGGGGCTTAATGTCTGCGCCAAGACCGGCACCGCGGAGCTTGGCGACGGCACGAGTCACGCGTGGTTCGCCGGATTTCTGGACGACGAGGCGCACCCCTACGCGTTTGTGGTTCTCGTTGAGCGCGGCGGAGGCGGCCTGACGAACGCCGGCGCGGTGGCGAACACGGTGCTTCAGGTGGCAGTCGGAAACTGAACGCAAATCCATACTGATTTACGAGGAAATTCAACATGATCGACATTTCCGTAAGCTCGCTGGTAAAATCCTTCGAGCTTGGCAAAAATATTCTGGACGGTCTGACCTTCACGGTCAACTCCGGCGAGCGCGTCGGCATCCTCGGCCATAACGGATGCGGAAAGACGACGCTGTTCCGCATACTCGCGGGCGAGATTGGCTGGGACGAGGGCGAGGTAATGGTAGCGCCGAGCAAACGGCTCGGCCTCATCTCTCAGATTCCCGTCTACCCTGACGGCTGGACGACCGAGGACGTGCTGCGCTCGGCGCACAAGCGTCTGTACGAGATAAGCGACCGGCTCGACGAGCTGGGGCTTCTCATGGAGCACGACCAGTCCCCCGCGCTTCTGCAGGAGTACGACCGCCTGAGTGACGATTTCCGCCGCCTCGGCGGCTACGATATGGACACAGCTCGAAACCGCGTCGCAAACGGTCTTGACATCCCCGCCGCCATGCGCGAACAGCCGTTCGACTCCCTCTCCGGCGGCGAAAAGACCCGCGTCAACCTCGCGCGGCTCATCCTTGAGGACACTGACATTCTCCTTCTCGACGAGCCGACGAACCACCTTGACCTGCACGCTACCGAGTGGCTCGAGGATTACCTGCTGCATTTCAAGGGCACCGTGCTCTCGATAAGCCACGACCGCTGGTTCATCGACCGCGTAGCGCAGCGCTGTATCGAGATCGTTGACGGCAAGGCGGAGTTCTACTCCGGCGGCTACAGCTTCTATCTCGAGGAGCGACAGCGCCGCTTTGAGGAGAAGATGCGCAAATATGAAAAGGATCAGGCCAAGATAGAGCAGCTCACCCGCGCTGCGGAGCAGATGCATCTCTGGGCGTTCATGGGCAACGACAAGCTGCATAAGCGCGCCTTTTCCATGGAAAAGCGCATCGAAAAGCTGTCTCACACCGAGAAGCCCACCGAGCAGAAGAAGCTCTCCGTCAAGTTCCGCCAGCGCGAATTTGAGGGCGACGAGGTCCTCGTGATGGAGGGACTTTCGAAAAGCTTCGGCGAAAAGAAGCTGTTTTCCGGCCTTGACCTCACCGTCACCGGCGGCGAGCGCATCGCGCTCATCGGCGACAACGGCACCGGTAAATCCACGCTCGTCAAGCTCATCATGGGCGACGAAACGCCGGACGCCGGATACGTATACCGCGGCCCCGCAGTGCGTACGGCCTATCTGCCGCAGATGGTCAGCTTCTCCGTTCCGGAGCGCTCGGCCTACGACACCATGCTTTACGACTGCCGCTGCCAGCCGCAGGAGGCGCGCGACAGGCTCGCGGCCTTCGGCTTCCGCGGCGAGGACGTATTCACGCCGGTCGGCACGCTGTCCGGCGGCGAGAAGAGCCGCCTGCGGCTGTGTATGCTGATGGGCGCGGACATAAACTTCCTGATACTCGACGAGCCGACGAACCATCTCGACATCGCCAGCCGCGAATGGATGGAGGATGCGCTGTCCGATTATGAGCAGACGCTGCTCTTTGTCTCGCACGACCGATATTTTATAGAGAAGTTTGCGACCCGCATATGGGCGCTGGCCGACGGCCGGATAACCGATTTCCGCGGCGGCTACAGCGAATTCTGCCAGTGGCGCGACCGGCAGGAGGTGTTCCGCCAGAACGAGCGCGCCGCGCAGAAAAAGAAGGAGCCAAAGGCCGAACCTAAGAAAAAGCCCGTGCAGGGCAACGACAAGGCCATCGCCAAGGCAGAGCGTGAGATCGCGAAGCTTGAGGCTAAGATTGCGGCGCTCGACGCCGAGGCCGAGGCCAACGGCAGCGACTATCAGAAGCTCATGGAGCTGTCCGCCGAGCGCGAAGGGCTTGAAAACGAGCTTCTGGAGCTATATGAACAGTGGGAGGAGCTGAACGGATGAACGGTCTGAAAAGTATACCGAACTGGATACTCTGGACTGCCGCGCTGCTCGCGGCGGCGCTGGTGTTCCGCTTTGCGATGCGCGGCTACGCGTACATAGGCTACACGCTGGCCTTCATCGCCGCCCTGATAGTGCTGCATCACTATCTGCCGCGCGGCGCGTGGCGCGCCGTGACGGCGCTGGTGTGCGTCGGGCTTATATATTTCTGCATCGTGGAGATACCGATAATCGCAAATTCGCGCACGGATAAGGATCCTGAACGGAAGTACCTCGTCGTGCTCGGCGCCGCCGTGCACGGGTCGACGCCGTCTCTCTCCATGGCGCACCGGCTCGAGGGCGCGCTCGGCTATCTCGAAGCCTATCCGGATTCTATTGCGATAGTCAGCGGCGGTCAGGGGAACGGCGAGGATATCAGCGAGGCGCAGGCGATGTACGATTGGCTGACAGCGCACGGCGTCGCGCCGGAGCGGGTCATTATGGAGAACAGATCGACCTCGACGATGGAGAACCTTGAGTTCTCATACAGGATAATCCGCGAGCGCGGGGACGAACCTGAAGGCAATGTCGCCATCGTCTCCAGCGGATATCATCTCTACCGCGCAAAGGAGATGTCCAAAATGCTGGGCGTCGCCGCAGCGGGCGTCGCGGGCGCTCCGGATTACCCGCTGATAACCCTGAACTTTTTCATCCGCGAGGCGTTCGGCGTAACGCACCTGTGGGTGCTTGGAAACTGAGATATCCGTCCCCGGCATAAATTATTTCCGAGGTGATAAGATGAACTATTCCGACGAATACCGCGCCAGGCTATGCACGGCCGACAAGGCGGTGCGGCTTGTCAAAAACGGAGACTGGGTCGATTACGCGTCCAACAACGCTAAGCCCGTCCTGCTCGACCGCGCGCTTGCCCGGCGCAGAGACGAGCTGCACGGCGTGAAAATACGCGGGAATCTGACCCCGGGGCCGCTCGCCGTTGTGGAGTGCGATCCTGAGATGGAGCACTTTGTCTACCACACATGGCACTGCTCCGGCTACGAGCGCAAGCTCTGCGACGCGGGGCGCGCGTTCTTCACGCCGATGATCTTCCGCAACCTCGGCTGGTACTACCGTACCCAGCTGACGGTCAACGTCGCGATGTTCTGCGTCTCCCCCATGGACAGCCACGGCTATTTCAGCTTCGGCGGCTCCACCGGCGTATGCCGCGACATCGCCGACACCGCGGACGTCATCATTCTCGAGGTCAACGAGGCCGTTCCGCGCGTTTTAGGCGAGGGCGAGAGCATCCACATATCCGAGGTGACGCACGTCGTTGAGGCGGGCAGGCTTCCGCTGTGGGACATGCAGTCCCCTGAGCCGTCGGAGACGGACACGATGATCGCCCGCCACATCTTCCCGCACATTCACGACGGGGCGACAGTGCAGCTCGGCATCGGCGGTATGCCGAACGCGCTCGGCAGGCTCATTGCGGAGTCCGACCTGCACGATCTCGGCATGCACACGGAGCTGTGCTCCGACGGGTATCTCGCGATGTTCCGCGCCGGTAAGCTCACGAACCGCCGCAAGCCGCTGCACACCGGCAAGGGTGTGTACGGGCTCGCTGTCGGCAGCGAAGAGCTGTACGACTGGATAAACGACAACCCCGGCCTCATGGCCATGCCTCTCAGCTACGTCAACGACCCGTACGTCATCGCGCAGAATGACGGCATGATCTCGATAAACGGCTGTCTGAACGCCGACCTCTACGGGCAGGTCGCATCCGAAAGCGCGGGAACGCGCCAGATAAGCGGCACCGGCGGCCAGCTGGATTTTGTGACCGGAGCGACGCTGTCCCTCGGCGGCAAGGCATTTTTGTGCATGAGCAGCACCTTCCGCGACAAGGCCGGAGTTCTCCATTCTCGCGTGCTGCCGCGCTTCGGCGGCGATATTATCACAACGCCGCGCAGTCAGGCGTATTACGTTGTCACCGAATATGGCGCGGCGAATCTCGCCGGACGCAGCACGTGGGAGCGTGCGGACGCGATGATATCCATCGCCCACCCCGACTTCCGCGACGAACTTATACGCGCGGCAGAGCAGCAGAAAATATGGCTGCCGTCAAATAAAAGATAAATACAAGGACGAAATATGGAACTGGAACTGCACAAAGGCCGTCCGGCCGACAAGCGCATCGACAAGGAAGAGCGCTGCTACGCGCTTCTCGACTCGCTTGGGATAGAATATTACCGCGTCGACCATGAGCACGCGGACACAATTGAGGCCTGCCACGGCATAGAGTCCGTGTTGGGCTGCGGGATATGCAAGAATCTGTTTCTGTGCAACCGGCAGGCGACGGAGTTTTATCTTCTGCTCCTCCCCGGCGACAAGCCGTTCAAGACGAAGCTCCTATCAAAGCAGATAGGCTCGGCGCGGCTGTCGTTCGCGTCCGCGGAGCACATGGAGGCACTTCTGGATATCACGCCCGGCTCCGTCAGCGTACTGGGGCTGATGAACGACGCTCAGCGCCGCGTACACCTGCTTATAGATAACGACCTGCTCGCCGACGAATATCTCGGCTGCCACCCCTGTATAAACACCTCCACTCTGCGCATCGCAATGGGCGACGTGCTGCACAAGCTCATCCCCGCCATGGGGCATGAACCGGCCTTCGTCATTCTGCCGTGGAACCCTGAAGAATAACAAAACGCCGTCCCCGTGAACGAAAAGTTCACGGGCACGGCGTTTATGTATCGTTTTATTTTCGCACGTACACGCGCGGGACGCGCTTTGACACCGCGCAGAGAAGCTCATACGGTATCGTTCCGGCAGCGTCGGAGAGCATGGCGAGAAGCCGCTCGCCCTGTTCATCCAGCGTATGCGCCCGGGCGCGGTTGGTATCTTCCAGAATATGGCGATAGGATACCAGCGCAGGATCCTCCATATAAGCGCGCAGCGTTTCCTCCGGAAGCGCCAGGATCTCCGGATCCACAAAGGCACATTTTGTGCTCATGGCCACATACAGATTCATCGCCATGCCTTCCATGCGCTGATACTCTGCATCGCCGTTGTCGCTGTTTTTCAGGAGGGACGCGTACAAGTATACGCGTTCCACCGCCTGCAGCGTTTCATAAATAGTGTCCAGGCCAGCTTTCATCTGCGCAGACGAGGCGCCCAGCGTACCGGCCAGTGCACCTACAGCATCTACAGCCTGCGCCGCAGCAGCATATGCTTTCTCCCAAGCCGCCTGATCGGGAAAGATGGGACTGAGATCCCATTGGTAAGCAGCATCCATTTCCTTTCTCGTTTTCAGTTTCATCGCACGAATTCCTTTCCACGGTCTTCAGCCGTTCCGGGCTTCTTTGCCTGTGATCTGCTCCACATCGATGCGGATGACATGGGCAGCCTTTGCATATTTTTCCACCATAGCGTCAAATTTATCCATGTCTGCGCCAGAGTATTTTTCGCTGATGCAGCGCAGGGCCCGGATCCGCTCCGCATCATCCTCCACAATGGAGGCCTGGCCGCGCAGCACCGCCGAGGCATAACTCATGGTATATTCAGCAGAAACCGCCTTATAATACGATACCGCTGTCAGCGCCACTTTGGGGTTGTGTTTCAAAAGAGA
>ERZ772876.432-NODE-432-length-56343-cov-8.219603_pt1 | contig 56343 bp, 48 predicted proteins | sample MGYA00580584_ERZ772876 | MGnify/ENA primary metagenome ERZ772876 (study PRJEB29015, sample SAMEA2737728) | human gut metagenome | biome: human gut; feature: human-associated habitat; material: faeces | place: China | collected 2012 ... | reverse complement strand
GACGAAACATGATGATACAAGCGGTGCTTGGCAATCCGCATCACCCGGAATACGGAGTGGCAACTATCCCGTTCCCCATCCCCCACGACCAGTACGCACACTGCATGGAGCTGCTGGAGGCGTTGGAAATTGGCGACGCGGTCAAAGCCGACTGCCAGGTGCAGGAGATCAACAGCTTTTACTCTGTGCTCAAGCGCACGGAGATGCTTACGGTCAATGTGGAGGAGCTGAACTACCTCGCCAAGCGGCTGGATAGCTTTGATACCGGCGAAGCCGCACAGTTTCAGGCGATGGCCCACAAGCTGGAGCTTTTTGAACTGAAGGATCTGATCAACCTGACCTTCTGCTGCCAACAGGCTACAGTCATTACAAACTTTTCTGACCTCTCCACCGTTGGCCGGGATCACTACATGAACCTGCACGGCGGCTGCGCCAAAACGGAGGAATTGAATGCATTGGATGGTGAGGCAACAGCAAGGCAGCTCATCGAGAGCGGATGCGGCACGATCACGCCCTACGGCGTGGTCTATGATAACGGCATGAAACTGGAGCAGATCTATGATGGTCAGTTTTTTCCCTGCTATTATTACGAGCCAAAGCCCATTACCGTTGCGCTAACCTCTAAAGTCGAGCCGGAGGATACCGCGCATATTACATGGCTGTACCTTCCCATGGCGCAGGAGGAAATTGACCGCACCCTCCAGCGTGCAGGCATCACGGATCCTGCGGATGCCCGGCTTCGCTTGGAGGACACTCAGCTGCCGGATGAAGTGGGCGTGCTGCTGGATATGGAACAGGAAAGCCTTGCGGATCTCAATGCACTGGCGCAGGCAGCGGATGCGCTTTCCTCGGATGCCATCAAAAAGCTGGGCGCTGTGGTAACGCTGGCGAAGCCTCAAAATGCAGAACAGGTCAAGAATCTCGTGGAGAATCTCGACCTGTTTGATTTCGCTCCCGGCGCACATTCCCCGGTAGAGTATGGGAAGTACATGATTCAGCAGTCCGGTCACTTTGACTATGATGAGAATCTGGATGAGTTCTATGACTACGAGGGCTACGCCGTGCAGCGCATGAATGAGGAGGACGGAATATTTACAGGCAGAGGCTATATCGCCTACAAGGGCGATATCAGTTTGGCGGAGATCATGGATGGCAGTCAGTGTAGCCGCATGGAGATGGGAGGCATGACATGATCATTCAAGCGGAACTGAAGCGAAAGCAGTCCGAGTACGAAGGCGAAACCTGCACCGTGGATAAGGTCATCGAATTGCCCGCCCAGCGGTTTCAGCAGTTCAGCCGTGCCCTGCTGGCGGATTATGATTTCATCGCAGAGAACAAAAATGCTATCCGACACGATGATGACGCCAGGCACTGCCTGCTCATTCTCGATGCAGACGGAACAGACGGCTTCCTTGTTGACCCGCAGGGCTATAACTACGCCCGGTACAGCGCCTTTGTTCCGAATGCCCGCAGTCTGCTGACACAGGATATGGAAACCGACCGCAGCTATCTTTCGCCGGCAGAACCTTGGCGGGACGAGAGCCGGGATGAAATGCTCCGCATGACATTGCGCGTCGAGGGAAAGCCGGACTACACTCTCGTCCTCCCCGCCGACGAGGAATATCTCGATGCTGTGAAGGCTTACCTCGACATCGATGTTTTCGCAGACGCGATGCTCCGTGATATTCGTTTCAAGGTGCCTTACATCGGTGAACTGATCTGCGACACGGATTGCCCCGCCGTGGAGGATTATAATGACTTTGCGGAAGCGTTAGAAGGTATCTGGCAGCAGGACGGTGCGCTCCTGACCTATGCCGCCGTGCTGGAGGCTGAGAAGCCGGAAACTCTGCGTGGAGCTTTAGACCTCCTGCAGAATCTGGATAACTACCAGCGCATCGTAGATGCCTACGGCTATGGACAGCGGCGCTTACAGGAAACTCTGGGGCTGAACGATGAGGCCGTCTGCGAACTGGAAGGCTACATGGACTTTGAAAAGTACGGCGCTGACTGCATGGAGCATGACGGTGTGGTGGAAACGGAGTTCGGGCTCCTGCGGCGGCTGGATTCGTCCTTTCTGGAGCAGGTGCAGGGGCAACAGATGACACTCTAAGCAAAATTTGCTATCGCAAATTAATTGGAATTGAACTCCAACAGCTCTAAAAGACTCAGTTCAATTAACCCATGTACAGTTAGCTCACATGCAACCACCCATGGTAAGAATAACTTTTGTGTGTTTATATCCTCTATTCTTAGCACTACATTCCATTACAATGAAATAGTCACTATCATTTTCGGACATCACAGCAATTCCTTGCGAATACGGAGTCTTCCAAAGTGGTTTTACACCGTAATAAGAGGCAACAACCTCATTTAATGGATTTGGGGCATTCACATCAAATCCATTCTCCAGCAACCATGCATGGTAATTTTTTAGTGCAGGAGGCGGGCCCATTATTTGAAAAGACATCAGTATTGCCAGCTGAGAATGCATTTCCTTTTCAATATCAATTATATACTTCTCAGCAGGATCAAGTTCATATTCGCACTCAGAAGACATTCTTTTAAATCTTTCATTAAGATTGATTTTTCGCATTACTATTCTCCCCATTAACATCCATTTCTTCCGTTGGTCTTGTGTCAGCATACATCTGTGGCTGTGACACAAATTTGTCTACAGCTAAAAATGACCTGCCTAAATCATTTAGTCTAAGTACCATCATATATTCAACAACTTCCCCAGAATGATCAATGCTTCGCATAGGACTTAACTTTTGACGAAAATCTTCAAATGAATCACCTACAACTAACCACTCTCCGCCCTCCTTATCATAGTAACAATGATATTCACGCCAAAGCGCCTCATCTGCGTCTTCAAAGAAGTCTTCGTCAGCGGAAAAATCTGCCCATGGGAATAGTTTCGGGAAAACTTCTGTATATGGGGTGAAAGGGAACCAATATGGATATAAATAGGTTTCAATACTATTTCCATCATCCACAATCAATTCCGTTTCACCCCTGCCGCTGCTTTTGTTCACCCATTCTTCAGCGTGTAGCTTGACAATTCCTCCATCTTGAATTATCTGCATAAACTTCTTTTGAGAGAGCAGAAAATTATAATTTATGATATGCTCCGGCAAGTTCGTAAAGGAGAGTAATTCTTCGTTTGACGAATCGTTTAAGAAAATTTGGTTTAAAGGAATCCTAACGAAAAAACCGGTTCCTTTTCCATGGTTAGTTCTTTCAACAGTTTCTACTGTTAATCGCTGCCAAATACATATATCATTATCTGGATTGTATAGAACTACTATGCATGGCAGAGAATTTGTTGTCCAATAATTATACTGTCTGAGATTAATACCCCGAAAAATAATGCAATTATTTTTCGTTTCTTTGAACCAACTGGAACCCGACTTGATTTGTAGCGCAAGAAGCTGTTTTGGTTTACCCGATTGTTCAATAAACTCCATATGGGCATCGATACCGACATCATCAACCGGTTGTTCCCGAAACATCCACCCGTTTTGTGCGGCAATTTTCCCACAATGGTATACGCCTATTCGCTCAGTTGAATTAGCCATAGTTCCCCCTTATACTATAGAGAATATTTAATGTTTATTTAAGCCATTATAATTCATTGACTCATGTTTCACAATGGATTCTTGCAAATTAGCAATACGACATCTTTGCAAGATGTATTTCATCAATAATTCAACTTTCAGAGAGGCAGACTATTTATTATGAGTCAATTTCGCCCGCCCAAATAAGGCGGACTTGTTTTTGCTCAGCTTTCCACCAAGGACAAGCAATTAGCCACCATCAACCATCTCCAAGACTTTAGATATAGCAGCGAGTGGCATGCTTTGCAACCAAGAGGCCCCTTGTTTCTATGGCAGCTGCGCAGATTCCCGTTGACTTGTGGGCAGTCCTGTGGTAGTTGTGTTGTGTACCGACACAGGACGGAAAAGAAAAAATGAAAAATGGAGGTACAAAATGAAAAAACTGCAAATCATGGCGGGTATGCTGTGCGTACTGCTCCTCGCAGGATGCGGCGGAGCCGGAGCATCTGCGAAAACGATAGAAGGAGATCCGCCGCAAGTGGCATCTGCCGCCGCTTCCGGGATCACAGCGGCGCAAAATGGAAACGAAAACCCTTCGGAGGTCGTAACACAAGATGAGGCAGAACGCCCCGGCCCTGTCGATGCGGAGCAGTCGGGAGAAAAGAAAACCACTTCCTCTGCCGGAGAAACAAAACCCAAAGCGGAAGACCCTCCGGTGCAAGTGCTGCCTGCCGAGACTGTGCCGCCTGAAACTCCGCCCACAGGATCCGACCCCTCTGAACCCGTGACGGATGAGGCAGCTCCCCAGCCGGAGGAGAAAGGCTTTGATATAGACTACTGGCTGGCCTACGCCAAGGACTGCGCCGTGAGCATCGGGCTGGTGCTGGATCCTGCGGCTGCCGGCACATGGGACACGCCCATCCGGTGCAGCAGCAAGACGGAAGATGTTTTGGTCGCCTATATCCGGGATGATCTGGCGTACTATAAGGATCAGGAAGGCTGCACCGCCGTCTGGATCTGGGCAGAACAGATCGGAGACGGGCAGTATGAGCTGTTCATCGGACGCGGATAACGGCAGCCATATTAGAGGAAAGGCTCTCATTGAGAGCCTTTTTCTTATGTAAAAATTTACGAGAATGGGAGGCCTATTTTGAAACGAATCATCAAGTGCGGGACGGCTTTTCTGCTGGCGTTGGTACTGTGCCTGTGCCTGCTGCCTACCACAGCCCTCGCCGCATCCAAACAGGTGTACATCTGGAATTTCCCGCTGTCAGATGACACCTTGAAATCCGACGGCAACTGGGGCCACGGCGTGCTGAATCTGCGCTTTGGCTACCGGGTATCGGCCACAAGCTACACGCAGTTCCGTTGCCTGGATTCCTGGCAGGGAGAGGTGGCCTACTGCATCGAACCCGGCGCACCGCAGAAAAACTACGATTCCCTAACAGACCACGACGATACATGGTGGGATCACCTGACTTTGCCGGACGGGCATCCCCTTACGCCCCGCGAAGTGCAGCGGCTGATTGGCCGTACCATGAGCTACGGTTACCACGGGACCATTGGCGGCGGCTGGTGGGCAGATGTAGAGAGCACGGCGGAGAAGATGGCCTGGGCCTATGCCACGCAGGTCCTCATTTGGGAGGTAGTGGCAGGCGAACGGGACAGCAGCTTCCGCCATATTGATGTGAAGTCTATGGGCTATAACGAGGCCTTGGAGCGGGTGGATGCCACCCATCCCCTGCGGGGCAAGATCCTCAGCTACTATGATTCCATTGTAGATTCTGTGCAGACCCACAGCAAACGTCCCAGCTTCTGCACTTCTACCGCCACCGATGCAGAGACTCTGGAGCTGACTTGGGACGGAAGCAAGTTTACCGGCAGCGTCACCGACACCAACGGGATGCTGGGAAAGTACAGCTTCAGCTGTGAGGACGCCAACCTGACTTTCAGCAAGAGCGGAGATGTGCTGACCATCTCAGCGGAAAAGCCTATCTCGGATGCCGTTACCATTACCGCCGCCAAAGAGGGCACCACCAGCGCCGGTATGGTGGTGTGGGGCGATGGCGTGTGGGGCGAACCTACCGGTATTCAGGATGTGGTTACCTACTCTGCCAGCGTCCGTGACCCGGTAACGGCTTACCTGAAGATCAAGACCGCCGCCATCCCCGGCAGGATCACGGTGAAGAAGGTGGACGCCGAGGGTGATCCTCTATCCGGGATCCGGTTCCTGCTGGAATCCTCTGCGGATCAGGTGAACTGGCAGGAGGTGAGCGCGGCGGAAACGGATGCAAGCGGCTCGGTTTGCTGGGAAAATCTGACAGCAGACGGCAGTACCTACTACCGGGTGACGGAGGTGCAGGCGGCGGAGGGAATGACGCTGCTGACAGAGCCGCTGTTTGTAGGGACGCTGGACGCAGGCAGCCATGATATCACCATTACCGCCTGCAACAATGCGGGCTTTGCGCTGCCCTTTACGGGCGGGGCAGGCTTCACAATTTATATTCTGTTTGCAGCACTCATGCTTTGCATGGGTGTTTATTTTTGCAAAAAATCTTACATGAAAAGGAGAACTGAACGATGAAGAAAACAAAACGACTTTGGGCGCTGCTCCTGGCTATGGTCATGGCCTTGGGGCTTATCAGCACAGCGTTCGCAGCGCCGACCATTGACTCCGGACGGAAAGCGTCCCTTTCCCTTTATAAGTACGACATCACGGCGGCCAGCGAGGACGGGGCGTGGAATACGGCGTCCTATGTCAGCACCGGTGTGCAGGACGATGCCGTTACCGACAAGCTGGCGCAGTACGCTATTCAGGGCGTGGAGTTCACCTATCTGCGGGTAGCTGACATCGCCATGAACAATGAACTGGTGGACGGGCAGCGTCAGGTAGGTGTGCTGTACGGCTTTGCCGAGGATACCGTGCTCCAGGCCATCGGCCTGACCGCCGCAGATGCACACAAGAGCGAAAACGGCACCCGCTACTATACCGCCGACAAGCTGAACAAGGCCATGAGCGATGCACTGGCCGCCAACGCCACCACCGTCAAAAATGCGCTGGAAGCTGCTGCCCGAAATGGCGGCAAGGCCATGCCCGAGACGGATGAAAACGGACACAGCAAGGTCAGCGGACTGGAGCAGGGGCTCTATCTGGTGGTGGAGACCCGTGTACCGGAGAATGTCACCAGCACTTGCAATCCGTTCTTTGTCTCTCTGCCTATGACCACCATCGACGGCAAAGGCTGGAACTATGATGTGACCGTGTACCCCAAGAACCAGACCGGTAGCCCGGACCTCGAAAAGACCGTCCGGGAGGACAAGAACAGCACCGGCAAGAATACCGGCAGCCTGACCGACATTGCGGATGGCTATGCACACACCGCCACCGCCTCCGTGGGCGATGTGGTGGACTATCAGATCATCAGCACACTGCCCACCATTACCTCCAAGGCTACCAGCCTCACGACTTATACTTTTGTGGACACGCTGAGTAAGGGGATCTGCTACAACAAGAATGATGTGGTCATCGAGTTCTTCCGAGATGCCGAGTGCACAGATAAAATCACCACTTGGGACGAGGATTCCGGCAAGTTCGCCGTTAGCTATGATGACGCTGCCAACACCATGACCATTGGTATGACGGAGACAGGGCTGGCGGACATCAACGAGTCCGAGAGTGTCTACACGGACAGCGTGAAGCGTGGTTACAGCGACTGCACCATGCGGATCACCTATGCGGCCACCCTCACTGCTGATGTGCAGCTGGGCGATACCGACAACCCCAACGAGGTGGTCCTGACCTGGAAGCGCACCAACACCAGCTACTATGATACGCTTCAGGACTGCTGCCATGTTTACACCTACGGCGTGGATGTGCTGAAGCAGTTTTCGGACGGCAAGGGCGACCTTGCGAATGTCAACTTCCTGCTGCATAACGACACGGACGGCTATTATTTGACGGCGGAGCTGCTGGACGGCGTGTACTATGTTACCGGCCACGAAGCGAAAGGGAACAAGGCCACGGTGTTCGTGCCCAACGGAGAGGGACACATCCGGGTCATGGGTCTGGAGGACGACACCTATACGCTGACAGAAACCGCCACAGACAAGGGTTATGTGCTGCTGAAGGACGGCGTGGAGATCGTCATTACCGCTGCGGAGAGCGAAAGCGCCTGCGATACCTGCGGCGCAAAGCTCCTGACTGCCAGCGGCACCGTCAACGGCGACGCAGTGGACATGGAGGATGGCAACGCCATTGTGCCCCTGACGGTCATCAATAACCCCGCCTTCGACCTGCCCAAGACGGGCGGCTACGGTACTTGGATGTTCACCGTGGGCGGCTGCATGCTGCTGGGTGCGGCGGCAGTTATTGTGGCGAAATCCCGGAAGAGAGAAGAAAAGTAAGGTGTGAAATAATCGGGGCAGGAGTAATTTACTCCTGCCCCGTCAAAAGGTAAGTCAGTAGGAAAAACGAACTGCATAGAATTTAATTTGGTGTTCTGCTCGTATGCTCAACCCGAATTTGGGATACCCATCATCATATTATAGTGGTCAATATGGTGCAGCTTCAGAAATATTAGTCGAAATACCCTGAGATAGCTGTCAAGCATAGTGTCGTCGAACGAAACGATAAGGTCGTCAAATATTGAGTGTGAACCATCATTTATAAATGCTATAAGCGCCTTGCATACTAATTTGTCCTCCCCATCAAAACTGTTAATGCATTCTTCATACTTTATTCCACCGATAATTTGAAAATAGTGTTCCAAAATTCTACGCATAGTATTGAATGCACTTTTCGATGAGGAAATATTTGGCTCTTTGAGTTCCTCCCAAAGTGTCTGATAAGAGGTTTTTATTGGATTGCTTGAATAGAACTGGAGAGAACTTTCCTCATCCCTCTTTCGGATAATATAGTATGCAACCTCTTTTGGCGAATATGACTCACGACTACCCAAAAAAGTTATTTCTTTGTGAAAATAGATGTTATGGGTAAGAATGAAGACTTGCGAAATGCCAGCGTTCTTCTTCAGACAATTCTGAATGACATTCTTTACTAATGTCGAAACCACAAACAAAACATTGCTATCCAAGCTTGAGATTGGATCATCAATGACAACAACCTTATCATCTGCTAATCCGGTATTCGTTTGACTGCCAAAGCACAAATGATAAAAATACAAAAAGGAAATGAAATTATGCTCACCCTCGCTTAATGTTCTGCTGGCATCGGTCCCATCCGGTCTGAGAATTAGATAGGTCCCAGGCTTATCCTGATTTTCTGCAAGAGAAAATCCAACAAATCCAAAATTGTATAGAATTTTATTGATAGCCGATACGGTAGGTAAGACGCTTGTCAGTTGCGCTTCTTTTCTGTGAATTTGACCTTCAAGAATTTTGATTCTATTGGTGACGGCATCTACTTTTGTCTTAATACTTGTTGCGCCTTTGTGTAATCCAGTGGCCTGTTTGTTGTAATCACTCAATACATCTTCCAATTGAAGGAGAAAAAACTGCCAAACTAAATATTGACAATGGGCCCGAGCTTTCTCTTGGTTAGAAATAATAGCATTATTTTCTTTGATTCTTACATTGAAATCTCTAATTCTTTTATTTATTTCTTGGACCAGCTCACACAATGAATCACATTTTATAGGCTTTGATGGGTTTTCAATTTTGGATTGAATGAGATTGAGATTTTGTGCAGATACCGCATGAAAACGCAGAGATAGTTGCACAAAATCATGATATTGGAGAAATGATAGATTGCTGTCCAAAATGGATTTTAGATGCAATTCAACTTCAGCCACGAACTCGGAATAGGTACATTGATATTCCTTGATAGCAGTACAGTCTTTTTTATATTCTTCATCAAAAAATGCTGCAATTTGTTCTGCAAGGCTTGACGGAAGTTCTTGTTGGCAAAATGGACATCTGCCATTAGATTTTTCAGCAAGTTCAATACCTTGCTTGACCCAATCACTGGCATTTAAAAATTGAATAAATGTTCCGATGGGGGTATTTGATGTCCCAGTAATAATTTTGGAAAGTAGCGGCTGAGAATCTAAGGCTGTAACTCGCATAATATCAATTTCAGAATACTCCTTAACTGGTGATATATTCTTAGCGTATGCGGAATGATAGATTTCTTTTAGCCGCTCGTAGGTTGGAATTTTGGTTTCATCCTTTTCCCGAGTGGGATAAAGTGCTAAACATTCCTGAAAAAACTTATCCCGGCTACTACGGTATCCGACTAACGCACTGGAGAAAGCTGTCCCATACTTGCTTTGGATTTCCCAGCATTTATTTCGTGTTTCTTCAGAAAGATCATTTATAGTACGAAGTAGTCCTTTAAGAGATTTGGCTGTTTTCTCCCTTATTTCTTTTTGTTGCTGCGATTGTTCTTTCAGATTTTCAATTTCATTTTGAATATCAATCGATTTGGACCCAAGCGTAAATATACCGGGAAGTGTTTTATCTGCGCTGAAATTTCTTTCAATAAAATCACGGTTATAAACAATGATTTTTTCATGGACAGTCGATGTCCACTCGATAATCGAACCGGAATTTGCATCTTCACCAGCGAGAAAACGAGAAAGCGTGGTTTTTCCTGTGCCATTTCCGCCATAAATAAAGTTAATCTTCTTGGGCTCTGCAGTTGCCATCGTATATGTGGCAATATTTGATAACGTTATCTTGCTGATCAAAATTACACCCCCTGACTTCAGATATAATACCACAAATTGTGAGTATACACAACATTTCTTTTGAAAAATGGAGGTTATATTGCAATATAAACAATTTGTATTGATTCCATTTGTGCTGTTTGCTTTAGCAGGGGCGCTGTTGATTTATCCTTGGATTAGCATAATTGCCAGCACTAAATACCATTCGGATGTGGAGACAGTCTATGCCAATGCCATTTTGGACGCCGACGATGTAGAACTGGCCAACCAGCGGCGGGCGGCAGAGGCGTATAACGCCATGCTGCGGGGTGAGGCATCGGTCCGTAAGGGAGGGGCGGTTGCCCCTCCCTTAGCCTATGCGGAGCAACTCACGGTGGGCGGTGCCATGTGTACCATCGACGTCCCGAAAATCGGCGTGTATCTCCCGGTGCGGCACGGCACGGAGGCGGAGACGCTGGAACGGGCCGTGGGGCATGTGGTGGGGACTTCTCTGCCCGTGGGTGGGGCGGGCACCCATGCGGTGCTGTCTGCTCACAGCGGCATGGCTTCGGCGAAGCTGTTTTCGGACATTGACCAGCTTGTGGAGGGCGACACTTTTTACATCCATGTGCTGGGGGAGGTGCTGGCCTACGAGGTGGATCAGATCGCCACAGTGCTGCCTTCGGACACATCACTGCTGCAAATCGAGGACGGGCAAGACCTGGTGACGCTGGTGACTTGTACGCCCTTTGGGGTGAACACCCACCGGCTGCTGGTGCGGGGACATCGGGTGCCGTATGCGGCAGAGCTGGTGGTAGAAAATGGCAAAGTTCCGAAGGCTGCTTCTTCGTGGACACGACACTATCTTGCGGGTTTAGGGATCGGCCTTGCTGTACTGGCTGCGGCTGGCGGGGGCTGCTTCCTTGTGAGGAGGAAACACCGTGGGTAAAAAATCTGTTTTGCTGGCGGTGGTGCTGGCAGTGACGGGGCTTTGTGTTCTGCTGTGGCCGGTGTTTTCCGGGCACAGACTCCAGAGCAATGCCACAAATGCCGTGCAGGATTTCTTGTCTGACCGCAACATGCCGGAGCAGCAGTACCCCGAGTTGCTGTCGGATCTGCAAGCCTATAACCGGCGTATCTATGCTGAAAAGCAATGCGATCTCACTGATTTGGAAGCCTGTGAGGAGCCTGCGGTCGAGCTGAAGAAATACGGCGTGGAGGACGAGGTCATAGGGGTGCTGGAGATATCAGCGCTGGAGCTGTTCATGCCGGCCTATTTGGGCGCGTCCGGCGCACATTTGGACGCAGGGGCGGCGGTGCTGGGGAACACCTCGGCGCCCATTGGCGGCATGAGTACCAACTGCGTCATTGCCGGGCATAGAGGGTGGCATGGCGCAGATTATTTTCGGCACATAGACCGCTTGCAGGTGGGCGATACCGTAACGATTACCAATCTGTGGGAAACGCTCACCTACACGGTGGTTGACATTCAAATCATCCAGCCCCATGAGGCGGAGAAGATCAAGATCCAGCCGGGGCGTGACCTGCTGACGCTCATTACCTGCCACCCCTACGCCAGCGGCGGGCGGCAGCGGCTGGTGGTGTATTGCGAAAGAAGGAAGTGATGCATTATAGAGCCTATTGGCAAGGCCACATTTGTCGGGGACGATGACATCCTCTATTACGATGCAGAGCCTTTTCTGGACTGCATCCGGGTGGAACTGCCCTATCGGGATACCACCGGGTTTCGCTACGAAGTCCTGACGGACGATCCTGCCGTCCGCAAGGCGGCAGATGATATTTTGCTGGATTTCTTCAGTGAGGATGATCCATATACGCTATCTGAATACACACAGAAAATAGGAGGGATCTAAAAATGTTTACATCCGAAAAAATGGTGAAATTCCTGCGGGAAAAATACCCGCCCGGCACCCGCATTCGGCTGGTTTCCATGGAGGACCCCTATGCGCCGGTAGCACCCGGCACAGAGGGTACGCTTGTGTGCGTAGATGACGCCGGGCAATTTCAGATGAAATGGGACAACGGGCGGACTCTGGCCCTCATCCCCGGCGAGGACAGCTTCACTGTCCTGCCGCCCGAACGCAGCGTGCTGAAGTTGTATATGCCCCTGACTGCCGAGCTCTACGAGCCGGATGAGTGGGGCGATATGCCGGAGGAGGCGGAACGGCTCACCGGCGGCGAATTGGCATCGTATGAGGACAAGATCCGCAGCGCCTTATTCAAAAATCGCATGCAGGAGGAACAGGTCAGAGGCATCATGTACTGGTACAGAAAACCGGACAGCGTCAACGACAAGGTACATTCCGTTGTCTTCGATGTGGAGCAGCGGCACGGAAGGCTGTGGGGCGTGGCGGAGTGCCAGATCAGCGGCGAACTGTCGGCTGTGGAGCTGGCCACGCTGAAGAAGTACATCTCCGGCCAAGCCTCAGACGGCTGGGGCGAGGGCTTCGAGCAGCGAGAGATCGCACTGGATGGCGGTCGGGAGCTGTACGTCCATCTGTGGCAGGATGAGGACTGGAGCATCCGGACGGAGCAGGAGCGGTTCGAGCCTTACCGGGACAAGCTGCCTCAGCTGTGTTTTACCCTGCTGCCGGGTACGGGGCAGCTCATCTGCGTGAAGCGCGGGGAGAGCGGGTACTATCCCAGCAACTGGTCTACGCCGGACGCACAGGAGAACCGCCGCATTGCGGATGAGCAGAACCAGAAGCTGGGCGTGACGCCCGCTCAGGAGACGGCCATGAAGATCGGCAGCATGTGCGGCTGGGATGTCCCCGGCGCAGACCCGGATCACTGCGTGGACATCGTGCAGCGGAGAGGAGGTATGGAGCTTGGGTAAAAAGGTATTTTCCATATATATGGGCAATCCGGATAGCAGCAATCACGCAGAGCTGGATCTGCCCGCCACGCCGTGGGAACTGATAGATGCACTGGATAAGCTGCGGCTGGAGGATGGGCGGGAACCCTATTGGCAGGTGGAGGACATTGGCCGGTACGGATTTCTTGCACCGCTCCTTGATGGCAGCGACCTGTATCAGTTCAACGCTCTGGCGGAGCAGCTGAGCACATTCGACCATGTAGAAGCCATTGCCTTTGAGGGACTGGTGCAGATGGAGGTCGACGAGCTGTGCCAAACCAATGGCGACGAACTGACCCTCCAGCGATTGCTGGATCTGGCGTACAGTGTGGATGGCTGTCATGTGGTGGCGGAGGTCCGGGATGATGCGGCACTGGGCCGGTTCTATGTGGAGAACGATTTCCTGCCGGAGCTGGAACAAATGCCGGATGGTGTGCTGGAGCTGTTGGACTATGCCAAGGTCGGTGAAAAAATGCGCCGGGACGAACACGGCGCTATGACCCCGAACGGCTATGTAGTACGGGAAGCCGAGCTGCGGCAGGCTCCGCCCAACTTGGGCAGGCCGCCACGAAAGCCGCCGTATATGATCCATTTCCTCTGTGTCAGTGATGTCCGTGCCGTAAAGTTGTACCTGCCCGCAAAGCAGGCGGAGTTGGACGCCGTGCTGGACTGTCTGGAGGTGGATAGCTGGCAGGAGGTGCAGCTGGAGGAATGCGACACCGCCATGCCGGAGATGTGGGCCTTCGTAGATATAGCTCACACCAGCATGGAGCAGGTCAATCAATTTGCGCAGTGTCTCGAAATGCTGGATGCAAATGGGGAACTGGCGGCGTTCAAGGCAGTGGCCAGTCAGCTGGATATTTACAAGCTGGAGGATGCCATGGCGCTGGCAGAGCACCTGAGTGAATACGCCTTCGAGCCAAGTATCCACTCGTTGGAAGATCGGGCACGGGAGGAACTCGCCCTTATGGCAGATGGGCCAGAGCTTGACCTGCTCATCCGAAATTTGAATCTCACCGCCTACGGCGCAGACCTGATGTACAGAGATAGGGGCATCCTCAGCGACTACGGCTATGTCCATCGTCCGGATGGACAGCCTATACATCTGCCGCAGCAGGGCATGGATATGACCATGCAGTAAACTAAGTCAACAATGGGGCCGCTTTCCGAAAAGGGACAGCGGTCCCACTTTTTGTGCCCTTTTCGGTGAGCGGTACCCGGAAAGGAGCGCAAGAATGACGAAGGAGACCATCTCCCGGTATCTGGAGAACGGATGCAAGGGGCAGAAGAATGTGGTCAGCAGCCGGGAATTGGAGCGGGCGCTGGGCATCAGCGGAAACGAGCTTCGCAGGCACATCAACCGCCTGCGGCGAGGTACTGTGCCGATCGCAGCAGATCAGCGGGGGTATTACTATGCGGAGACGGCGGCAGAGGTCTATGCCACCATCCGAGGCCTTGAAAAGATGCGCAGCGGGTTAGACGCCGCCATCTCCGGACTGGAGCGGGCGCTGGAGAGATTCGGTGAGTAGGCAGATGACAAAGCTCATGCCGTGGGTAGGCGGCAAAGGCCAGCTCATGTGGGCCATTCAAATGCTGCTGCCCACCCACTACAAGACACTGGTGGACGTGTTTGGCGGCAGCGGCATCATCACCATGAATACTTCTGTCCCCAACGGGTGTCTGCAGATCTACAATGACCTGAATCATGACCTGTATAATCTGCTTTTCTGTGCCAAGGAGCGCCCGCTGGAGCTGGTTAGGGAACTGGGCTTTCTCCCTATCAACGCCCACGATGAATTCGATGTGCTGCAGCGTCAGCTGCGGGGCGAAGACTTCACCACGGAGTATATGGAGCAGCAGCTGGATCTGACAGAGATCCTGCTGCAGCCGCCCCAGGCGGAGGCCGTGCGGCAGCTGCTGTTGGAGCGTGGCCGTCTGGGCGATGTGCGCCGTGCCGCGGCGTTCTATAAGCTGCAGCGTTACAGCTACAACGGCAGCGGAGACAGCTATGGCGTAGGCTCCTGCGATATACGGCGGTTTTTCCGGGATCTGTGGGAGTGCTCTCACCGGCTGAAGGATGCGGTACTGGAAAACAAAGATTTCGAGAGCATCATCACCGCCCGCAACGACCCGCAGACCGTGGTCTACTGTGACCCACCCTACTATGAGGCGGAGTGCTATACGGTGGAGTTCCCCCGCAGCGACCACCAGCGGCTCCACGATGTGCTGGTAAAGCATACGGGCTTCGCTATGGTGTCCTATAACAACTGCCCGTACATCCGGGAGCTGTACGACGATTTCTTCATCTACGAGGTAGAGCGTCCCAACAGCCAGTCCAAGAAGAAAAACAACAAGTACCGTGAGTATATCATGACCAACTACGATCCCCGCTCCTTTGCGCCGCAGATGTCCTTCTTCGGTGACTATGACAGCCGGGGCAAATCGTGCAGGCTGGTGCATATACCGCAGCAACCTTTAAAAGTATAGGAGGATCTTCACATGAACAACGAAATGAAATTTGAAAAGAACGGACTGCTCATCCCCAACGATGCACTGGAGGAACTGGGCTTGGCGGGTATCTCCCTGTCTGCGTGGCTGGGACAGGATCACATCCTGCTCATGCCGCAGGAAATGACGGCAGAGCAGCTGCTACACGCACTGGATGGCTTGTCTCAGGCTGCCGTGGAACTGCTGGGGGTGCTGCAGGAGGCATGCAGGATGCCCTGCGCAGTCGACTGCGAAAAGGATATGGAGGATGTGCCGCAGGTGCCGGACAGCATTCGCCCCCTGCTTATGCTGAGTGGATGCTGCCCGTCCCTGCTGGCACAGCTGTTAGAGGAAGGAGACATCGTCTATGCTGCCGAGTGAGACGATGTACCCCTACACGGCCAAAGAGGCTCGGGAGCGGGGCGAGTTGGAGCTGTGGCGTGCCAACTTCCGCACCAACTGCGCCTGCGCCGGGGCCATAGAGTTGGCCATCCGCAGGGACTTTGACGGGATGCATCTGGGCGCCGACTGCGCCAAAAGCGTTATTGACCAGTATGGCTATAAGCGGGTGGGCTTTGTGCTGGCCAACACATTGCAGGAGCAGTCCTATGACGGACGCTACCACGAGACCAATAAGAAGTGGAGCCGCTCCATCTTCGTCCCCGAAGACGGAGGACACCGGCACACCTTCCTCATAAACAGCCATCCCGCCGTGTTGGACGGATTTGTCAGCGAATACCGGGCGGAGCTGGCAAAGCTGCACCTGTTCGGCGCAGAACACTGTGAACCCAACTCCGGGGAGCAGGACTTCACCGGCAGGGTGCTGATCCTATCGCCGGACACGCTGCGGGAGTCCTGCTGGCAGCCGGAAAATCAGCTGTGGCTGGCTCTGAGCGGCTTCGGCTGTCAGCCCCACGCCCGTGGCCGCTCGGTACTCTGCACCTGTTTGGGAGACGGCGAGACCACGAGGTGGAACCGCTCCGAGTTCGTGGGGATTATCCGTGACGAGTGTATCCCCGATTGGGCGGCGGAGAAATTGGCTGAGCTGCGGCGAGGGACGCATGAAATGACAATGTAAAGGAGGATGCGAAATGAAAACTGCAAAGCGTATCATGCTCATGCTGAGCATCACGGCACTGCTGTGCTGCCTGCTGTCTGTGGCGGCTTTTGCCGCAGGCAGCGGCGATGTGGCGGGCGCAGTGGAGAGTACCTGGACGGCGGCGTCCAGTCAGATCAAGTCTGTGGTCAGCAAGGTGGTATTCCCTGCCATCGACATGATTTTGGCCATTTTCTTCTTTGTAAAGCTAGGAACAGGATATTTTGACTATCGGAAAACAGGACAATTTGAATGGACGGCTCCGGCTATTCTGTTTGCGTGCCTTGTGTTCACACTGACGGCGCCGCTGTACATCTGGCAGATTGTCGGAATCTGAGGTGTAGGCAATGACTTTCTACGAACAGGAACTCCGAAAAATCATCGGAGAGCAATACCCCAATGCCACCTATGCGTGCAGAGCCTGCTATGTGCGTCTGAGCGATATGAACCGGGCAAAGATCCAATTTGCCACTGGGCTCGTCGCCAATCAGTACAACGCCCTGCAGCTGACGATTCTGAACCGCAGTGAAGGACAGGTGGATACCCTGCGCCTTCGCTTTTCGGATCTGCTGGGGACGAAGGCGACTTCCAACCCCAACTTCCGAAATGGCGTCGAACCGCACATTTGGGATGACTATGGAAAAGTGGACTGGTATGTGTATCACCCCACCAGGCAGGATTATGAGAAAATCTCCAACGCAGTGTCGGACTATCTGGAGGTATTCCAGGACATGAGCCAGTCTGCCGACCAGCAATGGGCACAGATAATGTAAACCGAGCATGATTTGAAGGCCGTACCAACTGCAAGGCCTTTGCCATATCCCAAAGTTGGTACGGCCTCATCCGGAGGTGAAACCGATCAATGTTTATATGGGATTTTGTTGCGGATAGAATACTTGGCCAGATCGTGGACTGGTTTTACAGTCAGGTGGTGGGTTTTCTCGGGAACTTCTTTTCCGAGATGGGCAGCATGGGCGCAGAACTCTTCACCATGGATTGGGTGCAGAGCATCGTACTGTTCTTCTCCTACCTTGCATGGGCGCTCTATGGGATCGGGCTGGTGGTGGCCTGCTTCGAAACCGGCGTGGAGTATTCCAGCGGGCGGGGAAACATCCGCGAAACCACAGTCAATGCCATCAAGGGCTTTATGGCGGTCAACCTGTTTACCATCGTTCCGGTACGGCTCTACGAATTGGCGGTGACGCTGCAGGGCCAACTCACCGCCGGGATCACCGGCTACGGGGCCTCCATTGGCGATGTAGCCGGTGAGGTCATGCAGGAGTTTAGCGCCGTGGAATCGCTGACAGATCTGGCATCAAGCCCGCTGCTGGGCTTTGGCAGCATCACCAGCGGGATCATGATCCTATTCTGTCTCATCCTCATGGCCTATGCGGTCATTAAGGTGTTTTTCAGCAATCTGAAGCGTGGCGGCATCTTGTTGATTCAGATCGCCGTGGGGAGCCTCTATATGTTCTCTGTGCCGAGAGGGTATGGAGACGGATTCATTCAGTGGTGCAAGCAGGTCATCGGCCTGTGCCTCACCGCTTTCTTGCAGGCTACCATCCTTGTGGCCGGGCTGATGGTGTTCAAAGACCACGCCCTGCTTGGCTTGGGGCTCATGATCTCTGCCGGAGAAATTCCCCGTATTGCCGGGGCCTTTGGGCTGGATACCACTACGAAGGCCAATCTTACTTCGGCGGTTTACACGGCCCAAAGCGCCGTTAATATTGCCCGGACGGTGGCGGCCAAATGAGGCGCATTACCATGGGCAGTCTGTTTGACGGCATTGGCGGCTTTCCGCTGGTCGCTATCCACAACGGCGTTGTACCATTGTGGGCCAGTGAGATCGAGCCTTTTCCCATCCGAGTCACGCAGCAGCGGCTGCCGGGGATGCTGCACTATGGAGATATTACGAAGCTGAACGGAGCCATGCTGCCCCCGGTGGACATCATCTGCGGCGGCAGCCCGTGTCAGGATCTGTCCGTGGCCGGAGCCAGAGCCGGACTGGCCGGAGAGCGCTCCGGTCTCTTCATGGAACAGATCCGCATCGTAAAGGAGATGAGAGATGCAGATATACTACGAGGGCGAACAGGCATCCATGTTCGCCCCCGTTTCCTATGCTGGGAAAATGTGCCGGGAGCCTTCTCCAGCGGAGAGCGGAAGGGCGAGGACTTCCGCATCGTCCTGGAAGAGATCGTCCGAATTAAGTGCGGTACCGTTCATGTCCCTGGACCTTACCCCTGGGCATGGCAACCTGCTGGGCGAATCCTACTGGGAACTGATTTCTCCCTATGCTGGCGGTGCCTGGACGCTCAATACTGGGGTGTCCCCCAGAGACGCAAGAGGATCTTCCTTATCGCAGATTTTGGAGGAAGATCCATCGACAAAGTACTATTTGACGGCGAAGGCTTGTAGTGGGATCCTGCGTCGGGCGTTTGAACGGGGCAAAGCGCTGCCAAAGAAGCTGGAACGGGCGCTGAAGATCCAGGCGGGTCTTGCGCTCCCGGACGGCCAGATCACAGATATAGATGCCTATCACATCAACCAGCGGGACGAGGGCTTTGACGGCTACAACGGAGACTTGACCGGCGATGTGGCAGCGACCTTGGGCGTGAACTGTGGGATGTCCACCGGCAGGAATGGCGTTATAGCCTTTGCGGCCAACCAAAGAGATGAGGTTCGTGACTTACATGATGTGGCGGGTGCTCTAAATGCACAGCCGGGAATAAAACAGCAGACATTTGTCGCAGGTTTTTCTGCCGGTGCCGGAGCCAGTGCTGGGAGCATCGGATACCACGAAAGCGTTGCTCCGACACTGAAGGCGGGTGCCAGCGGGAACTGTATGCCATCCGTACTGTGCATCAACGATCAGGGTGGTCAGGTCATGGAAATTTCCGAGGGTATGACAGGTACACTGCGGGCGCAGGAGCACGGCCATCAGCCGTTGGTGTATGAAAACCACGGCATTGACAGCCGCTACCGGCAGATGGAGGAGGTAGCGCCCACCATGTCGGCCCGCTATGGGACGGGCGGCAATAATGTACCGCTGGTGGAGCAGGAACCTGTGATCTGCATTACGGGAAATGCCATAGACCGCCAGCCGCCAAATGGTGGGAACGGCATCGGATACCAGCAGGACATCGCCTATACCCTGACTGCCACAGATCACCATGCGGTCTACAGCCGCCAGCGTGTGGATGACTTCAGGGAAAATGATGTGGTCAGCACACAGAGCGCACGACAGTGCAAAGATGCCGTCGATCTCGTTTGCCAAAAGGCAGATGTCCATGCCCATCTCATTCGCCGCCTGACTCCATTGGAATGTGAGAGATTGCAGGGCTTCCCGGACGGGTGGACGGACATCCCCGGTGCATCCGACAGCGCAAGGTATAAGGCCTTGGGCAACAGTGTGGCCATCCCTTGTGTGGACTTCGTGATGCACTGTTTGGTACAGGCGGTCCAGATGAGCGAAAATATTCGTTAGACTTGTCCGGTATGCTGCCTTTGCGCTTCTATTCTCGTTAGACTTGTCAATAGCTTATGCGCCGCAGTTGGGCTATGCTTTGCTTGCCTCGGGAGAGGCGGAAAGGAGCAGGCTATGGAAGAAAAAAAACCTCTGCGCACCCATCCCGCTGTTGCTGCACCAGCGGCTTCGGGCGGAGCAGGAGCAGCGGGGCCAGACCCTGTCCGACTACATCACGGACATACTCAGAGAACATTTTGAAGGAGGAGCACGAACTATGAACGCCAACAATCGCACCATCGCCTTTCAGGTACCGGAGGAACTCTTCGGCCGGCTGAAGGACTATCTGGCCAGGAACGGCCTGAAGCAGAAGGATTTCATTCTCGGGCTCATTGAGCGCGAGCTGAATGATGCCGGGAACGAAGAATAAAACACACAGAAGCCGCGGGCACACACCTGCGGATTCACTTTTGGGAGGAGAACTATGTATCTATACCCCGAAAATTTAACGGCCCGGCCTATGCTGTGGCTGTGGACGCTGCGGGATGTGGCGTGGATCGGGACAGGGCTTTTGCTGTCGGTGCTGGCGCTGACCCAGACCGGCAGCATGATCCCCTTGGTCATTACAGCGGCGCTGGCCTTTCTCTGCATTCGGCACGGAGGGATCAGCATGCTGGACTTCCTGCGCTATGCTGCGGCGTTTTTCTTTTTCGGACAACAATATTATGTGTGGAGGGAATCGGCATGAGCAGGAAAAAATCTACCCGGCAGCTCATCGGCATCGATGATATTACAAATGACGGCGTCGTAACGGCGGACGGAGAGCTGGCCTTCTACTTCGTTCATCCCAGCAATCTGAATGTTTTGCCGGAGCAGGGCGTTCGGGCAAAGGTGCAGGAGCTGCTGGGCGTGCTGAAAGGCATGGCGGAACTGGAGCTGCTGGCCCTGGACTCCAAGGAGTCCTTTCAGGATAACCGCCAGTTCTACCGGCAGCGGCTGGAGGCGGAAGACATGCCCGCCATCCGTGGGCTGCTGGTGCAGGATCGCCAGCATTTGGACAGCGTTCAGACCACCATGGCCTCCTCCCGTGAGTTCTGCTTCGCGCTGCGGCGCAGAAAAACGGACGGGGCCATGAACTATGCGCCCCTGGAGCAGCAGTTCCGCGACTGCGGATTTGTCGTTCAGCGTGCGGAGGGCCAGCGGCTTCTGGAGCTGCTGGCTATTTATTTTGAGCAGGACGCCACCCACGAGATATTTGATCTCGTGGATGGGGCACAGTGGCTGACAGCGGAAACGGAGGTTTGAAATGCAGATTCTGAAAGTGGAGCCGGGAAAGGCTCCGTATGTGAAAGAGATGGAGGATGGCCTGAAGGCCATCCAGCGGGAGGTGGAGGGCCTGTTCCAGCCCCTCTCTATGGGAGACGGCGTTATTCTCTGCTGTAACGATGAGGGAAAACTGAACGGCATGCAGCCCAACCGGCGGCTGGGAGATGACATCATCTGCGGGCCTTTCTTTTTGGTGGGAGATGACCACGCAGGGGGCTTCTGCTCCCTGACGGAGGAGCAGATACAGCGGTATACGCAGATGTTTCAGGAGTCGGAGCAGTTTACCGGGCAGGAACCGGAACTGAAGCCGTACATGGAACTATATATGTGGTGAGGAGGAAAAATGAAGAATCCATTTTCTAAAAAGGCCCCTTCCCAACAGGAAGGATTCCTCCGCACTTATCTGGATCGCATCGCACCGGGGGTGGTGAAATTCGAGGTGGACCATTACATCTTCGGCAGCACCTACCGCTGCGTGTGGGTACTGCGGGAATATCCGGCCAGCACCGAGGCCCAGGCGCTCTTGCGGGAGCTGGGTGAGAAAAGCGGCGTGACGCTGCGCATTTACTGCCGGCAGGTGTCCCCTGGCGAGGAGGACAGGATCATCGACAACGCCAATAAGAAGAACAAGCTGGACGGATCGGATCCCAACAAGCTGCGGCAGGCGGTGGCGGCGGAGAGCAATCTGCGGGATGTGGCGGAGCTGGTGCATAAAATGCACCGGGAGCATGAGCCGCTGGTCCATTGCGCCGTGTATCTGGAGATGACGGCGGACGGCAAAGAGCGGCTTCGCCAGCTCCAGACGGATGTGCTGACGGAGCTGGTGCGCTGCAAGCTAAATGTGGACAAGTTGCTCCTGCGGCAGAAGCAAGGGTTCTGCTGTGTCAGTCCTGTGGGCAGCAATGTGCTGGGCCGGGAGTTCGAGCGGGTACTCCCCGCCAGCAGCGTGGCCAATCTCTATCCCTTTAACTACTCCGGCAAGACAGATCCCAACGGCTTTTACATTGGGAAAGACAAGTACGGCAGCAACATCGTGGTGGACTTTGACCGCCGGGACAGCGACAAGACCTCCGCCAATATCCTCATTTTGGGCAACAGCGGCCAGGGCAAGAGCTACCTCATCAAGCTGCTGATCTGCAATCTGCTGGAGGCGGGCAAGTCGGTGATTGCCCTGGACGCCGAACATGAGCTGGAGGAGCTGTGTGAAAACTTAGGTGGGTGCTTTATTGACCTTATGGCCGGGGAAAAGCGCATCAATGTGCTGGAAGTGCGGAGCTGGAACGAGGACGCCGACAGCGCCACGGATGAAACAGTCCCGGAGGCCTTCCGAAAGTCCACCCTGCTGGCTCGGCACATCTCTTTTTTGAAAGACTTCTTTCGGGCCTACAAAGACTTCTCCGACCCGCAGCTGGACACAATAGAGATTATGCTGTCTAAATTATATGCCCGTTGGGGCATTACGGAGGAGACGGACCTGCGCCAGCTTGCACCGGAGGACTACCCCATTCTCTCTGACCTGTATGACCTCATGCAAGAGGAACTGGCTCACTACAAGTCGGGTGCGCTGTACACACAGGAGCTGCTGCAGGAGGTGCTGTTGGGCCTGCATTCCCTGTGCGTGGGGGCGGATGCGCTGTTCTTCAACGGACAAACCAATATCTCCGGCGACCGATTCCTGGTGTTCGGTGTAGGCGGTGTGCTGACGGCTGCCAAGAGTCTGCGGAACGCCCTGCTGTTCAATGTGCTGGCGTATATGTCGGACCGGCTGCTGACGGGCGGCAATACCGTAGCGGTGCTGGATGAACTGTACCTGTGGCTGTCTAACCCGGTGGCCATTGAGTACATCCGCAACTGTCTGAAGCGTGTGCGCAAGCGGGACTCGGCGCTGGTAATGGCTTCTCAAAACCTGGAAGATTTCGACCAGGAGGGCGTGCGGGAGATGACAAAACCGCTTTTTGCTATCCCGCCCCATCAGTTCCTGTTCAATCCCGGCTCCATCGGGAAGCAATTTTACATGGACATGCTGCAGCTGGACGAGGCGGAGTTTGAACTCATCCAGCGGGCAAGGCGTGGCGAGTGCTTGTATAAATGCGGCATGGAGCGGTACCATCTGGAGGTGAAGGCGCCGCCTCACAAGGCGGTGCTGTTTGGCTCGGCTGGCGGACGGTGATGGTGCAAAGAATTCGGGAAAACGCCAAAGAGTATGAGTTGGTGAGACTGTATTTGTAGGACAGCATATGCTCGCAACAGAAGAACTGAAAACAAATGCTTTTCGTAATCCTGTTTCGGTATATAAGGGTAATACTGATTTAAACATGGTCTATGTAGGAAATAATATGTGTGACTTTGGAAAAGCAATTTGCTGTAAAAATGTCAGAAGTTCTCGGTGAGGATGTAGTTTAAGACACGAAAAAGGAGTGACCACAGAAGGTCACTCCTTTTAACTATGTGCGTTTGCACTGTCAGAACGGTTCTATTAGGGCTTCATTAACTCAAAAAGAAAACGATTGCCCTCATTGCAAAGCCAAAAACTCTCATTTTAGTTTTTGTGACCATTTTATGCACCTGAACCCCTATAATCGGAAGCCTGAAAATCAGCCGCAGGCCAATCCAAAGGATCAGCAATAAAACCAGTAGACGCATTATCTTCCCACCTCTAACAGGGAAGTAGGGGAGAATGACCACACTCGTTGCGGAAAAATGATTCAATCAACGCAGATAAGTATGTGGCCTGCATCTTCAACAGGTGTGCAGACACATCTGCCAACGCAGTCGTTTTCCGGCAAGCCTCTGCGAATTCCTCAGTCGTTTTCTGCATCTCCTCGAAGGCAACACGAATCAGATCATTAACTGCGTGGATCTTCAAGATAGCTTCCATCTTCGCCAACTCAGTCTTAATCATCTTCAACTGGTGGTCACACATAATCTGATAGCTTTTCCTCTGCGAAAAGCGGCCTGCAATGATTTGGGTAGCGCCGTCGACGATCCTCGTAATAGAAGAAATGAGATCGTTAGGGTCGTAAGGAATAAGCGACATTTCAATACCTCCAGCTTTTGTTATTTATGCGAGAACAGTAAACTGAAGGGCTTTTGCCCCGGCCACAAAGCCTCCCTCTTCCTTATCTAAATGATCATGCAGAAAAAGGAGAGGTGGATCGCTAAACTGCACATGGCAACCAGTCCCCCTTTGGTATTTGTGAACTCAGTATAGCACCCAAAAATCGACTCCGCCATTGACAATTCTTCCGATGAATTGCCCGAAAAGGCCAAATAATTCTTTTTATTGTAGAATTTTTTTATTTTAAGGGAATGCTTGTTGACTGCAAAAAAACGATAGGATATCATAAAACTGAGACTGTTTTTGATATGACACACACGGAAGGGTGGGCTGGCAGGTGGAGCTCCACCTTCGCTGAATGCTGTAAGATAAGTAAAATCATGCTCGACAGGTTTTTGACCTGCCAGGCGTGATTTTTTACTCAACCTGCTTATTTTTTATAAAATCTGAAAAAGGGTAAAATGTTTCACATAACAAGCAGTTAGATACTGTGGCTTGCGCCGCAAATCCGACAGCCAAGCATGGATTTAAAACAGATAGCCTAACCGAAAAAGCACCGCATGATTGTGCGGTGCTTTTTTCTATATCAAAGTGTAAAGGAGATGATGCTATGACAAGAACGATAGCACGGCTGGCAGCTGCCGTGCTGTCCAGTGAGAAGGGCCGCAAAACAGTCGGGTGGGTGTTGGCGGCGATTTTGTCGCCGGTGATTTTATTGGTGGCGTTCTTATGCTGTGTAGGTTCCGGCACAGCCGAGCACAACGGCGCTGTCATATCGGCGGTATTTTATGGAACGGAACTGTCCGCAAGTGTCCCGGCAGAATACCGGGCGCAGCTCACGCAGATGAGGGGATCCTTCTCCCATCTGGATGCGGCAGTGGCCGAAGTCAATCAAAAAGCCGAGGGAAACAGCCTTGACCCGATACAGGTCAAGGCCGTTTTCTTTGCTCTCTGCTTTGGGGACGATATACTGTCACAGCTGGATGCAGCGGCGTTTGTGGCTTGCTTTTATGAAACGGAGACAAGGGTGCGGGAGGAGACGGATGAAACCTATGAGGTGGCCGTACCGCTTCCTATGGAAGAAGTCTATGCGCAGTTATCTGTGTGGCGGGGCCGTGCGGTCACGGCAGAGGAACGTTCCAATGCGATGAAGATCTATTCCATGGTCATGGGCAGCGCGGGCAGCGGTACCTATAACGGGGCCTATGAGCCGGGAGGCAATGCGCCGATGGAACTGGAGGTATCTCTGTTTACAGACCCTGCCACAAAGAACAGTGCAGACCTGGCCATCTATGCCGCCAACGCATGGAACTCCGGGTGGGGTTATGTGTGGGGCACTTTTGGGCAGGTACTGACGCCGGAGCTGCTGCAATATAAAATCTCGCAATACCCGGAGGGCGTAGGGGATGAAGCCGACTTCATCCGTTCCCACTGGCTGAACAGACGCACCACCGACTGCGTGGGGCTCATCAAAGGATACGGCTGGCTGAACACCGTGACTATGGAGATCCAGTACGGCAGCAATGGTATGCCCGATGTGGGGGCGGACGGTATGTACTATAACGCCGGACGCAAAGGCAGCATTGAGACCATGCCCGACACGCCGGGACTGGCCGTGTGGAAGTCCGGGCACATCGGTGTATATATTGGAAACGGTGAGGTCATAGAGGCCATGGACACCCGGTACGGCGTGGTAAAAACGAAGCTCCAGGGCCGGGGCTGGAGCCACTGGCTGGAGGTGCCGGGGATCAAGTATGAGTAAGGAGGAGCTGAAATTGGAAAGTAAGAATATCACCATTGGATTTGACGCAGCCAAATTGGATGCGCTGGAGTTTGTGCTCCGCAAGCAGCGGTCTTCCGTGCAGCGGCGCATGGAGGAAGTGCTGCAGCAGCTCTATGAATCGGAAGTCCCGGAAGCGGTGCGGGAGTATGTGGACAGTAAGTCTGCTCCTGCGGCCAGACCCAGGCGGCCCGCAAAAGCGTCCGTAACGAAACAGAAAGAGGGCGATGAGCATGGCACAGCATGAAGAAATCGTCCTGTGGCTGGACCGGAGGTGGAAGAACGCCATTGAAAAGCATCTCAAGGGTGAGACGCTGCAGGAGCATTTGGAAACTGTGCTGGATGCACTGTGCAACCAGCTTCCGCAGCGTGAGTATGAGCGCATCAGTCGTGAGATCTATGCCGAGGATGCCGCAAACCGTGAGGCGGAAGAAGCCGCCCGCACTTATGCGGCCTACCATGTGATGGAAAACGGGAAGGAGTGGTATTATAAAACTACCCCCGGCGAGGAACTGTTGGGTGCCGCAAGGATGCTCCGCAAATATCTAAAAGACACGGAGCGCAGCCCCGGCAAATTCATCTCTCTGTATTCGCAGGCCCAGCCGATCACGCCGGAGGAGTATCAGCACCTGATACATCTGCGCATGGAGAATACGGGAAAAGTCACCGGAGTGTTTGATTTGAATTTTGACAAGCGGGAGTTCTCCGCTGTCCATACCATAGAAGGTTGGAAAACATGGGCTATGCAGGATGTGTCTACAGCCGTCTATCGTGCAACACAAAAGCAGCTTGTTTCCGGGGATGTGATGCTGCAGAAACTGCTGGAGTGTCTGAACGGCAAAGGAATCACCTCGGCAGGACATCTCTCTGCACGGAATTTTTCTTTCGGTGAGGAGATCATCGAATCGGATGGCAAGCTCAACTTTTATCTGCAGGCGGACTTCGATGTGGATGCCGCCTTCGGTACATTCGTCTGCACCGATCAGAACGATGACTGGCTCAACATCTATGCCAACTACGACATCGAGAAAGACCGTCTCTGTGATACATTGGAGCTGAATCTCTGCAAAGGAGATGGCACAGAAGAAAACTGGAGCTATCACCTCAACGCCGCTGAGCAGGAGGTGTTGGCACGCAAGATGGAGGCGTTCTGCCAGCAGCAGACCGGCACGAGCCTGCACGAGTACGCCCGGCAGTTTCGGGAGAGTGGATCACAGACTCCCGAAATGCAGATATAAGCATGGCAGGCAGAGGTTTACAAGGTTTTCTCTTGACTGATTATCGGCGCACCGATATAATAAGAGCGGTGATGTATATGACGATCCAACAGATACTGCGGGAAAAGAACCTCTCCCGCTACCAGCTCTCCAAGAAAAGCGGTGTGCCTTGGGCAACGCTGGCGGACATTTGCTCCGGCAAGACAACGCTTTCCCGATGCAGTGCCGGTACACTCATGAAGCTGTCCTCCACACTGGATATCCCGATGGAGCAGCTCATTACGCTGACCGTGGAGAAACCACAAATGCATGGCGGCAAGCCGACTGACCGAACCTATTTGGAAAAGGACCTGCCTGCCAGTTTGGATAAAGCGCTTCGTGAGTATATTCAGGGCGAAAAGGACAAGGTGTCTTATATGGACTGTCTGTGGGGAGAATTGTATAGTGCGATTAACTCCAATCAGTGGAGCAACGCCATTACACAGGAGCAGGCTGATTATCTTCGCGCAAAATATTTATGAGGGGGGTGAGAACCTATGATTGATTTTACCAACTGCCCAGTCAACCGCTTCCGCGCCTACGGCGGAGCCAATGGGAATAAAATCAATATCACCTATCAAGGACATAGCTATATGCTCAAGTTCCCGCCAAAGCCCAGCCGAAATCGGGATATGAGTTACAGCAACGGCTGCATCAGCGAATATGTCGCCTGTCATATCTTTGAAATGTTGGGCTTTCGGACACAGGAAACGCTCCTCGGAAACTATACGGACAGCCGCGGCAAGACAAAGCTGGTAGTTGCCTGTCGGGATTTTACAGAGGACGGAAAACGGCTCATCGAGTTTGCCCATCTGAAGAACACCTGCATCGACAGTGAACAGAACGGTTATGGAAAAGAACTGTCCTCCATTCTGGAGGCCATCGAGGAGCAGAGTATTTATCCCTCCGATGAGCTGCGGCAATTTTTCTGGGACATGTTTATTGCGGATGCGTTCCTTGGAAACTTCGACCGGCATAACGGCAACTGGGGTTTCCTCGTGGATGAGGAGAAGCAGCAGGCAGAGCTGGCACCGGTCTATGACTGCGGTTCCTGCCTGTACCCGCAGCTTGATTTGGAACGGATGAAAACTGTGCTGCAAGACGAAGCGGAAATCGACCAGCGCATCTATACCTTCCCAACTTCCTCTATCGAAGAAGGCGGGAAAAAAATATCTTATTTCGATTACATTTCCTCGCTGAAAAATCCGGATTGCAATGAGGCGCTCAAGCGTGTCTGTTCAAGAATCGACCTCGATGCGATCCATAACTTTCTCGAAGATGTCCCGGAACTGCTGCCAATCCAGCGTGAATTCTACCTGACCATGCTGACCGAGCGCAAGGAGAAAATTTTGGATTACAGCCTGGAACTTCTGATGGAGCAGGAGCAGCACACTTCGCCAGTGCTGGAGATGTGAAACCGAATGTTCTATTTGGAGAGTCGTGCCAATTGGTGCGGCTCTCTTTTTTCGCCTCCGATACATGTCGGCTGAGATGCCGAGCAGGAGATGCCCCGTGTCCGCCCTTGTGGGCCGCTGTGTGGCCTCGTGGGAGCGCGGGAGGGTAAGGATAGCGCCCTGGCAGGTTGAGCGAGGTTTTGGGCCGATTTTCGGTGCGCCGAAATCGGGGCGGGGCGGGGCAGGAGAAAGCCTTTGGCGCTTTATTGCGCCATTGGCCCTTACGGCAGCCCGCAGTGCGGACTGCCACGGAGGTTTGCAGCACTTTGAAATTGACGCTGATCGTGCGGCGGCGAATATGCTTTGGCGCTATTTCTTGTAAAAATGCCCGTTTGCTCCGTGTTTGCAAGGCCTTTGGGAGGCTCTGACACTCAATGGAAGGAGGTGCAGTTCAATGGATAAAAACGGAAAAAGCCGACACTCTGTCTGGCTGTCAGACGAGGTGTGGCAAGAGGTGGACGCATTCTATAAGCTGGATAACTGCCCTACTCGCAACGAGTTTGTGGAGAAGGCGCTGCGGCAGTATTGCGGTCGTCTGCACGCCGAGCGGACAAGTGCATATCTGCCCCGTGCGCTACAGGAGATGCTGGAGGGCACACTGGGCGTGTTCGGCGACAGGCTGGGCAAGCTGCTGTTCAAGCTGGTGGTGGAGCACAACATGACCAACCACCTGCTGGGCGGAGACATAGACATGACCCGGGACGAGTACAACAAAATGCGCAGCAACAGTGTCCGGGAGGTGGCGGGTACGCATGGCAACATCTCTTTTAGGGATGTGTTGCTATTTCACCGGGAGGAGTAACCGATGGCACGGCTGATACAGAAAAGCGGGTACATCCAAGGAGGCCGTGCGGCAAGATACATGGAGTATGTTGCCAAGCGGGACGGCGTGGAGATTATTCAAAGCACCGAGCCGGTGACCAAAAAACAGATGCAGTTCCTCACAAAACTGCTAAAGGACTTCCCGGACGCAAAGGAACTCTTCGAGTACGCCGACTACCTGCAGACGCCCAACCGGGGTACGGCGTCTGCGTTTATTGATGCTGCATTGGATACGCATCTGCATGAATTGGAATCCGAGAGCGGCTATATGGCCTACATCGCCAACCGGCCCCGGGCGGAAAAGCACGGCGGTCACGGGCTATTCAGTGCAGCGGATGTTACGGATCTCAAGGTGGCAAAAAGCGAACTGGAGACTCACGCCGGAAAAGTGTGGACCTTCATTTTCTCCCTGCGGCGTGAGGATGCGGAGCGCCTGGGATACAGCAAAGCAGCCGCATGGCAGAACCTATTGAAGCAGGAGAGCCACTCCATTGCGGAGGCCATGCGTATTCCACCGGAGAAGTTTCGTTGGTATGCGGCATATCACGACGAGGGACACCATCCGCATATACACATGATGGCGTGGTCGGACGATCCCAAGGTGGGGTTTCTAACGCAAAAGGGGATCGCATCGATTCGGTCCAAGATGACGAACGAAATTTTTCGGGATGAGATGACGGAGCTTTACATTCGGAAGGATGCCGCCTACAAGGAGAGTATACAAACCGCCAAGGCATTGTTACTGGAGCGCATTCGGGCGTTGGAAACCGGTGCCGCCGATGACCCCGGGCTTGCGAAAGAGCTGCAAGAACTCTCCCAGGCACTGGCGCAGGTCGGCGGCAAACATGTCTATTCCTATCTGCCAAAATCGGTCAAGGCACAGGTGGATGCCATTGTGGAGCGACTGGCGCAGCTCCCGGAGGTGGCGGCTTGCTACGACCAATGGTGGCAGCTGAAGGACGAAATCGCGGGCTACTATGGGCGGAACACACCACCTCGCCAGCCGATAACGCAGCGAAAGGAGTTTCGTTCTCTTAAAAACTGGATCATCCGAGAGGCAGAGGACATCTCATTTTCCCCGTCTGCTGACAGTGTGGAGCCGGGGGAAAAGCAATCGACAGAGAAAACGCCGCCTATCCGTGGCTCTGTTGATGCGCAGCCAGTGGGAGAAGCTGTGTCTGCAAGGCATATTCCGGCAAATGCGGTCATGCGGCTGCTGCATCATATGGGGCAGATATTTAGGACGAGTATGCCGGTCATCCCACCTGCGCTGCGAATCGACTCCAAGCGCCGCAGACGGCTGCAGGAGAAGCGCATGGCCTTGGGACACAAGCGAGATGACCACGAGGACGAGCAGCTCCATCATGTCAATGACAATACCATGTAACAGGAGGTATAATGCATGGATAAATTTGTATATTTCACATCCGCAGAAAAACGGCAGGCCAACGAGGTTGACCTGCCATCTTTTTTGCGTGACCGGGGCGAAAAGCTCCTCAAGGCTGGACGGGAGTACCGGCTGGTCAGCGACCACAGCATCACTGTACGCGCCAACAGGTGGTATGATCATGCTGCGCGGAGGGGCGGACACGCCATCAGCTTCGTGCGGCAGTTCTATGACAAGACCTTCCCGGAAGCTGTGTCCATGCTGCTGGGCCGGGACGGACAGGGCATCATTCCCATCGCAAAGCAGGAACCGGAGCCGCAGGAGCCAAAGCCCTTTGCGCTGCCGAAGCCTTACTTGACTATGCGCAGGATGTATGCCTATCTCACCAAACACAGGTGCATCGACCGGGATGTGGTCACGGCGTTTGTGCAGGAGAAGCTGCTCTATGAGGACGACCCACACCACAACTGCGTGTTTGTAGGGCTGGATGAAAACGGAGAAGCCCGGCACGCACATCTGCGCAGCACCGGCTCCCAAGGCAAAGTATTCCGCATTAATATGGAGAGCAGCGACATAAAACACAGCTTCCACAAAAACGGCACGGACGCTTCTCTCTATGTTTTCGAAGCACCCATTGATCTACTGTCTCACATTACCCTCTACCCGGCAGGTTGGCTGGAGCACAGCTATGTGGCCTGCTGCGGCACCTCCATCCAGCCCGTACTGGAGCGCCTGCGGCAGAACCCGAAGCTGGACACGGTGTACCTCTGTTTGGATAATGACGAGGCGGGCGAAGATGCCTGCGATGGCATGATGGACACCCTGGAGGATATGGGCTACGATGTGGAGCGCCTGCGCCCGGAGGGGAAGGACTGGAACGATGACCTGCGGGCAAAGCGGGGTGGCCATGGGTAATCTATGGATCCTCCTTGTAGCGGGCGGCGTCATGGCGGCGGTCATAGGCTGCCTGACGCTGCTGAATAACCGCTACACCCTCAACAACATCAAATCCAAAACCGTAGGCGACGGCCAGCATGGCACGGCGCGGTGGGCTACCGATGCGGAGATCCGCAAGACCTATGCCCTTGTGCCGTTCCAAGCAGCAAGTTGGCGCAAAGGGCTGCACCGCCCGGAAGTACAGGGGCTGGTGCTGGGCAGCATCAGCCATAAGCATGACATCACCGCACTGGTGGATAAGGACGATGTGCATTGCCTTATGATCGGCGCATCCGGCGTGGGCAAAACGGCCTACTTTCTATATCCCAATTTGGAATACGCCTGTGCCAGCGGCATGAGCTTTCTGGCATTGGATACCAAGGGTGACTTGGCTCGTAACTACGGCGCCATTGCGGAAAAATACTACGGCTACCATGTATCCGTGGTGGATCTGCGAAACCCTACCCGCTCAGATGGCTACAACCTCATGACGCTCATCAACCACTACATGGATGCGGCGCAGGCCACAGACAGTCTTGCCGCCCGTGCCAAGGCGGAGAAGTACGCCAAGATCCTGGCCAAGACCATCGTGTCTCCGAATGGCGATACGGACTACGGACAGAATGCCTACTTCTACGATGCCGCCGAGGGCTTATTGACTTCCGTGGTACTCCTGCTGGCGGAGTTTCTGCCGCCGGATAGGAAACAGGAGCGGCGGCACATTGTGTCTGTGTTCAAGCTGGTGCAGGAGCTGCTGGCTCCATCGGGGGTGCGGGGCAAAAACTGGTTTACCATCCTCATGGAGAAGCTGCCCCCGGAGCACAAGGCACGGTGGTTTGCCGGGGCGGCGCTGAACACATCCGACCAGGCCATGGCCTCGGTCATGAGCACGGTACTGTCTCGCCTCAACGCTTTTTTGGACTCCGAGCTGGAGCAGGTGCTGTGTTTTGACAGCTCCATGAACGCAGAGCGGTTTGCGGCGGAGAAGTCCGCTATCTTCCTGATTTTGCCGGAGGAGGATCAGACTAAAAATTTCATGGCGGGCTTGATGATCCAGACGCTGGCACGGGAGCTGTTCGCCGTGGCGGATGAAAACGGCGGGCGGCTGCCGGGTCGCGTTGTGTTCTTCTGCGACGAGCTGGGGACCATGCCCGCCTTTGACATCCTGCCGCTGTTCAGCGCAGGGCGCTCCCGTGGGCTGACCATGGTGCCTATCATCCAGGCGCTGGCGCAGCTGGAGAAAAACTATGGGCGAGAGGGGGCAGAGATATTGACCGATAACTGTCAGGATACCATCTTCGGCGGCTTCGCCCCCAACAGCCAGACGGCGGAGCAGCTCTCCAAGGCGCTGGGCAGCCGCACGGTATTGTCCGGCTCGATTAGCAGAAGTAAGAATGATCCCAGCCAAAGCTTGCAGATGATGGAGCGACCCCTCATGACGCCGGACGAACTGAAATCCATCCCCAAAGGCAGCTTCGTGGTCATGAAAACGGGGACGCATCCCATGCAGACAAAGCTGCGCCTGTTTCTGGACTGGGGTATTTCTTTCGGTGAGCCGTACATTACCCCGGAGCATGCCGCACGACCCGTGGCCTACGCCAGCCGACAGGAACTATTCCTTCGCATCGACCGTGCCTACGGAAAGAAGGGCACCCAACCTACGCAGGTGCAGCAAGCACCTGTTGCCGAGCGGAGAAGCCCCTATTCAGCAATGGGTCTTTACAATGAGGACGCAAGGACATGAGTTACTTTGGAAGCATCTATGCGGATCAGGAACTATCCCATCGGGCCAAGACGGTCTATATGTACCTCAAGGACCGCTCCAACGCCGACGGCACCTGCTGGCCCAGCGTCCGCAGGATCGCAGAGGACTTGAAGCTGTCCCGCCGCACTGTGCAGCGGGCATTAAGTGACTTGGAACATCATGGTTTTCTGGAACGCACCCACCGCCGTCGTCCCAATGGCAGCCTGACCAGCAGCCTGTATCGCATCAAATGAACGCAGACAGAGCGCACCTCCCACCAAGGGAAAGGTGCGCTCTCGAGTTGTCACGAGGGTAGCGTCACCATGGCGCATCCAGAAGGACTCACTCTATCGGAGGGTATTAAGACAGAGAAAGAACAAATAACGGCGCTTAAGACATTTTGTTTTCCCTCCGCTCCTTTTTGCTTTTGTGGTTTACATCACCTGCACCGTGAAGCTGCCCACGGTCTGCGCTACCTCATCTTGTTTCTGTTGTGTTGTGTGTAGGTGCGCTGGGTGAAGCCTGTGTCATAATGGGCCAGCATCTTTCAGATTTTTTGTGCGGGTTCAAGATGGAGTTGGGGTGGTACATTTCTCCCGTGATGGGGAGTGGAACATATATGGGCTATCAGAATGTTTCTTAAGGCAGAACCTTCCAACTTTTGATGCAGTTTTTCAGCCGCTTTGATACCGCCATTTGGAGATGCCATAGATCTGGACGATCTCCTCCATGGTCAATTCCTTGCCGTAACGGAGGGAGAGCAGGTTTTGACCTTGTGCATCCAGCCCCGCAATGGCTCTCCACAGATTTTCAAGCCGGAGGTTCTAATCGCTGCATCTTCCACGGGACACTTGACACCATCCCAGCCGGACAGCGTCGTTTCAAACGCATTTTTACTCAGATGCCTTGCGTCCTGCTGTTCCTGTGCCTGTCCCCGGTTCTAATCTTATTCCAGGAAATCCGTGACCTACTTTGGTACCGATTCATGCGTCCCGGCGCAATTTCAAACAATGAAGTATGGTTGGCGCAGTGCGCGGAAGAAGATATTCGCGGTCTTCGTGATATACAAAATACACAAAAATCAACAGCGTTTTTATCAATAAAACAGAAGAATATTTTGAGCCTTGTTAAGAATGCGTGAAGAGTATATAATGCTACCAGAATTTGCCGCCTGATGACAGGTGCAGACGAAAATGCGAATACATAATCTCCCCGGCAAGAGCAATCCCACCACTGTGTTTGAAGTCAGCGGCAGAGGAACAAAAGAGAGAGGAAAAAACCATATGAAAACACCGAGAGCGACAAAACTCCTGGCACTTTTCCTGGCATTCGTATTCTCCCTATATCTGGTTCCAACCGAAGTTCTGGCGGCTGAGATCGGCAGCCAATCTGCTGTGCAGGCGGAGATTGACACCGAGACGGCGGCGGAGGAAAATCCGGAAATCGTAACAGAACTTGCGGAGGGCCGCGGCAGATTCCAAAAGGAATATCTGCTTTCCAACGGGCAGCGGATGCTGGCCGTATATCCCACTGCCGTTCACTATGAAGAGGACGGTGAGTGGAAGGAAATCGACAATACGCTCCGGCGTGAGCAGCGCGGGAGCGAAGACGTCTACCGGAACACGGCCGGTGCGTGGGATGTCACGCTTCCGGCCAGTCTGGACGGCGGGAGCGCAGTGGAGCTGACAAAGGATGAGGGCACACTGCGCTTTTACTTTACCGGCGAACTGAATGGACGCACGGATGTTGTGTCAGACAGTGCGGACGCTTCGCCTGATGCGGATGATGTGCAGACAGAGGTGAGCACGGCGGTAGAAAACGTGCAGACCTCTTCGCTGCAGGTCGCGTCTCCCGAACTCTCTTTTTCTGAGGACGATAAGACCCTCGAGGCAACCATTTCGGATAAGCTCAATACCGGGGCGTCCTATGCGGATGTCTATCGGGGCGTGGATGTGCGCTACGATCTGCAGTCCGATATTCTGAAGGAATCGATTGTCATTCGGAGCGCGTCCGATTCGCGTGAGGGCTATCGTTATCTTCTGCAGACAGGGGAGCTGACCCTGACGCTGCGGGAGGACGGAAGCGTGGACGCCATGAGCGCCGACAGCGAGACGCCCGTATTTCACATGCCTGCCCCGTATCTCTACGACGCAAACGGGCGGTATAACGATGAGATTCAGGTGAAGCTGACGCAGCAGGCGGCGGGGGCGTATGAGCTGACGTATCTGCTTCCGCAGGAGTGGATGAATGCGGCGGAGCGCGCGTATCCGGTGGTGCTGGATCCCATCGTGGAGGCGGATTTGCGGGCGAAGAACATTCAGGATCAGACGGTGGCTCCCGGTAAGAATTTCAACTACCTGTGGGGCATGGTCGAGGCGGGCTACTACGCGCCCTACGGCGTGGAGCGGTTCTATATGCAGTATGTGGATCTTCCGGCGCTTACATCGGCGGATGTGGTGGTGCAGGCCAGCATCTCCCTGTATAAGCTGCAGAAATCCTCCAAGAGCTCACAGGTGAACGTGCACCATGTCAGCGGCAGCTGGGACTCCAGGACGCTCCAGTGGAGCAACCGCCCGGACTATGACAGCCGGGTGCAGGATTACCTGATGGTGCAGGATACCGGCTGGTATACGTGGGACATCACGGACATTGCGCAGAAGTGGTACCAGACCGGCAATAACGGTATGCTCTTCAAAATGCCGGATTCCGTGGAGAACGCGGCGAAGGAGGAGTGGACGCAGTTCTGCTCGGCGGACTACAGCGCGGCGGCGCTGCCGGTGCTGTATATCACCTATATCAACAACTGCGGTCTGGAGAGCTATTGGGATTATACCTCGGTCGGCGCCGGTTCGGCGGGTACGGGCTATATCAGCCAGTATACCGGCAATCTCGTTTGGGTGACGGACGGTCTGGGCTTTTCCGGCACGAGAATGCCGGCGGCGATCAAGCACGTCTATAACGCCAACGACAAGGATAATAACGCCTTCGGAATGGGCTACGGCTGGCGCAGCAACTATAACCAGTTGGTCTATCCGTTTGCGACGGATTCCTCCTATTATGTATGGGAGGACGAGGACGGTACGCGGCATTACTTCAAGAACAAGTCCAGCGGCACCTATGAAGATGAGATCAATCAGGGCCTGATCCTGACGACCACGGGCAGCGGAAACGAAAAATACTGCATCACAGACAAAAAGAACAATAAGAGCTACTTTGACACGGACGGCCGCCTGCGCCGCATCAGCAACAATCAGGCGACACAAAGCAGTATCACGGTTGATTACGCTTCTGGGAAACAGATATCCCGGCTTACGGACGGAGCCGGGCGGGTCTACGATTTCAGCTGGAGCGGCGGCACGCTGCAGAAAATCACATTCCGCGGGACGGGGACGGCCGAGCTGGCCGCGGAGAGCTTCACATACGCGGGCGGGAACCTGACGGGGATCCAGTCCACGGTGTCCATCGCGGGGAGCTTTGGCTATACGGACAATCACCTGCTCAGCAGCGTGACGGACAGCGGGGACTATCGGCTCCGCTTCGGGTACAACACGACGGCGAGCGGTCTGCCGAACCGCGTGGCGTCCGTAAAAGAAAGCGACGGATCGGCGGACGGCGGTTCGCTGGCGATCTCCTATGCGCACAATCAGACGACCTTCGAGGACCACAACGGCAACCGCGAGATCGTGCAGTTCAACAATTTCGGCAGCACGGTTTCCACGCAGGACGGCGCGGGACACGCGCAGTTCAACAAATATGCCGGGAGCGTGGATGCGGCCAAGGCCAGCCAGCTGACTCTTTCCTCCAAGCTGCAGAACACCGTGGTAAACATGGTCAAAAACGGCAGCTTTGAGTGGGACGCCTATTGGGAAACGGCGGCGGGAAACCCGTCTACAGGCGGTATCTATTATTCCAACGAAGTTCATTTGATTGAGGGAAAGTCTCTGGCAATCAGCCGCTGGGGGGATGAGGGCGCATTTGGCGTTGTTCCGACGCAGGAGTGCTGCCTTGCCGCGCAGCCAGGCCAGACCTACACACTTTCGGCCTATGTGCAGACATGGCAGATGGAGAGCGGCGGCGCGCGGGTTGCACTGAACGTGGGCGGCGATATCGTGGCGGTCAGCGAAGCCGTTGTCTCGGATGAGGAGTGGACGCGGGTGGAGGTGACCTATACCCACCCGGCGTCGGCGCAGACGGCGGTTATGTATCCCTGCCTGCAGAGCTGCGGCAAGGGCTATGCCTATTTCGATGCGGTGCAGTGTGAGCAGAGCGCCAATGCCAGCCGTTATAACCTGATTGAAAACGGTGATTTTACGTGGAGCGATCCGGAGGCCGGCAGCATGTTCGGCTGGCATGCGGGCGTCGGGACCGGCGCACGCGGCGAGAGCTCCACCAGCGCCGCGCCGCAGATGGACACGCACGTCTATGCGGTTGCGGGCGACCCGAGAGAGGAAAAGAGCAGATACCAGAACTTCCACATCACGGGCAGCAAGGGCGACGTCTACACCGTGGCCGGTTGGGCGAAGGGCAGCTCGGTGCCGCTGAAGGATGGAACGCGCAAGTTCGGCATTACCGCGCGCTTTACCTATACGGACGGGACGACCGACGACCAGATGGTTTCGTTCAACCCGGATGCGGAGCAGTGGCAGTATGCCGCGCAGCGGGTCGTGGCGAAGCAGGACTATACCCTGCTACAGATTTATCTGGTCTATGACAACAACGAGAACACGGCGTATTTCGACGGGATCCAGCTGTTCCGGGAGGAGTTCGGCCACAGCTATGTCTATGACAGCGACGGAAACATCACCAGCGTCACGGATCTGCAGAAGAAAACCACCACCTACGAGTATAAAAACAACAATCTGACAAAAATGGTCTTGCCGAGCGGGGCCAGTCAGACGTATACTTATGACAGTTACCACAACGTGCTCACGGCGACCAGCCCGGAGGGCGTCAGCTCGTCCTTTACCTACGATACCTACGGCAACAACACGCAGGTGAGCGTCGGCGGGACGAAGAAGGTGACGGCCAGCGCGGCCTACAGCGCGGACGGCAACCAGCTCGCAAGCGTCACGGATGCGCTCGGGCAGACGACGTCCTACGGCTACGACCTGCAGACGGGAATGCTGCAGTGGGTGCAGGCCCCCGGCGAGACGGAGAGCACCCGCACGAACTACAGCTACGACGGGAAGCTCCGCGCCACCGGCGTCAGCAAGGGCGCGTCCGCCGTGGGATACAGCTACGCAAGCGACCTGCTCTCTGCGATTTCCACGGCCTCGGGCACGGATTACAGCTTTGCCTACGGCGCGTTCGATCTGGTGCAGAGCATTCAGGCGGGCTCGCGCACGCTCATCAGCCACAGCTACAGCACGGACGGCAATCACCAGCTCACGCGGTCCGACTACGGCAACGGCGATTCGGTGGCCTATGGCTACGACAGCCTTGGCCGCACCACGTCCGTCCGCTATGAGGACGGCGCGCAGGTCGACTATACCTACGACAACAACGGCAACCTCGGCCTGCTGACAGACAGCGCGAGCGGACGCAGGACGCAGTATTTCTACGATTTTCAGGATCGGCTGATGCGCTGGGAGCAGAGCGGCAGCGGGTATGCAAACAGCGTCACGTGGGGCTATGACGACAACAATAACCTCTCCACGCAGAAGCAGACGCTCAACGGCGCGACCTACACCACAAGCTATACCTACGACAAGGACAACCGCCTGACGAAAACGACGGAGGGAACCGTCTCTGCGGGCTACACCTACGACGCGCTGGGGCGGATGACCGCGATGGACGCGCAGAGCGGCGGGAAGTCCGTGGTCAAGACCACGATCGGTTACAACGATCCCTCGTCCACAACGGCCACGGGGCAGGTCAAGACGTGGAAATCCGGCGCGACGACGTATACCTATGCCTACGACGCGCGCGGGAACATCACCTCCGTCTCCGACGGCCAGAGCACGACGACCTACGCCTACGACAGCTTCGACCAGCTCGTGCGCGAGAACAATCAGGCGGCTGGGAAGACGTGGACATATGCCTACGATGACGGCGGCAACATCCTGAGCAAGACAGAGTACGCCTATACGACCGGAAGTCTCGGCGCGGCGGTGCGCACCATCGCCTATGGCTACGGCGACGCGAGCTGGAGCGATCTGCTGACGAGCATCGGCGGGCAGAGCCTGACGGCGGACGAGATCGGCAATCTTCTCAGCGACGGCACGTGGACGTACACATGGCAGCATGGCCGCCAGCTTGCGGGGATGAGCAAAGCCGGGACGAATATCGCCTACGGCTACGATTCCGACGGCAGGCGCATCACGAAAACCGTCAACGGCACGGCGTACAATTACCATTATCTGGGCGACCAGCTGGTGGAGCTGACGTGGGGCAGCAATAAGCTGCACTTCACCTACGATTCGACCGGCCCGCTGTCCGTGAGCTACAACGGCACGGAGTATTTCTATGTCAAGAACGCACAGGGCGACGTGACCGGTCTCGTCACCACCAGCGGCACGCGTGTCGTGACTTATACCTACGACGCATGGGGCAATCCGCTGAGCACCACCGGCTCGATGGCAGCTACCCTCGGCGCAGCCAACCCTCTCCGCTACCGCGGATACGTTTACGACACGGAAACGGGGCTGTACTATCTGCAGAGCAGGTATTATAACCCGGGGTGGGGTAGGTTTATCAATGTAGATGATATATCTGTACTAAGTGAGTCTACTGATAAGGCAACTTGGGATAAGAATCTGTTTGCTTATTGCGACAACAATCCAGTAAATCGTGCCGATGATAACGGTGAATATTGGCATTTTATTGTAGGCGCCGTTGTTGGAGGGTTTATGGGTGCTGCGACTGCATTTGCAAGCGGAGAAACGGATCTTATAAGCGTTTTATCGGCTACAATAGCGGGTGCGGTTGGCGGAGCACTAGCAGCTAGCGGCGCAGGCAGGCTTATTCAGGCGGCGGGAAGCGCAGTTATTTCTATGACATCAAACGTTATAGGACAGATCAATGAAGCACAAAGTGATATTAATAAGAGATTTGATGTTGTAGATATGCTTGTTGATGGTGCTGTTGGTTTTGCAACAGGTTATGCAGGGAATAATGGAGCAAGTTATGGAAATACAGCAGGTATTAAGGCGGTAACGAAGCGAGCCCAGAAGCGAATAGTTAGTAGTGGCTTAAAAAAAGGTATCTCCTATTACACGAAAAACGCTCACAATAAGGGCGGAACTTTTGTGCTGACTTCATTGAAGAAATCTCTTAAGATAACAGCTGTGGGAAATGCGATACTTGCGATAAAGAATAGGATAAGCTCACTGTTTAGCAGAAGATAGGAGGGGAGGATGTTTTCGACTTTGTTGCAGAATTGGAGTTTTATCCTGGCTGTGCTGATTTTCAACGATGCGTGTATATCAAGTGAGCGAGAAATTTTGCGGGATATGTTAGCCGGAAATCGGAATAGGAAAGTTGAACAGAAGATTTACAAAGAGCAAAATCTTCAAAATAAGGTTTCTCTAGGGTATATTTTTCCTTATCTGAAACATTACCGAAAGGAGTATATTACATGGCGCAGAAGATATTACATCCAATGCATTGCCTTGATTTTGGAAATCGTTGTGATTGTGATAATGGCAATTCTGTTGCCCGGAACGGTTATGTGGGTTTGTATAGCCCTTTGTGCCTGTAAATTGGCTTTTATAATTTATATGATGGTTGCGGTGTACACAGATGGATTTAGACACCCTACGAGGTATGCTAAAAAATAGTATTGTGTTGGTTGATGGCCAAAGCTGCAATCTTGAGCGCATATAGATCTGGTGCTGGCGCTTGTAGTCTTCTCTGCGGTTGGCGTAGGTGATATATACTTTTATCGAAGAGTGTGTGGATGGCTTCTCGGCTGGCTGACTTTTACAGAGACGGAGGTTATCTGGCGCTGCCCGTTCAGAAAAACGCGGCGTATTCCGCGGGAGGAGTGCCGGTATGCCGGAATTCATCAGTGCATGTTCGGAAAGTCGGAGAGAACCGGCCAGCCGGCAATGGGAGTAAAAGCGTTTATATCGACTAAGCCCTATCCGGGCTATGCCAACATCAGCCTTTTACAGAATACGGATGAGTTTGTGACGGGCTTTGTGACCTACAGGCTCTGCAAGGTGCTGAGCGAGTGGCTCCCAGATCCGCAGAACCGCTGCTTCATAAGTGAAGCGGCGCGGATGGAGCGCGATCGCCGCGGTATGCGCAGACGGCGGGAGAGAAGAAGGGCGGAGCGCAGGCGCCGCAGAATGAAGAAGCGGGAGCAATAGTCTCGCAGAATTCGCGGCTTAAAAGCTGCGAATAAGATGAAAGCGATTTCCAGCGGGTATGTCGCAAGGGCATTTTACCCGAAGCAAAGCTCATTTGTAAAAGCCGTCGGCTTATGGGCGAACTGAAAAAATGGGAGTGTGCATCATTGCACACTCCCACTTTTTGCATTGACTATACCAACTGATTAATTGCAAATGGATACTGCGAGAATAGAAGTGAAAATAAATCAAATAGGCGTCTGTACATTGATATAAAATATGATATAATACTTACATGTAATTCGGACATGAGGTTTTTTGAGATGGGTTTTATAGGATCGATTATTTCGGATTTGGCTAGCATTATTACAATAGTCACCTTGTGGGGAATAAGCGCTAATTCCCCCTTGCTATTGAAAATAGCAGTAATTTTGGTATCTGTACTTTTAAGTGTGGGGATTATAGTCTGGCATCATCGTAGAAAGTATAAAGTGAAGGGCTATTCAAGGGACAAAAACGATAATAGTAAAGTGGCTTACATGCTTATTCCCAATAGTCGAAAGCTTCAGATGGATACGTTGGTTAGTGTATATGTACGATATGAAGAGGAAATTGAACTAGTTGCAATTGGTGCATTATCTGAAAGTGCAGATAAAAGTGGTCGATATGTTCAGGTAAACATTGAACACAGAATAAATGATGAACTTCTAAGTAAAATAATGCAAAATGACAGAATGAAAAAAAGATATTTTATCGAGGATACTGTTAGATTTTCTGATATTTCAGACTTAATGAAATAAGGAGAAGTAGAAATGGAAAAACGGAAAAAATTGCAAGCAAAAATTGTTTCGGCCTCTAATGATAAGTTTGTGATTAGAATTGGGGATATTAGTAAAACTCCAAAAGTTGGGGATAGCTTAGTTGTTACAATTCCGTCGAGAGCGAAGGTTGAAATGGTAAGAAAAACAAATAGCTTATCTGGCGTTAGGATTACTGATACAATTGCACGGGGGAAAGTGATTGGAGTCAATGAGGGAGTTGTTACAGTAAAACCGATGGTTTCGAGGACTAATGTGGCTAAATTGCAGAGTCTTGCATCAACAAACACGATGGTCGGAGTGAACGCTATTGAAAATAAAATGAAGACATTCGGATAAAATGTATTAAACAGGTGCCGTCAAGATTTATGCGCAAAAATGTTTGCAGGCTCCGGCCGAATGAAGTCAGCCGGCAATGAAGGCGTCGTCCAAAGCAGCCTCCAGATGCTTCATATTCATGTACTTCTTGTTGCCCCACTGGGTGCCCGCCACATGGCGAAGCCTAGCACAGACCAGCATCAGGGCGGAGTTGCCATCAGGGAATGTCCCCATCACGCGGGTTCTGCGGCGGATCTCACGGTTCAGCCGCTCGATCACATTGTTGGTGCGAATACGCGTCCAGTGTTCACTGGGAAAGTCGCAGTAGGTCAGCGTCTCCTCAATGCCATCTTCGACTTTCTTGGCAGCCTCCCTCAGCTTCATGGCCTTCAGTTCGGCAACCACGGTTTTCGCCTTCTCACGGGAGGCTTTCTTGCTCTCCTGCGCGTGGATCGCCTTGAGCATTTTGGCTACAATTTTGACCTTGGATTTGGGCACAACGGAGAAAACATTGCGGTAGAAATGCACGATGCAGCGCTGGTATTTGGCGTCCGGGAACACTTCGCCCACGGCCTCCAACATCCCCTTGCACTTGTCGCCGACGATGAGTTTCATGCCGTCCAGGCCGCGCCCACGAAGCCACTGGAAGAAGCTAATCCAGCTGGCCTTGTCCTCTTTCATCCCCTCGGCAGCGCCCAGAACCTCACGGAAACCGTCCTCATTCACGGCGATCGCTACCAGAATGGCGACATTTTCGTACTCTCCGCCCCAGTTGCGTCGCAGATAGATGCCGTCCACGTAGACATACGGGTACCTGCCGCCCTGTAACGGGCGGTTGCGCCAGTCCTCGATGTGGACGTAGGCTTTCTTATTCAGCTCGCTAATGGTGGCGGGCGAGACCTTGCTGCCCCACAGAGCCTCGGTGATGTCCTCCACCCGGCGCACGGAAACGCCTGCTAGGTACATCTCGATGAGCGCCTCCTCCACGCTGCCGCGAACCAACTCCCTGATTTGACCCTTGATAATTTCCTCGTTCAGCTGTACAATTTTCTCAGACATAGTTTGCTGTCTCCTTTCGAATGGTGTGTGGTAACTTCATTCTACCAGAGTCTGCAAACTATGTCTTCTTTCGCGCTTTTTCAATTTGCGCAACTTATCTTACCTTATCTATCCGCCACCGTCCTAATGGAAGTCTGACCAGCAATTTTTACCGGCTCAAATAGGCAAGGAAAAGCGCACTTCCCGCCAAGGGGGAAGTGCGCTTTCAGGCTGTCATAAGGGTAGCGTCACTATGGCGCACCCAGAAGGACTCACTCTATCGGAGGGTATTAAGACAGAGAAAGAACAAGCAATAGCTCTTATGATTAGAATTTTCCACCTTAGCCGAACAACCAATGCTATCTCTGACTCCATGTCTCCAATTACTTTGACATTAGGATTTGTAGGTCTGCAGTGGTAAATTTCCCGCTTTCTTATTTGCCCCAGTAGCCCACAGATTCCAGAAACGCAAGCACATCGGCCTTATCCTCCTGCGTGGTATACACATAAAGCATCATCCTGCCGCTACGGATCTTTGCGGCGAAATTCGTGGGGCTGTCAACGGCATAGATCTGACGAGCAGCGGTATTGCTCTCCGTCACCTCACCGGTGATTGGGAGGGTCGCAGCGGCATAGATGCGGCGGCAGCCGTCTGCGGAATCCAGCCTACAGAAGTCTAACCGTAAGGAGTCCTCATGCACAGAAACAGAGCGGATCAACATGGACCCGACGCCCCATCTCTGGCGAACGTCCTCCGTGGAGTCCACAGCGGTGTAGCCGGTCGCCACTGCGGCATTGCGGAACTCATCCAAGTCCGCAGCTCCCGACGTAAGGAAAAATTTCACGAAAAGGATAACGGCAACGAACGCAAGAAGCCAAGCCGCAAGTCGGGGAACCCACTGCTTTGCCGGGATCTTTGCAATGGCCGTTGAATCAAACCCTATATCTGTCTTCGGGACCGATTCCTTCGGCTCCTCAGTGTGCTTCTTTCGCAGGAGATTGCGAAACAGCTCCACCCCCCCAGAGAGGAAAAAGCCCACCACTGCGATGGCCGTTCCCAAAATCAAAAGGACCACCAGATCATGGGTATTGGGCGAGAGGATCGCCGTATTCTCCTCCGGCATCTCCGGGTTATATTTCACGGTAATGGCAGTGCCGATCAGGTGGGGCGATGACATACGCCCGGTGCGGCCCGTATAGGTCTCCCCGTCCACGGCATACTCATATGCCATGATGTAGTAGGTACTGTGGCTGCTATGCAGTGTTGAGGAAGTGTCTTCTTCGCTGGAGACATCCGTGACCGTGGCCTCTATGGAGATCCAATCCTTCTGGTGGGATTGGTCTGCATAGTCTCCTATCCCGTCGACAATCAGGCCGATGCCCACGATTAGCATCACTAAGCCCATGATTCGGAAATAAAGCGAAAATTTTCTATTTTGTTTTCTCCACATTCCTAATTCTTATGCCTCCTTGCTTCGCTCCATCAGCACCTCCATTTCCCGTTGAAACAAAGCCTTATCATACAGAATCTTATGCGGCTTACCAATGGAGTCAGTGAATGTAAAATAGTAAGAATATCCCGTCCGTCTGGTGCCGTTGCGGACGGAACCTTGCCTTTGCACCACCTCTGTCAGGTGGCAATTTGAAATTTCGCTGTATTTATAGTATTTTCCGTCAAAGGGGTTGGTTCGGCAGTAAAATCCGTCCTTTTGAATCAGAATTTTGTAGAACAGATTATGACTCACCAACACAAAAAAGGCTGCTACTGCCAGCACTATAGGCGGTACACAGATAATGGGTGACAAGCCCTGAGTGCGCAGATAAATGTTCACAAGCAAAACCGCCGCCAAAATACAGACAGCTGCGACGAGCCTGACACCGCCCTGTACTCTGCCGCTGATCACAAGGTCATCGTCGTCCTTTTGCACCTGTCCCGCAGTGTTTTCTACTCGGGCGATTAAATAGTCTACGGCATCCCAATCTAGATTTCTAAAGAAAAATCTCATGATTCTTCCGTCCTGCATTTCAAAGTTGCAATATTGCATTTGCTGTGCATTTGCATCGTTTCCACTGCTGACCCATATTTGGCGGATTGTGTAGTAGTGATAGTATCTTCCGTTACCTGGAGCGGTCTGATAGAAGAATCCGTCTTTATCAATCAGTACCCTGAAAAATAATGTGCGGTACAAGGCCAGGAAAAAGGCAAGCGATGCAAAGATCACCAATATTATGCCAATGATGATCGCCCCGTTCCGGCTGAGGCGAAACCAAAGTGCCAGACCACCAAATATGGTGAGCATAATAAAAGATATTATAACTCCGGTTATTCCGTTCGTAATTGTATATTCCCATTTTTGTTTTTTCAATGATTCTCCTCCCAGCTGCACTCTTATTGGCCAAAATGCTCCAGATTCTCTCATAACCACATATGTTTTTGTGCTTTCTTCGCCGCAATAAGAAGTAGCAAGTGTATTAAAAGTAGGCATCTCCATTGTATATACGCCCATGGTCATGATTGAATAAAATTATATTTGCGAAGCCTATAAAAATTTCAATAAATGTGATGGTTTGGGGGAATGCAAGGTTATTATTCCTTGCATTCCCCGATAAATCATCAGCTGACTACGAACTGTGTTCTATACGACATTCTTTTTCCGGTTGCATCGGTTACAAACGCCAAAAAATCATACGTACCAGATTGAGATGGTGTCCACTCCATGAAATTAACTATCGCAGCGTTATCTGAATACACCACCTCATTATCTGACTGAATGTAAAACTCCCATTGCCATGGTTGTACTCCTCCAGTCGCACTCACAGTGAATGAAATGGTTTCTCCGGCCGCAAGCGTGCCAAAAATCTCAACATCTGTAATCTGTAGATCGTTTTCTTTAAAGCGAGCTTCGAGAGTACGGTTTGAATCGACGGTAATTTCGTATTCATTAGAAACTCCATACAGCAATTCTCCGTTCTCATACCATCCATCGAAAATATACCCTGACAATGGTGTAGCAATAAGGATAGCGTCATTTCCTTTAACATAAGTACCACCGCCTGAAACATTTCCGCCAGAGCCGGCAATTAAGGTGATATCATAATCAGGATGCAGATATACAAATTCACTGTTATTGCCACGATCGCTTTCTAGTTCTTCGGTTTCAACCAAGAAGAAGTATGTTTTCGTTTCTCCCGACACGTCATTAGAGAACTCATCCATACCGATGCTGAATCTGAATGTCTCCTCAGCTCCGGGATTGAGAGACTCTATGCGTTCAGTTGAAATCAGCGTTCTATCATCAGTAACTTTAAAGAACTTTAAGGTTGCTGAGTTTACCGTAGTGTACCCACTGTTCTTCACAGTAACCGTCAACGTTCGACCGGCCTCTGTTCGACTTTCCTGGATATTATCAATAGAAATATCAGCGAAACCTATAGTAAGAATCGCTTCGTTATCCGAGTCAAACGCATCCTTTTGACCTGCAGGATAGACTTGAATGGTATAATTGGTCTTTTCAATACTGGCAGGAAGTGTAAAAGGAATTTCTAATTCGCCACTATCTCCAACAGCTAAATCATGATCAATTGTATATGTCTGGAGAGTAGTGTTGTCAGCATCGAGGATCTTCACTGTGAACTGGTTTATATCCATGGACCCATTATTGAGAACATTAATATGTATGCTAATATCTTTGTTTGGTTCAATAACTCCTGAATAGGAAACAACAGGATCTACATGGACATCATAAAATCTGTTTGCCGTTTTCTGTACCAGATCAATTTGCCCATAAGGCTTTCCATTTACAGCTTCTTGCAATTTCTCTGCAAAGCCATACGCCAGTTCAATTTGACCATTTGGCAGTATACAAGCATCCCAACCACGAACGATTCCAGAATCTGTCGAAATAGGTTCAACTGTTCCAAATGCGCTAGTAACGTCATTGTAGTTTACGCCATAGAAGTTCACATCGGAATCACATTCTTGCTGCCAAACAATCGCCTTTTTTCCACCCGAATTTTTAAGTGCCTTGATTCTTGTAACATTGCTGTTTAACTCAGAGACAATGGTGCATCTAGTTTCTACATTTCCGTTAGAAATGCAAGCAATTGAATCGCCGCTTATCCAGTAAAGTTCATTGTTTAACAAACTTACCGAATAATCCGGAATTGAATCATTGGTCAATCTGATGGTCTCACTACCATTGTAATAAAAAACCTCCAAATCACTAATATCCGAAGAATCGGAATTAGTCTTTGCAGTATAAGCAACAACATTATTGCCATCTGCATATGCAGTATCAATACTTGTTACAACAGTTAGTCCACTTGCAATAACCTCGGTATTTTCCCAAGCACCATTTACATATTGTTTTCTGAAAATGGAGTTTGTTCCATTAAGTGCAAAAACATCATTTTCAGAATTCTGTTGCCATATTACCGAAATGCTATCACCAGAAGAAACAATCCTATGCGACATTTCGTAATTTGCGTTGTTGGCAGTAATCGCCGTAGTATTAACAAATGATGTACCATTCCAATATGTATAATACAGATCCATTGCAGCTGCCATTTCATCAAGCGTAGCATTAGGGCCTAGAATAGAATTGCAATTTTGCCAAATTACATGTGCCCCGCCATTGCCATCCGAAAAAATATATGGTTCAAAGTCTGCGGTAGAATCGTCCAGTACTGGCTGAGCAGCACCCCAAGAAGCCCCATCATAAACACGATACATCAAAACAGAACGGTTTGCTGCAGTTCTATCCATATCATCTGCGATATAGATTAGTAGCATTTTCCCATTGCCCAAGCTTACAAGTTTAGGATTGCAGTAAACTTGAACATTGGAACTCAAAACACTTTCATCGGCTGCACTAGTTGCATTACTGAAAGAAGATAACTGAGGCAATGGTTCAATAAATTCAAGATCATCCCTTCGGATAGACATTGTATTTATATTTGCGGAATTTGGGGTTGGGTACAAGTCTGTTTCCGCAAATTTCCATTCATAACTTTTGCCCCAAAAAAGAGCTTGATACTCAAAAAACACAGATGCACTCAATTGGGCCGAAAATGACTCGCTAAATTCATATACAGGAAGGTCCATTTTACACTCTAACAATCCGTCTATTCCCGCATAAGCGTTAGCGACTAAAAAATCGACACCTACACTAAAGCTAGGCTTAACACTAAATTTCATATTCCCGTTAAGCGCTATTTTCCCAGTATCAATTATTTTCAAACCAAATCCGCTTTTAATTGAGCCTTCAATTGCGAATTTTGCATATACGCATGGACCGATTAAGTAGGATATGCTCTGTCCCATTGTCCCAATTACTGTCATGCCACCTTCCATCAAAAGGCCTGTTTTGGCATCTATTTTCATATACCCAAACAAATAGGTTTCACATTCGAAACCCACTTTTGTGCCCCTTTGGTATAGGCTACCTTTAAAATCCTTGAAATGCCTTGAAAATTCTTGATTATTTTCGCCTATTAAAGAATATGCAGTTTTAACTTCTCTATAGTACTCCTTAAATTTACCAGTTTTTGTACTTCCACCAGTAGTTTCTGAGGAGAAGCTTCCCTCATTAAATCCAATTAGGACTTCAAAGGTTTCTTTTTCTGGATCATACTCCACATTCATCTTCGCAAGATCCTTTGACTCTAGTCCTATATCAAATTCAAACAAAGGAAATTGATAACCTAAAATATCTAGGGTGGGTCCTACGATCTTATCGCTCGCCGCATTTCCAATGAACAGGTCATCAGGAGATGGTTCAGAACTTATAGCATTCAATCTTGAAACGGCTGGATCATATCCTGAATAGCCATCTTTATCTATCTCTATTTCACCGTTGCCACTACCGATAGTAGTAGTTACAAATTGATCAAAAGCCCAGTTTGAAGGCATTTTAAAGCCCAAGTTGCCGCTAAAGCCAGTTGACATATCGCCCACAAAGCTGCTATAAGCATATCCAAGATTGGAAACTCGCATGCACGCATTTCTTGTTCCGTAAATACCAACTCTATACCCACTATCCGCCATTTCACTGTGGACTCTTTCAAAATACGGGATAACATTGTTAGTTATTTGGTAATCCAGGCAATCAAAATCAACCGCAAAATATATTATGGTATTTTCAGGGAGACCAAGCTCTGTTGCTGCTTTTTTGGCCTTTTGTGCATCATCAGCTCCCTGCTGCGGAGTGAAATATTCAAGGTAATTTGCCGAGGATTGGTATATTGGGAAGAACTTGAGCCCAGCATCGAAGATAATTTGTGCCTCGCTGCGTGTAATTTTTTTACTATTTCCGGTCAGATATCTTCCTATGTATCGATATCCATTGTCATATAATGTTTTCGCTTTTGCGGCTGTGAGCTGGGTTGCGCAGTCCGCAGCCAATGCTGACCTTGATGTATCGCCGCAACTAATAAACAGCGACAGCCATGTAGTTTTATCTGCATATCCAGTCGGCGTGATTTTCATATCCTCTTGAAAATCGTATAGCGCTTGCCTTGTTGCATCGCCATATTCGCCGTCTATTGCTCCAGCGCTATGCCCGTTAACAAGCAATGCGAACTGTAGCAACTCCGTAATGGCTGTGATTTGTGCAGCCGAATAGTAGCTTCCTGATGATGTTCCCGGGTATCTTCTTGCTGATGAAGAATTCCTTGCGTATGGAATTTCCGGGCAGCACAATCTTGTCGTTACGCCAAAGTTTGCATTTGCAACATCTGTTGGCATGCCTTCCTCGGCCTGCAACGCATAAATCAGAGCCCTGTTTGTATTTCTGCCATACACACCATCACAAGGAGTGATCCCAGTATATGCCTCATACTTGCGGTTCAGCTTTTGCTGCATTTCACGAACAGCCTCTGTTCCGCCATAAGAGCTTAACAGTTTAAATGAATCCATGGACATCAGGGCCTTCATGATATTAACTGTCACAACTCCATCTGGATTGATAAGGCCGGCATCTTCTTTTAATTCAATGATGGCCTTTTCTACATCTGCATCAAACACGCCATTGAATACAACGGTGCCATCTTCGGTTTCGGACAGATTATATCCAGGGTTATACCCTTTGCACCAAAGTGCTCCCTGCAATATTGCAAATTTCCGATTTGTGACACCATCCTGGCGCCGCAGCAGATTCTGGCTATAAAGGCGCTCTGTAGTTGGGCCAAAATTATCTGCCAAATCTGTGATTCCAAGTTCCACCTGCAGAGCTCTCGTAAGACCGTAAACGGTATCCCACCCCGTTCTGCCGTCTTCGGTGACATATCCAAATCCCGGCACATTACCATACTCCTGATTCAGCCATCTTTGGGTCAGATAGACCATAGCATCACCAGGATAGTCGCTATGAATCGAAACGCCATTCTCCACAAGCGTTTCTTCGCTAATTTGTTCCAAATCGGGGATCTGTACCTCCGATATATAATCTGTCTCGTTGCCATATTCATCATCGATCTGAACATCGGCTTTTATAAGGTTGAATGTACTTTCTTCCTCCGTAGATGCGTCATTAGTTGCTACTTCTACATTTTCTGTAGCATTTTCAGCAGCAAATGCCGGAACAGTAACTGTTTGGAGCATAATTAGAACGCTTAACAGCAATGTTAATGCTCTGCTAAAATGCTTCTTCGCACCTTTCACTTAAATCCTTCCTTTCCTGTAAGTAGAATACGTTTTTCCTTCTCTTTTCTGAAATAGCGCCGTTGGAACCTCTATTGGATAGGCATCACTCCCTTTTCCATTCCATGTGCGTTCATAAAACATACACGATTCCTATGATGCAACCAGAAAATGTTGATTAAAACAGAAGCGTACTACTTTTTCTGATCACATCAAACAACCATTCTTTCTTCAAAATTTTTGATTATAGTGATATCTCGCGATTCGGCTATATTTTTCCATTTCTGCCAATTATTTTATACGCTATATTCGCCTTTGACAATATCAAGTCGAAATTTTTGTTAATTTTGTAAAAACTCCTAAACTATCATTATTAAAAATGCCAAATCAATACCTCCACTCACCACCAGCTGGGGTAATGATAATGCGAAGGAAATGGTGATTATTTTCTGTACAAAATACGATTGATTTATTTCACTTGACATAGATTAGTAGGCGTGCTATACTTTCTAACAAGAAACGAACAAATGTTCTAATTCGTGGGTGCGTTGGAATCGAAAGGGGCGCATGCAGATGCTCTGGCTTTCACGGAAAGACATCGAACACATTTCCCGCAGATTGCTTCGTGATTACCTTAAAAAAGTCCCTCAAAAGGTCGATCATATTGATCCAGCAGATTTTGCAGAGAAGATGTGCGGCCTGCAATTTACTTTTGCAGATATCAGTGAAGCACATGACGCCATCGGCCTTACGGCGACATCGGGAGTGATCATAACGATCCCTCAAAGGGACGGCACAAGGCTCGACTATGAATTAGACGGGAAAACGGCCTTCATTGATCAGAGCCTTGTGGCTGAAAATCAGATTGGCCGTTTGAACTTTACTATGATGCACGAAGCAGCGCATCAACTGTTTTGGATGCTGTATCCAGAAGAATATGAGGTGCAAACTCCTCGCTGCGTATTTCGCATGGCAGATGAACATACGCAGTACCCTGTTCTGGATTGGGAGGAGTGGCAGACCAATGTGTTGACTTCATTTCTCCTTTTGCCAAAGGAACTGGTGTATCGCCACATGGCAGATGTTGGCCTGAAAGATGGCATCGGCGTGCTGAATCGCATATATGCACGCAAAGACTATGAGTGTTTTTCAGAGGCCGCAAAGCGGCTCGGCGTGTCCAAAACAGCACTGGCCATAAGATCATCTCAGCTCGGCTTGGTTGGAAGAAATGATTTGTATGACCCGTATGCACTGGTAGATATATTTCCGGAGAAAAATGAGATCGCCTGATATGGCAGGGAGAAAGTATGGCAAAAATCAATGCAAGGGAACTGGATCCTCAACGCTATTCCTGTATTCAGACAGAACAGCAGGAACTGAAAAAACAGTATTCCAGCCATATTACAATGGCGAGGATTTGCCCGTATTGCCAGAACAAGTTAGAGATCCTGTGTAAAGGAAATCACGGCGCAGTTTATGTGAAATGCCCCCATTGCGGAGAACAGGTGTTTTTCCCGCCGGTGGCATTTCGACTTAACCGGTTTTAAGATGTAACGGCGTGTAATAAACGCCTTGCTCTTGACAACTAAAAATTGAATATCCAAGTTTGTACCCCGGAGCCGCTTGATGCGTGACCTTCCCATGTGTCGCTTGATTTGCAGTCCTTGCTCTCAAAGAGAGTGAGACGAATCAATGCGGCCATGGCGGTGAAGGCAGATCAAGCGGCTTTTTCGCTCATTTGGTTCCAGAAAGGAACTGAATGAGCGTTTTGTTTTTCTGGCTTCCTGCCTGCGAGAGATGCCGAGGCCCTCCGCTTCATCGTTTTTAGAATTTTCAAAATGATGAAACGGAGGACAGAAAATGTCATATCACAATGACCCATATCGGGTCGATTATTTGAAGATATATCCTTGCTTAAAAAAGCGTCCGGATGTGTTGGAAGTCTTGAAGAAAAGCGACCGCAAGATGAAATACATGGAGGTGGATCTGAAAAGCGAGCAGCGTAGGAAAAATGCCGAGAATGGGACGGAGAGTTATGTCCCCAGCAAAGAGGATTCGCTGGAGCGGCTTATATATTCTGCGAAGTGCCAGTTTGCGGACGATGCTGAAGGCGTCGAGGATGCCGTAATCAGAATAGATGATTTATGCCGCTTACGGGCCGCACTGGATCAGTTGAGCGAAGAAGAAAGATTCCTGATTTATGCGCTGTTTTTCGACGAGCGCTCAGAGCGTGAGCTGGAAGAAATGATGGGTATCCATCGAATGACGATCCATAATCGAAAGATTCGTATCTTGCAGAAATTGAAAAAGATGCTGAGATGACAAAAAAGTTTGGTGCAAACGGTGTTTTCAGCGGCTAATAGAGTGAGGGGGCTTTAAACCTCACTCCGCTGCTGATAAATCAGCGGCTTTGTTCCTTGATAAACACCGTCTCAGACGGTCATATCCGGCAACTTGAATACATTAGCTGACGGAGCCAGCGTCAGGCCGAGTGCGCGATGACCACCTGTGCGGAGCAGCTCCGCATCAAAGGACGGCCAAGTAAGGTGCAGAGCGATACCCACTCAGGCCATGGCAGCCTTGGCAAGCTGTCCCCGCCATGATCCCGTCAGCCCATAATGATACTCCTGTACGCAGCTTCGAGAGATCCTCGGAGGGGTGAGAGTCCCGTGATGTGCGCCCGCACAGTTCAAGTTGCCGCCCTGCCTGGGGAAGTAGTGTCGAATACAGGCAAACAAAACCGTAAAGTTCTGGCCGCTCCGGTGACGGGAGCGTTTGCTTCCGCTGCCGGAGCGACCACACTCTTGCGGCAGAAGCATGGGAACTGTCTACACCCTTCAACATTTTTACATTCATTTTTCTTTCCTTTGTCCGATGGCCACGCTATTCTCTCCTGCCTTTCCCTTCCTTGGACGGTTCCCATGCTTGTGCCGCAGAGATGGTCAAATGTAGAAAGGAGAACAACTATGGACCCCAACATCAATTACTATGGAATCGTCATCCTGCTCAGAAAGCTCCGGGAATGCGGTATTTTCACCGAAAAAGAACTGAGAAAAATCGCCGCACGGATTGCTGCGGATAGCGGTGTTGAAGTCATGTTTTTTCTCTGATTTTCTTCATCTTTCAGTAGCTATTTGGATGCAGTTGTGGTAGTGTTTGTGTTGCAAAAAGGAGGTGAGCGGACATGGATGAAAAGCTGATAGACGGAGCAACGGCACTGGCAGAAAAGCAGTCCCGTGTTATAAAGATCGAGCCTGCGGAGCGGCCTCAAAATGTGCGGCTGCGGGTCGCAGCCTATACTCGTGTCAGCTCAGACTCCGAGGATCAACTCAATTCCTTTGCGGCCCAAAACCGCTACTACACGGAGTTGATCTCAAGCAAGGCCGAATGGCGCATGGTCGACATCTATGCGGATGAGGGAATCACAGGAACTTCAGTGGCTAAGCGAGATGACTTCCAGCGGATGATGGCAGACTGCCGCCGGGACCTGGTCGACCAGATCCTTGTCAAATCTATTTCCCGCTTTGCCCGCAACACCAAGGACTGCCTTCAAAATATCCGTGAACTGAAAGAGTTGGGTGTCAACGTCCGTTTCGAGCGTGAAGGCATCGATACTGTCAATGTGAGTAGTGAACTCATCACCGCCATCTACGCTGCTTTTGCTCAAAAAGAGAGCGAGTCCATCTCGGGTAATATGCGATGGAGCTATCAGCACAGGATGGAAAGCGGCGAATTCAATACCTGTAAAGCCCCGTGGGGGTTTCGGCTTGATGGCAGAAAGCTCAAAGTATATGAACCGGAAGCAGACATTGTCCAAAGAATTTTCCATGAGTATTTATCCGGTAAAAATCCTCAAGAAATCGCAGACGACCTAAATGCCAGCTGCCTGACTGAGCGAGTATGGAATTATAAAGCGGTAGATTACATCCTGCAAAACGAACGTTACGCCGGGAATGCGCTTCTGCAAAAGAGGTATACGCCGGATATGCTCTCGAGGCAGCAGAAAACCAATCATGGTGAGCGTGAAATGTATTTTGTGCCAGGGAGCAACGATGCGATCATTTCTCCAGAGCTATTTGAACGAGCTCAAGTCCTACGGAAAAAACGCAGTTTAGGAAAAGCACCCGTACACAGCGAGATCATCTCACAAATCCGGTGTATCTGCGGCGCACGGATGCGGTTTAAAAATGTTAACAGCAAATGGTATCTATGCTGCACAAGTCATGACACAAAGGGGGATTGCTTAATCACGCCGATCCGTGAGACTCAGATCCATGCATCCTTCTGCCGCCTATACTACAAGCTGAAACATCAGAGCATCCCCATTCTGGAA
>ERZ772876.428-NODE-428-length-56622-cov-5.503244_pt1 | contig 56622 bp, 53 predicted proteins | sample MGYA00580584_ERZ772876 | MGnify/ENA primary metagenome ERZ772876 (study PRJEB29015, sample SAMEA2737728) | human gut metagenome | biome: human gut; feature: human-associated habitat; material: faeces | place: China | collected 2012 ... | reverse complement strand
GGGGGTCGAACCCGCACGGGTTATTAGCCCAACGGATTTTGAGTCCGCCTCGTCTACCAATTCCAACACACCGGCACGATGCTCAAAGTATATATCATTCGGGCGGAAAATTCAAGTAAAAATTCTTCATTCCGCGCATTTTGGATCATCTGCCGCCGCAAAACCAAAACCTCCGTAGTCACCGGAGGTTTTGGTTCATATCAATATCAGTCTATCTGGAATCTCGCCAGCATGTTCTCAACGCTGTTATCCAGCAGCTTGAGGAAGCGATCCTGCGTGATCTCCTTCGGCAGCTGCATGCCGAGATCCAGCCACTGTGAGATCAGGCCGACGATACCGTTGGCGTAAAACTCAACAACAAATTCAAAATCCGTACGGTCGATATTCTTCCCCTCGGAAACGATTATCGCAAAGCTGCGGATACATCCCTGAAGACGGCGCTTGAAATAGCGCAGCATATAAATACGGCTGTTGGAATTATAGATATTGAGCGCAAAAACACTGTTGTCCGCAAGGTACTTGAAGAACATCATGACATCATCGCGCCAATGCTCATACACTACCTCGCTGGGCAGCACACGGTTGGCGTCCTCTTCAAAGACCCACTCCAGCAGATCATACACATCGTCAAAGTGATAGTAAAACGTCTGACGGTTCACGCCGCAGATCTCGACCAGATCCTTAACGGTGATCTTGTCTATCGGTTTTACTGTAAGCATCTGTTTGAGCGCCGCGCCCAAGGATTCCTTTGTTGTTGAAGCCATGTTGCTGACCTCCCGATTTTTTATATATTATAACATATAATGACGCAGGATGTAAAGATTTTTTAAGACACTTTGCTGTATTTGACTAGATTTTTTAGTATATAACAGGAAAACCTCTCCTGCCAAGCGGCAAAAGAGGTTTTCTGGAGCTGGTAATGTGACTCGAACACACGACCCCTTCATTACGAGTGAAGTGCTCTACCGACTGAGCTATACCAGCATCAACAGGAGATATATTACCATAAGCCGCGGCTAAAGTCAATCATGAATATTCGCGGCGCGCAAATAAATACAAGGCGTATACTGACAAATCTGACGAAAAAAATCTTTGGGGGAACTACACAAATGCCGTCCGGATTTCGCATATATTCCCCGTGTCAATAGACCGGTTCACCAAAAATTCTGAGCCGAAAGCTGCGTTTAAAAGTTACATAATTATTTCAGCAAATTATTTTTCAAATAGTTATCAACATTTTCAACAGTCTTTTCAACACTCGTTTTTTCCTGTGATATCAACGAAAATCCGGATTTTCATCAATTCATTCCGACACCGCAAATGCGATTTTATTACAAAAGAGAAACAACTTTTTGTTTACATAACCGTATACTTACCTAAACGTCGAGCGGAACAGGCCGGATTCGTTATATGATGAAAAGCTGTCTCCGCAGACGATGATATGGTCGTCGAGCGTGATGCCGACCGCGCTGAGCGCACGTGAAAGATTCGTTGTGATGATATCGTCCTCGCGCGAGGGCTTGACCGTGCCGCGCGGATGGTTATGGGATATTATAACGGACGATGCCTTGAAGCGCAGCGCAAGCTCCGTCATTTTCCTGACGTTCGCCTCGACCGAATTCACAACTCCGCGCGAGATCAGCTGGCAGCAGATAACGCATTTCTGCGAATCGAGGCAGAGCATGTACAGCACCTCGTCCCGCTCATACATGAATATCGGCATGAAATACTTCCCCGCCGCCGAAGCGCTGTTTATCTTCTTCTGCGGCTTCGTCTTATCGATCATATACCGGCGCGAGACCTGCGGGATAAGGCTCAGCAGAAGTGCGGAGTTCTCCCCTATTCCGCTGACATTCTGAAGCTCCTGTATGCTGGCCTCGAGCACGCCGGACAGCGAACCGAAACGGTTGAGCAGCTCATGCGCGATTAGATTCGTGTCGGCGCGAGGGATGGCATAGAACAGCAGAAGTTCAAGCACGTTTATATCGTTGAAATTATCCAGCCCATGCTCAAGGTATCTCGCTTTAAGTCTCTCACGATGTCCGTCGTGAACGCTCATATTATGCCTCCCCCGCTTTCTTTGAATATCGCCGTTTAAAGCTCCATTGTCGCATACGCGTTGAGATCGCTGCCGGCTCTCACACCGGCCAGATACTCATAATACGCCTGCGCGCCGACCATCGCCCCGTTATCCCCGCAGAGCTTGAGCGGCGGAATATAGAGCTTGAGTCCGTTCTTCTCCGCCGCAGCCTTGAAATCGGCGCGGATGCGCGAATTGGCAGCGACTCCGCCCGCGACGACGATCTTGTCGTGCCCCAGCTCCTTTGCCGCCTGCATGGCTCTCGGTACAAGACTGTCGCTGACAGCCTTCGTGAACGACGCCGCAAGGCTCGCGCGGTCGATCTCCTCGCCCTTCTGCTCCGCGGTATGGACAAGGTTTATAACGGCGGTCTTCAGGCCGGAAAAGCTCATGTCGTATGGGTTGCCCTCGACGTGCGATATCGGGAAATGATACTTCGTGTTGTCCCCGCCCTGGGAGAGCAGGTCTATCGGCTTTCCGCCGGGGTACGGCAGTCCCAGCACACGCGCGGTCTTATCGAAGCACTCCCCCGCCGCGTCATCGCGCGTCGCGCCAAGAATGTGCATATCGGTGTAGCCGCGGACATCGACAAGGATAGTGTTGCCGCCGGATATGGCAAGGCACAGGAACGGCGGCTCCAGCTCCGGATACGCAAGGTAGTTTGCCGCGATATGGCCGCGGATATGGTGCACCGGTATGAGCGGCACATTCAGCGCGAGGGCGCAGGATTTTGCAAAGTTCACACCGACAAGGACGGCGCCGATAAGCCCCGGCGCATACGACACGGCGACCGCGTCGATGTCCTGACGGGTTATACCGGCCGCCTCTATCGCCTTCTGCGCAAGTATGGATATAGACTCCACATGGCAGCGCGAGGCTATCTCCGGCACGACCCCGCCGTATACCGCGTGCAGATCCGCCTGAGAGAAAATCTGATCCGTCAATAATTTTCTGCCGTCCTCAACGACGGCCACCGCCGTTTCATCACAGGTGGATTCAAAGGATAGTATCTTCACAGTGCATGTCCTCTTTATCTGTAAAAAATTTCGTCATCAGTATAGCACTTTCGCGCGGCAAATCATAGTAATTTTTTCTCGTCCCGACAGGAACATAACCGTGCTTTGAATATAGCGCTATCGCCGGAGCGTTGCTCTCGCGCACCTCAAGCGTCGCGAAGCTCAGCGCGCGCCTCTTTGCGCGGCTGTCCATCTCGGCTATCAGCGCGTCGCCTATGCCCTGCCTGCGGCATTCTGGCGACACGGCGACATTTGAGATGTACCCTTCGTCCAGCACGAACATCATCCCTACGTAGCCCAGCACCCGACCGCCATCTACTGCGGCGATGAACTCATGGCTCGCGTCCGGCAGCTGGCTTCTGAGCTGCTGCTCTGTCCACGGCATGGAGAAGCACTGCTCCTCAAGCGCGGCAAGCTGCGGTATCATGCTCTCCTCGGCGTCGATTATGGTCATGCCCATCAGTGCGCCTCCGCCCAGCTCTTACCGGTCTTGACATCTACCGTGAGCGGCACGGCGAGCTGCGCCGCGTGCTCCATCTCATATTTCAGCAACTCGCTCACCCGCTCCGCCTCGCTCTCCGGGCACTCGACGATAAGCTCGTCGTGCACCTGAAGTATCAGCCGCGCTTCAAGCCCCTCGCTGCGGAGCCGCCTGTCGACATTCACCATCGCAAGCTTAATTATGTCCGCCGCCGTGCCCTGTATCGGCATATTCAGCGCGACCCGCTCGCCGAAGGAGCGCATATTGAAGTTAGAGCTTTTCAGCTCCGGCAGGCTGCGGCGGCGGCCGTACAGCGTCGTGACGTAGCCGTCCTCCTTCGCCTTTTTGACGATGCTCTCCATATACTCATGCACGCCCGAATACTTCTCCATGTAGGCGTCCATGTATGCCTTCGCCTCGTTCGTGTAAACGCCGATATCCTGCGCCAGTGAGAAGGCGGAGATGCCGTACACGATGCCGAAGTTTACAGCCTTCGCGCGGCTTCTGAGCGTCGGCGTGACCTCTTCTATCGGGACGTTGAACACGCGGGAGGCAGTGACGGTGTGGAAATCCTCGCCGCTTAAAAACGCCTCCTGCATGGCCTTGTCGCCGGATATGTGCGCCAGCAGGCGCAGCTCGATCTGGCTGTAATCCGCATCAACGAGCACCTTCCCGGGCGATGCGACAAACATTCTGCGTATCTCGGCGCCGAGCTTGCGGCGCACGGGGATGTTCTGCAGATTCGGCTCCGTGGACGACAGGCGCCCCGTGGCCGTAACGGTCATCTGGAAGCTCGTGTGTATCCTGCCGTCGGGCGATATGACCTTTAAAAGCCCGTCCGCGTAGGTGGATTTGAGCTTTGTGAGCATGCGGTATTCGAGCACCGCCTCGATTATCGGGTGCTTGCCGCGCAGCTTTTCAAGAATGTCGGCATTCGTGCTCCAGCCGGTCTTGGTCTTTTTGCCGGACGGCAGCATCAGCTCCTCGAACAGCACCTCGCCGAGCTGCTTTGGCGAATTGATGTTGAACTCGTGCCCCGCCAGCTCCCAGACCTGATTCTGAAGCTCGGCGATGCCCGAATTCAGGCTCTCGCCGAAATCGTACAGCGCCTTGCGGTCAACGAGGAAGCCCGCGCTCTCCATGCGCGCCAGAACCGCGCAGAGCGGCAGCTCGGCGGTATTATAAAGCTCAGTCATCCCAAGCTCCGCGAGTTTGCTCTCCATAACAGGCTGAAGCAGATATATGGCCTCCGCGCCGTTCAGCTCCCGCCCCAGATAGCGCACGGATATTCTCTCAAGTCCGTAGGCGCTCTCCGTCGCGTCGAGCAGGTAGGCGGCCAGCTCCGTGTCGAATACGAACCCGTCCAGCGGCAGATGCTCGGTCAGGAGCCGCTCCATCACGGCTTTGACGCCGTGGCCGCACTTTTTTATTTCCGGGGAAAAAATCAGCCGCAGCAGCGGCGAATACTCATCGCCATAGGTGTTCCAGCTCACCGTGTACACAGCCTTGCCGTCGCATATCTCTACGCTGTCAAGCCCGTTTTCCACCCACACGGCGATACGTTCCGCCGCGCGGATAATGTCCGAAAGCTCCTGCACCGGCAGGTTTTCCACGCGCGACAGACTCTCCTCGGCGTTCTCCACTGGCGCAGGGGACTCGCCCTCCGTGAGCTGCCATTTCTCTATGAATTTATTGAAGCCGAGGCGCTTGAAAAGCGTGTAAAGCTCCGGTTTATACGCCTTGTTCCAGATATTCTCGTCCGGATCGAACTCAAGCGGGATGTGCCGGTCGATAGTTGCAAGCCAGTATGACATTCTGGCGCTGTCTTCCCCGGCGGCGAGCTTTTTGCGCACGCCCTCCTTGATGTTCAGCGTCTCCAGATTCGAGTATATCGCGTCGAGCGTCCCGAAGCGGCGGATGAGCTCAAGCGCGGTCTTCTCGCCGACGCCCGGCACGCCCGGAATATTGTCCGACATGTCGCCCATCAGGGATTTCAGATCGACCATGCGCTCCGGCTCGAAGCCGTATTCCTCGCGGAAGCGCGAGGGATCATAGATTATTGTCTCGGTCTGCCCCATGCGTGTCTTGACGTTGCAGACATAGCTCTTGTCTGAGATGAGCTGCAGGCTGTCCTTATCGCCGGTAACTATGACGCAGTTCCAGTCCTCCTGCTCGCATATCGCCGCGGCGGTGCCGAGAATGTCGTCCGCCTCATAGCCCTCAAGCTCGTAGCGGCGGATGCCCATATCGTCGAGAACTTCCTTCAGCAGCGGCATCTGCACCGCAAGCTCCTCCGGCATCGGCTTGCGCTGTGCCTTATAGCCGTCGTACTTCTTATGGCGAAAGGTCGGCGCTTTGAGGTCAAAGCTCACGCACACGGCGTCCGGCTTCTGCTCGTCGTATATTCTCTGGAAGATGGTCAGGAAGCCGTAGACCGCGTTCGTCGGCGTTCCGTCCGGTGCGTTGAGCGGACGCACGCCGTAAAACGCGCGGTTTACTATGCTGTTGCCGTCGATTATCATCAGCTTCATGACTTGTCCTCCCCGCGCAGCCGGATGATCTCATCCCTGAGCTGCGCCGCAATTTCGTATTCAAGCATCTTTGCCGCCTTGCGCATCTTGTCCTCAAGCTGCGCGATAAGCTCGCGGCGCTCGCGGTCGGTCATGCGCGTGCCGTCGGCGCGCTTCGGCGCGGCGGCAGGCTCGCTGGATATCTCCAGCAGCTCGCGGACGCTCTTTATTATCGTCTTCGGCACTATGCCGTGCGCCTCGTTGTAGGCCATCTGCTTTTCGCGGCGTCGGTTCGTCTCGTCGATGCAGGCACGCATGGACGGCGTTATCACGTCGGCGTACATGATGACCTTGCTCTCGGCATTTCTCGCCGCACGTCCTACAGTCTGTATCAGGCTCGTTTCGCTGCGGAGGAAGCCCTCCTTGTCGGCGTCTAGTACCGCGACAAGGCCGATCTCCGGAATGTCCAGTCCCTCGCGCAGCAGGTTTATGCCGACCAGCACATCGAACTCGCCGAGGCGCAGGTCGCGGATTATCTCCATGCGCTCTATCGTGCCGATATCGTGGTGCATATAGCGGCACTTTATGCCGACGTTGCCGAGGTAGGCCGACAAGTCCTCGGCCATTTTTTTGGTCAGCGTCGTCACCAGGCAGCGCAGCCCCATTTTTATTCTCTCGTTTATCTCGCAGATGAGGTCGTCTATCTGCCCCTCTATCGGGCGGACGAATATCTCTGGATCGAGCAGTCCCGTCGGGCGGATGATCTGCTCCACGATCTGCCCTGCGCGCTCACGCTCATATTCGCCGGGCGTTGCGGATACGTACACGCGCTGGTGGATACGCTGCTCGAACTCCTCATATTTGAGAGGCCGGTTATCGAAGGCCGAGGGCAGGCGGAAGCCGTACTCAACAAGCGATTCCTTGCGCGCCCTGTCGCCGCGGTACATTGCGCGCACCTGCGGCAGAGTGACATGGCTCTCGTCCACAAACAGCAGAAAGTCCTTCGGGAAATAGTCAAGCAGCGTCATCGGCGCGCTGCCCGGCGCGCGGTTCGAGATTATGCGCGAATAGTTCTCGATGCCGGTGCAGTAGCCCAGCTCCTGCATCATCTCGATGTCGTAATCCGTGCGCTGGCGGATGCGCTGCGCCTCGATGAGCTTGTTGTTCTCCTCGAACCATTTGACGCGCTCGTCGCACTCGCGGCGTATCTCGTCGATGGCGGCGGCCATCTTCTCCTTGGTCGTGACATAGTGGCTGGCGGGATATATCGCGGCATGGTTCAGTATCCTCGTAGGCATGCCGGTCACGACGTTTATCTCGCTTATGCGGTCTATCTCGTCGCCGAAGAATTCAACACGTATGGCCTTGTCGTTTGAATACGCGGGGAATATCTCGACCGTGTCGCCTCGGACGCGGAACATGTTGCGCTCGAAGGCGATGTCGTTGCGCTCATAGCGTATCTCGATGAGCTTTCTCAGCAGCTCGTCAAAATCCCTCGTCTGCCCTGGGCGCAGGGATATGACCATGTTGGCATAGTCTATCGGGTCGCCCAGGCCGTAGATGCAGGACACCGAGGACACGACGATAACGTCGCGCCGCTCGAAAAGGCTCGCCGTCGCGCTGTGGCGCAGGCGTTCTATCTCGTCGTTTATCGCGCAGTCCTTCTCGATGAAGGTGTCGGTATGCGGGATGTACGCCTCCGGCTGGTAATAGTCATAATATGATACGAAATACTCTACCGCGTTTTCAGGAAAGAACTCCTTGAACTCACTGCAAAGCTGCGCGGCAAGCGTCTTATTATGCGCCAGAACAAGCGTCGGCCGGTTGACGCGGGCGATAACGTTTGCCATCGTGAAGGTCTTGCCGGAGCCGGTGACGCCGAGCAGCACCTGTTCGTCTATTCCGTTCTCAATGCCTGCCACAAGGCCGTCTATCGCTTCCGGCTGGTCGCCGGTCGGCTGATACGGCGACATGAGCTTGAATCTATCCATAGCTGTCTCCAGAATCAAAACATTAGTTCGAATAATATATTATACCACAAATATGCTCCGCGCTCAATATGAAGCGCAAAAAAGACTTGGCTTTGGCCAAGTCTTTTTCAGTATTTGATTATCAGTCTTTGTATTCAAACATCAGGTCGTACATGCTGACGGTGTCGCCGTCCCTGACGCCCATCTTCTCCATGCGCTCAAACACTCCGGCCTCGCGCAGGACCTTGTCAAAGTACATCCGGCTCTCGTAATCGCCGAAGTTGATCGTTGCGACAAGGCGCTGGAGCCACGGCCCCTCGACGATCCACATATCGTCAAACTGGCGGATCTCAAGCTCCTCGGATGTGTCGATAACAGGCTCCGGCGGGACATAGTCGGCCTCGTAGCTCGCTATCGGCGGCAGCTCCGCGAGACGGCGGGCGCACTCCTTGATAAGCTCGCGCGTGCCCTCATGGGTCACGGCGCTCATCTCGAAGAACTCATAGCCCAGCTCTTCGGCTCTGGCGCGCAGACGGTCGATGTTCTCCCTGTCGTCGCCCAGCAGGTCACATTTGTTGGCCGCGACTATCTGCGGGCGCTCGGCAAGCTCCGGATTGTACTCGCGCAGCTCCGCGTTTATCGCGTCAAAATCCTCGACGGGGTCGCGCCCCTCGCTGCCGGACACGTCCACCAGATGGATGAGCAGGCGGCAGCGGTCGATATGGCGCAGGAAGTCATGCCCAAGCCCTGCGCCCTCGGACGCGCCCTCAATGATGCCCGGAATGTCGGCCATTACGAAGGAGACGCCCTCATCGACGTACACAACTCCGAGGTTCGGGAACAGGGTGGTGAAATGATAATTTGCGATCTTCGGGTGCGCCTTGCTGACGACGGAAAGCAGCGTCGATTTGCCGACGTTCGGGAAGCCGACCAGCCCGACGTCCGCCAGCAGCTTCAGCTCCAGCGTGATGTCATGGCTCTCGCCGAGGAGGCCGGGCTTTGCAAAGCGCGGCACCTGACGGGTCGGCGTTGCAAAATGCATGTTGCCCCAGCCGCCGCGGCCGCCCTTCGCAGCCACAAAGTTCTCGCCGGAGGACATGTCGTGCATGATCGCGCCGGTCTCGGTATCGCGGATGATCGTGCCGCGCGGGACTTTGATATACAGGCTCTCGCCGTCCTTGCCGTAGCAGCGCTTGCCCTGACCGTTTGCGCCGTTGCCGGCGACGTATTTGCGCTTATAGCGGAAGTCCATCAGCGTGGACATATTGTCGTCCGCGACGAATATGACGCTTCCTCCGCGGCCCCCGTCGCCCCCGTCGGGGCCGCCCGCCGCGACGTACTTCTCGCGGTGGAACGCGACCGCTCCGTCCCCGCCCTTGCCGGCGTGGACGCTGATGCGCGCTTTATCTACAAAAGAAGTTCCCATATTGCCTCCTTTTAGCGTTCTGATCAAATATAAGGCGATAGCGACGCCTTAACGAAAAAAGCCGGACGGGAACGTCCGGCTTTTTTAAGTCAAAATTTACTGAGCGAGTTCTTCGTAAACAGAGACCTTTTTGCGGTCCTTGCCCAGGCGCTCGAACTTCACGGTGCCGTCTACAAGAGCGAACAGAGTGTCGTCCTTACCCTTACCGACATTGGTGCCGGGATGGATCTTGGTTCCGCGCTGTCTGACAAGGATATTGCCGGCGAGAACAAACTGACCGTCGGCTCTCTTGGCGCCAAGACGCTTAGACTCACTGTCGCGGCCGTTCTTGGTAGAACCCATACCTTTTTTATGTGCCATTTAGGTTACACCTCCATTAGTCATTAGTAGCGGGGAAACTTATGCGTTGATGGTTTCGATCTGAACCTTAGTGTAAGGCTGTCTGTGACCCTGGGTTCTGCGGTAGCCTTTTTTAGGCTTCATCTTATAAACGCGAACCTTTGCGCCCTTGCCGCTCTTGACGACATTAGCGGAGACGCTTGCGCCTTCGATAACGGGTGCGCCGAACTTTGCGGTCTCACCGTCGATAACAGCCAGAACCTGGTCGAACTTAACAGACTCGCCGGCTGCGACATCCAGCTTCTCAACGAAGATAACGTCGCCCTCTGCCACGCGGTACTGCTTGCCGCCGGTAACGATGATAGCATGCTTCATGTGAATTTCCTTCCTCTCTTCAGGTCTCGCTCTTAGGGCGGAGGGCATACCTCTCTTAATACCCCTTCGATGCGGCCTTACGATAATAGCATGTCAGCGCTTGAATGTCAATGATTTTTTCGATATTTTGTGCCTAAATCAGCCGAGAACCTCAATATTATCGTCTATGAGCAGGAAGCTGCCGTCCATGCCGCTCTGGGAGACAAGCTTGGAGTGGTTCACGCCGTCCGCGTCGGTATAGGTTATCATCAGATTCGGGATACCGTCGGGAATCATGGTTTCAAGCTGGATGGCGCTGTCCTTCATAAAGCTGCAATACCAGTGCTCGCCCGTGGTGTAAAAACGGCTGTCGAAGTCCGCATACTCGACGGAGCACACGCTCACATCATACACGACGCCGTTGACCTTGATGCACAGCTGGGTTTCACCGGAATTCACCGTAACCTTGTCAATGATCTCGGTTCCCTCCGGGAGGTCATCGAGCGCGAGAGCTTCAAGCTCGCCGGAGCCGGTGCGCGCCGCGGGGAGCCACTTCGAGTCGATATACGGGGCTATCTCATCATAGCTGAACTTGAAGTTTATAACGCCCGCCGCGTACGGCGCTATCTCGTATACGCTTGAAAACACGGTCAGTCCGTCGCCGTCGAGATACCAGCTGCCCTCACTGATAAGCGCCGCGAGCGCGGTCTCGACGTCGTCCACCGTAAGGCTCTGCTTCAGTTCGTCATCGGAATTGACCTTTTCGACCATTGCCGCGGTCAGCCACGTCTTGAACGCGTCGAGATCGGGCGCAAGCTTGTCCAGCGTCAGCTGCTCACCGGTCTCCGTGTCAAATATATAGCCGGTATAGCCATAGATGCCGTGTACGCCGCCGGTGTAGGAGTAGTCGTTATAAAGCAGCGAGATGAGCTTCTCGTCCGCGCGCGCGACAAGCACGGTACGGTTGCTGGCGAGGGTCAGGTTCGCTTCGATATTGTTATCGCGCACATAGGAGAGGTTGTCGTAGGCCATGTCGAGCATGCCGTTGATGCCGACGCCATAGCCGCCCTCGGCGTAGTTGCTGCCGGTGTAATATTCCTCATCCATAGCGGCGATGAAGTCGTTTATCTTCTCGGAGGCCGCGTCGTTGCCGTAGATATGGACGGTCGGCGTCTCGTAAGAGAAGTCGAGTATCATCTGGTTTTCATCGTCGGGCGCATAGTAGGTCTCCTTGTGCTCGCCTATGCTGATGGTCACGTATGAGGACGGCTCCGCGGCTTCGGGCGTGGGTTCGGGAGTCGCCTCCGGCTCCTCGGACGCTTCGGGCGAGGGTTCCTCGCTCGGCTCCACGCTGGGGGTTGGCAGTTCAATCTGCTTGAGCTGTTCTATCTGTTCGCATCCGCAGAGCGATAGCGCCAGCAGCGCTGCAATAAGAAGTGCGGTTATCTTTTTCATTTTGTTCCTCCATGTCTGTTTGTTATATGACGTCGTTCGGTATCGCGCCCGTTGCGAGCGCCTTGTTCGTGTACCTGCCGTCGTCGGTTATTTCTCTTATTATATCTATCATCTCCGGAAATCTGATGCGCTGCGACTCGTCCTCAAGCTCGATCTCCATCACCGCGCGGTCACTCCAGAAGGGATAAACGTCGATCTCAAAAAGCTGGTTTTTATACTCCAGACAATAGCGCGTTTTATATATAGTTCTGCGCTTCGGGTCGGCAAAGCGGAGATATTCGTTATACTCCCGCTCGCTTATCTCGTTTTCTATCTCAACGCGGCGCATATTGCTCACGCGGGTCTTCATCGTGTGCGTATAGACATACTCCCCGTCCGCGCCGCGCTTACGCACGCGCTCCGAACTGCCCGGCTCGGGGCACAGCAGATAGGTCTGGACGATGTCCGTCGCCTCCGCGTTGCGGCCGAGTATGGTGAGGTTCGGGTATCTTATTAGATATTTGCGCTCTATTTCAAAGCCGTTGTTGTTCATCTTCTGCGCTCCGTCCCGTCAGTATGTGCCGATTATACAGAAAATTTGTTAACAAATCAAGACAAAGCCGAAAGCTTCAGGATTTTTAATGACTTGCGACACTTCTCATACTATGTCAAAAATGTCACCAAATCTGTTAAATTCCTTGCAATCAGGTCTTATATATGCTATTATGTACATATCTTCATTACGTACGAGGTGGTTTTATGGCAAACAGACCGAATATTCTCAAGCTGGCAACTAAGATCAGCCTTGAGAGCCTTACCTACACCGGCATCACCTACAAGGATCCGGAATATCGCATACTTGCCCCGATAGTTGACGACGACATGTGCCGCGTTATGATGCACTTGCGCCTCGAGACGAACCGCACTCTTCAGGAGGTCGCAAAGCGCTGCAACGAGAGCGAGAGCTTCGTAAAGGAGCAGCTCGACAAGCTCATCGCCGCCGGCATCGTCCGCTCGCGCAAGGTCGGCGCCTGCGACTGCTACTATTACCCCATCTGGGTTCCCGGCATCATGGAGGGCATTCTCTCCAACCGTGAGCAGTGCGACCGCTACCCCGACCTCGGCTACTGCTTCGAGGAGTACACCCGCCGCCGTCCCGAGATGGTCGCCCCTGCATTCAACTCCGGCAAGCTCGGTATGTTCATGATGCGCGTCATGCCCGTCATGAGTGCCATCGAGAACAACACCAAGACCGCGTCCTATGACGAGATCGCGACGCTTATCGAGAACGCGACCGCGATATCCGTCGGCCCATGTTCCTGCCGCCGCGCCCGCCGTCTCATGGGCGAGGGCTGCGGACATCTCGAAGAGGACATGTGCATGTACCTCAACGACAACGCCATCACTTACAGCAAGACCGGCGCGCACAGGCTCATCAGCAAGGAGGAGGCCTACGAGGTGCTCCGCCGCGCCGAGGACAACGGCCTTGTGCACGAGATAAACCAGACCCCCGGCTTTGAAGACACCACCGCGATATGCAACTGCTGCGGCTGCTCCTGCTTCGCGCTGCGTATCGCCGAGATGTTCCGCTCCAAGAACGCCATCCGCTCCAACTACGTTGCCCGCGTCGATAAGGAGAAGTGCGTTGCCTGCGGCCAGTGCGTTGAAAACTGCCAGACGAACGCCATCCGCCTTGGCCAGAAGAACTGCACCACGAACCCCCATATATCCGACGCGTACGACACCGACCGCGCCATTCCTTGGGATAAGAGCAGCTACAACGTTGACTACCGCACCAACCGCAGCGACGTTATGGAAAGCGGCACTGCGCCCTGCAAGGCGACTTGTCCCGCGCATATCCCCGTACAGGGCTACATAAAGCTCGCCTCCGAGGGCAGATATCAGGAAGCGCTCGAACTCATCAAGAAAGAGAACCCCTTCCCCGCCGTCTGCGGCCGCATCTGCAACAAGGCCTGCGAGGCCGCATGTACGAGAAACATTGTTGACTCCTCCGTCGCTATCGACGATATCAAGAAGTTCATCGCCGAGAAGGATCTCGACGCGGAGCACCGCTATGTTCCCAAGATGCTGAGCCTGACCGGCCGCCCCTACACCGAGAAGATCGCCGTCATCGGCGCAGGCCCCGCTGGCATGAGCTGCGCGTTCTATCTCGCGCTCAAGGGCTATCCCGTGACCGTATTTGAAAAGGAGCAGGCACTCGGCGGCATGCTGACTCTCGGCATCCCCTCTTTCCGTCTCGATAAGGCCGTCGTCAATGCGGAGATTGACATTCTCAAGGAGCTGGGCGTTGAGTTTAGAACCGGCGTCGAGGTCGGAAAGGATGTAACTCTCGACGCGCTGCGCGCCGAGGGCTACAAGGCTTTCTATCTTGGCATCGGCGCATCGAAGGGCACGTCTCTCGGCTGCAAGGGTGAAGATCTGCCCGGCGTCTACACCGGCATTGATTTTCTGCGCGAGGTCAACCTCGGCAAGAAGCCCAAGGTCGGCAAGAGCGTCGCCGTCATCGGCGGCGGCAATGTCGCCATCGACGTTGCCCGCAGCGCGGCTCGTCTCGGCGCGAAGAGCGTCACGGTCGTATACCGCCGCAGCGAGGAAGAGATGCCCGCGGCAGCGGACGAAGTCGAAGAGGCCAGAGCTGAGGGCGTGAAGTTCATGTTCCTCGCCGCGCCCGCCGAAATCATCGGCGAGGGCAAGGTGGAGCAGCTCAAGGTAGAGCTTATGGAGCTCGGCGAGCCTGACGCGAAGGGGCGCCGCAAGCCCATCGGCACCGGCAAGTTTGAGACCATCCCCGCCACCGCCGTTATCTCCGCCATCGGCCAGAAGATAGACCTCAGCGGCATCGCCGATTTCGAGACAGCGAAGAACGGCGCCGTCATCGTTGACAAGCAGAGCTATCAGACCAGCGTCCCCGACGTGTTCGCCGGCGGCGACGTTGTGACCGGCCCGAAGTTTGCCATCGACGCGATCGCGGCGGGCAAGGAAGGCTCCATCTCCATCCACCGCTACGTCCACCCCGGCCAGACCCAGAATCTCGGCCGCGACAACCGCGACTACAAACCGCTCGATGTCTCCACCGTCGCCGTCTCCATCGGCAGCTTTGACACGGCTCCGCGCCAGAAGGCTCCCGAAGCTCCGTCCGCCGAAGCACTCAAGACCTTCAAGGATATGCGCGGCACGCTGACCGAAGAGCAGATAAAGAAGGAGGCCGCCCGCTGCCTCGGCTGCGGCTGCGCTGTCATCGACGAGGATCTCTGCATCGGCTGCGGTGTCTGCACCACCAAGTGCAAGTTCGACGCGATCCATCTTGAAAAGACCATGGACAACGTCGGCAGCACGTATTACCGCACCCTGCTCACCGCCGTCACGAACGCGCCGCACACCATCGGCCGTCTGGCTAAGAAAAAGCTCGGCAGCGTCAAGAAGTAAGGCGGCGCAATGCACGAGATCGGCATAGTGCGGAGCATGTGCAAGACCGTCCTTGATTACGCGAAGGCCAACAACGTCCAGCGGATAAGCGAGATCGTATGCGAGGTCGGCGAGCTGTCGCTCGTCATCCCCGAATATGTCGAGGAGCTGTACCCCGCCGTCGCCGCCGAGACGCCGCTGAAGGACACGAAGCTCATTCTTGAGATCGTCCCCGGCATGGCGGAATGCGACGAGTGCGACGAGATATTCAATGTTGTCGAGAACGAGGGCTACTGCCCCAACTGCGGCAGCTTTGAGAAAACAGTTCTCACCGGCAAGGACTTCAACATCAAGGAAATACATGTTCCGGAATAAAAAAAGGCTGCTTCAAAATGCGAAATGCATTTTGAAGCAGCTTATTTTTCGTCCAACTCCAGCGCCATGAATTCGTCCCGCGTCATCATCACGTTCAGATAGTCCAGCAGGCACGGAGCCGTCATATGCTCCGGCAGCTCAAGCCGCTTTAAAAGCGCCTTTCTCCGTGCGGCGCTGTCCTGTCCGCCGCTCAAGCCTTTTGCAAACATGTCCGCCTTGCTTATGCGCTGTTCGCGCCGCTGCGGCGGCAGGTCGTCTATCGTCGCGCCGCACTTGATGAGCGCGTCAAGCAGCAGCTCCGGCCGCATACCCTCGACGCCGAGCTTGCCCTCCTTTGAACCTTTTCTCTTCCGCCGCTCCTTACCCTTTATATCGGGAATGTACGCATGCTTCACAAGCGCAGGATCTATGCAGGACTTGATAAAATTCCTTATCACGAAGCCCGCGCCGTCGGAGTCGGTCAGTACGATGAGCCCGCGTGCCTGCGCCATGTCGCGCAGCAGCTTCTGCTTCTGGGCGTTATTGAATATCCCGAAGCCCGAAGTCTCCACGATGACCGCGTCGACCACCTGACTGAGCGTATTTTTATCATAGCGCCCTTCGACCACTATGACCTCGCGCACGCTATGCATCGGCTTCACCCGCGGCGATGCGCAGCACAAGCTCCTTCAGCAGTTCCGTGTCATCCGTGGAGCTGCTCTTCATTTTGTAGTCCGCGTCGGCGCACAGCTCGACCGCGCGCACGAGCTGCGGCAGCGTGAAGCCCCGCGCCGAGGCAATGAGTTTTTTGGCGATGAACTCATATTTTATGCCGCAGGCGTCCATGAGCGCTTTCATGCCGTCCGGCTGCGCGGAGGCGAGCTTCGCCCCATATAGCCGCCGCATCTGCTGGCCTATCATGGCCACCATCGCAATGGGCGCGTTGTTTTTATCCGATATAAGCTCCGCGAGGACGGCCATTGCGGTGTTGTATTTCTTCTGCGCGATGTAATCCGTCATATCAAAAACCACAGCCTCCGGTATGTGGTTTGCGACCGCTTCCACATCCGCGACAGTGACCCTGTCACCCTTCGCGTAGGCCGCGACCTTCTCTATCTCCGGAATGAGCCTGCTCATAAGATCGCCGCTTATGAATATCAGCCGCTGCGCCGCCTCAAGCTCTATGCTCTTCCCCGCCGCCGAAAAACGGCGGATAAGCCAATCTATGAGCATTCCCTGCGACTGTGCGGTAAATTTAAGCTCCAGCGCGCACTGGCGGATGCCCTTTATAAGCTTCAGACGTCCGTCCGGCTCATACTGCGCGTCCTGCACAACGGCGACGGTACAGTAGTCCGGGATGTCCTTCAGTATATCCAGCATTTTGTCCGGATCCTTGCAGGCGTTTATATCCACGCCGCGCAGCTCCACGAAGCTGCGCTCCGTCATAAACGGCATCGCGTCTACCGCCATGCGCAGCTCGTGCATATCAAGCTCCGGGCCGTTGATGCGCTTGTAGCTGAAGCTGTCCTCTCCTTCCGGCAGACATATCTTTTTCAGCTGCCCCAGGTACTGCTCGCGCAGATAGTCCTCCGGCCCCCAGAGAAGATACAGCCGCTCCGGTCCGGAATCCCTGAGTCTGCGCAGCTCCGCGGAATAATTCAGTTTTTCTTCCTTTGAGTTTTTCTTCGCCATGTTCACTCCGCAGGGAGACGTATCTCGACGTTCCCGTTCAAATCAGTCCTGTACACATTATACCCGTAAGCCCTGAGACGTTCAAGGGTTTCGTTCGTAGGATGGCCGTAATTATTGTAGCCGACGCTTATCACCGCGGTTTCGGCTCCGGCGGCTGACAGCAACTCGCCGCTGCTTGAATACTTCGAGCCATGGTGTCCGGCGATCAGGAGCTCGGCATCCGGAAGCTCGTGGCTTTCGATAAGCTCCCGCTCCGCCGCCTGCGGCGCGTCGCCGGTAACTATCATGTCAAACGCCCCTATGCTCACGCGCATCATCATGCAGCGCTCGTTCAGGTCGCCCTTTTCGCTCGGCGCGAACAAGTTCAGCTCAATGTTCCCGACGCTGAAAAGCTCGTCGGAATCAAGCCGCCGCAGCGCCGTGCCGTGACTTTCGGCGGCGGAGACGATCTCGTCTAGCATCCCATCCTCATCCGTCACAGCGTCCGGTATGATGATCTCACCGACGTCCGCAAGCTCCAGCAGCCGCGGCACGCCGTTGACGTGGTCGGCATGGAGATGCGTGAGCAGCAGCACATCCACGCGCTTTCTGCCGCGCGAGAGCAGGTAGCTCCCCGCCGTCTCTCCGGCATTATCAAGGCTGTATATGCCGCCGCAGTCGATAAGCACGGTCTTGTCACCGGAAATAACGCTGATACACTGTCCCTGTCCGATGTCGAGCACCGTTATCACGCCCGCGCCGACTCTCATGCTCTGTGCGTTCACGCACAGCAGCAGCGCAAGCGAGAGAACCGCGAGCCCGCCGGGCAGAGATATTTTCGCCCAGCGCGGCAGTTTGGACACGGCGGCAATAATTAACAGCGCGTACGCAAGGACTATCCATATCACGTTCATCACGTCGTCGGTGTACAAAGCCGCGAACGGTATCCCGCCGATAAGCCGCGCGACCCACAGTACATATCGCGCAAGCAGCGATGTCAGCCACGCAAGCGCCGCGCCGGCCGGCGCGAAGACAATTCCCGCAAGGCAGGCGATATATCCGCCGCAGAAGCATGCGGACACCGCCCAAAGGCACATGACATTTGCAATCGGCGACAGGATGGCGATGTATCCGAAATGCCACGCCGCCAGCGGCACAGTGAGCGCCATGACGGAGAGTGAGCTTGCCGCAACGTTTACCGGCCAGCGAATAATGCGGCGCAGAGTGCCGCGCGGCACATCCGGCATCAGCAGCGCCGAAAGCTTTTCCGAGAACAGCATCAGCCCCGCCACCGCGCCGAACGAAAGCTGGAGACTTACGCTCGCGGCGGAATATGGGTTTGCTGCGAGCAGGATGGCAAGCGCCGTCATCAATGAGGTCGGCGGGTCGTTCTCGCGGCCGAAGATCGGCGCGATGAGCAGCATCGACTGCATGACGCCCGCCCTCACCGCGGACTGGCTCGCCCCTGTGGCCGCAACGAACACCCACACCGCGATGATGCACAGCACGGAGCTTCTTCTCGATTTTCCAAGGGCGAGCTGCAGAATACTTATCAGGAACGCCACATGCATACCGGATATGGCGACAATGTGCGTTATGCCCGCGCGCCCCATTGCCATGTACGCGCCCGCATCCTCATACAGCTCTTCCCTGCTGCCGATGAGCAGCGATTTCATAAAGGCCGCGGCGTCGCGCGGGAATATGCGCTCTATTTCGGCGCACACACTGCGGCTGATATCCTGTCCGAAGCTCAGCCACGCGGAGCGCTGCGCGGATATGACTTCCGGCGGCGTCTTGACGCTCGCGACAAGAAAAATACCGTTTGAATTATAGTAGTCGTAATCCTCGCCGTACCGCGTATCCGCCGCGCGGCAATACGCGCTGATGCGCAGCCGCCATCCCGGTTCGGCATAGATCGCCGCGCCGCTGCGGTCATACACCACCGCGCGCGTGACGCCGCCGTCCGGCAGGCGGAACCGCATTTCATAGCGGCAGTACCCGTCATACTCCGCGGAATAGGTCAGCACGACGCCCTCAAGCTCCGCCGTCTCGCCGTCAAGCGCCTTTGCGGGCAGGGCTTTCGCGAGATACGTACCGCCGAACCATACGAATCCGACAGCGAGCGCCGCAAGGGTTATCACAAAGGCTCTCAGCCATTTACGGCGCATGAAGCCAAGCCCCAGCGCCGCGGCCGCGCACAGCAGCGCAAGCCACGGCAGGAGCCGAGCCGGAAGTATGTAGTTTGCCATGAATATCGCGGCGGAGAAGCCTCCCGCCGCGAACGCAAGTCTCCGCATACGCTCACACGCCCTTTAAAAATGCCGCGCGGGTAATTTCATCGCCCGCGCGGCGTTATGGAATCAGACTATTTTTTCGGACAGCTTCAGGCCGCCGAGAATGTGGAAATGCAGGTGCATGACGGTCTGGCTACCGTCCTCGCCGCAGTTGTTGACGACGCGGTAGCCATTGTCAAGCCCCTCGGCCTTGGCGATCTTCGCTATCGCCTCAAAGCACTTTGCGACATATTCGGAGTTGCTGCCATCTATTGCAGCGGTGCAGCAGATGTGCTTTTTCGGCACAACAAGTATGTGTACAGGAGCCTGCGGGTTTATGTCGCGGAATGCGAAAACATAATCGTCCTCATACACCTTGGTGCTGGGTATCTCTCCGGAAATGATGCGGCAGAAAAGGCAGTTATCGTCTTTCATTGCAATTCTCCTTTTGAAATTATATCAGTCCTGCGCGTGCTCACTGACGAAATCGTCAACGGCCGCCATCGCGTCGTCCAGCTTGAGCAGGTTCTTGCAGCCGCCCATTGCGGAATCAGGCTTGCCGCCGCCTGTGCCCTCGCAAATCTTCGTGATGCTCTTGATGAGGTCTCCGGCCTTGACGCCGCGCGCCACGGCGTTTTTGCCGCAGACCGCGAGCATGGTGGCCTTGTTCTCCGCCGTCGCGGCGAGCACGGCGACGATGTTGGGATAACGGTCGCGCAGCTGGTCGCCCATCTTGCGAATGTCGGCAGCATTGACAGGTCCGTTTGTGATGGTTATGACCTTGAGACCCTTGATGTCCTTTGCGCCGTAGAGCATTCTCTCCGCCTGACCGGACATGAGCTGATCCTTGAGCTTATCGATATTCTGGCGCAGCTCGTGGATTTCGCTGAGGTTGCTCTCGACCTTGTTCATGATCTCCAGCGGTCTGGCCTTGAGCCTGTCGGCAACCTTATTTATCATGCCTGACATTGCAATATACTTTGCAATGACCTCGCGGCCGGTGATGGCCTCGATGCGGCGCACGCCGGAGGCGACGGAACCCTCTGAGGTAATGACGAACATACCGACCTTGGCGGTATTGTCAAGATGCGTACCGCCGCAGAACTCCGTTGAGAAGTCGCCCATCTTCACAACCCTGACCGTGTCGCCGTACTTCTCGCCGAAGAGTGCCATTGCGCTGAGCTTCTTCGCCTCGTCGAAGGGCATCACCTGCGTCTCGATATCAGCGCCCTCAAGGATCATATCGGCCATAACGGTGTTGACCTGGCCTATCTCCTCAGCGGTGAGCGCGGAGAAGTGGGTGAAGTCAAAGCGCAGATAGTCAGGCTCTACGAGAGAACCGGCCTGATGCACATGGTCGCCGAGGACAAGGCGCAGCGCGCTCTGGAGCAGATGCGTGGCGCTGTGGGCGCGGGATATGGCCTTGCGGCGCTCGGTGTCGATGCTGACGGTGAGCTTATCGCCGAGAACGATGCTGCCCTTGAGAAGCTTGCCGTAATGCATGTATTTTCCGCCCTTGTTTTTCAGGACGTTATTGACCTTGAATACCACTCCGTCCGCAGTCATCACGCCCTGATCGGCGACCTGGCCGCCCATCTCGGCGTACATCGGGGTGCGGTCGAGCACGACGATGGCGTCCATGCCCTCGTTTACCTCGCCGCAGATCTCGCCCTCGGCGACGAGTGCGACGACCGTGCCCTCGCTCTCGGTCCAGTCATAACCGACAAACTCAGTCTCCGGCACTTCCTTGCCGAACTCCTGGCCTGCCCAGCCGAGATCGCCCAGCGCCTCGCGCGCCTTGCGGGCGCGGACGCGCTGCTCTTCCATCAGCTTCTTGAACTCCGCCTCGTCAACGATCATTCCCTCGTCGGCGCACATCTCTATGGTGAGGTCAACGGGGAAGCCGTAGGTATCATAGAGCTTGAATGCATCCGCACCGGAGAAAACGGTCTCGCCGTTCGCCTTGTGCTCGGCTAGCAGATCGCCGAATATCTTCATGCCGGCGTCGATGGTCTTTGCGAAGTTCTCCTCCTCGGTCTTGACGACCTTGGTGATATAGCTCTGCTTCTCGCGCAGCTCCGGATACTGGCACTCGTTCTCGTGGATAACGGTGTCGATGACCTTGTAGAGGAACGGCTCGTTAACGCCGAGGAGCTTACCGTGACGCGCGGCGCGGCGCAGCAGACGGCGCAGCACGTAGCCGCGTCCCTCGTTCGACGGCAGGACGCCGTCGCATATCATAAACGTTGCGGAACGGATATGGTCGGTTATAACGCGCAGGGACACGTCCATCTTGTGGCTCTTGCCGTAGTACGCGCCGGTCAGCTCGCTGACCTTATGGGTTATGTTCATGACGGTATCGACGTCGAACAGGGAGTCAACGCCCTGACATACTACGGCCAAACGCTCAAGGCCCATGCCGGTGTCGATATTCTTCTGCTTGAGTTCGGTGTAGTGACCCTCGCCGTCGTTATCGAACTGCGAAAACACGTTGTTCCAGACCTCCATATAGCGGTCACAGTCGCAGCCGACGGTGCAGTCGGGCTTGCCGCAGCCGTACTCGGGGCCGCGGTCATAGTATATCTCGGAGCAGGGGCCGCAGGGACCGGCACCGTGCTCCCAGAAGTTATCCTCCTTGCCGAAGCGGAAAATGCGCTCGGCAGGGATGCCGATCTCTTTGTTCCATATTTCGAACGCCTCGTCGTCATCGACGTAGATGGACGGATAGAGCCTGTCCGGATCAATGCCGACCCACTCGGGAGAGGTGAGGAATTCCCAGCTCCATGCGATGGCCTCGTGCTTAAAGTAGTCGCCGAAGGAGAAGTTGCCCAGCATCTCAAAATAGGTGCCGTGACGCGCGGTCTTGCCGATGTTCTCGATGTCACCGGTGCGGATGCACTTCTGGCAAGTGCAGACGCGGTGGCGCGGCGGCTCCTGCTCGCCCTTGAAATAGGGCTTCATGGGTGCCATGCCGGAGTTTATGAGCAGCAGGCTCGCGTCGTTCTGCGGAACGAGCGAAAAGCTCGGCAGACGAAGATGTCCTTTAGTCTCAAAAAAGCTCAGGAACATCTCTCTCAGTTGGTTAACTCCATACTTTTCCATTTATTAGTCCTCCAAATTCTTTTTCATTCTCTCTGAAAAGCTCTCTTCATGCTCAACGTCAGTGTTGAAGAATTCCATCTTCCCGCAGTGCGGGCAGGAATATATCCGCACCTCCATCGAGCCTGAGAACAGGTTGCTCAGGTGTCCGGAGAAAAAGCCGTAATGCCCCAGCTGTATCTCCTCGCAGCCGAGATCGGTCATCTCTGTCCCACAGCGCAAACAATTCATTTTTGTCCTCCTAAAAAATATACCTCCGCCCCCATACAGGGGCGAAGGTCAATTCGCGGTACCACCCTGATTTGCCGCAGTGCGGCATCTCTCGCCCCCTTAACGCGGGGAAAACGCTCCGGTCATCCCGGAAAGGCTCGGAAACGGCTGCCGTTATCGGGCACGAGACCTTACACCATCCGGTCCCTCTCTGCGCTGTCCTGCTCCGGCTCTTTTCGTCAAAGCCAACTGATATAAAATGAATACGAATATATTACCACAAGCGGCGGTTTTGTCAAGAGATTACCGGCATTTTCTTACTATAGAATACCGCTCGGCGTATCTCGGCAGGCGCATATGTATCGCCATCATCGCGTGGCGTGTATCGTCTATCTCCTCGCCCTCGGAATTATACATATGCTCTACTGTGAATTTCACGGGCGCGGCATCCGTCGTGAGCAGCTCCAGCTCGTCTCCGCAGTAGAATTTGTTGCGCTGATAGAGCACGGCATTTCCGTCCGCGTCGCAGGTCTCGACCACGGCAGCGACATCCGCATCCGTAAAGTAGGTCGCGTCATGGTAATACTGCCCCGGGTCGCCGAAATAGAAGCCGGTCGTATACGGCCGGTGGCTAACCTTGTTCACCTCTTCGACCCACAGCGGGTCAAGCGGCGCACCGGCGACGGCGGAGTCTATCGCGTGGCGGTAGGCGTTCGTGACGACGGCGGCGTAGTAGGACGATTTCATGCGGCCCTCTATCTTGAAGCTGTCAATCCCTGCGTCGATAAGCTCCGGTATATGCTCTATCATGCACATATCGCGGGAGTTCATTATGTGCGTCCCGCCGTCTTCGCTTATCTCGAAGTACTCGCCCGGGCGCTTTTCCTCGACCAGATGATACTTCCAGCGGCAGGGCTGGGCGCACTGGCCGCGGTTCGCGTCACGTCCGGTCAGGTAGTTTGACAGCAGACAGCGCCCCGAGAACGACACGCACATCGCACCGTGAACGAAAGCCTCCAGCCGCAGCTCCGGCGGGGTATTGCGGCGAATTTTCCTGATATCCTCCAGCGGAGTCTCCCGCGCGAGGACGACCGTGTCCGCGCCGAGCGCGTACAGCGCATTAGCCGCCGCGCTGTTGATGACTCCGAACTGCGTGCTGATGTGCTTTGCGACCTTGGGCGCATGCTTCTTCGCAAGCTCCAGTACGCCGATATCAGCGATTATCAGCGCGTCGGCCTCCGCATCCTGCAAAAATTCAAGATATCCGGGAAGTGATGCAAGCTCATCTTCGCGCGGGAGCGTGTTGCAGGTCACGTATACCCGCCGCCCCATCGAATGCGCAAGCTGCACCGCTTCGCGCAGCTGCTCCTCGTTGAAGTTGCCCGCCGAGGCGCGCATCCCGAATTGAGTCCCCGCCAGATACACGGCGTCCGCGCCGTAATGGAGCGCAATTGTAAGGCGCTCCATATCCCCGGCGGGGGCTAAAAGTTCCGTTTTCTTATTCATAGTTCTGTGTTGCAACAAAGGCGTTGAACTCGTCCGCATTGGTGAAGAAGCGGTGCTGTCCGGTCGCCGTGTCGAGAGCGTAGTAGTAATAGCCGGTGCTCTCCGGATAGAGCGCCGCGTTGACGGACGCGATACCGGGGTTCGCGATCGGCGTGGGCGGCAGGCCGGTGTTCAGTCTGGTGTTGTACGGGCTGGGGTCTGCCAGCATGTCCGCCGTCGGCGCACCCTCATGGTCGGGGTAGGCGTACAGTATCGAAGCGTCGATACCAAGCGGCATTCCGGCGTTGAGACGGTTATAGATGACGGAAGCGATGAGCGCGCGTTCGGAATCGTTCGCGGCCTCCTTCTCTATCAGCGACGCGATGTTGACAACGTCGCGCATGCTCATTCCGAGATCCTGCGCGCGCTGGAGCATTTCGGCAGTCTGCTTATAGTAGAAGTTCTCCAGCATCTTGTTTATGGCGCTGGACGCCTGCATGCCGACATAGAACTCATAGGTATCTGGGAAGAGGAAGCCCTCAAGGCGGTAGGCACTGCCCTCTTCGCCGCCCTCAAGGAAGGAATAGTTAAAGGTTGCGGTCGCGGCGGCTTCCATGAGGTCGTTATAGCTGCACACGCCCTCCTCCTCAAGACGGAGGAATATCTGGTGCATCGAGAAGCCCTCCGGTATCGTGACCGTGGTGGTCAGCGTGGAGCCGGAGCCTGACTGCATGTTCTTTATAAGCGCGCGATAGTCGAAGCTCGACCGCAGCTCATAGCTGCCGGGATCGACCTTTGAACCGGCATGGGATATCTTACAGAACGCCTCAAACAGCCACTTATATTCGATAAGTCCTGCGTCCTTCAGCGCGTCCGCTACGTAGCTGACGTCCGCCTGAGACACACGCTTTGTCCCGATTTTGTTGCCGTTTTCGTCCAGATCGTCAACCGTGGCGATCTCGAAGATGTTGCTCGGCAGCGTCACGACCGCGGTGAAGCTGTCCTTATTCAGGGCGAGCGCATCGCTCGCCGCCATCCATGCAAAGCATGCGAGAACGACGCTGAGCGCAGTGACAAACACGAAGTACATCACTCCACCGAGGCAGCCGGAGCGGTATTCCCTGCTCTGGCGCACGGGGCGGTAATCCCGCTCTGTCATCTCGTCGCCGGTGTAGTTGTGGTTCTCATCGCCGTTTTTATCTATGAAGAAATTGTCAACTGCGGAAAAGCGGCTGGATTTATCCTTCGCGGCGGGTTCCTGCGGGTGCTCCTGCGGCTTTGCCGCCGGCTGTGCGCCGGTTCGACCCGTCTGTCCGGTTTTCTTCTTAGCATTCTCATCGTGAATACGGAATATCTCATTTATTTTTTCAATATCGTCCGGCATTGTTTTCCTCCTCATATGGATATCGGCATGGCGCACAATTTGTCGTAGCACCAGCCGGCAGGGCTGCATATTATGGCATGAGCGACGCAGAAAACTGCTCGCGGTGTTATCTGGATATGGCTGCTGTGCCGCGCACCGTGCCTGCGGCACAGGCAAAGTTCCGGCACGGGGAAAGGAATATATATATGTTCTGCAACGGCTGCAACAACAATAGCATTCTGTGGATAATCATTATCCTCATCATTCTCTTCGGCTGGGGCGGCTGCGGCTGCGGATGCGGCTGTGACAATGGCTGCGGATGCGGCTGCAATAACAACAACGGCTGCGGCTGCTGAGTTATATGCAATCACCGGGGGCTCCGAAAGGAGTCCCTTTTTTGACGCAGTAGAGCTTAAATATGTTTCCGGATCAGCTCGTATATCTCGTCGTTTTTTTCCTCGACCTCGCGCTCAACTCCGTTTTTCGTAAACGGAATTCGCGTCCAGCCGTAGTAATCCGCGGCCATGTCCGCCGTATGCAGGCAGCGCCGCAGATATTCAACGTCCTTCTCATGGATGTCGGCCGTGGTGTGCGTCTTATCCTGACGGCGCTTCATACGCGCAAGCGAGGTATCAATATCGACGTCAAGGTATATGACAAGATCAGGCTGCGGCAGACCCATTTTTACATATTCAAGGTCGTAGAGCCATCCGAAAAACTCCGGCAGCTCCTCATCGCTGAGCTTGCTGCCCTGATGGACGGCGTTTGAGGTCGTATAGCGGTCGGAGATGATAAGTCCGCCCGCGTTATATATATCGCCCCACGCTTCACGGTACGACGCGAAACGGTCAACCGCGTAGAAGGTGGACGCGGTGTAGGCGTTCACATCCTCAGGATGGCTGCCGAAGCTGCCGCCAAGATACATGCGTATCAGTGCGCTGCTCTCCTTGTCATACCGGGGAAACACAATATGATTATAGTCAATTCCGTCGTTTTCAAGACGCTGGCATATGTGCCTGTACTGGCACGATTTCCCGCTGCCGTCTATTCCCTCGAAAACTATCAGCTTACCTTTTGCCATAAATCCTCCGGAAGAGGCCTTCCGTTTATATCAGGCTGAAAACCTCTCCAATTTTTTCATGTATTATCAGATCCGCGCAGCTGTCATACGGGGTTTCGCTCAGGTTCACAAGAACAAGCTTATTTCCCCGGTAATAGTTGATAAGTCCGGCCGCCGGGTACACATTCAGCGACGTGCCGCCGACGATGAGCACATCGGCATTGCGCAGATAGTGCACGGACTTTGCCAGAACGTCCTCGTCCAGCTGCTCCTCGTACAGCACGATGTCCGGCCTTATGACGCCGCCGCACTTGCAGCGCGGGACGCCCTCGCCGTGGTTCATCTTGTCTGCCGGATACGGCATACGGCAGCGTGAGCAATAGGCGCGCAGGATGCTGCCGTGCAGCTCCAGCACGTTTTTGCTGCCGGCCGCCTGATGCAGTCCGTCGATATTCTGCGTTATAACGGCGCGCAGCTTGCCCTCGCGCTCCAGCTCCGCAAGGCGCAGATGCGCACGATTGGGCTTCACGCCGTCGATAACGAGCTTTGCCCGATGGAACCGGTAATACTCCTCGGGATAGCGCTCAAAGAAGCTGTGGCTCAAAATCGTCTCCGGCGGGTACTTCCACTGCTGATTATACAGGCCGTCAACGCTGCGGAAATCCGGTATCCCGCTCTCGGTGCTGACTCCTGCGCCGCCGAAAAACACGATATTGTCGCTCTCCGCGACCCATTTTTTAAGCTGGTCAATCTTAGCGTCCATAGGCCAAGCCTCCATTCAACGCCGGTAGTACCGGTTAACAAGGGCAGATACTAAACGGAGATATTATACAACATATTTCACGAATTGACAAGGCGGCGGACATTTTTTAATATATGCGCAATAAATAAGCGGGCGGCAAAGCTGCCGTCCGCTTGAGCATATTGAATTTTTACAGGCTGCCGTTTACAAGCTCGCCGTCGATAAAGGTTGCCTTGAGATTCAGCTCCTCATCCAGCAGCAGCATATCGGCACACTTGCCGGCTTCGAGTGAGCCGATCTCTCCGAAGCTGTTTATCGCCTTTGCCGGAGCTTCCGTCATGGCATAAACTGCATCCTCAAGAGGGATTCCATAGGATACAACATTCTTCAGCTCCTGCAAAAGGTTGCTGGACGACCCTGCAAGCGTACCGTCCAGCAGGGTCGCGCGGCCGTTTTTGACAACTATCGGCTGTCCCGCGAGATCATAATTGCCGTCGCAAAGTCCCGCGCAGCACAGCGAATCGCTGATTATTATCATCTTTTTGCCGAACATGCGGTACACGGCGTTTATCACTGCGGGGTGGATATGCAGCCCGTCGCAGATAAGCTCAACCTCTGCTCCCGCCGTGAGTGCCGCGCCGATAAGCCCCGGCTCACGGTGATGCAGCGGCTGCATGGCATTGAAGAGGTGCGTTGCCTGCGTCGCGCCCGCTTCAAACCCGGCCATCGCCGTGGCGTAATCCGCAGTGGTATGGCCGAGAGACACGGCACACAGCTTCGACGCCTCGCGGATAAACTCCACCGCGCCGTCAAGCTCCGGCGCCATGGTGATTATCTTTAGCTTTCCTCCGCTCAGCTCGCTCATACGGTAAAACAGATCAAGATCAGGCATGCGGATGTTTTCCGCCTTCTGCGCGCCACGCTTTTTATACGACACGAACGGCCCCTCAAGATGCACGCCCGCGCACTTTGCCTGCGCGCCCTGCCGCTCATAACCGCGGATATTGCGCATCGCCTGCGCCAGCGCGTCCTCGCCTATGGTCATAGTCGTGAAGCAGAATGAGGTCACGCCGTGTGCGGCGTAGTAGCCCGCGAGTGCGGGTATCTCGTCGGCGCGGCAGTCGCTCGCGTCGTAGCCTATCGCACCGTGCGTGTGGATGTCGATGAAGCCGGGGACGAGGTATGCGCCGTGCGCGTCAACGCCGCCCTCAACGTCAAAGGCGCTTATCTTATCGGAAAACTCGACGGAAGAACGCTCAAAGCGCCCGTTTCTGTAAACCCTCGCATTGCTTATCTTCATGGATCAGCCCTCCATGGCATACAGCCGGAAATATGTATCAGCTCAGAGATAGAAGCTGGGAGACTTTCTGCCCGCGCACATCTTCAGCAGCGCCGCCGACACCGCAAGCTGTGCCGCCTTCGGGACGCTGCGCGCGCCGAAGGGACATACTGTGATGCAGCGCATACAGCTTATGCACTTGGTCTTGTCGGGCTTTCTGGGATCGCCCTGATCTATCGCCCCAGCGGGACATTCGGCAGAACATGTGCCGCAGCCGGAGCAGTGTATCCCGGAGCTGGGATAGAGCGGCAGACCCTTGTACGGCTTATAGTCGTGACTGCCGGGCATCGGCACGTCGCGCAGGTTCTCGCGCGACATGAGCGAGGTGAGGAAGCTCTTAAGCTGGGCAACATCCTTCTCGTCGGGACGGCCTGCGCCGAAGCGGCGATCAAGTGAATGCGGCGCGACCATCTCCGCCCCGCCGACAACGCGGAAGCCGTTCTTTTTGCAGAGGTCTGCCATTTCCTGAAGCGCATCCTCAACGGCGCGGTTGCCGTATACCGCCACGGGCACGACGGGCGTATTGTCGCCGCGGACATCCTTCATGCGGCGATACATGGGAGCAGGGATGCGGCCGCCGTAAACCGGAAAGCAGATGAAAACCAGCATATCCGAGTCAAAGCTCATGTCGAAATCGAACACGGTGATGTCCGCCGTCTCGGCCTTTAGCTCGGAAGCGATGAGCTTTGCGATATGCTCGGTCCCGCCGGTCGCGCTGAAGTAAAGAACGATAGGTTTCATACTCTGTACCCCTTATAATTATTATAATTATGTTTCAAGAATAACACTTTGCGCAGACACCGTCAATGCCTCGCCTTGGTCATTCTTAATTCTCGATGCCGTTGAGTGCGATCTGCGTCCATGTTTCGAGCATATCCCAGTTCCCGCGCAGCTCCGCCGCCGTCGTCCAGCCGCCCTCGAGCTTCTCCGTCTCGCGGACGCGCACCTCGCCCTCGACGGGCAGCGTGTAGCACAGGCCGAGATGTACGCTGCCGACGCCGTTGGTGTCGTCGTTGATAAAGCCGACGGGGTGCAGCCCGCCGCGGTGCTTGATCTCGACCTCCTCGTCAAGCTCACGCTCAAGTCCGCGCAGCAGGACGTTCTCGCGGTCAACGTCGTCCACGGGGTTTATATGCCCGCCTACGCCGATGGACATAAGCCCGTGCAGCCGCGCTTCCCCGCCTTTTTTGAGGCGGCGCGTCATGAATATCTCGTCCCCGCGGCGCAGCACCACATACGGGATTATCTGCTTGTAGCCTGGGTCATTCTCTGCATCAGGACGCGGGATGAACTCATGCTCTGCGCGGATAATGTCCAGCATCTCGGCGTTCGACTCCGTGATAAGGCCGGTACGGCCGGAGATAAATTGCGACAATTTCTCGGTTTTAACTACCAATACGTATTCCATAGTCGTCTCTTTTCTGTTGACTTATTTTTGCTGTGACCTTATAATTTATTACATGATAACATAAACGGAGGTGTTTTTCCATGGCGAATTTTTCGGATTTTTATTTCGACTCCAGCACCGGAAAAAACCGCATCTACGTCCGCCAGTGGTCGCCGGAAGGCGAGCCGCGCGGCATCGTGCAGATAGAGCACGGCATCGCCGAGCATATCGAGCGCTATGACGATTTTGCCCGTTTTCTCGCCGATAACGGCTTCATCGTCGTCGGCGACGATCACCTTGGCCACGGCAAGTCCATCGACAACGGCGGCGAGCAGGGCTTCTTCGCCGAGAGCGACGGCTGGGACTATGTCGTCTGGGATATCGACCGGCTGCACGACATCATGCACGAGAAGTACCCCGACCTGCCATATATTTTCTTCGGGCACAGCATGGGCAGCTTCCTTGTGCGCACCTATATCATCCGCCATCCGGAGAAGCCGTACGCCGTGATAATCAGCGGCACGGGGCATCAGCCGCTGCCGATAGTGCTTGGCGGGCTTGCGATGGCAAGCGCCGCGGTCAAGCTCTACGGGGCGCACAAGATCGGCGACACGCTCAACAGCGTCGCCTTCGGCTCATACAACAAGGGCTATGCCAACCAGCGCACTGATTTTGACTGGCTCAGCCGCGACACGGAGAATGTTGACAAATATATCGCCGATCCTCTCTGCGGCTTTGTGCCGACGGTCAGCCTGTTCCGCGATATGATGAGCGGCATAAAATTCGTCACCAACCAGGCGAACATCGACAAGATGAGCAAGGAGACGCCGGTATACTTCATGTCCGGCGACGCCGATCCTGTCGGCGAGAACGGCAAGGGCGTCACGCGCGCGTACAACGCCTTCTGCAAGGCCGGTCTGCATGACGTGAAGCTGCGGCTCTACCCCGCCGGCCGTCATGAGCTGCTCAACGAGATAAACCGCGCAGACGTGTATAAAGACATTCTCGACTGGATAAACGAGAAGATCTAAGCAAAACAGCGAAGCCGGTTCGGCTTCGCTGTTTTGCTATAACACTCTTCTGTCATTCCGAGGAGCGAAGCGACGTGGGAATCCGTTCTCCTTAGCCGCCATACTATCAGGGATGCGGATTGCCGCAGGCAGTGGCGGCATGATTTAAGCTGGGCGCGACATATAAAGTTTCGACGGCATAAAAAAGCCTTGGCAACTAAACTGCCAAGGCTTTTGAGTATGTTGGATTACTCCTCTTCAGGGGCGATGCCGGTGGCTTCGCCGGTAGCGGAGACTTCGTATACGAGAGCGTCATCTGCGGGCTCCTCGACCTCTTCCTCCTCTTCCTCGACCGCTGCGGGTGCTGGCTCGGACAGAGCACGGATGGACAGAGAGATCTTGTGCTTCTCATCGTCGATGGCAGTAATCTTCGCGTCAACAACATCGCCGACGGTCAGAACGTCCTCAGGCTTGCCGATGCGGCGATTTGCGATCTGGGAGATGTGGATCAGGCCGTCAACGCCGGGCAGGACTTCCGCGAATGCGCCGAAGGGCATGAGCTTGACGATAGTGACCTTTGCAACGCTGCCGACACCGTAGGTGTTGGTGAACACGGTCCAGGGGTTGCCGTTGGGATCCTTGTAGCCGAGGGAGATCTTGCGCTTCTCCTTGTCGAAGCTGATGACGTAAACATCGACCTCGTCGCCGACGGAGAGAACGTCGGAGGGCTGCTTGATACGGCTCCAGCTCAGCTCGGAGACGTGAACCATACCGTCAATGCCGCCGATATCGACGAATGCACCGTAGCTGGTCAGGGACTTGACGACGCCGTGGTACTTCTTGCCGACCTCGATCTCGTTCCAGATGGACTCGATGCGCTCGCGGCGCTCGGCCTGAGCAACGCGGCGGATGGAGCCGACTACTCTCTTGCGGGCCTTGTTGACCTCGGTGATCTTGAGGCGAACGGTCTTCTTGATGAGCTGGCTCAGCTCTGCCTCGCGGGGCAGATCGGTCTGGGATGCGGGGACGAACACGCTGATGCCCTTGACATTGACGACAACGCCGCCCTTGTTCTCGCCGGAGACAACGCCCTCGAGGACTGCGCCGGACTCGGCGGCCTCTTCGATATCGTTCCAGCTCTTTGCAGCGTCAAGACGCTTCTTGGAGAGCATAACGGTGCCTTCGACATCGTTGACTCTGACAACAACTGCTTCAATGGTGTCGCCGACCTTGACAACGTCTTCGACCTTGACGCCGTCGTCAGTGAACTCGGAAGTGGGAATGAAGCCGGAATACTTGGTGCCGAGGTCTACGCTGATCTCAGTACCGGTAATAGCCACAACATGTCCGGTTACCTTGTCTCCATTATATATAGTTTTGAGAGTCTCCTCCAGCATTTCATCGAAGGACTTTTCGACCTCGACTGCGGATTCTTCAACTTTGATTTCGTCGCTCATTTTGTTTCTTACCTCCTTAATTATCCACGCCGGCGTGGATGCCCCCGCTGTGAGCCCGATGGTATCCGCGTCCGTGACCTTGTCCATATCCAGCTCATCACACTTCTCTATGAACTGGACCCAGCCGCAATGCTCAGAACAGATCTGGGCAAGATGCAGGCTGTTGGCGCTGTGCTTTCCGCCGATAACCACCATTGCGTCACATTCGGAGGCCAGCTTTTCAGCCTCCTGCTGCCGCGCAGACGTAGCAGTACATATTGTATCAGATATTTTCAGATTTGTACACCTTTTTTTTAGGATATTGCAACATTCGGTAAAATTACCGTGCGTCTGAGTTGTTTGCACCACAACACTTAGAGGTTTATCCCAAAAATCCGGATTTTGGTTCAGCCACGTCTCAAGCTCCGCCGCCGTTTCAAACACCATGTGCTCTCCGCACCAGCCGCATATGCCCTCGACCTCCGGATGACGGCGCATTCCGATGATAATCACAAAGCGCCCTTCGGCCGTGGCCTCGCTGACGATATTGTGGATATGCTTCACCTTCGGGCAGGTCGCGTCAACGATCTCCGCGCCGCTGCGCTCCAGCTCCTGCTGCACGCTTCTTGCTATTCCGTGCGCGCGGATCAGCACCTTTTCGCCCGCGTGTGCCTCTGAGGGGCTTTCTATGAGCCGCAGGCCGCGCGAGGCAAGCTCGTTTACAACGTCTGCATTATGGATAAGCTCGCCGAGGCTGCTGCACTTTTCGCCGCTGCGGAGCAGCTCCTCCGCCATTTTCACGGATCTGCTCACGCCGAAGCAGAATCCCGCACTTTTTGCGACAATAAGCTTCTTCATACGCCCAGCCGCTCCCGCACGATGCTCCGAAGGAGCGCCGCGCTCTGCTCGAAATCAATGTCGCTCGTATCGACGCGCACGGCGTCCTCAGCCGCCTTGAGCGGTGCGGCCGCGCGGCTGGTGTCCTGCTTATCGCGGTATTCTATATCGCGCAGAACTTCGTCATAATCTGCCTTGACGCTCTTACCCTGAAGCTCAAGCAGGCGGCGCTGCGCGCGTGCCGCGGCGCTGGCGGTCAGGAATATCTTCAGCTCCGCATCCGGCAGGACGACGGTGCCTATATCGCGCCCGTCCATGATGACGTTATGCGTCCGCGCCATGCGTCGCTGCATCTCCAGCAGGTATGCGCGCACCGCAGGCATCGCCGAGACGTTTGAGGCGCAGATGGATATCTCGGGCATGCGTATCTCGGCGGACACGTCCTCCCCGTCGAGGAACATTCTCTGCTCGCCTTCGTCATTATAGCGCATTTCTATGCTTATCTCCGGCAGCATCGCCGAGACAGCGATCTCATTTTTCGTATCGAGCCCGCGGCGGTGTGCCGCAAGGCCGACGCTGCGGTATATCGCGCCGGTATCGACGTAAATGTACCCCAGTTCCTTTGAAAGTCTGCGCGCAAGGCTGCTCTTTCCCGCTCCGGCGGGGCCGTCTATGGCGATAGAATTAAATCCGTTCATCAGAATTCATCCTTAAGTATAGATTTTCCGGCAATATAGCCGGTAGACCACGCGATCTGGAGATTGAAGCCTCCCGTATATCCGTCAAGGTTCAGCACTTCGCCCGCGAAGTACAGGCCGTCAACCAGCTTCGACTCCATGGTGCGCGGATTTACCTCCTTCGTGCTCACGCCGCCGGCGGTCACGATGGCCTCGTCGATCGGGCGCGTACCGGTGATGGACACAGGGAACGCCTTGAATGAATGCAGCAGGCGATGCCGCTGCTCGCGGGTTATGGAGTTGACCTTGGTGTCCTCCGGTATGCCCGACAGCCTGATGAGAACAGGTATCATCGACTTGCCCGCAAGGTCTGTGAGTGAATTTTTGAACTCCTTGTTCGCGTACTTATCAAAGTCGCGCAGGATACGCGCGTCGAGCTTCTTCTCGTCGAGCCCGGGCTTGAGGTCGATCTCGAGCCGGTATTTCGCTTTGCCCATGTGCCGCATGTGTGAGCTTGCCGACAGCACCAGCGGCCCCGAGACGCCGAAATGCGTGAACAGCATCTCGCCAAGCTCTCGGTATATCAGCACGTCGTTCTCATAGGCCGAGAGCGTCACGTTTTTCAGCGCGAAGCCCTGCATCTCGGCGCAGTAATAATCGTCGCTTTCAAGCGGAACGAGAGACGGCCACGGCGTGTCGATAGTATGCCCCGCGCTGCGGGCGAATTTATAGCCGTCGCCGGTCGAGCCGGTCAGCGCATATGTAAGCCCGCCGGTGCATATCGCCGCCGCGCGGCAGTCTATCATTCCCTCGTCGGTCGGAACGCCTGTGACTATGCCGTTCTCTATTCGGACGCCCTTGGCGTGGGTATGCATGACGCGCACGCCCGCGCGCTCGCACCAGTGCGCCATCGTTCCCGCGACGTCGTTGGCGTTATCGGACACCGGAAACACGCGGTTCCCGCGCTCGGTCTTGAGCTTCAGCCCGTGCGACTCGAAAAGCTCCATAGTCTGCGTCGGCGACAGGCGGTTCAGCGCAGAGTACAGGAATCTCCCGTCGCCGGGGATATTCTCCATAAACGTCTTGATATCGCAGTTATTTGTGACATTGCATCTTCCCTTGCCGGTGATGCGCAGCTTGCGGCCGAGCAGCCGGTTCGGCTCCAGCAGTATCACGCGCATACCGCGCTCCGCCGCCGTTGCCGCGCACATCATGCCCGCGGGGCCGCCGCCGATGACGACAAGCTCCGCCTCTGCTGTTTTTTTATTGTGTTCCATAATGTTCTTCTCCGGGAAAATTATTTATCTGTCAAACGAGGCTATTTCTTCCGCCGTAAGGCTGCGCCATTTCCCAGCCGGAAGATCGCCGAGTTCAACGCTGCCCTCGCGCACGCGGCGCAGCTTCGTGACCCTGAGCCCGGCGGCGGCGCACATTTTTCTGACCTGACGGTTGCGCCCCTCGTGTATAGTTATGGCAAGCTCCGCGCCGCCCGGCAGCAGCGATATTATATCGACCTCTGCGCCGCGCGTCATGTATCCGTCTATCTCCATCGGGTATCGCAGATACTCGACAGCCTCGCCGACGTCCTCGCCCTGCACCCAGGTGAGGTAGCACTTCTCCACCTCGTGCGACGGGTGCATGAGCCGGTTGGCAAACTCGCCGTCGTTCGTGCATATCAGCAGCCCTTCCGAATACATGTCGAGCCGCCCGACAGGGTACACCCGCGCATGCAGCCCGCTCAGAAGCTCCGTCACGCAGCGGCGATCCTTCTCGTCGTGCAGCGTCGTGACATAGCCCTTGGGCTTATTGAGCATTATGTACAGCTTTTCCCCTGCGGTGGGCAGCGGTCTGCCGTCCACCAGTATATTGTCCGTCTCCGTGTCCGCGCTCATACCGAGGGCTGCCGCCACGCCGTTGACGCTGACGCGTCCGACCTTTATGCACTCTTCGGCGGCTCTGCGGGACATAAGTCCGGAGGCGGAGATTATCTTCTGAAGTCTCTCCTGCATTATGCAAGCTCCAATCGTAGATGTAGATAGCTATAAGTTTTCCTGATCCGCGGCACATCGGCAGCGTAGACAAGCTCGCCGTCCGCGATCACCTCGCCGTTGTACTCGATCTCGTAGCGCCCCGCATGCTCGCCCATGTTCACCGGCGCGAACACGAAACGCGGCAGCTCGTATCTCACCGTAAGCTCCGCGTCACGCGGCAGGAACAGTGAAAGCTCCTCCGAGGGGCGGACGGCGGCCGCGCTCTCAGTCCCTGACGTCACCGGTACCTCCGGCAATGAGCCGTCGCTCAGCGCTCTGCGGTCGGAATACTGCGAGAAAGCCCAGTCGTAGAGCTTGCAATGGTCGTTCCAGTCGTCTGGGGCGGACAGCGTGACGCATATGAGCCGCGTCCCGTCCCGCTCGCAGCAGCTCACAAGGCAGCGCCCCGCGGCGAGCGTATAGCCGGTTTTCCCGCCTATGCAGCCTTCGCAGCGCCAGAGCAGCTTGTTGTGGTTATAATAGCACTGCTCGCCCACCTGCCGCGACGAGGCGGAGATGATTCTGACAAAGTCCTCATTGCGCATACAGTAGTCCATCAGCACGGCCATGTCGCGCGCGGTAGAATAGTGATCCTCAGCGTCAAGCCCGTGCGGATTTGAAAACGATGAATTCGTCATGCCGAGGTTCTGCGCCTTCTCGTTCATGAGCGCGGCAAAATTCTCAATGCTGCCCGCGGTATATCTCGCAAGCGCATCCGCCGCGTCGTTGCCGGAGACGAGCAGCAGCCCATACAGCAGATCCTCTACCGTGACGCACTGCCCCAGATGCAGGTACATCGACGAGCCCTCGATGCCGCACGATTCCGCGCCGACCTCAAGCTCATCGTCAAGTCCGCAATTCTCGATGGCAACGATGGCAGTCATCAGCTTCGTCGTGCTGGCGATGAGCGACTGCGCGTCGGCGTTCTTTTCATATATCACTTCGCCGCCGGAGTGCATGACTATCGCGCTCGCGGCGCTGGTGTCCGGCGCGTCCGACACTGCGTACGCCCGCGCGGAAAACGCGGCGAACAGCGCTGCAATAACTATAAAAATACTTCTTTTCAACAATAAGCACCACCCTTGAAAGATTTTGGGCAGTGCTTATTATTGACATTTGCCTTTCAGCTTATGCTATGTCTCAGCCCTTCTGCTTTTCGATAAAGCTGTCAACGCGGTCGATGACCTGCGGTACGAGGTCGATTATGCGGTCAACAGTGTTGCTGGCAGGAGGAGTGACGTTTATCATGCGGATGTTGCCCTCTTTGATGACGAGGAAGCCCATCGGCTCGATCTTAACGCCGGTCGCATTGCCGCCGCCGTAGGGTCTGCTGCCGTCGGCCTTCTTGGAGCCAAGCTCCACTCCGCCGCCGCCGAAGCCTACGCTGATCTTGGAGATGGGAACCAGAGTGATCCCGTCGGGGGTATAGATCGGGTCGCCGACGACCGTGTCCACCTTGAGAATGTTCTTCACGCTCTCCATTGTGTTCTGCATGAGTTCGCCGATAGGGTTGTTATCCATTTTTGTTCATCCTTTCCTCTGCCTGTCTATTTTCTTCTATCTGTTTTATTTCTTCGCCGTTTGTATCTGTCCCGCCGGCACGCTCTTCCCGCGCGAGTCTGCGTTTGTTTTTAATAATTATACCCAGTGCGCCGAAGGCTATAATAAACAGCCCCTCGAATATCTGGCCAATGCGCATCGTCACCGCGATGACAAAATCGACGCTCATACTGTCCGCCGTGAAGTCCACATCCGTGCGGACATCGGCGTCGCGCACCTTGAATTTCTTCCGGCATAGCGGAGCGAGCGACGACAGTGCGCCGTTGACATAGCCGTAGATAAGCGCGGTATCGTACGGGTCGTCTCCCGCCGCGGTATAGTGCAGCATGAAGCGGTCGACCCTTATGGTGAGGATATGCCCCACGCCGTGCAGCGCCTTTTTTGCCAGTGCAAGCAGCTCGTCACGCGAGAAGTTCAGATTCAGCCGCTTTTTCGGTTTTTCCTCTTTCGGCTGCGTCTCCGCGGGCGGCGGAGCCTCTTCCTTGGGCTTCTCTTTTTTGTGCCTGTTTTTCAGCTTTTCAAGCAGCGGACTGTTCGGATAGACCTCGATAAGCTTGCCGCAGACCTTCGCCGAGGCTTTGAGGTTTCCGCCGATATACTCGGCGTCTATCCCGACCCGCACCAGCGACACAAGCAGGATGAGCAGGATGACCAGCCCTATCACGGACAGCACCGCTATGCCGAGTATCTTCAGTATCACGCCTAAAATATGGAGAACTGCCAACTACATCACTCCTTGGTTTCCGACTCCGTTATCTCGCTGATGGTCATCTGATCCCGATTCTGTGCGTTCTGTATCTCGTCTATCGCCTGCTGAAGCTTCTCGATGCCCTCGCTGCTGCTCATATCCGGCAGCGGCGGCAGCTCGTCAAGCCTGGTAATTCCCATTGTGCGCAGGAAAACGTCCGTTGTTCTGAAGAGCGAGGGTCTGCCCGGCACGTCGAGCCTGCCGCAGACCTCGATAAGTCCGCGCTCCGTCAGCGCGCTGAGCGTATATGAGCTGTCAACGCCGCGCACCTGATCCACATACGCCCTCGTGACGGGCTGGAAATAGGCGACGACCGCAAGCGTCTCCAGCGCAGGCTGGGACAGCATCGGCGGCTTGCGCTGCTCCAGAGCCTTTGTGATGAACGCGGCGTACTCCGGCGCGGAACACATCTGGAGCTTATCCTCCAGCCGCAGTATTCTCACGCCGCGCTGCTCGCGCTCGTATTTTTCCGCAAGCTCGGCGGCGCAGAGACTTATCTCTTTTTCGTCCGCTCCGAGCACCAGCGAAAGGCGCGCGACCGGCACGCTCTCCCCCGCCGCAAAAAGTATGGCCTCTATGGCCGCTGAAATATCCATAAATTCACTCAACTATCTTTTCGATTATCTCGTCCACGTCGCCGCCCGTGAAGCTCAGAGAGTAGCCCTCGTCCGCGCGGTCAATGTGGATGCTGCCCATGCTGCAAAGCTCCAGCACGGAGATGAAAGTCGCAACGACCTCGCTGCGGCTGCGGCAGGTGGAATACAGCTCCGTCAGATACACGCTGCCTCTGCGCAGCAGATCGATTATCTGGCGGCTCTTGTCGCGCACGCTGTAAACTATACGCTTCGGCACCGCCTGCGTCAGCTCCTCCGGCTCCGCCATGCGGCCGCCGCGGGAGTATATGTTTGAAATCGCCTTCAGCAGGTCGACCGGCTCATGCCGGTATTCGTATTCCTTAGAGGTCTTCGGCAGCGGCTCCGGCAGCTTGGAAAAGTACAGCAGGCCGAGCTCCGACGCCTCCTTGAGCTGCGGGATCACCTGCTTTACGGCGCTCAGAGTGTCCCTGCTCTTGAGCTGCTCCAGCGAGGCGATGAGAACTTCGAGCTCGGATACCTCTTCCTCCTGCGTGAGCAGCGTTTTCGTCTTGATATACAAAAGGTGCGACGCCATCTGCACGAACTCGCTGGCGATCTCAAGGTCGAGCTTCTGCATCTGGTCAAGATATTCGAGATACTGGTCGAGTATCTCGGAGATTTTGATGTCGCGTATCTCGATCTTATTTTTTGACAGCAGCATTAGGATAAGGCTCAGCGGCCCCTCGAAGTCCTGAAGCTCGTTTTTTTCGCGTACGACGCCCTCAAGATAAAAGCTTGGATTTTCCATTTATCGACCCACTTATCAGGAATAAAACAGATTATAGATAATATCGCAGCCGGCCTGCGCGATCGGGATGAGCGCGTTATACAGCCACTCGACCGCAGTATCCAGCGGCTTGCCGAGGACGCCGGTAGCGACAAGGAGGATCATAATTATTGTGCCGTAGCGCTCATAGCGCATGAGCTTATAATACTTTTCGTCGCTCATCAGCGAAAACAGAACCTTCGAGCCATCCAGCGGCGGAACGGGAATGAAGTTGAACACGGCGAGGCCGAGGCTTATATACGCAGTTATCATTATCATCTGCAGAATGTACTGCCCGACGTCGCTGAGCTGGAGCGGGATATACAAAAGCCCGTATATAAACAGGAAAACTATCGTTATCAGAATATTGCTGACAGGGCCTGCAAGCGCAGTTATGGCCATGCCGCGCTTCGGGTCTTTGAATTTATACATATTCACCGGCACGGGCTTTGCCCAGCCGAAGTGGAACACGACCATCATTATAAGACCCATGATGTCAAGGTGCTTTATGGGGTTGAGCGTCAGGCGTCCGGCGTTTTTTGCCGTATCGTCGCCCAACTTATAGGCCACGAAGCCGTGGCTCAGTTCATGGAGCGTGATGCAGACGAGCGCGGGTATGACGCTGAGAAGTATATTGAGCAGGTATGTGAAATCAAAGCCGTCCCAAATGGATTTAAGTGCGTTAATCTTGTCCACCTCCGGTTTTCTCTTTATTTTAGCAAAAATATATGCAAATGACAAGTAGAGGACGGAAATATTTCAGGCTTAAGAAATATTTCCGTCCTCACGAGCGCGAATTATAAAACTTTCATTATCTCCGCCAGCAGGAGCTCTCTTCCCTGCCCCTTTTCGGCAGAGAACGGGATGAGCGGCACCTCGTCCGGCAGCGTCAGGGTCTCGCGGATGAGCGCCATGTTCGGCTCTATCTCGCTTTTTTTCAGCTTGTCGAGCTTGTTTGCGACGACGACCATCGGGCAGCCGGAGCTTTTGAACCATTCAGCCATCGTCACGTCGTCCGCCGTCGGCTTATGGCGCGCATCGACTATCATGACGCCGAGATCCATAAGGTCAGGCTCCGCAAAAAAGCTCTCCATCAGCTTGCCCCAGCGCTCCTTCTCGCTCTGCGAGACTTTGGCGTAGCCGTAGCCGGGCAGATCGACAAAGTACAGCTTGCCGTCAATGAAAAAGTAATTGACGTGTATCGTCTTTCCGGGCTGCGCGCCGACGCGGGCAAAGTTCTTGCGGTTGAGCATCCGGTTTATGACCGACGACTTGCCGACGTTCGACTTTCCCGCAAACGCTATCGCCGGTATCGACGAGCGGATGAACTGCTGGGTGGAGGCGGCGGATTTTATGAACTCCGCCTTGTTTACGTTAAGTCCCGCCATGTGTCACCTACTGTCTGACAGCGCTGCCGGCGCCGACGCCGACAAGCTGCGGCGGGCAGAACGCGCTGTTCTCCGCACCGCGTATGAGCGCGACGTCCAGAACCTTATCGACGTGATCCGTCGGGACAAACTCGAGCGCACGGCGCACTGTCTGGTCAATGTTCTCAAGATCCGCTTCGTTGTCGGCAGGGATGATAACGGTCTTGACTCCTGCGCGCATGGCCGCCATCGTCTTTTCGCGCAGGCCGCCTATCGGAAGCACTCTGCCGCGCAGCGTTATCTCGCCCGTCATCGCAACGTCATGGCGCACCGGCGCGCCGGTCAGCGCGGAGATGAGCGCAATGGTCACGGTGATGCCGGCGGACGGTCCGTCCTTGGGAACGGCACCCTCCGGAAAGTGGATATGTATATCCTTGGTCTTATAAAAATCATGCTCTATGCCGAGCACACCTGCGCGGCTCCTGATATAGGTCATCGCGGCGCGGGCGGATTCCTTCATCACGTCTCCGAGGTTGCCGGTAAGCTCCAGTCTGCCGCTGCCGTCAACCACTGCGACCTCAACGTCCAGCACCTCGCCGCCGACGGATGTATACGCAAGACCGCGCACGAGACCGACCTCGTCGCGCACGCGCAGGTGCTCTGGCTTGAACTTTGCAGGCCCCATCAGCGGTTCCAGCCCACCGGCCTTGACGCTGACGCCCCTGCACTTTTCCTCGGCAATATCGCAGGCAGCGCGGCGGCAGAGCCGTGCTATCTCGCGTTCAAGCGTACGTACGCCGGATTCGCGCGTATACGACCGGATGATCTCACGCAGCGCTTCGTCGCTGACGCGGAGCTGGTTTGCGCGCAGCCCGTGCTTCTTGCGCTGCTTCGGCAGAAGGTGGCGCTTCGCTATCTGAAGCTTCTCCTCATCGGTGTAGCTTGCAAGCTGTATGATCTCCATACGGTCGAGCAGCGCTCTGGGTATGGTGTCAAGCGTGTTCGCGGTGGTGATGAAGAACACCTCGGACAGGTCGAAGGGTATCTCAAGGAAATTATCCCGAAATGTGGAGTTCTGCTCGCCGTCGAGCGCTTCGAGCAGCGCCGCCGACGGGTCGCCCCGATAGTCGGAGCCAAGCTTGTCTATTTCGTCAAGCACCATGAGCGGGTTGCAGCTCTTGGCCTGAATGATGCCGTTTATGATGCGGCCGGGCATGGAGCCTATGTAGGTCTTGCGGTGGCCGCGTATCTCGGCCTCGTCATGCACACCGCCGAGAGATACGCGCACGAGCTTGCGGTTCACCGCCTTGGCGATGCTCATGGCGATGCTGGTCTTGCCGGTGCCCGGAGGGCCGACAAGGCAGATAAGGCCACCCTTGATATTCGGGCTGAGCTTCTTGACGGCAAGGTATTCTATGACGCGATCCTTGACCTTCTCAAGGCCGAAGTGCTCATCGTCGAGGAGCTTTCTGGCTTTTTCAAGGTCGATGGTCTCCGTGGTCTTCTTGCCCCACGGCAGCTCAAGGCAGGTATCGAGATAGCCGCGCAGGACTGCCGCCTCGGACGAGCCGAAGGGCTGCTTCATCAGGCGCGACAGCTCCTTATTGAGCTTCTCCTTGATCTCGTCGGGCGCGGCAAGCGCGCTGATTTTCCGGCGGTATTCGCCGATATCGTCCGTCTGCCCGTCCTCGCCGAGCTCCGCCTGAATTATCTTCATCTCCTCGCGTAGATAGTACTCGCGCTGGTTCTGGTTCATCTGCTCCTGCGTTGCGTCGGCCAGTTCCCTCTCAAGCTGGAGAATGTTCAGCTCGCGGCGCAGGATCTTGCCGAGCCGGACGAGCCGTCTGCTGGGGTACAGCTCTTCGAGCAGGCTCTGCTTTTCGTCATAATTCAGGTTCACATTGTGCGCTATGTGATTTGCGATGCCGCCCGGCTCGTTGACCGAGAGCACACTTATGAGCTGCTCGGTCATGGCTTCGGGATTCTCGGACAGATAGTCGTGATACATCGAGAAGCAGCTGCGGACAAGCGCAACAATGCGATCCTCGCTGACGCGCTCCTCCTTGTCGGGCAGAGGCGTCACATCGGCGGTATACGCCCTGCCGGTCAGTACCATATGCTCCGCCCGCGCACGATAAAGCCCCTCCACCGTCACGCGGCGGATGCTGCTCTGCGGCTGGCGGATCTGCTGCTTTACGCGGCAGACGACGCCGACGGAATACATATCTTTTTCTTCCGGAACGTCTACCGCGACATTTTTCTGCGCCACGAGAAAAATATCTCTGTTCCCGATCACGGACATTTCCAGCGCGCGGAGCGAAGGCTCACGCTCGACGTCAAAGGTAAGGATCACGTCGGGGAACATGGTAAGCCCGCGCAGGGCTATCATCGGCAATTTTTCGGTTCTGGTGTATGTTTCGCTCATAGTTTCTCCTTTCCGGAGTGGGTAAAAATCAGTGGGCAGCGTGAATTATCTCTGGCGCGGTGCCGTTTTTCACGCAGTCCGCGGTTATAACGACCTTGCTCACCGTACTGTCGGACGGGACGGTGTACATCACATCCGTCATGACGCCCTCCATGACGCTGCGCAGGCCGCGCGCGCCTATCTTCATCTCTATGGCCTTATCCGCCACGGCCTCAAGCGCGCCGGGGGCAAACTCCAGCTCGACGCCGTCGTAGTCCATCAGCGCCTTGTACTGCTTTGCCATGGAGTTTTTCGGCTCGGTCAGGATGCGGACGAGGTCGTCCCGCTTCAGGGAATCCAGCGACGCTACGACAGGCAGACGACCTATAAGCTCCGGTATGATGCCGAACTTCAGCAGATCGTGCTGCTGCACCTGGCCGAGAAGCTCGCCGACGTCACGGTCGCGCCCGCTCTGGATATCCGCGCCGAAGCCCATCGACATCTTATCGGTGCGCTTCTCGATTATCTTGTCAAGCCCGTCAAACGCGCCGCCGCAGATAAAGAGGATATTCGTCGTATCGACATGGATGAATTCCTGATGCGGGTGCTTGCGTCCGCCCTGCGGCGGGACATTCGCTATCGTTCCCTCGAGGAGCTTGAGCAGCGCCTGCTGCACGCCCTCGCCGGAGACGTCGCGCGTAATTGAGGTATTCTCGCTCTTGCGGGCGATCTTGTCTATCTCGTCGATATAAATTATGCCGCGCTGTGCGCGCTCGACGTTGAAATCCGCCGCCTGCAGAAGCTTGAGGATGACGTTCTCAACGTCCTCGCCGACGTAGCCCGCCTCGGTGAGCGTGGTAGCGTCCGCGATGGCAAACGGCACATCCAGCATCTTGGCCATGGTCTGGGCAAAGAGCGTTTTGCCGCTGCCGGTGGGGCCGATGAGCAGGATATTGCTCTTCTGAAGCTCCACATCGTCCTTGCCGCCGTGCAGAATACGCTTATAGTGATTATAAACGGCGACGCTCAAAACCTTTTTCGCGCGGTTCTGGCCAATAACATATTCATCAAGCCCCGCCTTTATCTGCATGGGCTTGGGCAGCTTTTCGAACACGAGCGGGAGGCCGTCAAAGCCCTCCACGGGCGTGTCGGTCATCGGGTCGTCATCGACGATCTGCATGCACATACGCACGCAGTCATCGCAGATATAGCTACCGTTGCCCGCGATAAGACGGTTTACCAGCGACTGCGGCTTGCCGCAAAACGAGCATCTTATGCTTCTTCTGTCTTCATTCTTTGCCATATTCTTCTCCGTTCCGCCGATAATGGCGTTGATACGCTGATATATAGATTGGGGGAACCTGCGTCCCCCCAATCCGTGTTGCAAATATCAGCGCTTGTAAATGACCTTGTCAATAATGCCGTAGGTCTGGGCTTCCTCGGCGGTCATAAAGTGGTCGCGCTCGCAGTCGCGCTCAATGGTCTCGATGTCCTTGCCGGTGTTCTCGGCGAGGATGGAGTTGAGACGCTTCTTGATCTTCAGAATCTGCTCAGCCTGTATCTGGATATCGGTGCACTGACCCTGGCTGCCGCCGGAGGGCTGGTGGATCATGATCTCGGCATTGGGCAGGGCGATGCGCTTTCCCTTCGCGCCGGACGAGAGCAGGAACGCACCCATCGAAGCCGCCATGCCGATGCAGATGGTGGAAACATCAGGCTTGATGTACTGCATCGTGTCATATATGGCGAGGCCGGAGGTAACGCTGCCGCCGGGGCTGTTTATATAGAACTGGATGTCCTTATCGGGATCCTGCGCTTCAAGATACAGAAGCTGTGCAACGATCAGGCTCGCGGTGGTGTCGTTGACTTCTTCGGAAAGCATGATGATGCGGTCGTTGAGAAGTCTTGAAAAGATATCGTACGAGCGCTCGCCGCGGCTGGTCTGCTCGACTACATATGGAACTAAACTCATTGTATTTGACTCTCCTTTAAAATATCAGTATCCAAGAGAGCATATCCTTAACCCGGAATAATTATTCAGCCTCTTTTTCGGTCTCTTCGGCCTTCTCCTCTGCCTTCTCCTCGGGAGCGGCTTCGGTGATGATGGCGGTGTCGAAGATGATGTTGGAGGCCATCTCCTTCTTCTGCTCCTCGGCGATGAAGTCAACGCCGAAGTACTGCTTGAGCTCCTCAGCCTTTGCGCCGAGCTTCTCAGCGGTCTTTGCGATATACTCTTCGGTCTCTTCCTCGGTGGGAGCGAAGCCCTCTGCAGCGACGATCGCCTCAAGCAGAAGGTCGTTCTTGACCTGAGCCTCTGCTGCGGGCATGATGGAGGTCTTCATGGCTTCCTCGTTCAGACCCAGCATCTCGCAGAGCTTGTCCATGGGGATGGAGTTATCGGTCACGCCGAAGTTTCTTGCGTAGTTGCGGATGATCTCCTCGGCCTTCTCCTTGACCATGACCTCGGGAACCGCAACGGTCATGTTCTCGATGGCCTTGTGCATGAGGTCTGCGCGAACCTCGCCGTCGCGCTGCTCGGTCTTGCGCTTCTCAAGGTCTGCCTTGACGTCGGCCTTGTACTCGTCGAGAGTGTCGAAGCCGTTGTCCTTTGCAAACTCGTCGTCCAGTTCAGGCAGCTCGTTGACGGAGAGGTTGTTAAGCTTGATCTTGAACACAACGGCCTTGCCGGCGAGCTCGGGAGCGTAGTTCTCGGGGAAGGTGATGTCGATGTCCTTCTCGTCGCCGATGTTCATGCCAACGATCTGCTCCTCAAAGCCGGGAACAAACGAGCCGGAGCCAAGCTCAAGGTCATATGCCTCGGCCTTGCCGCCGTCGAAACGCTCGCCGTTGAGATAACCGTCGAAGTCGATGTTGGCGACATCACCCATCTGAGCCTCGCGCTCAACGTCGACCTTGCGGGAGTTGCGCTTGCGGGCAGCTTCGAGCTCGTAGCCGATCTCGTCCTCGTCTACCTCTGCGGGGTAGCGCTCTGCGCTCAGACCCTTGTACTGGCCGAGGGTGACCTCAGGGTAAAGGGTGACGGAGAAGGTGTAAGCGACGGTCTTGTCATCGGTGACGTTGACGTCAACGATGGAGGGGGCGCCGACGAACTTGACGTCGTTCTCGGTCACGCCCTGCTCGAAAGCCTTGGGAGCCAGCTCGTCCATAGCGTCCTGATAGAACACCTCTGCGCCATACATGCCTTCGACGACTGCGCGGGGAGCCTTGCCCTTGCGGAAACCGGGGATATTTATGCTGTGCTTATTCTTCAGATATGCGGCGTTGACGGCAGCTTCAAACTCGGCTGCGTCGGACTCGACCTGAAAAGTAAGGGTGTTATCTTCTTTTTTCTCTACGTTCTTGACAATCATTTAGATTTCCTCCTCTATATGTGCATAACACAAGCCTTAACATGATATCAGATGTTGCCTGTAAAATCAATGACAAATTATTAAATTTCCGTTCGATTTTCCCATTATTGAGCGAGCGCCGTGTTCACCGGCAGGTTTCGACCCGCATTTATTGAAAAGCGGGCGGCAATGTGCTATAATGCAGCCCAGCGACTACTAAGGAGACACCCATGAAACCAAAGTCAGGCAAAGCGCGGCGCGCGCTTTTCATTCTTTTTATAATATACTGCGCGGCGATGCTGCTGCTTCTGTTTGCCCGCAGCAGCCGCTACGCCGGCGGCAGCTACATCGAGCAGCTTAAAATGAACCTGAACCTCGTCCCGCTCGATACGGTGCGCCGCTTCGTATACGTGATAAAGCACAACCCGAACCCGCACATGCTGCGGTATGCGCATCTGAATCTCGGCGGCAACGTAGCCGCGTTCATCCCATTCGGCTTTTTCCTGCCATGCCTTTTTGACAGGCAGCGCATATTCTGGCGCTTCCTCCTCACCGCCGCCGCGGTCATCGTCTGCATAGAGCTGCTCCAGCTCGTCACGCTGCGCGGCAGCTGCGATATTGACGATTTGATACTGAATCTCATCGGCTCCGCGCTCGGATACGCGGTGTGGAAGCTTTCGGTCAAGATTAAGAACAAGAAGTCCTGAAAAATCAGGACTTCTTGCTCAGTCTGTCAAAGAACATGTGCAGCAGGGCGCGGATAAGAGAGCAGCGGGGGAGCTTGAGGGGCAGCGCTTCGCGGCAAAGATTTGGGGCGGAGCGCCGATTTTTCATGCGTTGCAGAACGCAAAAACGGGACGGTACACGCCGTCCCGTTTACATTATTCAATTCACAAATCCGCCGTCGAGTGTGAGCACCTGGCCGGTGGCATAGGTCGCGTCGCAGGCCAGATACGCGATCGCCGCCGCGATCTCCTCCGGCCGCCCGAGCCGCCCCAACGGGATCTCCCCCGCCAGCATGTCCAGCGTCTCCTGCCCCAGCACCTGCACCATCTCCGTATCGATGACCCCGGGCGCGACGCAATTGACCCGTATCCCGCTCGGCGCAAGCTCCGCCGCGAGCGATCGGGTAAGCCCGATTATGGCGTGCTTCGTACACGAATACGTCACCTCGCAGCTCGCCCCGTGCTGACCCCATATGGAGCTGACGTTCACGATGCTGCCCGCGTGCTCATGCAGCATATGCGGCAGAACCGCCTGCGTGCAGTTGAAGCAGCCGCCCAGATTCACGTCGAACAGGCGCTTCCACGTCGCGGCGTCGATGTCCTGAAACTGCTGCTGCCGCGCGACGCCCGCGTTATTCACCAGCAGCGTCACCTCGCCCAGCTCCTCCACGCAGCGGCGGTGCATCGCCCGCACGGCGGCGGCGTCCGCGACGTCGGCCTGATGCGTGATGCAGCGCACGCCGTACTCTAGCGCGGCGGCGGCGGTACGCTCCGCGGCGGCGGTCTGCTCGATATAGTTGATGCACAGGTCGTAGCCGCGGCGGGCAAGCTCCAGCGCCGTGGCCGCGCCGATCCCGCGCGACGCGCCGGTCACGATTGCGACTTTGTTCATGGTGTGGTCTCCTTTGGGTGGGTGGATTTTGTGGGGGGCGGTGTCAGGGGTGAGGGAGTGCCAATAGGGAAAAGACACGGCAATATTCTCACGCGATCGCGGCCTGGATGGTCTCGACGCTATGGTCGGCGAGGGTGTTCGTCTTTTCCGCCTTGACCTCCGCCGCGTCGATGACCTCCAATATCTTCAGCGTCACCCGCGTCGGGCGGCGCAGCACGTTCTTCGCCACGTTCTCCGTGCCCTCGATGCTCGCTATCACCAGCGGCACACCCGCCTTCTGCGCGATCTTGAAGCTCCCCGAATGGAACGGCAGCATCGCAGTGCCGTGGCTCCGCGTGCCCTCAGGGTAGATGCACATCGAGCAGACGTCGTTCTTCAGGTACTCCGCCGCCTGCAGGATCGTCTTGAGCGCCTCGCGGTTATCCTCGCGGTTGATGGGCAGGTAGCACGCACCCCACGCAAGCTTGCCGACGATGGGTATCTTCAGATTGCTCGGCTTCGAGATGAAGCTGACGTTATAATCCCGCAGCGCCCACATCGTCGCCAGCGGGTCGAAGCTCGACCGGTGGTTGCACACGAGCAGGAAGCGGCTGTCCTTCGGCAGCTTCTCCAGCCCCTCGGTGTGCACCCGCGTCCAGCAATGGCCGAGGATGAAGCTGCATATGCTCACGCCCGCAACGCGGCAGATCTCGCTCTGTCTCGCGCGCGGCGCGGCCTTCACCGGCAGCCCGATGAGCCACATCACCAGCAGGTACAGTACGTTTATCGCAACAAAGCTGCCGAGGAACATCAGCAGCGGCTTCCATATATCGGCCAGCCCCGTCACCGCAGAGAAGTAAAACGCATACACGAGCGCTATCGCCAGCGCGATCAGGGCAAATATCAGGACTATCATGTCAAACCTCCGGGGAAAGTACCTTAAATATATCTTAAATATAGAAATATATAATAAATATAATAACACTTTTAAAAATATTTAAAAGTGTTATTTGAAATTTTTGAAGAAAAATTTACAAATGCTAAGGCCGTAACGTGAAGCCGCTGCAGCGCGGTCACTTCACCGCGTCGAGATTTCTGCCGGGCGAGGCAAGCCGCGTGGATTTCGGGGCGGTATAGCGCTGCTTTTTCTTCGTTTTCGACTTGGACGAGCCTGTGCCGCCGCGGTAGGTATACGTGTTCGACGTGCCGATCTTGTTCCGGCGGCGGTACTCCGCAAGCAGCGCCGCCGCCTGCTCGCCCGTCATGCCGCTGTCCGACAGCTCCGTCTCGTTCGGGTTATAGCCGCTGTTGTAGATGAGCTTATAGAGCCGGTCGTAATTCCCGCGGCGCGCGGTCTCGGCGCTCTTCTGCGCGGCGGCTTCGCGCTCCGCCGCCTCCCGCTCGCTCTCGCGCCTGACCTCCGAGCGCTCCGACGCCAGCTCCCACGCCGTTTTCAGCGCGTCGCCCTCCGCGTTGTAGCGCTGCCACGCCATGCCGTACAGCTCCGGCAGCGCCTCGCCGAGGCTCTGGAGGTAGCTGTCGTACTGCTGCTGGCCGACGCTCTGCGCGTAGCTGCTGCCGTAGCCGCCGGTCAGGGCGGCGGCCTGACCCATCGTGTCGCGCATGGCGAGGCGGCCGCGGCGCCGGTAGCTCTGGGCGTAGGAATTGTAGACGGGGTCGGACGCGGGGTCGTAGCTGAACGCGGGGCGGCCGGTGATGGCGGCATACAGGCGCTCAAGCTCCGCGTCCGGGTCATATAGAATGGTTGACATAATATACTCCTTTCATATTGGGCTTCAGGTTTCCCGCTTCCATGCGGCGGGGAGGGCGGAATTCACGCGGCTCCAGGTGCCGAATCCGAGGAGCGAGGCGGGGTTCGTCGCCTCCGGCGTCCAGAACACCGCGCCCACAGGCCACGCCTGCTCCGCCGCGCTCCGTCCGCCGATCAGCACCCGCCAGCCGTCCGGCAGCTCCAGCGCGCTCCCCTCCTGCGGCGACATCCCGAAGCCCACGCCGAGGCCGTCCGGCCGCAGCTTCATCGCCCAGCGCCGCCCCGCCAGACTCTCCGTGCGCAGCGCGCTCTGGCCGAAGCCGTCAGTCGCCGTGATGCGCAGCTCCAGCGTTTTATCCGGATCGAGCGCGCCGCCCAGCAGCTTCGCCGTGTCCGGCGTCAGCGCAGTCTCCGCGCCGTAGCTGCCGCCGCGATACCGCCACGCCGCGCTCAGGCTCACCGCGTTCGCCCCGCCGAGCGCCGAATACACCACCGACGCGCTCAGCTTTACGTACTTTCCGCTCTCGTCGGCCACACCCGCCGAATCGCAGCGCTGCGCCGTGACCGCGGTGATGGACGGGGGCGCGTAGCTCTGCGCGGTGACGGTTCGGCTCAAGGCCGCGCGGCGGCCGCGCGTATCGGTCAGCACGATGTCGAATTTTGTCGAATTCGCGGTCAGCACGGGGCTGAGATATTCATACGCCGGAGCGGCGAGCGCCGTGCCGTTGACCGTGACCGAGGCCGCGGACGCGCCCGGGGCGTCGGAAAAGTCGAACTTTGTCGAATCCAGCCTGAACCGGACGCGGCTCTGCCCCGTCGCGGCGGCAGCGACTGTTCCGGAGTTCACGATGCTGCTCGTGACGGCGGCGGCAGGCAGCTTCGGCGCCATGCCCGCGTCGGCAGTGACGCTGACGGCGGCCTCGGCGGGCGCGCCGTAGGGCATGGTGCAGGCGGCGTCGGAATATGCCTGCAGCCGCGCGGTCAGGGCGAGGGCGGTCCGGGTCGGGTAGTCCGCGAAGATCGCGCGCGGGACGGTCAGGCTCACGGAACCGGTGAACGGCTCGGAGGTCAGGCGCGCCGTCTCGCCGTCGCAGAGCGTGAGGCGGTGGGTCATGGCGGCGGTGGCGGTGCCGGCCGATGCGCTCAGCGTGCCGAGCGTCTCGACCGCCGAGTCGATCGACGCGAACGACGCCGCGCCCGCCTCGCAGGTGACGGTGAAGCTGCCGAGGTTTGCGAAGCTCCAGAGGCAGTGGGCGTATTCGGCGGGGAAGAACCAGAGGTAGAACGCCGCGCCCGGGGCGATGTTGACCTCGCAGGAGCCGGAGACGGTGTAGCTTGTGCCGTTGCCCGCGACTGGGGCGGCGTGGCCCTCGAAGCCGCCGGCCTCCACGGCGTTGCGGTGGGAGGCGTCGGAGGTGGTGACGGCGAAGCGGATGCCGTTGAAGTTGTTGTACTTGTAGGCGCGGGCGACGTTTGCGACTGAGAAGCTGAGGGCGGACACGCCCTGCGCGGGGGCGGTGAAGGCGTAGCGCACGACGCGGCTGAGTTTGGGGGTGATCTCGTAGCCGGCGTAGGCGGTCGAGGTGTCGACGCCGCCGCGGTACGCCGCGCGCGAGGTCGAGGTCAGGGTGTATGACATGGGTGTCTCCTTTCGTGGTTGGGTCGGGGGTGAGGGGGAGGGGCGCCGCTCCGCAGCAAAGATTCGGGACTGGCGCGACGGGGCAGCGAGCAGCAAAGATTTAGCATTCCATTTATTTTTCCCCCCTACGCATCGACTCTTATTCCAAACCCGCCGGCGGTGCTGACGACCCAGGAGTCGCCGAGGCGGAGCGATTGCTCCACCTGCAGCGCCGCGACGTGCAGCGTGCCGTCCACGCTGTCAAACCAGCCGCGCCGCGCCCCGTTTATCCAGAACTGCCAGCCGGTCGACGTGTACATGCCCAGCGTCTGCCCCGGCGACAGCTCGTAGTACGTCTCGCCCTCGTGGCTGCTGCTCGCTCCCGTGAAGCTCAGCCGCTGCGAGATCGCGATGCCCAGCACCTGCTCCCCCGTCTCCGGATCCGTGATCAGCCCGCGGCGTATCTGCCCCGACAGGCTCCGCAGATGCTCCTCGATGCGCCCCGCGCGCTCGTCCGACGCCGTCAGCCGCGCGTCATAATCGTAGTCCTCGACCACGCCGCGCGCCGTCGCCTCCATGTCCGCCGTCACGCGCTCCTCAAATTCCCCCAGCTCCGAGCGCGCGACATAGTCCGCGCGGAGCTGCCGGTTTATCGCGTCAACGTGCGAATAAATTTCGCCCGCGGTCTTCTCGATCAGGGCGCGCAGGCGCGGATAATTGCTTGGTGTTGCCTGCCCGCTGCCGGTGGGATTCGAATCCACCGCGCGAGCGGCGGCGAGCGGCGGGCTTACCGCGCCGGTCTGCGCGGCGGCGGGCTGGGTCGTCTCGGTCGGAAGTGTCTGCGAAATGCGGACAAGATAATCGCGCAGCGCGCGCAGCTGCGACTCCGCAGAGCCGCTCAGAATCGGCGGCAGCTCGTACATTACAGCTCACTCCCCGTCTCAAGATACCGGTGCAGCGCGTGCAGGCGCACGTCGCCGCTGCCGGAGATGCGCAGGCGCAGATGGTCGCAGCGGAGCGGCAGGAGCGGCAGCTCCATCGCGCGCGGGCGCTCCGTGCCGGTGTTCGAGAGCTGCCCCGCCGTCTCCCATTCGCCCGAGGAATCGTACTCGATCTCGGCCTTGACGCTGCTGCCCGCGCCCATCGTCAGGCGCAGGCTCAGGCGGTGCAGGTACTTATGCTCCGGCTGCAAAAAGTACATTATTCCGCTCTCGGCGCTCCAATTCACGCCCGTTTCCGGCGTTCCGATGCTGCCGGTGAGGGCGATGAGGCGGCCGTCGGAATCGAGGCAGAACAGTTCGCCGTCTACGGCGGCGAAGGAAACTGCGTGCAGGGAGTCCTCGCGCAGCCAGATGCCGAGCAGGCTGTCGTAGACGTACAGCCCCCACTCGCCAGCGGAATTTTTCATCGAAATATAATATTTCCCGCCCAGCGCGCCCGCGGCGGCGTCGGTATATTGCTCCGCGCCCAGCGCCTCGCTGACCGATTCCGGAAAGCCGCCCTGCCACACGCAGACGTCCGCGCGGGACTTGTAAAACAGGCTGTCGCCGACGAGGACGACGCTCTCTGCGCTCCCCTTCTGGACGCCGCGGCAGGGCGTTTCGCCTATCGAATGTGCGCCGGTTGCGGACACCGCGACGCGGTGGATGCAGTTTTCCTTGAAGAAAACCGGCTGGCCGAGGTAGCCCGCCGCGCCGGTGAACGCGCCGTCGGAGCCGACGGAGGCGCGCCAGCTATCCGTGCTCAGGCCGAGATACTGGCTCCAGTTTTTGAAGTCGCCGAGGGCGCAGCAGTAAATTTCGTTGAGGTTCTGCGCGCCGTCGTTGCCGTAGCGGCAGCCCCAGAGGCGGTTGCGGCACTGGCAGACGTAGTCCATGTCGGGCACGCGGCGGGCGAGGCTGACCGTGACGGACTCATAATCGGCGCTCGCGGGGCAGACGCCGGGGAGGACGAGGTAGTCGCTCTCCGGCGCGCTGCCGGACGCGCCGCCGAGGGCGTAGATGATTTTTTCGCCGTTGAGCTCGTCGAGCGGCAGGCCGGCAACGCTCACGCCGTCGTACTGCGCGAAGAGCGCCGGAACGCTGCCCTGACTCGTCAGCGTGACACGGGTGCAGGGCGTGGCGACCTCGGCCCAGGTGTCGAGCGCGGCGCTGTACTGGCGCAGGACGGGTGCCGCGCCGCTGCCGGTGTCAAGCCAGAGGGCGTCGTTTTCAGGGTTTTCGGGGGCTGAGTCGGAGGAGGTCGGCTCGGTGGAATAGAGACTGCCGTCGTAGCGGCAGGGCGCGAGGCTCACCGTGCCGGTCAGGACAAATTCAGCGTCCATGCTGCCGTAATCCGAGGAATCGGCGGTATTATAGAACTTTTTGTCAGGGAACACGCAGATGTACGCGCCCATGCCGACGAGCTGCTTTTTGCCCGCGGTAAGGCCGGTCAAGGGCGTGGGCGCGCCGGCGAAGTAGAGCGTGCCGTCCGCGACATAGCCGAGGGCGTCCTTCTCGATGAGCCCGCCGGGGTCGGTGAGCGCGGCGGCGACGGCGCGCGGGCGGCGCGGGGCGAGGAGGGGGTAGCGGTCGGTGCTGAGGTTTTCGGTGCGGACGAATTCGCCGTCCGCGGGGCGGCCGGACAGGCGCAGTCCGGCGAAAATCGTGGTGCTGTCCCGCGTCACGGCGGGCGCGGGCAGGTCTGGGATGAGCATTTTGGGTCTCCTTTCGTGGTGGGGTGGGCGGAGAGAGGGGCGGCGAGGCCCCTCCCCCCGCGGTTCAGAGCTTCAGCCGCCGCACGCCGAGGGGCGCGTGGCTGCGATTATACCAGTCCGCGTACTGCCGCCACGCCGCCGCAAGCTGCGTCGCCGACTGCGTGTACCGCGTGATCTCCGCGTTCAGCAGATCCATCTGCGTGAGGATGTAGGCGGTGTACAGCTCCTCCGCGTACGGAAACGGCACCAGCAGCTCCGTCGCCGCCGTGTAGGCCGCGCCGCCCGCCGCGTCCGGGGCGATCTCCGCGTGCGTGCCGATCACCTCCGACAGCACCTGCCCGTCCAGCCGCTCCAGCCAGCGCAGCTTGTCCGCGGTCGTGTACTGATTCGGGCGCAGCCGGTCGGCCAGCGCGATCATCTCCCCCGCCGTCATGGGCGCTTCAGCAGCGCGTCCACGGTCTCGTACAGACTCTCGCGGGCGCGTTCGGCGCGGGCGATCTCGTCCGCCACGGCCTTCGGCACGCGGCTCTTCTTGCCGCGCGGCAGCAGGTAGTTCACGCCGTTGACGGCGACGAACAGGTTCGGATCCTCGCGGTCTCCGCCGCGCGGGATGTTGACCTCGACGCGGTCATCGGCGGATGGGGTGCTCTTTTTGGTTGACATAATGTTACTCCTTTCAGGTCGTATGGGTTACGTAATATGGTTTACATATGTGTGGGATTGCGGCGGCGTCAATTCACCTCGTCGGTGGCGGAGAAGCTGGACACGCTCATCACGCGCAGCAGGCGCTCGGGGTACAGGATCGTCGCGCCGTTCGTCTCAAACTTATATCCAATAGTAGAGAACTGGTTCAGCGGGCCGCCGATCTCGCCCTTGTCATGGATGATCATCTCCAGCGCGCCGCCCTCCGGATCGATGATGCCGAAGGCGTCCTTGCCGAAGAAATAGGTCGCGTAGGTGCGGCCGCGCTCCTGATTCACGTAGCTGTCGTCATCCTCCGCGGTCGCGCCCTTCACGCCCAGCACCGGCGCGAAGCTGTTCTCAATAAAGCGCACGCCGTGCAGCTCGCCGATCTCGCCGTTGAACAGCTCCTCGGGCGCGGCGTACTTATGCGCCTCGATCCAGCCCTCCCACTGGCGCAGGTCGTGCGCAACGGACGGGTGCACAACGGCGTAATAGCGCCCGTTTATGCGCGGAACTCGGTTCTTTTTCATGATAGTCACAGCCTTATTGACCATGGACGGGGACATCAGGCTCCAGCCAAGGGAGTAGTCCTCGTTGTACTTGTTCTTGGCCGTGCCGCCCGCCGCCATCTCTGCGCAGCTGGTCGGGGTGCCCAGCACCTCGTTGGTGCCGAGGTCGATGTTGTCGCAGTAGAGGACGTTGGTGCCGAGCAGGAGCGCGTCGCGGATCAGCTTCTCCTGCGTCTCCGCCGCCGACGCGCCCATCTCCTCGGTCGCGCCGAGGATCACGTCGTCGTAGGCGCGCAGCTCAAGCTTGTCGGTGATGGCGGTGTAGGTGCCGTACTGGTCGACCGTGCCGGTGACGGTCGTGACGCCGAACTTCTGGCCGGTGGGGATGACGCCCTCGGTCAGCTTCGAGGCGCGGTCGAAGCTGTTCCACTTGCGCCACTCGACCGCGCCGTGGTGGTTGGCGGGGAGGGGCTGGCGCTTGGCGAGCTGGGCGTAGACCATCTCGGCGCGCGCGTTTTCGAGCAGCTCGGTGTCGTAGAAGCTCTTGAGCTCGGGCGCGAGGGTATTTGTGGTGTCGAAGGCGCTGGTCACGCCGGTGGAGGCGTTGACGAAGCCCGCGGTGCCGTTGACGAGGCTGCCCGCGTCGGCGAAAAGCTGGAGGTCAAGGGCGGGGGTGGTGTTGATATGGGTCATATGCGTGTCTCCTTTTCAAGTTACATAATTTGGTTTACATAGTTTCTGTTCGGGCTTGCCGCCTTATCGCGGATAGACGCGCTCGCCGCGCTTAATGCGGTCGCGCAGCTCCGCGCGCTGGGCGGCGGTCATGTGGCGCGGGTCGGTGCCCAGCAGCTCGCCGCCGCTGGCGCGTCCGCCCTCACGCGGCCGCAGGCTCCCCGACGCCACGGCAGCC
>ERZ772876.427-NODE-427-length-56673-cov-14.094828_pt1 | contig 56673 bp, 97 predicted proteins | sample MGYA00580584_ERZ772876 | MGnify/ENA primary metagenome ERZ772876 (study PRJEB29015, sample SAMEA2737728) | human gut metagenome | biome: human gut; feature: human-associated habitat; material: faeces | place: China | collected 2012 ... | reverse complement strand
TGATAAGTACTCTTATCAATCATATCTAATTACCTCATTTCTAAATTAATTATAAAATAAAAATGTGGTAAAAAGTGGTAAATATAAAGAAAAAGATTTATACTTTTACAAATCTTTTAATTTTGCATTTATTTTTTGTCTTTTCTTACGTACTGTATCACATGAATAATTATTTATCATACTAATATACGCATCTGTTAATCTATCACAATAAAATTCTTTACACATCTTTATAGTTAATTCGTTATTTGTAACTTGTCTTATTGTTTTATAAAATAATTCTTCAGGCATACCTTTATATAGTACATTGTCTTTTATTATAAAATGTGAGGTTATATATGATAACAAAACTCCCAGAAAAATAGGGATAAATATTGATGTTTGTATTGAAACAGTAACCCTTGTTAGAACATAATAAACAATACTACTAAAACAAAAACAAGTTATTACTTTTTTAAAGTGAAATGGTTTACCAAAACTTCTTTTATTTAACCAAAAAGCAATTGTAATGAATAAAGTTTCTATCATAGCGTTATTTAAAGTTGCAATACAATATATAATAAACATTGTAAATAAATTCCAAATAATATACAAAGGCATATAAATGGCATACGTTATTTTTTCTTCTTTATTAAACTTTTTTCTATTTTGTAATTTTATATGCAATCTTTTTGGCAACTTTTTTAATAAAATCAGTTTGTGCAAACCATAAGAAACTACCATTTGGCATAAATTATCAACTCCTTTCATAAAATACAACTTTTGTATTATTAACATACTTAATAAAACATCTAAATTTAATATGAAATTAATATAAAAATTATCCACAATATGATAAATACTTTGATTTCTAATTAACATACTACATAATTGTAATACAGTGTACATCACCATAATTGTTATATAATTAATAACATTAATCCTTTTTATTTGTTTTTTATGTTTTTTCAAGTATATTAAGCCTAATATAAACAAATACGAATAATCTAATACAATACCCCATATACCTATATAATTTTTTAAATATTGTATGATTATGACAAATATTATAGATTTTAGACAATATTTGTATAAAGTTACAGTATTATCATGACATGTTATACTTAATATAACTGATAAATATATAAATAATGTAATTGTATACCAAATATTTTCTAATTTCCAATACATAATAAAATTATTTATAGTAATAATTGCTTGGTTAGTTTGAATTATATTAAAATAATTCCCTCCTAACAATTTTATTATAACAATTATTAGTAGTAAAAAGTAGTAAGTTTGTAAACTTTCGTTTAATAATTTATCAATATCTTTCTTCATAACCAAATCTCCTTACACAAAAAGTCACCATTGAGGTGACTTATTAATTAATCTAAATCGTCATCGTCATTGCTTGCAATACTATTTCTAGGGGAATCAGATTCTTCTTCAACTAATTTTAATATTCTTTTGATATTGGCAAATACAGGTAATTTACCATCTTCGTTTGGACGTGTTCCTTCAACATGAATCACTTCACATAGAACTTTTTTACCAACTAGTTTAGGTGTGTCGTTTTTTGTATCAAATTTATCACCATCTTCAAGACCTAATGCTGTAGATACAAGCATTGACATTTGATATAATGCGCCTGAAATATCAAACTTATATTGACTATTTATAAATCCACCTTCACTATCTTGAAATGTTACTTTTAATTTGTCTGGTTTTCCACTTGGTGTTACTTCTGCTTTTGTAATAGTTAATACTCTTTCTCCTTCTGGTACAGTTTTAAAATTACCTTTTAAATTCATTTTAATCATCATAATTATTTCTCCTTACTTTTTTTATTCTTAGTTAATTTATATGTTATTGATTCTTCACAATATTTATTGTACAATGTTGGATTATCTTCTGCAAATCTTTTACTATTAAATTTCATACTAACGCTACCATTTAATTTATAAGTGTCATAAGACATCTTTGTTTCACCATCTTTTAATAAATTAATCATTTTATCTTTGATAGCGTCTTGTATTGTTTTTAATTCTTTTTCTTTACTTTCAATACCCGTTTCATTTTTTATTTCAATTATATCTTGTTCTAATAATTCGGCACTTTTACATAATTCATCTAAACTATTGTCATTTGATGGATTACTAGTTCTTAATATATCAAGATATTCTTTATCCAATTTTTCATCAAATTCTGGTGAAATACCTGTCTCTATATATTTTTCCCACCATTCTTCGCAATATTTTATTGCGTCATCAAATGTTATCATATCGCCATTTGGTATTTCTATCAACACATCTTTTATTTTTTTAACAACCATTTTTGTATTTGTTTCGTTTGGCTCAAACATTTCTGGATGATTATAATCATCATCTTGTAAAAAAGCACATATAAATAGTACTCTATCCAATTTTTTTAAATACGAATATTCACAACCTTGTAATAAATACTCAATCGGAACTTGATTGTTCTCCCAAAGATGTGGTTTTGAACTTGTTTTACATTCGACAATCATTGTCAATGTTTTTAAATCATCTTTTGTAGCAACAGCATCTATTATCCCGCCAAATATATTACTATCATCAATGAAATTATTCCATTTGTATTTATCTATATTATTCCCATAATATTCTTCTATACTCATTACATTTGGGAATCTATTTCTTACAAAATCGATTAATTTAGGTTCTATGGCTTTTCCAGCAAGAGTATATTTAGAATCTTCAAAAGGAAGTTTAACAAGTTTTGTTATTTCACACCATGCTCCAAAAGGTGACTGATATTGATTTAATCCAAGAACACTCGCAACACGGTGTCCTGTGATTCTTAATCGTTGTTTAGGCGGTTCAGGAAGAATGATATTTTTACCATTCTCCCCATATTGCCATTCTTTAGCCATAATTATAATCCAACCTTTTCCATTTTATTTTTGACTTTAAGGTCGATTTCCATTAAATCAACTGATGTACATTTACCACTCATTATTTTATCAAGTGTCTTTGTACCCCATTCATTATCGTTTAATTTCTCTCTAACTTTCATAATATTTTCACAAATATTTTTTATATCTTCTTCATCAGAATCTTCATGTTGCTCTTGTTTTACAACTTCTTTTTTTATTTCTGCTTTCTTTTGTTCTGGAATATATACAGGAACTTTTGGAAGTTCACTTTTCTCAGTTTCTTCTGGAACTAAAGTTTCGTCATCACCGTTTTTTGGTGTAAAGTTTTTATAAAACCATGTTCTAAATGCCATTGTTGATGCCCCTGACACAGCTTTGTCCATTGTATCACTACCTTGACCTATTGTAGTATATTTTTTTACTACACCAGTATCTATATCAGTAAATGATGCAGTACATTTTACTGTAGCTAAATGTATAGGAGGTCTACCACTAGGCTTTATACAATCCTTATCAAATGAAATAACATCATTAACATCAAATGCAAAATCCAAGCCAACTTTTATAGATTCTTCTTGAACTGCATCGTAGATCTGATTAATACTATAATACTCACCTCCACCTAAATTGGATGGCAATTCTTTATCAAGAATGAATCCCCTTTTTCTTATATTTTTTCTAAATTCATTTAGTTTTTTTGATAATTTTGCATAAGCAGTTTCTTCCATATTATCATCTCCTTTTTTCGACTCTTTAATTTTATTAACTAATTCTTCATTTTGTGACATAGATTGTTGTAATCTTGTTGCTAATTCAAATTTACTATTTTCTTTTTCTTTCAACTTATCTTCTAATTCTTGTTTAGTCATGTTTACCTCATCTCCTTTTACACTATCTATATTATCATATTGTACTTTATTAGTCAATGTTTTTTTATATTCTTTTATTATTTTTATCAAATCTGCTTTTTTGGTTTTCTTCTCAATATCTATATTAAGTTCCTTTGCTAAATCAAGAAGTTCTTCTTTTTTATATTTCTCTAGCGTTCTGCCGCCAATAAATTTAATATATTTTTCATTAGCAAAGTCAATATACCATTGTTTATTTATATCATTTATTGTACATTCATTTCCATTATCAACAATTGGATTTATAGGACAATTAGCTAGTGAATCTCTTTTTCCATCTGGTTTTACTTTAATTATAGTTCCACGTGGAACATTCCCTGCATAAATTCTATTGTTTCTTTGAAGTTCTATGTCACCATCTGTTGATTCTTGAACACATTTTTCATAAGTAGATCCTAAATGTGATATGATTTGAAATCTAAATATATCATCACATTTATTTATTGTTTCTTCAATTGGAATATCAAATAACAATTTTTTTAGAAGTGCTTCACTTACGATACTCATTGAATTACTTTTTAAACTCTTTTTATAAGAGTATTCAAATTTCTTTTCTTCGTTATTCCATTTAAACTTATGCTCTCCACGAGTTAAATCGCTTCCTTTATAATGCACTTCATATCCATTGTTTACTTTATATATACCCGCATAATTGTTTATATCACGTGCCATCAACCTTACAATTTTATCATCTTCCATTTCTAAGCCTGTTAATTTCTCCCAAACATGAACAGTATTATATACATCATCAACATATTTCTCATCCACAGACACTTCTACCGCATCTGTGTTGAAACGTGATAGATGTACTGTTGGAATTTGTAACAAATCATAGCCTAGTTGTAATAACAAACATTGTCCTGTAAAACATATTGATACGCCTTGTAATGGGTCGTTCAAATTATTGAAATCAGCACGTAATGTTCCTGTATAACTATTAATAATTAGCTTTAAACCATCTTTTATATCAGAGTTTGTCACATTTAATGTATCTAAAAAATCTTTTGGTAATTTATTATGTTTCGCATCCATTCTCATTTTTAAAATTTTTACATAACTATTTTTGTCACTTTGATTTCTTGACGAATAACCATATAACCTAACGAGATTCGGATAAAGGCTAGATACATCGTTATTAATTAATACTCTTCCCATATTATAAAACCTCAGTCTCCGAAAAACACCATTTAAAACCTTTATAAGAAGAAAGTTGTCCTTTTGCACATTTAACTATTCTGTGAATACCACTTGGCTTATATTTTTTTTGTTTAGATCGTAAAATTCCAGTGGCATTTTTAGAATTTGACTCTAAATTTACAAATTTAGTATTACGCTTATTCACATTTAAATACCTCACTTTCGCCATATGTAAATGGTCCTGTTGTTGGAAAACCATGTATACCGCCTAATTGTACTTGTATTTCTAACCCATCAATAAACAACGATTCCATAGGATGTTCTTTTATATATTGCAAATCATTATTATGTTCTCTACACATTTCAATATAGTTCAAAAATTCATTAGGAATCTTATTTTTATCAACAACATCAGGAAATTCATATAAAAAAGAATCATTATGCTCTTTTCGTTTAGCACCTAATGAAATTGCAGTCAGATTAGCATCAGTTAAACTCAAAGCATATTCGGTATCAACATTACAAATTTTTGCTACTATATATTTTGATTTAAATCTAGTCATTAACATATCAAATATCGGAAATAATGCTTCAACATCACAAGTACAATAATGTAACACTTCATCATATTGTTTTTTATTCCATTTGTCAGGTAAGTCGAAAGGAACTGTGGTTTCTGTGATGTTCATACATAAATTTCCTTCTAGTTCCTTTAATGATTTCCTAGGAATAATGCAATTAATCAAATCTATTTGTGTTGGTAGTTTTGCATATCCTGTATCAATATCCCAAGCGTTACCACCATTAACTATATAATCTGCTACTTCTTTTATTTCCTCAGGTGTATAGTTATTTAAACAACATTTTAATATCCATTTATCGAATCCATTGTTATTATATCCCATCAATATAGGATTATATTCATCAATGAAGTTTTGATAATCTTCTGGCAATGCGTTATGAAAAACTACTTTTTGTTTTGTACGATAATTTATAAAGACAAATAATGTATCATGTGCGAATGTTTCGCAGTCGTATCCCCAAATTCTATCTAATAACGAATCAAAACTCATTGTTTGTCCTCGTTATTGTCTATGTTATTTAAGAATTCTTTATACATCTCATAATTTTTTTCTGCTTGTTTTTTAGACGATACTATTGCCCAAAGTAATATCAATAAAAAGCAAGATATAAAACCAGCTATAAACCAAAACACACTAGCAGGAATCATAACCATATTATTCACCTTCTTTTATTATTTCAACGTCATAACCTAATTCTTTACATATTTCAGATACTGTCATCTTCTTAGGTTCTTTAGGTCTTAAAAATACATCTACATATTCAACTGGTCTACTTACTTTCATAATATCTGATCCACGATAATCTAGATCATTACAAATCATATCATCACGGACATCATCAATGTCATTCAAACCATTATCATGATAATATGATATATCATAAAATAAATTATTGTTATATATTAATTTATCACCATTTCTCAATGTAACAATATCACCATTTTTTAGATCATTTTTTGTGAATGAGTGAATAAAATTAAAGTAATCACAAGATAAACCAACATACATATCCCCATTATCAGCTAATATATCACAACTGTTATCAGACACTCGAACTACAATACCTCTCCAATCTTTTATTATTTTATCATCTACGATATCTCCTATTTTAAATTTTTCCATACTTATTTATTCTCCTTTATATACGTTCTTCCCTTAATTATTGTATTTTTTTTATTATTATATTTAGGTTCTTTGGACACCCAAAACATTTTTGTTTCTTTACTTCTTTGTTTATAATATTTTTGTTTTTCTTTATAATTTTTAAATTGTTTTTCCATATTTATTTCTCCTTATATTTAGTTATAATAATCATCATATTTGTTATACATGCCATAAACATATTCTTCAAATTCATCAGTATCATACTTATTACTATCAACAAACAATATGATATTAGATTCAAAATATTTAATAGCTGCTTTCAATTTATCTGAACAAATCCTTATTCTTATATATTTTCAAGGCGTGTCATCATTGGGCCTTGTTCAAAAAATATACAGTTTTTTGAACAAAACTAAATTTTTCAGCATTATCAATAATTGTTAATAATTTTGTATCTTTAATATATTCTATTTTTATAAATCTGCCATTCATCCCAGTCGCATAATCCTCGTCAATATAAACAACATCATCTAATTTTTCGTTATTATAATAAATATCAAAATCATATAAATTTTTCATAAAATATCCCATCCTTCTTTTTTATATACACTTTTTCTTTTTGCAGTAAATCTATCAAGCATACCAACATTATCAACCAAATCATATACTTTTGCTAATGTTTTACCTTTACTAGGTCTTTGACATCTACCAATACTTTGAATGACAAGTCGTTCATCTTTCACAGGCGTAGCCATTATCAAATATTCTAATTGTGGGATATCAAGACCTTCTGCTACTAACGAATAGCTAGCAAACAACACATTATACTTATTATCTTTAAAATCAGCAATAGATTGTTCCCTAATATCTTTTTTTGTTTTACCATCAATATATACTGAATTTGGAGTTTTTTCACTAAGATAATGCAATTGGTCGACTCTTTCTGAAATAACTATCGTAGGCTTATCTAAGCCATGTAAGATAGATAATATTTGTTGATTTCTTTCTTCGTCTTGTGATATATCTGTTATTAATTTTGTAAACATTATTCTGCCAGTTTTATCATACACATCTTTATCCATCACTGAATAATTAGTTTTTACAAAAGTTATTCTAGCTGGTACTTGAAACATATTACTTGGTACTTCAACAACTGGTTTACCTTCATAATAACCTATTAATTTATCTTTTGTATCATTCTTTTTTAATTCATAAATAACATTCCCTATTAATTTTGTAGTAGTTTTTTCAAGACCATCTGAGCGATGTAATGTTGCGGTAATACCCATCTTATATCTTGCTGAAAAATAATTTATACATTTCTCAAACATCATTACACTTTCAGCATTACTTGCTAAATGGTGACATTCATCCATAATTAATAAACCGAACTCATCTTGTTTTATTTCTTCTTTATCTATAATGTTCGATAAAGTTTGAACTGTTGCAAAAACTATATCACCAGATGAATCACATTTGCCATCTGTTATAACACTAGTAGAACAGTTTAGGTTATTTTCGCATCTTTCTTTTGCTTGGTTAAGTAAATCTTTGGTATTTGTTAACCACAATGTATGTTGCTTTAAAGTCGCGGCACACTCTAAACCAATTTGTGTTTTACCAGTACCTTAACCAGCTGGTAACACAAAGATTCCAGTAACATATCTTTTTAAAGCGTTTGTACATGGTTTTTGATATTCTCTAAGTTGTATATTACTTGCTATGTTTCTAGTAATTGTTATTGAATAATCTTTATAATCATCTTTAATAGGATGTAATTTCCATATATCATCAAAACAACCTATAGGCAAATAAATATTATTATCATATATATCATATAATGATATATTTTTTGGAGTTTTACCAATCCAAAAACCTAATTTTTGTTTTTTAATATAATCTGGATTTTTAAAAGTTAATTCATTCTTACAATAATCTAATATGTCTTTTGTTGGATCTTTTATTTCAATTATATTACTAAGTGTTATCAGCATTTCCATCACCACCTTTCATCTATTAGGAATATTTTATTTTCTTATATTTGCACAAAAACAATCAGTTGCTAAATCTAAATATCCTTTTTCTTCAAATATTGGTTTTGCTTTTAACCAAGTTGTCCAATAAATTCCTAAATCATCAGATTTTATCATAATATAAATATTGTTATTATATTTCTTTACAAAATTATCCAATTCATCTCTTTTTTTATTAATCCCATTTGCTTTATAATATAATTTCTTATGTTTAATATGTTTACATTCAATAAACATGCACGAACCATTTCTAGCAATAATTAAATCACAAATAGTACCATTGAATTCGGTAGGAAATTTATATGTGAAAAATCCTCTTTTATGATAATAATCCATTAATTCCTCTTCCCAAGATTTTCCAACCTTATATTGTGTTACCCCCATAATTTCACCTTACCAATGAGCTTAATTCTTTTTGAGTATCTGCATTTTGTTAAAAAATTATTCATTTGATATGGACTATCAAATATTTTTACAAATTCTTTATCATTTTCCAAATTTTTGAAATAACATTTATACATTTTATTCTCCTCGTTCTTTTAAAATAGTTTTATTATAATTTTCCATAACCATATAAGCAATACCTAAATGATTGTGTATTTTAGCCATTGTTTGTTCTCTCAATGGTCGAAATGGCTTTTCTGTATTAAAAAATTCTATAAGCGTACCATAACATAAACCACATTCCTTTGCCAATTCTCTTATAGAACACTCTTTACTACGTTTGATATAAACCATTTGTTTATAAAAATCTGTATCCATAAACAATTCCTCCTTACAAATATAATATAACATATCTTATTTAATTAGTCAATAGTTATTAGCCATTTTGACAAAATAAAATAAATCTGTTACAATGTAACATGTGTTAGATGAGACATATCATCTACACAGCAATTATCTCATTTCAACCCACGTTAAGGTGGGTCTTTTTTTTTTAATCATCATTTAATTTTATAAATAAACAAGTTCCTCTATCTCTTTCAAATATTTTATTAACTTTATATTTAATCACCCTTTCTGGGAATGGTTTTTCTAATATATTTTCATTAAAATTGAATGCTAAACATAATATTTCATCAGAATCTAATCTAGTATTATAATATAAATTTGTTATATACATGAATAATTGATTATCTCTATCGCCACATTCAACTGAAATAGGCTTTTTATAAGGCTCTTTTTTTATATCAGATTTTAAATTCGCATGTTCTAATATATATTGTTTAAGTTCAAGTGGTATTGACTTGGGATTACAATTATTTGGAGTAACAAATTCATATTTTTTTCCATTTATAATACTAGGTTCAACTACGATATATCCATCAGTTCTACAATCTATACCTGGATAATCTTTAAATATATTAGAATTATTAGCAACATTTTTAAGATCATCATCAGTTTTAAATATCATATGCTGCCCACCACTTGGTGTTTTTTGAATACATTCCAATGTTTTACAATAAGCATTAATATCACCTAAATTTTTTATCAATTTATTATAGTTATCAACACCATTTTTTTCTTTATCATGTTTATCTAAATCAAGTACAAAAATATTATTAGGCGTACATGGTAAACCCCAATTACAATCAGGGCAATGTGTATACCAATATAGAACTTGCATATAATCAGATGAACAATCATTCATCCAATTTTCTATCATTGGTTTCTTTCCATTTGATTCTATGGGGAATATTTTTAAACCTTTATTTATATAATTATCTTTTATGTATTCCCATGTATTCATAAGTAATCATCTCCTTAATTGTTTATCTAATATAAATAGATACCTTTGACATTTTTAATTGGCATTTTGTTTATCTTCCTTAAAATAATCTTCTACAATTTTGTGTATGATATCGTGGCTATTTGCTGATATATCACAAAAATCATCTATACAAAAATCAATATTATTAAACGAAACATATGTAAATAAATAACAGTGCATTAATTCATGATATAATGTTTTCTTTTTTGTTTCTTTTTTTATATCTTTGTATAACCATATTTCTTGAATACTAGGGAATGTAGTTCCATAATAGCAACCATCTCCACTAAAATCATTGTGAGCAGAACATAATTCGTTTTGTTCAACTTCTTTAATAATCCATTCTCTATCATTCATTTTAAATTTCATTTAATCAACTCCTAGTTATCTTTTGGTAACCATTTACCAAATTTATATTTTTTATTCAATTCATCAAATTTATTTTGTATAGTTTGATATTCTTCTCTGAATTTGTCATAAGTTTCTTTGCAATCTTTACATAATTCATAGTTACAATAAGTAATTCCGTCACAAACAAAATATGGTTTATTTATTTCCTTTTTACACCTATCACAAATATAATACTCTTTTATTTTCTTCATTTTTTATCACGTCCTATTATTAATAAAATTATATATATTATTGCTACACCTAATCCTATAAAAGCTCCTATAACTTCTATTTTTGCTCTTAATTCTAACCAAAACATTATTTATCATCTCCTAATCTATAATGTTTGTTTATACTTAAACAACTCACCAACTTTATTCTTTTTATGTGCGATTTTCTAAATCTTACACTATTTTCTCTTATATCATTGCCTACAAAATAATGGTTTTTCATATCTAATAGTTTTGTTTTATTCATATAGTCATTAGTTGAATATAAATAACCTCTAAAGGTATCATTATCAAACAATACAACTTCTACCATTTTATTTAGATATTTTTGTTCAAATTCATTTCTTTTCATCTGATACTCCTATTATTTCTTTATATTTATCACAAACCATTTTAATTGGTATAATTCCTATAAATTTTACACTTTCTAGCCATTTCATAAATTCTTTTTGTTGAGTTATTAATTTAGGTATATCTCCTATTGGTATTCCATAACAATGTGTTAAACAATCTTGCTGTACAATTTTATCTTTTGTTAATTCATGTGATAATATTTTATTTGTTGCATTATCAATAACTTCTTTTTGCTTTTTACTTTCTTCTTTCCAATTAATCATTTCATTAAATAACGCTTTAAATACATCTTTAGGTATTAAATAATGGTCTGAGCCTTGTATATAATATTTGTTATAATCTTCTAAATTCATTTAATCAACCTCTTTTTCATAAATATTTCCTATTACTTTCATTCTATCTAAATGCTTCATAGAAGAACTGGGAATATGACCTTTTATTTGAAAACTAGCCGTATCTTTATTCCAAGTTATGATACCGATTTCATCAGGTTCAGTCCATTCATAATCACGCATAACTTTATCTCCTTCGTAAACTTCTACACCATTTTTATCCTTTAGCCCTGTGTATTGCATAATAGGTAAATCAGTTTCGTTACATACACCACCGCCAAAGTCATCATCATATTCATCATAAGCAAAACAATAAACACCTTTTTTTGATATATTAAAATCATAATTATCAAAACTGTTATTATCTTCAAAAGGTCTAAATCCTAAATGCTTGTCAGAATAAATCATTCTATTATGAACATTATCCCATGCTCTAAACTTTATTTCTCTATTCATTATTTATCACCTTTGCTTTCTAAATATTCATTTATACAATATTTTGGTAGATGTTTAATCACTTGTTTATCAAGTTCTTCTAATGTTCCTGCAATCCAACTATTTCCATAATCACAACTTCCTGTTGATAAAGCAACATAATTTAATTGATATGTTTTATAATATTCATCATATTTTTTATTTATAATAATACCCACTGCAATATAACTATCTCCACTCATTCTTTTATCTTCAACCATAATTAAATCTCCAACATTATAATCATGATATTCAAAATTATCATTAAAATAATTCTTTAATCTTCCATTAAATGATAATCCTAATAATTCTTTATGATTTGCTTTCATACTTATTCTCCTTTGCTTTCTAAATTAACAAGTCTTTGTTGTTCTATTTCTCCTAAATGTTGTATTTTAACAATAAACTCATATAATTGTTCTATTTCTGCCTCTAATATTTTTACTTCTTTTTGCATATCATTATCTACAAATTTACTAATTGCTTGTTCAATTTCTTCCCAACTGTTAAATACATAATAGCCACCATAACTATTCTCCAAGCCTGTTTTAACATTTGTAAAATATTGTGGTTTATTCTTTTCATCAAAAATTATTTTTGTAATTTTCATTTTAAATAATTTTATTTGCTCTCCTAACCCTTGAATTTCTTTTCTATCTGCAAAACCATAACTTCTATACGGATATGCTAGTAAATAAACTGTATCTCCAACTTGATATTCTGTCTTTGTTCTAATTTTTGATTTAAATAAAATTTTAAACATTATCTATCATTCCTTTCTTTAATCTTTTGGCATTTCATATACTGCAATTTTTTCCACTCTGCCTATTATTTGATTGACTTCATTTAGGCTCTTATTATTAGCTAATGTTAATATATTATTGCAACCATCTAAAACTTCTTTATCTATGATACATTTATGTATTTCATCTAATACTTCTAATGCTCTATCTTTTGTTTTGTATGTTCCTAAAATTCTGTAAACACCAAGTGTGTCATAAGCCAATATACTATGATTATTATCTTTTCGGTTATATCTTAATTCTGGTGATTTCATTAAAAGTTCTTTAGATTGGCTTCTAATCCATAATTCCATTTTCATTCACTTCCTTCTCTATAATATCCTTGCTATTTCATAACCATACACTTCATCTTCATTGAATTCATATAAATGAGTATTTTCACAATCATTTAAACCAATAATAATTTGTTTACCATCTTTCAAAACATTGATTCTTTTATCTGATGAAATTTTTATAACTTTGTATAATTCTTCTTTATGTTTGTATTTAATCGTCATTTTAAACATCATTGTCATTTATTTCCATTTCTTTTTTCAAAAATTCTTCTTTAGTTAATGTTCCATTTTCTAGTTTAGTTAACATTGCATCTATTTCTTCTATTGTCATATTTTTTCCAAATAAACTTAAAATCATAATAGCTTGTATCCAATTGTTATCTTTAAGAATTTTCTCGTGTTTATCTAACATTTCTTTTAATTCGTCCATTTTTATCAGTCCTTTCTATTTCCAACCTAATTCTTCTACTTGTTTGTTTATTGTTTTCCATAAATCCATTCCGATAGGTAGTATGCAAGAAATACCACTCATACTATGTTGGAAAAATTTAATATTTTGGTTTAATAAATCAAATTCTATATCAAGCCAACTATATTTATAATTTATACTTGAATTGCATTTATAAATAAATTTGTGTTTTACTATTTTTTTCTCTTCAAACACATTTTTCCACGTATTCATTTCTTCTTTAAATTGAAATCCTAGTTCTTCAAATAACTCTCTAGCACTTTTCATATTTTAATCATTTTCCTTTCCTAATTCTTTTAATTTGTTTTCTATTTCCTCTTTTTGTTTTACTAGTTCTTTCTCTAGTTTTTCTTTTTGCTCTTCTAATTCTTTTTGCTTATCTTTTAAAGCAACATATTCTTTGAATTCTGGCAATTTCATATATTCTATTTTTTGTAGTTTTTCTATCATTTCTATCATTAATTTGATTTTTGATAAATTATTAAACACAAGACCTGAATTGCTGACCCAATTACCTAATTTAATAATATTTTTTTCTTTTGTAAAATCTACTGTTATTTCTCCATCGTCTATATTTTCATAATTATATCTTTTATAATCACATTTAAATATAATTCTCAAAATATATCTTTTGTCATACATGTCATCAAATTTTAAATAAAATCTTGTTATATCTAATTTATCTCTATAATTTTCAATTATCTTTAGTACTTCTTCACTTTTTACTTCAAATTCTTCTTTCATATTTTAATCATTCTCCTTTAAATTATTTCCCATTTTATCAATACGTTTTGAATATAATTATCTATTTTTTCTTCTATTGTATCCCCTTTAAACCAGCAATTTTGTTTCCAATTGTAAGCAGACACGCACTCTTGTTCTATCTTTCCACTTGGGTAAATATAAAAGTAAACACTTCTAAACTCACTTTCATAATAAGTTGCTCTTCCGCCTAATGATATACAATAACAATTTTCATTATTCCAATTAATAATGTTTTCTTCAATATTAGAATTAATTGTTATGTCTCGACGATTTTCATAACCACCTTTGCCACTATATTTTAAATATTTAGAACATATATTTTTAACCATTTCTACCTTATCTTTTGGTATTACTTTTTTTAATTCTTCACTATCAGCACTACAACTTATTTCACAATTAACACTAATTTCAAATTGCAACTTGCATTTATCACATTTAACTTTTCTATAATTTGAATATTGTTTGCTTATTTTAAAATTATATTCGTTATATTCATCACAATAAGGGCATTTTATTCTAAAATTGCTCATAATTATTTCTCCTTTAAATTGTTAATTTCATCTATTAGTTCATTGATTTTAATAGCAAAAGCCTTGTCCATATTTCTTGCAGTCCATTCTCCATTTGGAAATCCTAATGTTTTTTCTCTAACAGTTATTTTTTCTATCTTCTTTGGCTCTTCGATTATTTCTACTTCATCATTTAAATCAGTAAAAAGGTCTATACAATCTGTAAGATATTTATAAGTTTTTACATCTGCATCATAATAATCTTTCTCTGGTGTTCTATAATCATTTTCATCAACATCATATATCATAATGCATGAACTATATTTTATTTTCTTTGGTTGTTTACCATCTTTTACTAATCCTAATAATTCATACATTGTTATTTTCATTCTTAACATCTCCTATTATACTTTTGCATTTTTGTAAAATATCATTTACTTCATCATATATTGTTTCATTTACTGAGTGTTGTCTATCAAAACTATCTATATAATAATGGCTTGTTTCTTTTATCAATCTATCTTTTTCGTCTTCTAAATATTTTATAAACTCTTTTTGTTGGGTATAATATTTATCGTGAGTGTCATAAGCACCTTTAAAATACTCAATATTTCTTTCTTCGAGTTGCTTCTTCAATTCTTGATTTTCTTTTATTAATAAATCAATACATCTAGCATTTTCACCATAACAATTACCTAAAAAATAAATCACACCATTTTCTACTTTTGCAACAGTTAAGCCAATCCCATCTTCTCCATTTTCATCTACACCTATTGTGTATTTATCAATGTTGTAAGTATATTCTTTATCATTCATTTACTCATCACTCTCTACTTTCTCTAACTCATAAACTTTTCTATTTAATAATTCAATATCTTTAAAGCTATAAGCATAATCTGTTTTAATATTAACCAACCAATAAGCATTTTTTTCTACTTCAATACCGCCTTCAGAAAAGAATAGGCCTTCATTTTCTTTAAAATCTTCATATGTACCAAACCATCTTTCAATATAATCTTTTAATGGATGATAATTACTCTTTAATATTTTAATAAGTTCATCATACGTAAATAATAAACAATTAAGTCCAAAAGCTTCTTTATTGTCTAATCTCCTTAAAAGTTTTAAATATTGGTCTTGTTGATATTTAATAGTGTTATCACGCATTTCAATTGTATTATTAAGCCTATCTACTTCGTCTTGTTGTAGATTTACTTTTTTAACAACTATTTCTCTAGTCATTTACTCATCACTTTCTACTTTCTCTACTATTTCAAAAAAATCACATAACTCTTTATAATTCATGAAACCTATTGGTGTACTAGATAAATATTTATCATATATTTGTTTAGGAATATCACCGCTTGAAATCATTTTACATATTTGTTTTAATGTTTCTTCTTTATTCATTACTATCACTTCCTTCTAGTTCTTGCATTTTATTTAATAAGAAATCTATATCAACATCAGTGCAGGTACCACAATAACCATTAACATTAAATTTCTCTTGTCTTACTTCTTTAAGCATTTTCTTTATATAATTCCAGTTATCTTTTAGTTGTTTATTTTCTTCAGTATTTGATTTTAAAAGTATATCATAAGTTTGTATAGCACCATTTAAGTTTTTGTTTTCTTGTTGTAATTTATCTATTTTTAGTTCATCTTCTGCAACCCAATTATAAACATCTATTTTATCCATTTCTCTGCAATGTGATATTATTCCTTGTTTAAATTCAAAAGGATTATTTAAGATATATTTTCCCATAAATTCTTTATCTTCAATATTCATTCTGACACCTCTTTATCTTCTAATATTTTTAATAAATCATCTATATAATTACTAGGATAGCCTCCTGTTATTTCTATGCTATCTTTTATTTCAAAAATAATTTTACTTAATTTATCAATAACTTCTTTTTGCTTTTTACATTGTTGTTCTAAAATTAAATTTTTACCAGATAATTCCATAATTTGTAATGCTAATTCAGTTGTTGGCTTTTTTGATAAATCATTGACTATATCTAACATTTCTTTATCCATATTCTTATTTCTCCTCTTCTAATATTTGTAATAATATATCTCTATCTATTACTTCTAAAAATTCATCACTTAATAAATCTTTTACTTTATCAATAATTTCTTTTTGCTTTTTGACTTGATGTTCTAAATCGTTAATATAGTTCATTATATCTTTTGTTTCATCATTGCATATTGTTGTATCTCCAGAATATGTTAATCCTGTTGGTGTTGATATTTCTAACAAAATTTTTTCAATTATTTCTTTATCCATTATTCTTATTTCTCCTTTTATTAAAAATTATATAATTTCATATTCTTCTTCATTTTTACTATTTTCATATTCAATAGAATCTTTATAACATCGATCACAACATCTGAATTTTTCTCCTTTAAAATTAGTACAAAGAGGCAATTCAATATCGCCATCATTTACAATCACTATATCACCACAATTTTCACATATTCTAACAAAATCATTAATATATTCCTCAAACGAATATAATTTTTTAAAGCTTTCTCTTTCATCGATATATTTTTGTAATACAATATTCATGTTCCCCTTATTTAAATTTTCAATTGTCATTATCATTTCATCTCCTTACTTATATGACAATATTAATATACCATATTATAAGTTATTAGTCAATAAAAATAAAAAAAAAAGATTATTTTTTTAAAAATCTTTCTTTATAATCATTTTTTATTAATAATTTCCCCTTTTTTGATTTCATATTTGAAAATTCTTTTTCAAAATAACATAATAAATCATTAATATATTTTAAATTTTCAATATCAATTCTATTTTTTATTTTTTCATCAATCATTTCAGAGGTTATTCTCATGAATATCTCATAATCTTTTGATTCTATTAAATGCAGATAGGGGTGTGACGTAGATCTATTTAATATCGCACCATTCCAAATAGTCATTGGCCCGTTTTCTCTATTTGGTATCATAAGATGATGATAACTAACATCTTCTTTTTTTAAATAATAACCCATCATATCAATACGTTGTATATTCATTTCACGAATAATCAACTTAGAAATATTTTTCATACGTTCACCTACACTTATATTTATTATATCATATGTTATAATTATTCGCAAATCAACATTAATTACTAATTTTAAACCGGATAACACAATTACTATTTTGTCTTATTACTAGCTCTCTAGTTTCTAAACTTTTAACATAGTCTGTTATCCATTTCTTATATTGTTCTATATTACCTTTATCTTCATATCCTAGCATTGAACCATTTACTAGGTTTGCTAGTCCTATTAAATATTTTTCTTTCATAATTAACACCTCTATCTAATACCATAAGTATAATTTGGTTTAACCATTGCAACCATTTGTTCTTTTAAAACTTTATTCTCTAATTCCAACTTATCAATAACTTCTTTTTGCTTTTTACATTGCTGTTCTAAATTTTTAATTTCATTTATAAGTTTAGTTTCATTTTTTCTAACTTGTTCTATTGTTCTATTATCCATATTCTTATTTCTCCTATTTATTTTCAATATACTTCTTTAATTCTGGATCATTTTCAGCCAAGGCTCTTAGACAATTTTGATAATTACTATACATAATTTTATATTTATGTCGTAAATCAAAATACATCCCAGTCATTCCAATACCAAATAATAGTATACCCATCATTTCCATTATCGATCCTTTCTATAAACTCTACATGATTTATCTTTATAAAATTCATTTAACGGTAATTCATAACATCTTTTATCATGTAATGCGCCTAAGATACCAATAAATAAACCAAGTACGATAAGGAAGACACCAACATATAACAAGACAACTACCAATTTTAATTTATTATCCATTTTTATCACCATTTCTTACCTTTCCACAAACGCAATTTGCAAAACATATCATATTCAAATTTATATTTTGCGTCTAAAACTTTTCCACAACAACGACATGTACCATATCGTTTTACATTTTCAGGATAATTATTATAACCACATTCGCATTTTACAAAATCAATTTTCTTTTTATCTTTTTTCATTTTTCTTCACCTCTATCTCTGCCAATTCCCAGTTTTCAGGATGTTTGAATTTTTTTAGCCAAATATTTGCTTGCTTTTTATCAAATTTAGTAGCATCTAACGGATCACATACGTAATGATGATAATTCAATGATTTATAAAATTTTAAAAATACTCGATTCATCTTGTGTTTCAATATGTATTTTTTCATCTTTCTTCACCTCATAACATTTTATTCTCTTTTCTAATTTTGCTATTTTTAAGTTTTGCTTATAAATTTTCTTTTCCAAATTTTTAGAATAATCTAACAGTATTGTATAATTTTTTTTCAAAGTAGTTATATCGTCTGCAATATAATTATTAATAACGACATTTTCATCGTCTTCTATCAAATCGGGGAAAAAATCTTTGTAATTCATAACACTTCAATAATATAATCTTTTTCGTAATTCTTACAACCATACATATCTGTATAATAATCTTTATGTTCAGAAATACTACAATTATATCCTTTCTTTTTTAATTCTAGTAACAATAATTTTTCTCCAAATTTATCATATATCTTCGAGTCAATATAACAATTTCGATACTTTTGTAAATTTCTATAAACATAGTCATCTAATTTTATTTTCATTTTTTATCTTCTCCTTACAATAACAATATATCATGTTGTTATATATTAGTCAATATATTTTAATAAATTTTATAATTATTTTAATATATTAGTCAATTCAAATCATTTCATTTATAATCTTTCAATAAATTATCAAATATAGCTTCTAACACATTAACAACTATACTATTACCTGCTTGTTTATATAATTGTGTGTTTGAATTAACTTTATTTGCTTTTTCAAAATCTTCATCATCAAACCCCATTAATCGCCAACATTCTTTTGGCGTTAGTTTTCTTATTCTTAATGTTGTTGGTTCTTTAATTTTAGTAAGTAAATTATTACTTTGTGTTGACAATGTTCTACACACTCCTTCCACATTTAATACTTCTTTAGCATTTCTATGCCAACCAGGTCTATCTAGTGGTTCTTCTCTAATTATTTTTTCATTCGCTCCACTACTCGTTAAAGTTGGAGCTATACTATTGTCAAAATAACATCTATTTGACTTTTCATAAACTCCTTCTTTTTCTTCAAAAGTGGTTATTGATAAATCAAATTCATCAGTTTCTATTTTTAATAATTTTTTCAAATCAAACCAAATGTCTGAATCAGGTATAGAAAAACAATTGTCATTTCTAAACCAATGCTCAACTAAAGTTAATGGTTTATTTAATTTTTTAGCAATCTGTTTGTTGGTATAACATTTATGTTCCCTCAAAGTTTTTTTAAGCGAATTTGTATCAACTTCATATTTTCTAACTTTTACTGTTTGAAGAATGTCAATTTTATTAATTTTGTTCATCTTTTACCACCACTCCTTTATCTTGGAAAGTCGTAAGTGTTTGTGTTATATCTTTTTGAATTGTTCCACGTTTAGTAGAAACATTGGCATAAAACCCATCACAATCATGAGCTTCCAGATAACCTTGTTTCGTATTATTCTTAATTTCAATACAAGGTTGTCTATATCCCCCTTGCATAGTATCTAACGTTGGACTTAAGCCGTTTCCATCATAAACACTTCCAGCTTGATGAGTAGATTTTTCAGTATCAAATATTCCATATTTTCTTATAACTTTTAAGTCAGTATTTCCAGTCCATTTTTCATTATCAGCACTTATATAATTAATCATTTTATCACTCAAATAATATTTTTCATCAACTTTATCTTCTAACATATCTTTAAGTTTTAGTTTAAGTGGTTGCTTTTCTGGAAACACAAAGCCAGTATCAATATCTTTTCTAATACTAATGGTAAACACTCTTTCACGATTTTGTGGAATACCATAATCTTTGGCATTAAGTACTTGATAATAGTTTGTATATCCTAACTGTTTCATTGTTTCCAAATAAGCATCAAAATTATGTTTATGTTTTTTGCTCAGAAGATTTTTAACATTTTCCCAAACAACATATTTAGGTTTTAATTTTTCAACAATTCTAATCGTTTCATACATTAAACTACTTCTAGTCCCACTGTTTTTATCCCCTCCAGATTGTTTTCCTGCTAAACTAAAATCTTGACATGGACTACCATGCATTATCATATCAACTTCAATATCTTTATTCCAAGATGTTATATCTTGAGGTTCAAAGTTAGTTCCATGAATAGAATTATAAGATTTAACAGCATATTTATCTATTTCTACATAATCAACTATTTCATAATTAATTCCAATTCTTTCAAATGCCTTACTACAAGCACCTATACCACCAAATAACTCTAATAACTTAAGTTTACTCATTGTCCCATCTCCTCTTTAATTCGCATATGACGATGCCATACCTTCTTTTATTTTTATATTCGACAAATTATAATAACCATTATTCTTTTTAATCTCCGTACCATATCTAGGTTTCAAATAATCTTCAATTTCCTTATTTTTAAGACCAATAGGCTTTATACCACTATCACGACACCATATCTGATAATTAGTCTTAAACGATTTAACAGACAGTCTTTCTGTAACCAATAAATTATTATCAATATCACAACATTCTTCAACGAACTCTAATAACGTATTATTAACAACAACATATCTATCAAGACCCATTTTCATTTTATCACTTTCAACAAACTTAAATCTTCTTTTTCTAAGTTTCAATAAACTTTCAATGCAAAGTGAAACAATATATTCTCCCTCTTTCAACATCTTATCGACTAGATAAGGATCTTGCTTATCCTTTTCAACAACATGATTGCAAGGGATAATCATAAATCTTTGATACACCGCCTCTTCTTTCTTACCACTAAATTTAGGAAAATCATTTGCCAAAAACCAAACTAAGCCATTAAAGATATATGAAAATGCCCCACGACCTTTAAATTCAATACTAATAGGATCTCCACCAACTAATTGCTTAAAAATACCCATATCACTAACTGTAGTATATTGCATATCATTACTACCAACTAATCTCTTATTATATAATTCACTAGTACCAAAACGACTATCATTCATCTTACTAAGTTCAATACTACTTGTATATTTAACACCGATTAAATGCGTCAATAACTTCTTTATCTGCGTCTTCCCACAATCTTTAGGGCCAATCATTAAAATCGACTTTTTCGTAAGATAACCAGGTATATTCGACATAGCAAGACCCATTGCCTCCAACAAACATTCTCTCATTTCCAAGTCACCATCAACAAGTTCATTCAAATATTTTTCAAATACAAGTCCTTTTTCGCAATTTTCAAGAGGGATATAATTTATAGGAATCTGAATCGTAAACATTTTATCGGGTGTATGCTCACTAAGTGTCATTGTATCTAAATTTAAGATACCATTTTTAAAATTAATACAATTCGCATCACTATTCAAATAATCATTATCAACATAAAAACTATCATCCATAAGTAACAACTTATAAATTTCATCAATATCTTTCGACTTTTGAATGAGTTCAGGAATCCATTTTCTAATCATACCTTTAAACTCATTTTCAGTCACATTCTGATAATAACCATTCTTATACATATATAATGTTATATTGCCCAAATTTGAATCCTTAACGAACTTAAAATGCTCACTTTCTTTTATAATCTGCACCAATTTAGGACAAACAACCTCAATATCATATCTATATTCAAATTCATTTTCATTTTTAATACTTATCGCACTCTTCGGTAATAAATATTGCAAGTTATTACTATTGATAAAAGGTATGCTATCAAGTGGCATCATTGTCTTTTCTAACTCAATCGGAATATTTTTCTGTTTACCCATATTTATTATTCTCCTTCTACCGTTTCAAAAAAATCATCAATCTCATATTCATTATTCAAGGTCTTAACTATTGCAAGTGCCAGCACTTTCTTACACTTTTTATGACCATTAAATATATTATATAATGTTACTGGTGTATAATTAATCTGCCTACTCAACCATTCAACCGTTCTCCCATCCAACAAGTCAACATACTTATCTTTCTTAAACATGTACATTTTTGTATCGCCACCTTATCTTTCTAACGTAATTAAAATATATCATTTTTATTATTTATTGTCAATGATAATTTTATAAAAATATAAAAAAATTATATTTACAAAATGGCTGGCAACCACTTATATATTAAAAAATTGCCCTTTTTTATGCCCTTTTTTCCCTTAAATTTAAGATTTTTTCCCTTAATTGCCCTAAAAACTCCCTTAAATGTCCCTTAAGATTTGTTGAAAAATAAGGGAAAAATTGGTATTAAGGGATATTTTTATATAAAAATATTAATATTCTTACGTATGGAAAAATAAAAAATACATAATGTATATATATGTATATGTGTATATATGGATTTTTACTCGCCCTTTTGTCCCTTTTTTGCCCTTAATGGCCTCCAAACCCTTATAAAATAAGGAAATCGTTAAGGGAGTTTTTTAAAATTTAAGGGAAAAAATGCCCATTTTAAGGGAGTTTTTGCTCTAAAAAGGGCGATTTAAGGGAGTTTTTTGAGTAATTTAAGGGCAATTTTTGATAATTTCTTGACTATTTGATTAAATTATGCTATAATTATTATAGTATTTTGAAAGAGAGTGATTTTTGATGCCTAGAAGAAGAATTAATGATGATAATAGAGATAATGTTACTAAATTTATGGAAATCACCAATAAAAGAGGGAATATAAGTAATAACAAAGTTAGTAAAGAATATATGAGTGATCCTAATGTTAAAGAATTTAATAAAGCTGTTAGAGAACATTGTGTAAAAAAAACTTTTCATCCAAATATGGCTTTTCAAAGTGTTGAAGCATTACAGAAAGATTTAGAGGAATTCTTTGATTTATGTGATAGAACTAACACTGTTCCGACTATAGTAGCTATTGCTTTATATCTTGGAGTTAATAGAGATACAATCTATGCTCATGCCAATAATCCGAACTCTCCCGTTTCCGACGTTTTTAAAAATGTTATCTCATATTGCCATATGTCAATGGAAAATGGGGCTTTAGTTGGTAAGATAAATCCAGTCACATACATCTTCTTAGGAAAGAACTATTTTGGGTTACGAGATGATAAAAATATCACAGTTACCCCAACTTCTGATAATGCTCAAATAAGTAGTAAATCAACTATGGATGCAATTCAGAAACAATTAGAAGAAGAAACGATACCTAATGCCGACTATCAAGTAAAATAAAAACGACTATCGACTTTCAAAAAATCAAAACGACTATCGACTTTCATATTTGAAAAATGAAATTTTATAAATAAATACATAAATAGTCTTATAAAATTTTTGAAAATTAGTATCACTTTATTAATTCGTTTTTGATATATAAACATATTTAAGCACATATTTTAGGCGTTTATATATGGATTAATACAAATATACTAAGCCATATAAAAAAGCCATGTATGAGGCTAAAAACAGGCTTTAAAAAGGTGCATATATTATATGCTTAATATTATATATGTTTATATTGTTATTTTTACGCATTCTAAGACGTTTTTAATAAAATATGTATTATATATTAAATGATAATAAAAAACGCCATAACAGGCGTCAAATAAGCATCAAACAGGCTTTATAATTATATAATAATACAAAAAAAAAGACATTTTACATGTCTTCTAATTCTTACTAGCTGCTGATATCACTATAACAAACGGTAAAAATAAAATTGTTATAAGTACCCAGAAAATACCTGATATGATACTTTTATTATTTGTTACTTTCGTTGTTTGATTTAATTGGCGCAGTTTTAATGGTCTTGTTAGTATGTATTCGTCAGGATTTTCTGGGAATATTTTATAATATGCTTTCAATTCTTGCATGTTTTCGGCTTCGTCTTCATATACGATATACGATTTCAATGTTAACCCTCGCCATTCGTTATGTAATTCGATTTTATCATCTAAATTATAATAAAATTCTTTTAACTGTTCTATTGATTTAAATTTGACCTCGTCAATAAGTTCATCATTTGTATTTGTCAATTCCATTTTAAAGTACATCAATAACACTTCCTTCATTGAAGTTTGTTATAATTCTTTTGGTTGCTGTGTTGATTTCTTTTCTGTAAAATTTCCAATTGTATGGATCAGTTGTGTCTTGTATGACTATTTCTTCAAACACAGATATGCCTTTTTTGTTTTCAACGTAGTGTAACTCGGTATTTGCTAAGAGTGTTATTGCATCGTTTAAATTTGTGAAAAATCGTTTTTCACTTGTTACAGTGTCAACGATTTCCATTTTTTTATTGTAATAATTTACTTTTTTTGTATATTTTATTGGTTGGATTGATGTCATATTAGTTAGCCTCGTTTTCTAATATTTCATTGAAATTATTTACATATTTACAATATGAATCGTTAAAATCTTCTTTAAACTTGGTTAACCTGTTGTCAAATAGCCTAATATCTTCTTTAAAATCTTTTAGCTTGTAATAGTGTAGATAATTTACAGATAGCCCACTATTTAAATCAATAATATCAAAGTCATTAAATTCGTTTTTATATATTCCAAATAAATTAGTTTTTGTTTTAAGTATATAACCTTTTACTTTAATAGCTTGTTTTTTATTATTTTTCATAACTAGTGTATAAAATTCTTTTTTCATATTATTTTACCTCATTTCTTTTTATAATTTCATTTAGTTGTAATTCTGTTGTTATTAATGTATTAAAGCTTTTTTTATCGTCGTTTGTCTCTAAATTGTATTGAATATCATTGATTATTAAGTCTATTATGTTATGAGCTAATTTTAATTGCTCTAGCAATGTGAAATCATCTCTTATTTGAAAAGCTTCATTTTGTAATGTATCATCATTTATATATTGTTCTTTCATATTATAACACCTCACTAACTTTATTAAATGGTGTTGCGTATAATTTACTTATTTCATCCATTTTATTATATTGTTTACTTGGTACTAATAAGCTGATATATGTATTATAGTCATTGTTTTTTCTACCCTCAATATAGTATCCATTGAATTCTTTGTTATATCCTGTTATTTTTAAAGTATAATCATTTACTTTTATAGTATCGTTTACTTTTAATTCTTCAAATTTTTTCATTTTCTTTTCCCTTTCGTCCTCTTTCGAGGGTGCTTTTTGTATAAGAAGCATAACTTATTTTGTAATTTAATTATATCATATTATTATGTATTAGTCAATAGTTTTTTATTTGTTTTTTAATATATTCCGTTTACCATCACGATTGTTGAGTCATTGTTATTTGCAGTATTTGTATTTTTTTCTATTTCTGTCATTCTTATTTGCCATATTATTGCAAATATTGTTATAAAACATAAGCAAGCACTAAACAACAACACATCTTTCACCCATGATCTTAATTTTAATTTTTTTACTTTTTTCATTTTTATATCCTCCTTATTTATTACAATTATAATATATCATATTATATGCTATTAGTCAATAGTTTTTATAAATTTTTTTTTATTTTCTTTTTAGGGGGGGGGTGGTATACAATAGTAGTTATATACATATTATATATTATTAGCATATAGCATGCCTATACATTGTTATATATGTATATATTAGTGTTGTTGTTGGTGTTATGATAATGTATTAGCTATTGTTATATATGTATAGCGTTGATGTGTGTTGTCTTTTTTTATTATTAATTATTTAATAATTGATCAATTGATTAATATTATTTAAAATATTTATATTATTTAAAACATTTATATTGGTTACTATGCCACTATGTAACGCTATCCCCCTCACCCCTAGAGGTCTAGGCGTGCCCCCCTGGTTTTTTTAGGCCATCGAGTAAATTTTTTATAAAAAGACTATTGACTAATAACTTATAATATGTTACACTTAATTCAAGAAAAGGAGATGAGATAAAATGCACACTAGTATGATACAACCATCTAAATTAATAATGGTTGACGAGAATGGGAACGAATGTGAGTTATGTGGAACAATTGAATTAGATGAATTAAATACAAATGATATATATGAAATAGACCCATATAAAAACATATCAATCACTAACTTATCAATGAACATAAACATCGATAAGTCAATACCATTGACGAGAAAGAAGTTTATAAAGTTGTTGATGTCGAAAGGTATTCAAAGAAATGGTGCTAATGAGATAGCAAAACATGTATTGAAAAAACATGGTAAATATACAATGGTTGATTTATTATTATGGTAGGAGGATGAGAATAAAATGTTGAAACTTGCAGATGGTGGGATAATATCAGATGATGATATAAAATGTTATATTGCAAAGGTAGATGAAATTGAAAGACATTTCATTTATAATAAATATATTAAGCCTTGTAACAGGTACAAACGTATATATAAAAGAACCAAAAATAGAAGAATAAAGAGAAAACAATTAAAGAAAGATCCTATGCTCTGTCTAGAATATGATTTTAAACATATAATAATGGACGATATAGATCATTCGTTTAATGTGCCAATCGGAGTAACGATATATGACAAATGGTATGACAAATATCGAAAGAATAAGAAAGGTGATAACGATGAGACTTTGGCATAAAGCACTAATTCCCTATTTACCAAAACAACAATTGTTAGGGCAATGGAGGGAATTAAATAGTATTTATAAACGACAAAATAGACATATATTAATAAATTTTATTTATGATTATGATCCAGTTATGTTGTATTATTATTCTAAATTAGTAATTAACGAAATGGATAAAAGAAATTATAATATTAATTTGGATAATTTTGTTGAATATTTTAAAAATAAAGATATAAATAATGTATTATTTGGTCTTAGAGATGTTGAATTTGATATTGATGAAATATATAGAGATAAAATGAACGATAGGTATCTAAAACAAAATCTGTATAACTTGCAAGAAAAGTATGATTGTGGGGGAATATCACAAGATGATTGGGATGCGATATCCTTCGATTTTGATGAATTTTTTTAATGGAGAGGTGATAATTCATGAAAAAATTGAGTATAATGGGGTTGATCTTTGGAATGCTGTCAATCACAGGTTGTAGTGCCACTAGTATAACACCAATAGACACAAATGGAAAAAATGACACTTATTATATGCAAGATAGTAGTATGTACGATTTTTATGTTGATAAAGCTACGTGTGTTGAATATATACGCAGAGTTGGCAACGGAGGAGCAATGACGCCAAGATTAAATAGCGATGGAACACTATTGTTAAATGAGATATGTTTGAAGGAGAAGAATAAATAATGGATTTTTTGAAAATGTTAATATTTTTGTTATTACTGGTGCCTTATTCACCATCTGAAATAACATTCTTTATTCATTCAATAATATCAAAACTATTTAATAAATAAATTAGTGGTTGACAAATAAAACAAATATGTTATATTAATATTGTCAATTAAATATTCAGGTTACGGTGCAACGGCTGTATGTTGGGTTCGTATCCCAAAGGAGTGGTTCACGTCTAATAACCTGAATCAGATGCACTTGTAGTTTAAAGGCAAAATAACAGACTCCAAATCTGTAAGATCAAGGTTCAAATCCTTGCAAGTGTGCCATGTAAATATTTTAGTTTTTTGAAGTTAGTACTTAAATTTAGTACGTGTTACCTTTATAGGTAGCATAGAGTAGATATAAAAGCGAGCGTTAGGGCGACTACGAAAACGTAAATCGGAGAGTAATTACCTCCAGAACGGTAGTCTATATCTATTCTATGGTGTCTATAAGGCACTAATAAGTTTTTGTAAAACTTACTGCTTGTTTATTTAACAATAGGGTGTTGCAGCACCTTAACTATTGTTAACATTACCTTTAACAGGTAGTGTCTAGTTATATAATAGGTTGCAACTGAAAGATAGGTAGTGATTAGCATAGAGAAGTGAGCTAATGATACGTGTATCGCCATTAGACCGAAGAACTTATAAGTCTAATCAATTTATATAACTAGACAGTATCTATTAAAGATACTATACAAGAAAAACACATAAAATCCTGTGTTTGCGAGAGGAGTATATTTTATGTACTGCACTTATTTTAGAGGTAGGGAAAACGACTAATACCCTAGACAACGAGCGAAGTCGTCTACACGAAATATATGAAAACTTAATTTCTTTCGTTGGTGTTAAGTGAATAATATAGAGTAGTGGTACTACCTTTAACAGGTAGTGTACTGATGATATATAAATTGGGTGTGCTGGGAAATGAAACGGTGCAATATTAATTAATACTTGCAAGATTGATTAATATTCCTAGTGAAGAAATATAGGTTTGCAATCGACCAAATATTTAATCATGACTAACGAAGGAAGAATTGCTATATTAGTATGTAAAAAGCCTTTATATCATTAGTACAGTATCTATTAAAGATACGAGTCAGATCGTCCAGTATGACTATAACAAACTGAAGTGTTTCACATGCTTTATGTATGTGTTATTATGTACCTTTCTTACAAGGTTTTATCTCAGTATATAAGTGAGATTATAAAAACTGAGATGTCAATCGCAAAAGCGAGGAAAAAGAGTAAAGTCTTTTGTAAGGGCACTGTTGTTATAATTAAAGACTATTTATAGCGGGTATACACATCTATAAATACTCCAAATGACGGAGCCCTATTTTTCTTTAATTTAAAAATGTGGCTAGAAAACTTTAGAAGCTCTAGTTTTTTTTCATATTATCTTGACAAATGGCTTATAGTATGATATATTTAATATGTACTATCAAACATGTACAATTGAACTTAGTACCCTATATGTACACAGCTGAGTTCCAATTTCAATGGTAGTAAAAAACTACCATTTCATGCTTACTGTAGAATACCAACGTATATAGTTGAGCAGTGTGAATCTGCTAGTAAGCTTGTTTTATTTTTTTCATCTCCAAATGACGAAATATACAGTAATTTTCTTTTCGTATATCAAGGTTTGCAAGCCTTGATTTTTTATGTTGAATATATTATATAAATATGTTATAATAGTATTGATAATATAACTTTTGTGAGGAAATATATGGGATTGGTTTATGGAGATATGTTGTTTTATAATTATTATGAATTTTGTGGAAAAGGTGCTTATATAAAATCACGTTATAACAAATTATCATTACATGATAAGTATGTATATAAATTATATATATATTCAATAGATAATATTAAATATTATTTAAAAGATATGATTTGGGAATATTTAAACGAGCCTATTGGTAGTTGCTATTTCATGACGTTAGAAACATTATGGGCATATGTATAAAAGGGTGATTATATGGATATAAAAGAATCTGTTGAAAAGCGTATTGAAAAAACAATAGAATTATTAAATGCATTAAAAGATAAAACTACTCTTACTTATTTACAAGGTTTACATAGTATAAAAGTTGATTGTGAATCGATTAGTGATTTTGATAAAGCATATAAATATGCGACGATAATCATTGATCTGTTACAGCGAAATGTAATAAAATATGACGATACACCAGAAAATCAAGATTTAGTGAATGATATTTGGGTTACTGCGTACGATACAAAAGCAAGACAAGGAGATTTTGAATCATTCTGTATAGCTATGGAATGGAATAGACCGATAAACAAACAATTTTATTTACCCAGAGCTAAATTACTTAAAAAACATGGTTTTGTCCAAGCTATTCAAGATTTAATTGATGATAAATTAGATCTATTAGTATTAAACGCGCCGCCTCGAGTCGCCAAATCAACAATAGGATTATTTTTACAAGTATTATTAGGTAGTATATCACCCGATGAAAGTATTCTTGGTGCTGGTCATAGTGTTAGTTTGGTTCAATCTTTTTATTCTGAAATTTTAAGTTTATTAACAGATGAACAATATCGTTATAATAAAATATTCCCAAATAATAAACTAGTTAATAAAAGTGCGGAACAATATTACATTGATTTAAACAAAATAAAAAGATTTCATACATTTAATTATGTTTCAATAGAATCTGGTGGTACTGGTAAAGTACAGGCAGAACGATTATTATATTGTGATGACTTGGTAAAAGATGTTGAACAAGCAAATAGTCCTGATAGACTTGCTAAATTATATTTTAATTACACAAGTACTATAAAGGATAGAAAAATACAAAGATTATGTAAAGATGGAGTTTATCGACCTTGTCCCGAATTGCATATTTGTACCCCATGGTCGCTCCATGACGTAACAAGTAGAGTTGTTAATAATGCTAAAGAATCTGGCGATATGAGTCGTGTTAGAATAGTATCTGTACCTTGTTATGACGAATTTGGTGAAAGTAATTTCGAGTATGATTATGGTAAAGGTTTTAATACTCAATACTATAAAGATATGGAAATAGCAGAAGATCCTGTAATATTTAGTGCGAAGTATTTAATGAAACCAATTGAAAGAGATGGTATTGTTTTTAGTAAAGATAATGTTAGTTTTTATAATGAATTACCTGGTGAAGAACCTGATAGAATTATTGCTTATGCAGATCCGACTCATGGTGGTGCTGACTTCTTTTCTTTACCTGTTGGGTATGTTTATGGTAATGAAATATATATAGAAGATATTTTATTTGAAAACAATTTTGGTGGAGATGATTATATTCGACCAAAAATATGTGATATAATAATCAGAAACAATGTTACACGTTTTGGTATAGAAAAACCAAATGGTGGTGATTTTTTAGCAACATTAATTGAAAATGATTTACGTGAAAAAAATTATCATTGTCATATAACAACACATAATGTACCAACAAATAAAAGTAAAAATGATCGTATTTTAGCAAGACAAAATGAGATAAAAGGTATTGCAACTGAAAATGGTACATATAGAATTTATTTCAAAAATTTAGACTTAATAAAAGGCAATAAACCTTATTTGAATGCTATGCGACAATTATTCACATGGAATCAAAATCCAAATATGCAAAACAAACAACATGATGATTTTCCAGATAGTTTAGCAGGAATGTTGAATAATGTGTTGAATGGTACTACGAATGTAGCTAAGGTTTATGATGCCAGTAGATTTGGGGTGTAAAATTGTGGAGATATGTTGATGACAATATGTTATGATAAACCTCATAAATTTGACAAAATAAAAAAAATATGATATAATAAGGTGAGATTAATGGAAAAGAGATACGTAGTTTGCCCGCAATGTGGGAAGAAATTATTCAGAGTAGAAAAAGATAGTATTTTTAATAATATATATCTTTGGTGTAAAAAATGTTGCAAGGAAATAAAAATAGAAGAGCCTAAGAGCCATGTTACTAAATAGCATGGACTCTTTTTTTAATTGAAAGTAGGTGATAATCTGAAAGCTAATAAGTATACGTTGGATAAAATTCAATATGGACGACAAAGAATTATATTAGATTATGACGAGGTTACACCTGATAATCTATTTGAAGTCATACAAAAAGCGATTCCATACCATATGAGAAATGCTGCAGATTGTGATTATTTAATACATTATTTTTTAGGTGACCAAGACATTCTTACAAAATTACCTTGTTCAACAAATAATATAAATAATCAAACAGTTGTTAATTATGCGTTTCCAATAACTAGAGAAATAGTTGGATATTCATTAGGTAATGCTGTTGAATTTTTACAAAAGGATATGAAATACCAACCAGATGTATCAAAACTTGCTGACATTTATGATTATGAAACTAGTTATTATGTAGATATTTGTTCAGCTATATATGCTTCTGTTTGTGGTATTGGCTATCAGATAACATTACCGAGTGAAAACATAAATAAAGACAATACACCTGAAGTACCAATTGTATATGATTATTTAGATCCTCGTACAACATTTGTTGTACAAAGCAGTAGTATTGGGAATCCTCAAATACTTTCAGGATATTATATTAAAAATAAATTAACTGGAAAATATGAATATACATGTTATACAAATAAATATAAATTTGAATTTACTTATGGTGATCCAAAATCCTTGAAAACTACTGTAAATATTATTGGATTGAATCCTATTACTATGGTTGAAAATTCATTGTTTTTAACAGGTGATTGGGAACAAGCAATTGCTGTTATGAATGCCAGTAATTTAGTTAGTAGTAATGCTTTAGATGATATTGAAGGAACAATAAAATCTTTACTAATTGTTATTGGAGCTGAATTTGAAGATAATGATGCCATTGATAGAGTAAAAGAAAAAAGAATATTGACATTAACAAAAGGTAATGGAAATACAAGCAATTTAGATGCAAAATTTATATCGCCTTCTCTAGACAGTGTTAGTGTACAAAATATAAGACAGTATTTAGAGGATGCTAGAAATGTAATAACAGGTATTCCTGATAGAAGTGCTAATTCTAGCGGTGGGGATACTGGTGTAGCTGTTTTAAATCGTGATGGTTGGACAGATATTGAAATAGTCGCAAGACTTAAAGAATTATTTTTTAAAAAGGCTAAAAAACAGCAGTTGGCAGTTGGTTTAAAAATTCTTAAAATGTTAGGAATAATAAATAGTGATATTTCAGTTATTGATATCGAATTAATTATAGGTAGACACACTACAGATAATTTACAAACTAAGACACAAGCATTTAGTACGTTAGTTGCCACTGGTGAATTAGCGACAATAGATTGTTTAGAATTATCTAATTTAACAAATAAGACTCGTGAAATGGTAGAACGTGGTGAAGAGGCCAAAGTTAAAAGACAAGAAGATGCTATAGAAATGGCAAAAAAATCAGCTGAAGCTAGCGGGGAAGGTCAAAGTTCTAATAAGAATGGCGACAATAAAACAGCACAAATAGAAAAAGCCGCAGCAGGAAATGACACAGAATAAAATTTGATTATTACGCCTTAGAAATCTTAGGATGTTCTATTAAAGAAAAATATTCTTCGGAATATATTTCAAAAGCGATTAATAAATAAATTTGACCTACCTATCGGTCATTTAAATAATTTAGGATTCTGATCGACAGAGAAGTCGTTTAATCACCAGAATGAAAGGACAATTTATGGATTTTGAATTTATGAAAGACCTTATGGGAGACTCTTATAAGGACGGAATTACTTTAGACGAAGTAAAAACATTTATGAGTGGAAAAAAATTTGCAGATTTATCTACAGGAAATTATGTAGATAAAAATAAATACACAAATGAAGTAACCTCATTACAAGGGCAATTAACTGATGCTCAAACTCAATTAAAAAATAAAATGACAGATGATGAAAAAATAGTACAAGCGCAAAAAGATAAAGACGCTGAAATAGAAAAATTAAAGCAATTACTTCACGCAAATACAATCACTGGTAATAAAAATATTGTCATTAATGAATTAACAAATTCACGTGATATATTAGGAATTGACTCCGGTGATAAAGATTTTCAAACATTTGTTGATAATATTACGGTTGAAGATAGTGACAAAAGCAACAATGTTGCTAAATATGTATCAAAAATCGTAAAAAATGCGTATGAAAAAGGAAAACAAGACGCAGTAAAAGATGCTATGGGTGATTTTGGTAAAGGAAAAGGCAAAAGTAATCCTGATGGAAAAGAAACTATTGGTTCTATGGGAAAACGTTTGGCAGAACAAAATAAACCTAGTGGCGAAAAATTCGATTATTTTAAATAAGAAAGGAAGGATATACAATATGATAACAAAAGAAACATATGGAAATATTAAAAATATTCTTATCGGACAAGATAGTTATCACATTGCATTACCATGTATTATAGGTAATACAGGAGTAACTGCTGTTGATGGTAAGAAAATTTTAAAAGCTGGTACACCATTATATGGCGATATTACAGCTAGAGGAACCGCTTTTGTAAAAGCAACTACTACAACGGCAGATGGAGGAGCAAAATCTTCAAATGCTACAGCTATTCTATTACATGATGTCGATGTAACATCTGGTAATGCAAATGGAACTATTGTATTAGCTGGATGCATTGATTTACTAAAATTAGACAGTGCTACACAAACATTAATAGATGATGCTACAAAAACAGCATTATCTAGAATTATTTTCGTGAAAGGAAGTGCAATTTAATGGCAACTATATATGATTTAGTTACAGCAGCAGATGTTGTTGCATATTGGACTGAAAAAAATCAAAACGCACAACCATTATTAGGAGCTACATTATTCCCAGTTAAAAAACGTTTGGGAACTAAACTTGAATGGGTTAAAGGTGCTAATAATCAACCAGTTGCTTTGAGACCTAGTTCATTCGATGCGAAAGCTATTCGTAGAGATAGAAAAGGTATCGAAAAAGTATCTACAGAAATGCCATTTTTTAAAGAATCTATGTATGTAGATGAAAAAATGAGACAAGATTTAAATAATATGATCGCTAACAACAATCAAGCTGTTGCTGATCAAATATTAATAAATATTTATGATGATGAATCCAGTTTAATTGATTCTAGTGAGATAGCATTAGAAAGAATGAGAATGGAATTATTAACAACTGGACAAATTGTTATTTCTGGAAATGGTCAATCATACACATATAACTATGGTTTAGACACAGCTACTCAAAAAGTAACAGTTACTAAAGCTTGGAGTGATCCTACTGCAGATATCATTGGTGATATAATTGATATTGTTGAAAAAGCAAAAGCAAGAGGTATTACAATTACTCGTGCTGTATGTAATTCAACTACTGCAAAATATTTTAGAACAAATACAGCTATTAAAAATGCCGTATATGTATTTGCAAATGGCACTGTTCCTGTAACAACTGCTAGAGCAATTGAATATATTAAAAATGAAACTGGTGTAACATTCTATGCTTATGATAACGTATATGTTGACGAAGCTGGTACAACTCATAAATATGTATCAGATAATACTGTAACATTCCTACCAGATGGTGATTTAGGATTCACAAATTTAGGTACTACTCCTGAGGAATCAGATTTAATGAACAGTGTTAATACTGCAGATGTGAGTATTGTTAACCAAGGTGTTGCTGTTACAACAAGTAAAATAGTAGACCCTGTTAATGTAGAAACAAAAGTTTCAATGATTGGCTTACCATCATTTGAAATGGCTGACAAAATCGTAATCTTAGATACACATAAAGATTAATATGGTAACTATAACAAAAGGTGACAAAACAACAATAGTAACAAGAGGTGTATATGATAACATATACAAACCTCTTGGATATGCTATTGTTTCTGATAAAAAAGATGAAATAAAAAAATCAAAAATTGATTACGATAAAAAAAATGATGTAGTAACATCAAAAAATAATGTTAAAAATATTAGAAAGTAGGTGTAATAATGCTATATGAAATAGATAAAAAGTATTACATTCGTGTGGGTAGACGTTTTATTGAGGTTGACGTAGATGTTAAAAACGATGAAATCGATGTGACACCACATAAACCTACAAAAGAAATAGAAAATAATGGAAATATCAAATATAAAACACAATTAGTAAATGAAGATTTTAAAAAACAGATATTAATGAATAAAGACCGAAAAAATATTGGTGGATCTTCAAAATATAGGAGATGATATTATGAATTGTCGTACAATGGATGAATTAGTAACGGAATTAAAACGAATACTAAAATTTAGAGATATTATTGTATCTAACAAAGACGATGATATTCTAAAATATGAATTAAATCGCGCAATACAAGAAATTAATAAAGGCCGTAGGTTTGTACCTAGTGAAGACAAACCTTATGATCCAAAATACGATAGTTTAATAATCCCATTATGTGTTACAGCTTTTTCTAAAATCGGCGCAGAGGGACAATCTAGTCATAGCGAAAATGGTGTAACAAGAAATTATACATGTGGTGGGGATTACCCTATTGACATGTTAGATGGTATAATTCCATTAGTAAAGTAGGTGAAATATGAGAAACCTACGAAGAAACAAAAAAAAATTATATTTATGCCAAATCTATGAAAAAAATGGATTGAATTTATTTAAAGAACCAATATCATTATATGAAGATTATCAACCAACAAATAGCAGTGGTGATTTGATATCGATTGGAATGTCTTATCCTTTATTTTTAAGGATAAAAACAAATATATCAGAAAAAGATATATTCCATCCAAACGATAGATTATATGTTTATAAAGATATACCCGAAACACACGATCCGCTATGCAAAGATGCTGATTACGAAGTATATAAACAACCTTTATTTTACATAAATGAAGGCGAAATAATGTTAAAAAGGTTGAGTGCCGATTGGGATGAAAATTAATAAAAATATAAAATTATCATCAAATGATATAACTGGTTTAATAAAATCTTTAAATAAATTATCTAATACACTCAAAGATGCAAATAATACTTTAACAAAAGATATTGCCGAAGATGGATTGAATGCTCTGAACAATTTTTATAGTAAATCTTTTGATGAAAATATAGAACCACCGGATACATATATTAAAAAATTGCAAAACGGATATTCTATTGTAGCGCATGGCAAAGATGTTGTTTATGAAGAATTTGGTACTGGTGACGAAGGTGCGAAAGATGGGCATCCTTGGAAAGGTCAAACGAATTTTAAACTAAACGCATACAATAGTGGTTCACATATACGAGATGCCAATGAATCATCAAAAGAACATAATATAATAAGTGGTAAATATTGGACATACGCAAAAAACGGTAACATCATATATACACAAGGTGTTCCAAGCGGTAAAGAATTGTATAGAACAATACAATATTTGCGAGACGAGGGAATAAATAAAATTGTAAATGCGAAAGTGAGGGATACGATATCGAAACTTTAACTCCGCAATTAAAAGATGATATTATAATATTTTTTTCAGATACAAATGCAGTTAAAAGAATCTATCCATCATATAATGGTGAATATGAAAATATAACAATTAAAGAAAAATATGAACAGTATCCTAAAATAAATTATCCTATGATTGCTATTTCTGATATAAAAAATGAAGACTTAGTTAGATATGATGATGATAGTGGTGAAAATATATCGTATATGGGAAATCAATTTGAGATACATGCAATACAAGATACTGAAAGAACGGCGATTCAAAATACTCGAAGAATAGCTGATATTCTAGATACATATCTAAAAGGACAGAAGTATTGCTGTTTACGGAGAATAGGTGATCCCGCAATAGCTCCATTAAAAAGCGATAATAATGTTATGGTGTGTTATTTAAGGTATGAATATAATTTAGACATAAAAAATAATATAATATATAGGAGGTATTAATTATGGCAATTAATTTATCTACAGCAGGTGTACAATTATTATATGCAGTGGAAACAACTGCAGGTGAAAGACCAACAACTGGTTATACAAGAATTAAAGGTATAAAATCTACACCAAGTTTAAATCCATCTCCAGAATCATTAGAAACAACAACATTAGATGAAACAGAATATAAGACATATATAGATGGTTTGAAAGATATTGGTGGTGCGATTGAATTTACATTTAACTTAACAGAAGAATTAATGACAACTTGGGATGCATTAATGACTGCATATGAAACAGCTAAAACATCAAATAAAGCTACTTGGTTTACAATAGTAGTCCCTGGTTTAACAAAAGCATTTTATTTTACTGGTAATCCGAGTGCTATGGGTTTACCTGAAACGAGCGTTAGTTCTGTTTTAGAGATTACAAATTATATAACACCAACTAATGCGCCTGAAAAGTTTGCCAAACCAACTGATTTAGGCGAATAATTAATGTTTAATGAGAAAAGGAGTGTAGAATATGAATACAAAAATAAATCTAACATACAAAGATAATAAATATACTTTAGAATATGATAGAATGAGTATTAAAATGCTAGAAAACAGTGGTTTTGTTTTAGATGAATTTTTAAAAAAACCAATGAATAATATTGAATTGGCTTTTTCAGCCGCATTTATAAAAAATCACAAAGGCGTTCAACAAAATATTATCGATGACATTTATAAACAATGTAAAAATAAGAATTCTTTAATCACAGCATTATCTCAAATGATTCAAGAAACATATGATTCATTCTTAGAGGATGGGACAGATGAGGGAAACGTGGAGTGGGAAGTAATCGACTTATCACCAAAGACAAGTCAAAAGTAGAGTTTACTTCCTTAACAGCCCTTTTTGAAAAACAATGTCCTATATATATGTCATTTGGTATGACATATGACGAATTTTGGTATGGCGATGCGTATCGAACAAAATTTTATAGAGACGCATATAAATTGAAAGTTCGACAAAAAGACGAAGAATTATGGCAACAAGGCATGTATATATATGAGGCACTTTGTGAAGTTTCTCCTGTATTACATGCTTTTTGTAAAAAAGGGACAAAACCTCTACCATATTCATCGAAACCTTATTTATCTGATGTAACTAGTTATAAAACAGATACAGAAAAAGCGAAACAAATAGAAAATGATAGATTAATTGCTAGATTACATTTTGAAGCTTGGGCCAGAGAAATGAAAAAGAGATTTAAGGAAAAAGGAGGAGGTGATTAAACATGAATGGTGCAGATGCAACTATGGATACTTTACAAATAAATATAGAAAGCGCAGCAAAGGACTCATCAAAACAGGTGGATGATTTAATCACTAAACTTAAAAATTTAAATACAGCACTTATGGATGTTGTGAAATCATCAAGTAACATAAGTAAATTGAAACAAAATGTATCTGGAATAAAAAATAAAACAGCTACAAAAACACCTCAAATAAAGGGTTTTGCTGCTACTGACAAGAATATAAAAAATGAAATATCATCAAAATTAGATACCGTGGGTATAAAAAGTTTAAACGGATATAAAATAGCAGCTGAAAATGTATCTTCGGCTTTCGATGGCATGACTACCTCTATTACCACTTATAAAAATAAAGTAGGTAATACAGTTACAGTTACACAAAAATTAAAAGATGGTATTGCTCAAGTTGGCGTAACAACGAATAATACAAATAAACGTACAAGTCAATTTCAAACAAAACTAACTGAATTAACTAAAAAAATTTCACTTTATAAATTAGCCATAACTGGTGTAATTACAAGCCTTATTGTTACTGGCAAAAAAATAGGTAGTTTAGTAGATAATGCATCAAATTACAATGAATCGTTTAATATGTTTATGGTTACAATGGGTGATTATGGCAAAAAAGGTTTATCATGGATTGAAAAGTTCAGTAACGCTTTATACTTAGATCCGTCGAATGTAATGCAATACATGGGGTCATTTAATTCTTTGATAAAAGGATTAGGAACCGGCAGTGATAAAGCATATCTTATGAGTAAAAATTTAACTCAATTAACATATGATTTAGCATCATTTAAGAATTTATCTTTTGAAGAATCTTATCAAAAATTATCAAGTGCTATTTCTGGAGAATTGGAGCCTTTGCGAAATGTAGGTGTTGCATTATCACAAAACACATTACAACAAACTGCATATTCATTGGGAATAAAGACAAGTATTAATGATATGACAGAGGCTCAAAAAGCTCAATTGCGCTATATTCAAATAATGAAGTCATCATCTGAATGGCAAACAGATATGGGTCGTACGTTAATACAACCTGCAAATGCGTTACGCGTTGTGAAAGAACAGTTTAGTTTATTAGGACAAGCTATTGGTAGAGTCTTTTTACCAATTGTTATGAAAACCATACCATATGTTATGGTTATTACAGAAGAATTGACAAAATTAGCCAACCGATTAGCTACATTATTAGGTTTCAAAATAGATTTTTCAACAACAAAATCAAATTTAAGCAATATATCAACAGGTATAACTAATATCGGTGATTCAGCAGAAGACACTAAAAATAAATTAAATACTATGTTAGCGCCATTCGATGAATTAAACGTGGTTCAATCGCAGACACAATCTGCTGGTAAAGGATTGGGAACCGGAGCCAATGATTTAGGTGTTGATTTACCAGAATATGATGCTTTAGCAGGATTAACAAGACAATTCAGTGATAATATAGACAATGCTAGAAAAAATCTTAAAAAAATAATACCTGTTGTTGTCGCATTGGGTGCCGCATTTGGTTTATTAAGAGTAGGAAAAAGTATATTTAGTTTTTTCAGTCTATTAGGTGGTGGATCAGCTAAAGCAGGTTTACAAGCAACAACTTCTCTTGTTGGTACATTGGCTGGTAAACTAGGTATGAGTGCTGGAGGTTTAGGTGGCATCATTTTAGCTACTGCAGCAGCAATGGGCGTAGGTGCGTATACTGGTGTGAAATTTAATAAGATGTTATCAGACGCTGCTAGTGGAAATAAATCATTAACAGAAAGTTTTAATGAATTAAATGGCGTACAAAAAGGTTTATTCATTTATACAGCTAGCAATCCATTAAGCGGTATAACAGCTGGTACTATCGCGTTAAGTGGTGTAATAAAAGAGTTAAATACAAAAATAAATAGAACAGTTGATGATTTCGATAAAGGTGTTTCTAAATCAAGTCAAAAAAAATTAACACCTATAATAGATGATATAAAATCACTTGACAAAGCTATAGATACTGTATCTTTTAAAGGAAAATTTGTAACAGATGCCGATGTAGCAGATGTAAATACAAAGATATCAAATATTAAAAATACAATCGTCACACAATTAGATACGAGTAAAAATAAAGAATTAGCAAATTTAAAAACATTAGAAAAAACTCTCGGTACAGACAAATACCAAGCATTAGTAGATAAAACTTCTAAATTTTACAATGATCAAAGTTCTAAAGTTCAAGAAGGATATGATAGAATAAACGAAATTATTGCAACAGCACATTCGGAAAATAGGGAACTTACGGAAAAAGAAATGTCAGAAATAAATACTATACGTAGAACAAATAATGACATCGCAATAAGTGACGCAACAAGTAATGCAGATGAATACGAACGTGTTATGGCACGTCTAAAGCATAATGTGGGTGCATTAACACTGGAAACAGCATCAGAAACTATTAAAAATGCAAAAAAAACAAAAGATAGTACTATAAAAGACGCCGAAGAACAATATACACAGATATTAGCACAAGCTGATAAATTAGCCGAAGCTGGCGCGATAAACGACGATGAATATCAAGCTATGGTAAACGCTGCCAAAAAAACATATAATGAAACTGTTGATACCGCTAACAAACAATACGATGATATTAAAAAAACTACTAAAACAAAATTAGGTGAAAATGCAAAATATATTGATGATAATTCAGGTGAAGTTTTGACAACATGGCAATATCAGAAAAAAAGAGCAGGAGAAATATTTAGTAATATTGGTCAAAAGATAAGTAATACTTTTTCAGATATGGGTAAAAATATGAAAAAGGCGGCAGGAAAAGTTGGAGAAACACTAGATGACTTAAAAAATAAATTTAATAATTGGAAAGCCAAATTAAAGACACCCCATATAAAATGGGATAGCGGTGGTTGGCAAGCTACAGGTACGTTGCAAAAAGTTTTAAGTACCTTACATTTACCAACTACGTTACCAAAATTAAATGTTGAATGGTATGAAGCAGGAGGTTATCCAACCACAGGAGAACTATTCTTCGCAAGAGAAAATGGCCCAGAATATGTTGGGTCAATAGGTAATAAAACAGCAGTTGCAAATAACGATCAAATAACAACATCACTTACAAATGCATTAATCCAAGCGTTAGATCAATATGATTTCGGAAATAATCAACCTACAAAAAATGTAATTTATATTGGTAACAAAAAAGTATTTGAAGGTTATGGTGAGTATGTGGATTCGGAAAACGATCGTTATGGAGTGTTAAAAGTATAAGGAGGAAATATGAGCAATTTTAAAGGATATTATATGAAGTGTAATGGATGTACATTTCAAAACCCAAGTTTTAAGAGAAAAGGTTTTAAATATGCTCCTAAATTAGTACAAGTAGCTGATGCTACTACTACTGCAAGCGGTAAACTAACAGTAAAAGTATTACCACACACTCGTAGTAAAATATGGTGTTCATTTCCTCCAATGACTCCAGAAAAATTTCAGGTTTATTATGATGCTTTAAAATTAGATGAAGCTGGAGAATCAATGCGTTTGACAATCGAAACTTATAACGATGGCAAAGATAGGTATGAAACTGATACATATTACCACACAGATATTTTATATGCACCAGTGATTTATGAAGGACGTAGAATGATTGAAATAGACGATTTCGAATTGATAGGGCATTAGGAGTGATAATATATGACTGACACTGAAAAAGAAGCATTAATAAACAATACTGCAACAATACCTTTTCGTATTAAAATAGTAGATAGCGATGTTATGATTACAGAAGATAGTATATCCGATGCGACATATGAAGATTTTCGATATGTTGATACCGCAACGATATGTATTGGTCAATTTGTTGCCAGAACTTTTTCATGTGAATTGAAAGACATAAATAAATTATTTGAAATTGAAAACAAAGAAATTTCTATAGATATGGGTATTAAAATCGGTAACACAACAACTTGGCATTCGTTAGGTAATTTTTTAATCACCAAACCTACCAACGATGATGTAAAAGAAAAAACATCATTTGAAAGTATGGATTATACTAAAAAATTTAATAAAGTGTTTGATGACACCGATTTAACATATCCTTGTACAGCTCAAGAATTAGCACAATATTGTTGTAATAAATGTGGTGTGGAACTAGCTACAACAAATTTTACGAATAATGATTTTATTATTGAAAATAATCAATATGATAGTGATGATACATATAGAAAAGTCATGCAAGATATTGGAAAATTAGCTTATTCTTGGATAAGAATTGGTTGGGATAATAAATGTTATATAGATTTTTCAATAGATAATGATGATATTGACCAATATAACAAAATTTCACCAGATAATTATTATGATTTATCATTACAAAAAGAAAAATTTGGTCCAGTCAATAGAGTTGTTATTGGATTAAGTAATGTAGAAGGTGAAAATGTATATGTTGAAGATCCTAATAGTATAATTCAACACGGTGTAACAGAACTTCAAATAACAGACAACAATTTGACATATACTCCAGAATTACGAGAACAAGTTATAGAAGGTGCGAAAAAATTATTCGGATTAGAATATATACCAATTGAGTCTACTACCACAGGGCATCCTTGGTTATTAGGAAACAAAAGAATACAATACAAAGGACTAGATAATAAATTGTATATAACTTATCCATGGGATAGAACTATTTCATATAATGGTCATATCAAAAGTAAATTAAGTAGTAAAGCTGATACAAAAGTTGAAACAGAATATAAAAATGAAGTTGGTGTCGCATCACAATTAAAAAAGACTAGAATTATTGTCGATAAACAAAATCAAGTTATTAGTGCTTTAGCAGAAAAAATTGTTGATATTAGTTCTACTGTTGCAAATAACAATAGCGTTACAATCAAAAATGCAGCTAATACACAACCATATAATATTACATTAACAGGCAATATAGAGTATCCCATAGTAAATAACGCGCAATTAGGAACCACAGGAATATTATGTGGTATGGTTAAAAGTGGAGTAACATATAGTAGGGCACATAAAGAATATAGTAAATCATATATTGTTGGTGAATTTAAAGTAAACTCACCTATCTTAAAAATATATAAAAACGATGAACTTATATCCGAATATACATTACCATTCAATCATCTTTATAAAATTGGCGCAGTAATGGACGAATTTCAAATCATCAATAGTGTATGTAAGTTTATACAACGAATAGGAATAACAAACAATGGTGTAAAATATATACTAAAAAAGCCAAGAGAATATGAATTAGGAACAATAGATGTGTTATTACCAGAAGGCGATTCTAAGATGGTATTTGATGGTTTACATATTTCTGTTACGTATTTAAACAAAAATGATTATACAGAAAAATTCGCCACTAAAGTTGATGTAACAAACGAAATAAAAGTAGCAAGTGATGAAATTTTAATACAAAGTAAATCAGAAATATTGGATAATGGTGACGCACTGATAGCTAGTATAAATACAACATCAACTGGTAATGTTAAAATAAAAGCAAGTGATACAATAGCATTAGAAGGTACTACAACAGTTGGTGATAAAATAAAATTCAATTTAGATGGTTCAGTAACCGCTCAAGATTTGCGATTATTAGATGGTGGTAGAGTAATCGGCGGTGATGGACTACTAACTAATTTACAGTTTATATCAGTTGGAGAACTAGACAGCGGTTTTACTTTTGTGGGTTTTAAGGAAATAGATTATTATTCACAATACGGTTATGCAGATTGCATTGTTGACGCATTTATTCCAGACAATTTTACAATAACAAATGCTTATATAACAATATATATTAGTTCAGAAGACGTATTTAATGTTGAAAATGTATCTGTTGGTAATGGTTATCCAAAACAATTAAAATTATATAAAGGCAGTGGAAATGAAATAACTAATTATTATGTCGCACCTAGTTCAGGTATTTTACAACATTATGATCCATTGTCAGGAGAAGAAATAGTAAACGCAATTAATAATCAAGCTACATATACGCCCACAACATCGCCAGGTCATATAACGACAGTAAAAACAATTAATTTAAAAGATAACTTATCGTCTGGACGAAATGTATTTATATTGCGAACAACATTGCCTCGCCCAGAATCACCGCAGTCAACAAATAATTCAACTCAACCATATTTAGATACAGGCATTGGCAAAATGGTATTGGACATATTAGGATATATGAGCGTAAAGGAGAGTGATTAATTATTATGAAATTATTAAAATTCCCAAAAAATTTATCAGATAAATTAAAATTACAACAAACAATAATTACTATAAATGAATTGTTATTAGAATTATATAAACAAAATATCATTAATTTGGAAGATTCTGAAAAATATGATATAATAAAAAGAGAGGATGATAAATAATGGATAAAATAACTTTCCAAGACGCTACCTTGAAGACACAAGGATATGTGACAATTAATGGTACGAATTATGAAATAATTGATAGTGTGTATGAAAACGGAACAGAATTAAATGCTGCTATTTTTAATACATTACAAAATAATATAGAAACAGCAATCAATAAAGTAGATGCAAAATCAATATCTTATGTAACATCTACACAATTGTCAGAAGGTATTGTGCCTATAGAAGATTGTTATATAGAACTTTTTGCATCGGCTTCTGGTTGGGGGACTGCTGGCGCGAAAATAGAATTTACTATAAATAATACAGAAGGTAATGCGGAATTAATAAATAGTATAACAAATGGCACACAAGGTCATGATAACGTACCCGATGGGTTGTTTACAATGTCAGTATATAAGTTATTAAAAAATACGACATACAAATTTCTCGCAAGTGAATTAAGTGGTGGGACGATATATAGTGGTATGATTGGTAAAATAATACCATTTATTTAAAGGAGGATTATATGGCTTATCAAAAACAAATATGGGAAGACGGAAAAACGATTGTGTCCGCCGATAAAATGAATCATATCGAAGATGGAATTGCGAATAATGATACAAGTATAACCAACCTAGTATCCGCTGTTAATGAAACAAATACAAATGTTGGTACATTAGATAATTTAAAAACCGAAAATAAAACCAACCTAGTATCCGCTGTTAATGAAATTATACCAAAATCGCATATAACAAAAAACGACATAGTTTCGTTTACACCACTTGTCGGTACTGCATATAATTTCTACGGTAATTGTTATTATTATAGAATAAATAATAGAGTTCATATACATTTAGGTCTTAGTAATTTGACATCGAATAAAAGTAATACAGTATTTAAAATGCCTAGTAACTTAAAACCATTTAGTATAATGTCAGGTATAGGTACGGCATCAAGTCAGTCGTCAACAGCAACAATAAACTTATATCCCGATGGCACATGTTATGTGTATCCTATTAATGATACATATTGTTTGATAGATATAGAATACGATGTATATGTCGCAGAATAAATAGGAAGGAGTGACAAAATATGAAGAAAATCACTATAGATGATGATTGTCGTCATTTATCACAATCACATATAACAGTAGGATATATCGGTGAGAATAAAACTGAACAAATTGAATTCAAAATTCCAGAAAAATATAAAAACTATGGTAAAAAAATTTGTTTTGAAGCAAATGGGAAAACATTTCAAAAATTGTTTGACAATGTTACTGATAATACTGTGACATTCACTAGAGATATGACTAAATATGATGAATTATACGCGACAGTTGTATTTTTTAAAACAAACGATGACGATGAAATAGTAGCTAAAACTTCTTTATTACATATATTAATTGAAGGTGCTGTAAATTGTCCTGATGATGTATCACCAGATGATCCTAAAGTTATTATATTAGATAAATTGATAAATGATGTAACAAATCTTAATAACGAAATTACACTGTCTGAAAAGGAAAGAACAAATAACGAATCACAACGAATTGAAAATGAAAATCATCGTATCGCGAATGAAACACAGCGTGAAGAGTATATGGAAAACTTAAAATCTAGCGTTGAAAATGGAGATTTTAATGGAAAAGATGCAACAATTAATGGATTTAATACATTGAATATCGTTGCTGGAACAAATATTGATTTAAAACAAAAAAATGAAACGCTTGAAATAAATAACACGTATCAATATAATGATAGTGATTTAGTAAAGGAAATAGACGATATTAATAATAATCTTAAAAATTATTCACTAATAACTGAAACTGGTAATAAATTGGATTTAACAATAGATAGTAAGACATATATAATGACTTTAAAATTGAAAGATAAAGATGATAATGTACTATCGACAGGAAGCGTTGATTTACCAATTGAATCAATGATAATCAATGTTACATATAACAACGATAATGAGAAACTAACATTTACATTGCAAAATGGTAGTGTCATAGATGTACCGTTAGACAGTTTAATAAGTGGTTTGGTTAATGAAATTGACTTAAAAAACATCCTAAAAGATTATGCAAAAACAACTGACGTACCTACGAAAGTGAGTGAATTAGCGAACGATAGCAATTATGTTAAAAATACTGATTATGCAGAAGAAAATAAAGCTGGAGTAATTAAAACTAATATTCCTTTTTATGCCACTGCAGTAACATCTGACGGAATCTTATATGCTACACCAAGAACACTAGAACAATATGCAGCACTAAATAATACTGGAATTATCTCAAAAGGTACTCTTGAAAATGTAATTGTTGGTAAGAATTTAGAAACAGCCAATAATAAGGTTAATTTTGTAAATGAAAATTCAACGGATAAACAATATCCAAGTGCTAAATGTACTTATGAAATCAAAAATAATTTAGATAGGTTAAAAGATAATGTACTTGAGGTTGGAGAGGCAAGCAATACATATATACATGTGGAGGATAGTTCTTTAAATGAGTTAAAAGAATTAGAAGTTGAGGGCGTCTGTGAACAAGAAACTACTACTGGTAAAAATTTATTACCTAATAAAATTCAATCAAAGACTGTTAATGGTATTACTTGCACAAATAATAATGACGGAACTATTACTTTAAATGGAACTACTACTGCGAAAACGTACTTAACTCCATCTTCTAAGGATTTTATATCATTATCTTTAGACGGGAATTATACGTTTAGTGCAAATACTTATAACAATATATCATATGCTTTATATCATGGTTCTGCAGAACTGTTTTTTTGGAATACTACTTCTGACAAGACTTTTAGTGCTACAGGTTCTTTTGACAATGTGAGGCCTCAAATAAATATTGAAAGTGGTATAACGCTAAACAATGTTATAGTTAAATTCCAACTTGAAAAAGGCTCAACGGCTACAGAATATGAGCCATATACAGGACAAGCAAGACCTTCGCCAGATTATCCGCAAGAAATTGAAACAATAACGGGTAGTTTAAAATTAACTTCTTGTGGGAAGAATTTCCTCACAAATCAATATCAAAAAAATTCTACTATTAAAGTAAATGGTATATCTTTTAGAATTAATAATGATAATTCTGTAACAGTAAATGGCACCGCAACTGAAAATGCAATCATATATCCAATTGCTGTAGAAAACGCTTTTACCTTGTTTCCTGGAACATACACTTTTAGCGGATGCCCAGCCGGAGGTGGTTCTACTAAATATAAACAAGATATATTAACACTTAATAATGCAGTTATTATTACTGATTATGGAAATCAAACATATTCTCGTGTACTAAGTACAAACACAGCACTTATAATGTCAAGAATAGTTATTTACAAAGGGTTTACAGCAAACAATCTCGTATTCAAACCGATGTTAGAAATATCTTCCGCTCCGTCTGCGTATGAAGAACACATCCAATCCCAAATAAATATCAATCTTCCAGAAGGAGAATTTATAGGTAAAATTGATGACACTTATAAAGATACATTAAAGGTAGTTTATAAAGAGGACGGAAAACATCATTTAATACTAAACAAGATTATTAGTAAGACTGTTTTAAATGGAACTCAACCAATTAGCTATTCAAAAGTGATTAATGATGATAAATTTGTTGCACAATTTAATATAGGAACTGCTATCAAATCAAGTTCACCAATGATTTCTGATAAATTTACTTATTTATCTAATGGTTGGGCAAGTAATTCTGAAAATATCTCTACCGGTGGTTCAAGTAATAATCTATTGCAAATAAAGATTTCACAATCAAGACTCGAGGAAGTTTCGAATAATGGGTTCAACAATTGGCTATCAACACATCCTGTAGAAGTATATTATGTGCTAGAAAACCCATACGAAGTCGATTTAGGAATAGTAGATATGCCTTTATCTTATGATGAGATTACAAACATATTTACTGATAGTGATTTATTACCAAAAATCAATGCTAAATATTATAAAGACTTTAAACTATCAATAGAAAATTATATCAATAGTTATATAGATAACAAATTAAATGAATTACAATCAACTACAAATGATGTTCCAGCCACAGATAATACACAATCAGATGAAAATCAGAATAGTGATTTGAGTTAGGAGGTAAACATGGAAAATATAGTACAACTTGTTTTTAACTATGGCATTGGTTTTGTGATTGTAGGACTATTTATCTACGACTGGTTTACGAATAAAAAAGACATTAAAATGACACTGAAACAAAATGAGAAATGTCTCGGGGAAATATCTGTTTCAGGGAAAAACACAGAAAAAAGTTTAACACTATTACAACAAAGTATGAATCTTGTTCAACAATCAATGGATGAGCAAAAAGAAATAATGCTTGCACATGACAAAAAAACTGAGCACACGCAATTTATTGTGGAAGAAATAAAAAATAATTTAGAAAAGAGGTAAATAATTTATGAAAAAAGCATGGGATGATTTAAAGAGTTTTGTAACAGTAATAATGACATTAGCAATGGTTGTGTTATTATTTGTACCGTTTGAAGTTAACAAAGAGGTATTGATGCTATTTAGTACTTCTTACGGAGCAGTAATGACATACTTTTTTAATAAAAAAAAGGAGGTTTAATAAATATGGCAACTACAGATAAAAGAACGGAAGAATCAGAAATCATTGGAATTGTAGAGGGAGATGAGTAGTTATGATTAAAGGTCAAAAGTCTATTCGTGGTGGTATAGAAGATTTTCTATGCCCATTTACAGATATGTATATAACACAGGGTTCAAATAGTAATTTTTCACACAAAGGAATAATGGCTAACGATGTTAGAGGTGCTCAAGTTGGAATCAAATATCCTTACTATGCGCCTTGTACTTGTAAATGTTTAAAAACATATCCATCATCAGGACAAGTAATGTGGCAATCTTTAAATAAAGTTAGATTTGCAAACGGAAGAATAGATTATGCAACTTTTATGACGGTTCATGATAATACAATGGATGCTAAAATAGGACAAGTTGTCCCTCAAGGAAGTCAATTAGGTAATATGGGAACAAAAGGTAATGCCACAGGAGTTCATTGTCATATAGAAGTAAGTCAAAGTGCAGATACCAGTTGGACTAAAAACCAATATGGAGTATGGCATTTTAATAATGAATATGATCTAGATGATTGTTATTTCGTTGATAATACCAATATATTAAATGGTATGGGAGGTAATTGGAGAACAACAGATAAGGTACCAGTAAATAATCCACAGCCTCAAGGTGCAGACCAAATACTTTACAAAGGCAGTAAAGTAAGATTTAATGGAGTATTTAAAGTAGATATTCTAAAAAGTCCATTGTCAAGTAATTTGTTCGGTTGTTGTCAACTAACAGGTTGCTCTTATAATTCATATAAAGCTGAAAAAGTAAAATCTTATCACTGGTTACCAACAGGGGCATTTGTAGAATGCGATGTGAATGGAAACCCTACAAAAGATCAAGTCCTAAGTGGTAGTAATTCATATGTTAAGAATGATAGCATTTATACTGTGGAAGATATAGACATAAACAGTAATTCCGCGAAACTTATTATAGATGATAGAGTAGTATGGGTATTTAGTAAATATTTATATGAAGTTAGTAATAATTAATAAAAAATTATCGATTATGTTTAATCGATAATTTTCTTTTGTTTTATTTTTACTTTACTTTTTCTTTATAAATTTTGTATTTTTTATTTAGCTTTTTAATATATAATTTAATCAGAAAGCAAGTTAATACTTAGTTTTCTGTTTACCTAACACGAAGAGGAGTGAATATCATTTTATTATATATAATAATATGGATTACTTCTCTATTTTTTTTTATGTTTGAGATGAGATAATTGTTAACTAAAGGAGTGATCACATGTATAACAATCCGTATGGTTTTAATCCATATATGAACCAAAGATTTCAAAATCAACCTAATAATCAACCTATGCCTCAACAAAATATACAACCACCTATGCAACCTATACAACAATATTGTTCATTATTAGGAAAACAAGTCGATAGTATAGATGTTGTCAAAGCAACGGACATACCATTAGACGGAAGTACTTGTTATTTTCCATTAATCGATGGAAGTGCAATTGTTACTAAAAAATTACAAAATGATGGTACTAGTAAAACAATAATATATAAGCCTGTTGAAAACGAAGAAGAATCATCAATAAAATATGCTACAATGACTGATATTGAAAAAGCTATAGAAAATATTGATTTAAGTGATTTAGATGATATAAAAGACGACATAAAAGATTTGAAACAATCTATAAAAGATTTAAAGAAAAAGAAGAAGGATGAATAATATGAATCCAGTAAATATGTTAAAAGGTATGATGGGAATTAGTAATCCAAAAGATATGGCAATGAAAATGCTATCTCAAAATAACAATCCCATATTTAAAAATTTAATTGATATGGCAAACAAAGGTGACACAAAAGGTGTTGAAAATTTTGCCAGAAATTATATGAAAAGTCAAGGAAAAGACTTTGACCAAGAATTTAATAATTTCAAAGAAATGTTTAAATAAAATATTTGGTTTTTAATATAATTTTGCAATTCCCAAGTATTTTAAATATAAAGAAAGGAGAATTTATATGAGAGGAGAAAGTGGATTAACTGCTTCTGATGTTGCTCTATTATCTGGAAGAAACGGAAATAATGATGGTTTTGGAGATAATGGTAGCTGGTGGGTTATTATCTTTTTAATCTTTGCCTTTATGGGCTGGGGTAGAAATGGTAATGGCTTCGGTGGTGGTAATGGTTCAGGTGCTACTGACAATTATGTACTAGCTTCTGATTTTGCTACAATTCAAAGACAATTAAGCGATGGTTTCAATGATTTAACAGCACAAAGTAGATACATTCAAAATGGAATCTGTGATGGTTTCTATGCTATGAATACAAGCATATTAAATGGATTTGCAGGTACTAACAATGCTATTATGACAAATGGTTACGAAACAAGAAATGCTATACAAGGTGTATCAAGTCAATTAGCAGACTGTTGTTGCAAAACTCAAAGTGCTATTCAAGGAGTTAATTATAATCTAGCAACTAATACATGTAATTTACAAAATACAATGAATATGAATACTAGAGATATAGTTGACACTGTTAATGCAAATTATCGTGCATTACATGATGAAATAGTCTCTAATAGAATTGAGGACAAAAATGCTCAAATCACTGCTCAACAAAATGAAATTAACGCATTAAGATTGTCTGCTAGTCAATCAGCGCAAAATGCTTATTTATTAAGTGAATTAAAACCTTGCCCATCACCTAGTTACATAGTACCAAACCCTAACTGTTGCTATAATTATCAAGTAACAGGCGGATGTGGATGTGGAAATTTTTAGTAAGACCTGATTACAGGAACTTGATTACAAGTGCTTACTATTTTTAGAGATAGGAAAGCCCTATCTCTTTTTTTAATAATTTATAAGAAAGGAATGATATTATGATACAAAGTTATCAAGAAACACCAGTTTTACTTGCTTCAAATTCTAGCCCTTTAACATTTTCTACGGATTGCATAAGAACAAGATGTGCTAATTGTTATGGATTTCTTCAACATTCTCAAGGTTCACCACTTTATAAGATTTTAAATGGTGGAAACTATGATGTTACTTTTAATGCAAATGTAACAAGTGCTACTGCTGGACAAGTTGCTTTAGGTTTATATATGGATGGAATTTTATTACCTGGTACAACTGTTATTGCTGATATAGCAACTGCTGGTGATTATGTAAATGTAGCATTTACTAAAACAGTACCAATTTGTTGCAGAGGGGACGCCACTTTAACGGTACAATCAGTACCTAGCGTGTTAACTGGTACAACTGCAGCCGGAACACCAACTGCTACACAAATACCTTTATATCAAAATGCTAATTTTAGAATTAGCAAAAGATCATAATGAATACTGAAAACAATAACGAGTATTTATTTAATTTAATAAATATATTATCTTTTATTATTGGTATTAAAAATTTGAATCTAAATGACAAGCAAATCGAAAAGTTGGAAAATCATTTAAACAATCAAGATAAACAATATGAAGAGATAATAAGATTATTAAAGGAAGGAGGTATTTATGATAGACAAAGTTAAAGAAAAAACAGAATATATAATAGAAGATATTCTTCAAGAAGAAATAACAGAAGATAATATTGACATGCTTGGAAAATTAATAGATATTCATAAAGATATGGCAAATGAAGAATATTGGTGTAAAAAGGAGGAAATTATGATGTATAGAGACGATAGATATAATGACTATCCATCAATGAACTATGGTGGAGGGCGAAGAAGAGATAGCCGTGGTAGATACATGAACAGTGGTCGTGATAGACGTTATAGAGGTCACGATATGATTGATGATATGTATGAATCATATAGTAATTATATGAGCGATAAAGAAGAAATGAATCGTGGTAATTATGGGGCTAAAGACGACACTATGAAATCTCTTGAATATATGTTAGAATCTATGGTTGATTTTGTAGAAATGTTAAAAAAAGACACAAATTCACAAGAAGAAATGGATTTAATACGAAAATATACTAGAGAAATAAGTGAAATGTAATGTATAAATATTATAACAACAATGCTTTAGGATTATTTGAGAATGATTGTACTATAAGGGCGATAAGTCTTGCGACAGGTAATAGTTGGGATGATACATACCAACATATGAGTAATTTGGCAAGGATTAAAGGAACTATGATGGACGATAGAGCGTTTATAATTAATTATCTAGACGAACGATATAAAAAAGTACCTACATATAATTTATCGGTCGGGGAAGTATCAGCAAAATACAACGATAATGTTATTCTTATAACAATGAATGGCCATATTGTTTGTTCTAAATATGGTGTAGTTTATGATAGTTTTGATTGTCGAGAAAGAAAAGCCGAGTATTGTTGGATTGTTAAATAAGAAGATTAACTTCTTCTTTATGGGTAGATACTCAAGCGGATTAAGAGGTTGGTCTGCAACACCAATATTCATGAGTTCGAATCTCATTCTGCCCTCCATAATAAAAAAAAATAACACCCTATTCATGGGTGTTTTTATAATTGTATATTTTTGAGAATAAAATTTTCATATCATTACTATATGTTGTAGTTGATATCCCCAGATCCATACAAGTTTGAACTCTACTTACTTTATCATAATACTTCATAATCAAATTAATTTCATATTCTGTTAATTCCATATTTTTACATAATTCTTCCACATTATTACGACAAAAACATCTTATCTGTCGTTTTAAAACGTGATAAGTACTCTTATCAATCATATCTAATTACCTCATTTCTAAATTAATTATAAGCAATTATTTACATAAAAATACATAATAAAAGAACTCAATTGAGTTCCTTAACCTTATCACGTAGTTTATATTTCTTCTTTTGAATACTTGGAATTGAATAATTTAATTTTGTTGAAATCCATTGTTCACTATATCCATCTACATAAAATAATTTTCCAATATTATAATCAATACTATTTTTATCAGTAATGTTAAGCACAATATGATCATATGCTTCAATACTCATACCTCTATACAATTTCTTATTTTTATTATCAACAAAGAAACTTGTAACATAATTCAATAATACACCTAATAAAATAGAAACCATCAATGATATACCATTAGGGAACGTTATTCTATTTAGACAATAGTAAGAAATGTTAGAAATAACAAAGCATGATAATGCTGTTTTCATATGAAATGGTTTTCCAAATAATTTTTTATTCAACCAAAAACTACATAATATAATTACACATTCTATAAAAGTATCATTTAGAAAAGCTATAAATAAAATGACAAATACGGTAAATATATTCCAAAGTAAATACAATGGTATGTATATCATATTTGTTAATTTATCTACTTTATTTTTACTTTTATTATTTTGATATGCGTTTTGCAACTTTTTCGGCAAACTCTTTAATAAAGTCTGTAGGCGCAAAAATGAACCAACTACCATATCCCATAGCGAATTACCTCCCATCTGAAAAAATAATTTATAAGCAATTACAGATAACATTATATAATCAAAATTTAGTATAATATTAGCTATTCCACTGTGTATATAATTTTTACAATTAATAAAAGGAATATTTCTAATAATAACACTAATAAATTGAAATAATAAATTAATTATACAATATAACCAATAGTTGCTTATGTGATGTTTACACAAGTTGTTTTTCTTCACAAATTTAATATATACAATTTCTAACATAAATAACCATAATAAATCTGTAAAAATAAATATAAAAGGCATATTATAAGTATATTTTAAAAATTGAGATATTATACTTAAAGGCATAGTTATTAATGTAAATATCTTCATTGTCTTACTGTTGTCGGCACATGATATACTTAAAATAATATATGTGTATAAAGTTAATGTTATCCCATACCATAACATTTGTAAATGATATTTATTGAAAAACAAATCAATCGATATTAAGATTTTATTATTATCATCTAACCCAAAATAATTTAAACCACATATTTTTAAAATAAATATAATGCCTAATATTATAAAATAAGTAGATAATGTACTTGACATTATCTTATCAAGATCTTTCTTCATAACCAAATCTCCTTATACAAAAAGTCACCCTTGAGGTGACTTATTAATTAATCTAAATCGTCA